>Ga0213878_10000606_pt1 | contig 13197 bp, 8 predicted proteins | sample VelepicoBEBS_R02_FD_161053 | JGI IMG/M metagenome (GOLD analysis project Ga0213878, IMG submission 161053) | Vellozia epidendroides bulk soil microbial communities from rupestrian grasslands, the National Park of Serra do Cipo, Brazil - BS_R02 | ecosystem: Environmental > Terrestrial > Soil >... | reverse complement strand
TATCTCGTGCGGCGCTCGTTGCTGAATGCGCTGCTGGTGCTGCTGCTGTCGCCTGCGATCGTTTTGGGGCTGCTCATTAAGGGGCGCGCGGCGCGTTGGCCGATGAGCCTGCTGCTGTGGGGCGCAACCTTTGGTCACTCTGAGGCGGTGCTCAGGGCGCGGGAAGCCCGCTTTGTGGCGCGTTTTCGTGAACGCGTCACCGAATTTCCCGCCGTACATCAGCGCCTGACGCACTACCTTACCAGTACCGATGCTGACGTCTGGCTTATTACCGGGTCGCCGCAGTCGCTGGTGGAGCAGGTCTACGTCGACACCCTCTGGCTGGCGCAGGTCAACCTTATCGCCAGCCAGGTGACGCGGGGCTACGGCGGTTGGGTGCTGACCCTGCGCTGCCTGGGTCACGAGAAAGTCGCGCAGCTGGAAAAAAAGCTGGGCGCGCCGCTGCAACTGTATAGCGGCTATAGCGACAGCAATCAGGATAATCCGCTGCTCTGTCTCTGCCAGCACCGCTGGCGGGTTACGCCGCAGGGCGAGCTGCAGCCACTCGAATAATGTATCGCTGCTATGTATAATGCGCCCCGCTTTTTCTGCCGGAGTGACCACCGTGTCCGATACTGAACTGAACCATGAATACTGGATGCGTCATGCGCTGGGGCTTGCTCAGCGGGCCTGGGATGAAGGGGAGGTCCCGGTCGGGGCGGTACTGGTGTATCAAAACCAGGTGATTGGCGAAGGCTGGAACCGACCGATTGGCCGTCACGATCCTACCGCCCATGCGGAGATCATGGCGCTGCGTCAGGGCGGACTGGTGCTGCAAAACTACCGGCTTATTGATACCACGCTGTACGTCACCCTTGAGCCCTGCGTTATGTGCGCGGGGGCGATGGTGCACAGCCGAATTGGGCGCGTTGTGTTTGGCGCGCGTGACGCCAAAACCGGCGCGGCGGGTTCGCTGATGGACGTGCTGCATCATCCGGGAATGAACCATCGGGTCGAGGTCACTGAAGGTGTGCTTGCCGGGGAGTGCTCCGCGATGCTGAGTGATTTCTTCCGGGCGCGTCGGGCGCAAATTAAGGCGCAAAAACGTAACGAACGGCCCTAGCGGCGCCGGGCGTCGACCAGCATATTCGGCGCCGTCACTTCAATCTGGCCGGAGTTTTCGTTCGGCGACAGCGAAATAAACGGCAGCATGCCGAAGTTGTTGCGGTTAAGCTCGCTCGCGCTGACGGCGGGGTAGTCATGGGCTATTTCAATCGCCTTCGCCACTTTCTTCTCTTTTTCCACCAGGTATCCCACCAGGCTTATCTGGTACTTACGAATATTTTCCACATAAGCATAGGCCTCGTGCCCCCGCGCATAGCCGTAGGTGAGCCGGGTGTAATACGGCTTCTGGCTCAGTAACGGCAGACGCTGCTTCACGTCGGCCCAGCTGTCCGGATCGCCCTTTTGCTTCGCTGTCAGGGCGCGGGCGTCCAGCATATGGGCATAACCCATGTTGTAGGCCGCCAGCGCAAACCAGATACGCTCGTCTCTGGGGATCGTGTCCGGCACTTTCCCCATCATATCCTGCAGGTAGCGCATGCCGCCGCTGACGCTTTGTTCTGCGTCGGTGCGGTCGGTCAGTCCCAGGCTTTGGGCAGTGTTTTTGGTCAGCATCATCAGTCCGCGCACGCCGGTCGGGGAAGTCGCCTGCGGATCCCAGTGCGACTCCTGATAGGCAATCGCCGCCAGCAGACGCCAGTCTATCTCAGTGGCGTACTTCTGGAACAATGGCTGAAGGTCGGGCAACACGTTGTCGATGGCGCGCAGGAAGGTGCGGGTATCGACATAGTCGAAGCCATCGCCGTGCCCCAGATACTTCTCCTCCAGGCGGGCGAGGGTGCCGTCTTCATTCATGTTGTTGAAGAAATCGAGCATCGCCGCCGGCAGGGTGTTGTCATCGTCCTTCAGGCTAAACCAGGTGACCGGCTGTTCGTCGGTAATATCCAGCGCTACTGCCAGTTCCGGATGGACGCGCTGAAAGAGGCTTATCGCGACGGAGTCGGCGATGGTGTATTCGAGCTTGCCTTCCAGCACCGCTTCCATTAATTCGGCGCTGCTGCGTTTGTCATCCACCGTCCAGGTAAGGCCAGGGTATTTTTTCGCTTTCAGCGCCTGCAGGTCGTTAATCGCGACGTGTCCCGGCGCGATGATCAACTGCTGCGGCCCAATGTCGGACAGCGAGCGCGGCCGGAAGCCACCTTTACGATACACCAACTGCTGGGAGACGGAGTAATAGGTTGGGCCGGACTGATAGCGTTTAATGCGCTCACTGTTATAGACCAGGCCTGCAGCCAGCATATCGGCATCGCCGCGATCGAGGTCGTCAAACAACTGGCTGATATTCTGGCGTACGGTCACCTTCAGCTTGACGCCGAGGTAATCGGCAAACTGTTGCGCCAGCTCATAATCCAGGCCGTAATCTTTTTCATTGAGGTTGGCGAAGGTCAGGGGAGAGACAATGGTGCTGACGCGCAGCTCACCGCTCGCCTGAATAGCGGCGATACGGTTCTCTGGTTTACTAAACCAGGGAATAGAGGGCCATAACGCCGCTGCCAATAGCAGGGTGACTATGCCGATAAACAGATAATTAATCTTTAATTTTTTCAATTAGTTAATTCTCTGTGTTCCAGGCAGGTTCAGCCAGCAATTACCATGTTAACATTCGACGTTTGGACGGGGTGAGCGGCATTTTGCTTAACATTCCGCCAATTGGCAACTGATTAGTGAAGCGAGTCACAACGATTGATAAAAGGCGGTGGTGATTTTATTTCGACGCAAACGGTTTCGTCGACGCTCAGGATTCACTATAATGACGCCCGTTTTCCGCCATTGCGCACACTGAAACCCAGAAGACGAGAGACTTATGATGGAAATTCTGCGTGGTTCGCCTGCACTGTCTGCATTTCGTATTACCAAACTGCTGGCACGTTTTCAGGCAGCCCACCTTCCGGTCAGCAACATTTACGCCGAGTATGTGCACTTTGCCGAGCTGAACGCTCCGCTCTCAGACGATGAGCATGCCCGCCTGGCGCGTTTGCTGCAGTACGGCCCAGCGCTGCAAAGCCACACTCCCGCCGGAAAACTGCTGCTCGTCACCCCCCGCCCTGGCACCATCTCCCCCTGGTCTTCAAAAGCTACCGATATCGCCCACAACTGCGCACTGACGCAGATAAGCCGCATTGAGCGCGGCGTGGCGTACTATATCGATGCGCCAACCCTGACGCAGGCGCAGTGGCATGAGGTTGCCGCTGCGCTACATGACCGCATGATGGAATGTGTATTCAGTGCCTTGCAGGAGGCGGAAAAACTTTTTGCTCACCATCAGCCGACGCCAGTTTCCAGCGTCGATGTCCTGGGGCAGGGGCGTCAGGCGCTGGCCGACGCGAACCTGCGCCTGGGCCTTGCGCTGGCGGATGACGAGATTGACTATCTTCTCGATGCGTTCACCACCCTGAACCGCAACCCGAACGATATCGAGCTGTACATGTTCGCGCAGGCAAACTCTGAACATTGTCGCCATAAGATTTTCAACGCCGACTGGGTGATTGACGGCGAACAGCAGCCGAAGTCGCTGTTCAAAATGATCAAGAACACCTTCGAAACCACGCCGGATCACGTGCTGTCAGCGTATAAAGATAACGCCGCCGTGATGGAAGGATCGAGCGTTGGCCGTTTCTTCGCTGATGGCGACGCCAGCCGTTACGATTTCCATCAGGAGCCTGTGCATATCCTGATGAAGGTCGAAACCCACAACCACCCAACGGCGATTTCACCATGGCCGGGGGCGGCGACCGGTTCCGGCGGCGAAATTCGCGACGAAGGGGCGACCGGGCGCGGCGCTAAGCCGAAAGCGGGTCTGGTGGGTTTCTCGGTCTCGAACCTGCGTATCCCGGGCTTCGAGCAGCCGTGGGAAGAGGATTTCGGTAAACCGGATCGCATCGTAAACGCGCTCGATATCATGACCGATGGCCCGCTTGGCGGCGCGGCGTTTAACAACGAATTCGGCCGCCCTGCGCTGAACGGTTACTTCCGTACCTATGAAGAGAAGGTCAATAGCCACAACGGCGAAGAGCTTCGCGGCTACCACAAGCCGATTATGCTGGCGGGCGGTATCGGCAACATTCGCGCCGACCACGTGCAGAAAGGCGAGATCCCGGTCGGCGCGAAGCTGATTGTGTTGGGCGGCCCGGCGATGAATATCGGCCTGGGCGGCGGCGCGGCGTCGTCAATGGCGTCCGGTCAGTCCGATGCGGATCTGGATTTTGCCTCCGTACAGCGTGACAACCCGGAGATGGAACGCCGCTGCCAGGAAGTGATCGACCGCTGCTGGCAGATGGGCGAAGAGAACCCGATTCTGTTTATCCACGACGTTGGCGCTGGCGGTTTGTCGAACGCGATGCCGGAACTGGTGAGCGATGGCGGTCGCGGCGGGCGCTTTGAGCTGCGCGATATTCTGAGCGACGAGCCGGGAATGAGCCCGCTGGAAATCTGGTGTAACGAGTCCCAGGAGCGCTATGTGCTGGCCGTCGCGCCGGAGCAGTTGCCGCTGTTCGATGCCCTGTGCCGCCGCGAGCGCGCGCCGTACGCGGTGATCGGCGAGGCGACGGAAGAGAAGCACCTCAGCCTGCATGATACCCATTTCGATGATCAGCCCATTGATCTGCCGCTGGACGTTCTGCTCGGTAAAACGCCGAAGATGACCCGCGATGTGCTGACCTTAACCGCGAAAGGCGAGGCGCTGGATCGCCACGGCATTAGCATTGCCGACGCCGTGAAGCGCGTGCTGCATCTGCCGACAGTGGCGGAAAAAACCTTCCTCGTCACTATCGGCGACCGTACCGTGACCGGCATGGTGGCGCGTGATCAGATGGTAGGCCCGTGGCAGGTCCCGGTGGCGAACTGCGCGGTGACCACCGCCAGCCTCGATAGCTACTACGGCGAAGCGATGGCGATGGGCGAGCGTGCGCCGGTCGCGCTGCTGGACTTTGCCGCTTCCGCGCGTCTGGCGGTCGGCGAAGCGCTGACCAACATCGCCGGTACGCAGATTGGCGATATCAAACGCATCAAGCTGTCGGCGAACTGGATGGCCGCTGCCGGTCACCCGGGCGAAGACGCGGGTCTGTACGCCGCAGTGAAAGCGGTGGGTGAAGAGCTTTGTCCGGCGCTGGGTCTGACCATTCCGGTGGGTAAAGACTCCATGTCGATGAAAACCCGCTGGCAGGAAGGCAGCGAGCAGCGCGAGATGACCTCACCGCTGTCGCTGGTGATTTCCGCGTTTGCCCGTGTCGAGGACGTGCGCAGCACCGTCACGCCGCAACTCTCTACCGACGATAACGCCCTGCTGCTGATTGACCTGGGCCTTGGCCACAACGCGCTGGGCGCGACAGCGCTTGCTCAGGTGTACCGTCAGCTTGGCGATAAACCTGCCGATGTACGCAGCGTCGAGCAGTTGAAAGGCTTCTACGATGCGATGCAGGCGCTGGTGGCCCAGCGTAAGCTGCTGGCCTGGCATGACCGCTCAGACGGCGGCCTGCTGGTTCTGCTTGCTGAGATGGCGTTTACCGGCCACTGCGGCGTTGATGTCAACATCGCCGCGCTGGGCAGCGACCATCTGGCGACGCTGTTTAATGAAGAGCTGGGCGGGGTTATCCAGGTGCGCGCGCAGGATCGCGAAGCGGTGGAATCTCTGCTGGCCTCTCACGGTCTTGCCGATTGCGTGCACTACCTGGGTAAAGCCGTGGTCGGGGATCGCTTCACGATTACCGCCGACGGACATCCGGTCTTTAGCGAAAGCCGCACGACCCTGCGCGTCTGGTGGGCGGAAACCACCTGGCAGATGCAGCGCCTGCGCGACAACCCGGAGTGCGCCGATCAGGAGCATCAGGCGAAAGCGCACGATAACGACCCGGGTCTGAACGTGAAGTTGACGTTCAAACTGAACGATGACGTGGCGGCGCCGTACATCGCCAAAGGTGCGCGTCCAAAGGTGGCGATTCTGCGCGAGCAGGGAGTGAACTCGCATGTGGAGATGGCGGCTGCCTTCTACCGCGCGGGTTTTGACGCCATTGACGTCCATATGAGCGACCTGCTGGCGGGGCGTCGCGGTCTTGCGGAGTTCCAGTCGCTGGTGGCGTGCGGCGGTTTCTCCTACGGCGACGTACTGGGGGCGGGCGAGGGGTGGGCGAAGTCTATCCTGTTCAACGAGCGTGTGCGGGATGAGTTTGAGACCTTCTTCCACCGTCCGCAGACGCTGGCGTTGGGGGTCTGTAACGGTTGCCAGATGATGTCGAACCTGCGCGAGCTGATTCCGGGCAGCAGCCTGTGGCCGCGTTTTGTCCGCAACCATTCGGATCGTTTCGAAGCCCGTTTCAGCCTGGTGGAAGTCACCCAGAGCCCATCGCTGCTGCTGCAGGGAATGGTGGGGTCGCAGATGCCTGTCGCTGTATCGCACGGTGAAGGCCGCGTTGAAGTGCGCGATGCGGCACATCTGGCGAAGCTTGAAAACGAGGGACTGGTGGCGCTGCGCTATGTTGATAACTTTGGCAAGGTGACGCAGTCTTATCCGGCTAACCCGAACGGCTCGCCGAACGGGATCACGGCGGTGACCAACGAAAGCGGACGCGTGACCATCATGATGCCGCACCCGGAGCGCGTGTTCCGTACCGTTGCCAACTCATGGCACCCGGAAAACTGGGGCGAAGACGGTCCGTGGATGCGTATCTTCCGCAATGCCCGTAAACAGTTAGGCTAACGCGATTATGGGATAAAAACCCTTCGCCATGTGGCGAAGGGTTTTTTTATGGTGGAGGAAAAACGTGTCGGGAATACGCGACACAGGGGAAATGGAGTGTCGCTAAATGGCGACACTTATTTATTTGATATTAGTGGATTTATTTTTTGCTCTGTAGAGGTGTTGCCATTTGGCGACACTTTTCCAAAAAACGGCTGGACTGCGCAGTTTAAAAATAAATACGAAAATCGTTATTTATCATTGCATTAAATATTTTCTTTTTATTGTGGCACAGTTGCTGCATAATAAATGACAGTGGCTCATTCACCTGCTTATGTCAGCCCCTTAGGGACGTGCTACATAAAATTCGAATGACGCACAAACAGGTGCCTGCCGTCCAACTTTCTGATATCAGCGTAGCTATATCAAACCTCGGGCGAAACGTTGAGTTAGGCACCGCCTTATTCCATCACAAAGCCGGGTTTTTACCCGGCTTTGTTGTATCTGCGCCACATCCTCAGTTAGCATTCCTGAAAGCCCTCATTTTGAGACGAACCGATTGAAACGCTGGTCTCTTTTTCCCCGCTCATTACGCCAACTGGTCATGCTGTCGTTTCTGCTGATCCTGATCCCGCTGCTGGTACTGGCCTGGCAGGCGTGGCAAAGCCTTAACGCCTTAAGCGCCCAGGCGGCGATGACCAACCAGACGACCCTGATCGATGCCCGGCGCAGCGAGGCGATGATCAACGCCGCGGTCGAAATGGAGCGCAGCTATCGCCAGTATTGCGTACTGGACGACGCCACGCTTGCGACGGTGTATCAGGGACAGCGCAAGCGCTATAGCGACATGCTGGATGCTCATGCGGGTGTTTTGCCGGATGACAAACTGTATCAGACGCTACGTAACGATCTGGACGTGCTGGCGCAACTGCGCTGTCAAAACAGCGCCCCGGAAGCGACCTTTGCGGCGAATCTGGACGCGTTTGCCGCGGCGAACAGCGAGATGGTGCAGGCAACGCGCGCGGTCATTTTCTCGCGCGGACAGCAGCTTCAGCAGGAGATTGCCGAACGCGGGCGTTTTTTCGGCTGGCAGGCGCTGGTGCTGTTCCTGGTGAGTCTGACGATGGTGCTGCTGTTTACCCGTATGATCATCGGTCCGGTGAAGGGGATTGAGCGGATGATAAACCGCCTTGGCGAAGGGAAATCCATCGGTAGCGCGGTGATGTTTACCGGCCCTCGCGAGCTGCGTTCAGTCGGTCAGCGTATCATCTGGCTGAGCGAGCGCCTCTCCTGGCTGGAGTCGCAGCGGCATCAGTTTTTACGCCATCTTTCTCACGAGCTTAAAACCCCGCTTGCCAGCATGCGCGAAGGCACTGAACTGCTGGCTGATGAGGTCGTAGGTCCACTGACGGCGGAACAAAAGGAAGTGGTGTCTATCCTTGATGACAGCAGCCGCAATCTGCAAAAGCTCATTGAGCAGCTTCTGGATTATAACCGCAAGCTGGCGGATACCGCAGTCGAGCTGGAAACCGTTGAGATTGCGCCTCTGGTGGAGATGGTTATCTCGGCAAACAGTTTACCGTCACGCGCTAAAATGATGCATACTGGCATTAGGCTGGATGCGGCGTTTTGTCAGGCAGAACCCATGCTGCTGATGAGCGCACTGGACAATCTCTATTCCAACGCGGTGCACTATGGTGCTGAATCCGGTAACATTTATATTCATAGCCGTTTGCAGGATAGCAAGGTGTGGATTGAGGTCGCCAATAGCGGCACGCCCATTCCCGATGCGGAAAAAACCTTAATTTTCGAGCCGTTTTATCAGGGCAGCCACCAACGTAAGGGCGCGGTAAAAGGCAGCGGTCTGGGGCTCAGCATTGCCCGCGACTGTGTACGACGAATGCAAGGGGAACTGCGCCTGGTTGAGAGCCCATCCGGCAATGTCTGTTTTCGCATTGAATTACCGGCTATCGCAGCGGATAAATCCACGAAATGAAACGACGTCTGGTGAATATGTCCCATAGTCCGATCGCCTTTTTTTCCCGGTCCGCGCGGCGTTGCCGCGCCTTGATGAGCGCGTGCTGCCTGCTGATAGCGGGCTGTTCTTCATCTACGTCACCGGGACAGGCACACAGCACCGAAGAACAATTACCGCAACAGCAGGTCGCTGATTTCCTCTCGACCGACTGTGCGGACGTCTGGGCCTTGCATGGCGAAGTCACAGAGAAAAACCCGCTTTACTGGCTGCGCGGCATGGACTGCGCCCAGCGTCTGTCGCCGGAGCTGCTGCGCAGCGAAGCCCGCGAGCACGATGAAGAACGCTGGCAGGATGCCTTCCGCCGCGGCATTTTGCTCGCCAACGCCAAAATTACGCCTGTTGAGCGCCGGGACATGATGGCCCGCCTGGATACCTTCAGCCCGCAGATGCCCGCTCAGGTGCGACCGCTGTACCAGCTCTGGCGTGATGGCCAGGCTCTGCAACTGCAACTGTCGGATACGCGCTCGCGCTACAGCAAGCTCCAGCAGTCAACAGACGGCGAGCTGGATACGCTGCGCCAGCAACAGCAGGATCTGCGCAGCCAGCTCGATCTGACTACCCGCAAGCTGGAAAGCCTGACGGATATTGAACGTCAGCTGTCCAGCCGTAAACCGTCCAGCAGCCATACCCCGGCTGAGGCGGCTTCTGCTGATGAGGTGAAGCCATGACAGGACGTAAACCCGCGCACCTGCTGTTGGTGGATGACGATCCTGGCCTGCTCAAACTCCTCGGTTTGCGTCTGGCCAGCGAAGGGTTCACCGTGGTGACGGCGGAAAGCGGCCATGAAGGCCTGCGCGTACTGGCGCGGGAAAAGGTCGACCTGGTGATAAGCGATCTGCGGATGGACGAGATGGACGGTCTGCAGCTGTTTGCCGAGATCCAGAAGCGGCAGCCGGGCATGCCGGTTATCATCCTCACGGCGCATGGTTCGATTCCTGACGCGGTTGCCGCAACGCAGCAGGGCGTGTTTAGCTTTCTGACCAAGCCCGTAGATAAAGATGCGCTGTACAAAGCCATCGACGAGGCGCTGGTGCATACGGCGGCGTCAGCGGACTCACGCTGGCGCGAGTCGATTGTTACCCGCAGTCCCGTGATGCTGCGTGTGCTGGAGCAGGCGAGAATGGTGTCGCAATCGGACGTCAGCGTCCTGATTAACGGCCAGAGCGGCACCGGGAAGGAGATTTTCGCCCAGGCAATCCATAACGCCAGCCCACGCCATTCGGCGCCTTTTATCGCCATTAACTGCGGCGCGCTACCGGAACAACTGTTGGAGTCCGAGCTGTTTGGCCACTCGCGCGGCGCGTTTACCGGCGCGGTCAGCAGCCGGGAAGGGCTGTTTCAGGCGGCGGAAGGCGGCACGCTGTTTCTGGATGAAATCGGCGATATGCCCCTGTCTTTGCAGGTGAAGCTGCTGCGCGTACTGCAGGAGCGCAAGGTGCGACCGCTGGGCAGCAATCGCGATATCGACATTAATGTGCGCATTATTTCCGCCACCCATCGGGATTTGCCGAAAGCGATGGCGCGCGGCGAGTTTCGCGAAGACCTCTTCTATCGCCTGAACGTGGTGAGCCTGAAGATCCCCTCGCTTGCGGAACGTACTGAAGATATTCCGCTGCTGGCGAACCACCTGCTGCGGCAGGCTTCCGACAGGCATAAACCGTTCGTTCGCGCGTTTTCCACCGATGCCATGAAGCGGCTGATGACGGCAAGCTGGCCGGGCAACGTGCGCCAGTTGGTGAACGTTATCGAGCAGTGCGTGGCGCTGACCACCTCGCCGGTGATTAGCGATGCGCTGGTGGAACAGGCGCTGGAAGGCGAGAATACGGCGCTGCCGACCTTCGTTGACGCCCGCAACCAGTTCGAGCTGAACTACCTGCGCAAGCTTTTGCAGATAACCCGCGGCAACGTCACCCACGCCGCGCGCATGGCCGGGCGCAACCGCACCGAGTTTTACAAACTGCTGTCGCGCCATGAGCTGGATGCGAATGATTTTAAAGAGTAGCACCGCGACTTTCCCGACGTTATGATACAGGGAGCAACCGGTTACGCGTTTAAAAAGACAGGACACCATGAAAAAGATTGATGCGATTATTAAACCCTTCAAACTCGATGATGTGCGTGAAGCGCTGGCGGAAGTCGGCATCACCGGGATGACGGTAACGGAAGTGAAAGGTTTTGGCCGTCAGAAAGGTCACACCGAGCTGTATCGCGGTGCGGAATACATGGTGGATTTTCTGCCGAAGGTGAAGATTGAAATCGTCGTTACCGACGATATTGTGGATACCTGTGTGGATACCATTATCCGTACGGCGCAGACCGGCAAAATCGGTGACGGTAAGATTTTTGTGTTCGACGTGGCGCGCGTGATTCGTATCCGTACCGGCGAAGAAGACGACGCGGCAATTTAATATTCTCCCCCACCGCAGGGAAATCGTTTCGCTGCCCGGGCGCGGGCAGCGAAAAACGCCTTAATCGTGAGGCGTCTCAGGCACACAAACGGTGGTACTGCTCAGCATCCGTCGGATAACGATAACGGCCACAATCACGACCACCACCCCCAGCGTCCATTCCCCCATTTGTGAGAAAAAGTGCCCGTAGGCGGCGATGGCGGTGTCGCTGATTTGCGATTCAGTAGTACGCTGCGCGACAACGCCCGCCAGCCAGTTGGCCACCGCGCCCGTCGCCAGCATGTAGATACCGGTCAGCACGCCGGTGACGCCAGGCATATTGAGGCGCGTTATCTGCGCCATCGCCACCGGGTCGATAAACAGCTCGGCAAAACCCATCAGCGCCAACCCGGCGACCATCATACCCATCGACGCCTGACCGTGCATTTCACCGCGCCGTGCGTTCAGCGCCAGCAGCATAAATCCGCCGCCCATCAGCGCCAGCCCGAAGGCAAACTTCAACCATACGCGCAGCACCGAACGTCCGTTGCCTTCCGGGCGTACCAGCCAGGCCAGCACCACGCCTGCCGTCATCACCGCGATGGCGTTGACCGACTGGAACAGCGCGGTCGGCACCTCGATAGCCATCAGGTGACGGTTTACAAAGTGGTCGATAAACAGGCTTATTGAGCTGCCGCCCTGCTGGGCCAGTACCCAGAACAACGTGCCGGTCAGCATCAGCAGGACTATCTGCCACAGCGCGCGGCGGTGCTCCGGGGACCTTATCATAATGCGTGCGACCATCTGCGCGGCGAAGACGCAGACCACCGCCAGCAGATAGCCCGCCCAGTCATTTTCCAGCAGCAGCGTAAAGAATACCGGCGCCACGCAGAGCATCACCAGCAGCCATCCCCAGGTGGGCAGCGCAAACTTGACCGCCTGTAGCGCAGGCTTATCAACGCCGCGCGTATGGCGAAAGTGCTGGTGGCCGCTTAAGAAGATCAGCAGTCCGATAAACATGCCGACGCCCGCCAGGGCGAAACCGACGTGCCAGCCGTACCATTGGGCCGTCAATCCGCAGGCTATCGGCGCGGCGATAGACCCGACGTTGCCTGCGGCATACAGCAGCGAGAAGCCACCGTCGCGACGGCTATCATCAGGGGCGTACAGTTCGCCCAGCAGGCAGCTGATATTGGATTTAAACAGGCCGTAACCGCAGATGATGATCGCCAGCGCGACGTATAAGCTCCAGGTTGAATCAGATTCGACGCCCAGTACGACGTGACCAAGCGTCATCAGAAGTGCCCCGGCAATGACCGCGGTGCGGTTGCCGAGCAGGCGGTCGGCAAGCCAGCCGCCGAGAATAGGGGTAACGTAAACCAGAGAAGCGTAGGCGCTAAACAGACTGATGGCATGGCTGTCATCGAAGCCGAGTTGATGAGTGAGGTAGAGGATGAGGAGGGCACGCATGCCGTAAAAGCTGAAGTATTCCCAGATTTGAATCGCCACGATGTAATAAATCGCGCGCGGTTGTGAGGGTGTTTTCATGTCATCTCCTGAACGGCGTGAAAAAAGGGAAGTGGCAAGCCACTTCCCTTTGGTGCTTCAACTTACTTGGTGTTTTCTTTCAGCACTTTAACGGTGTAACGACCATCCGCCTGACGGTATGCGCCGTGGATATCGGTTTCGAAGCCCGGATAATGAGCGCCGATTTCGCACAGCATCTGCAGGAACTCCAGCACCGGACGGCTTTCTTCGGTGATCATTTCACCTGGCATGACCAGTGGAACTCCCGGAGGGTACGGCAGGATCATGTTGGCGTTCACGCGGCCAACCATCTCTTCGAGATAAACTTCTTCGGTCTGACCGTGCAGCTCTTTCTGGAAGGCGGTGTATGGCGTCATCACCATGGCCGGCAGCACTTCGAACGCGCGGAACATCAGGTCCGGCAGATTGTGATGCTCAACCAGTTTGTGAATGTTCTGCGCCAGTTCCTGAAT
>Ga0213878_10000605_pt1 | contig 13204 bp, 13 predicted proteins | sample VelepicoBEBS_R02_FD_161053 | JGI IMG/M metagenome (GOLD analysis project Ga0213878, IMG submission 161053) | Vellozia epidendroides bulk soil microbial communities from rupestrian grasslands, the National Park of Serra do Cipo, Brazil - BS_R02 | ecosystem: Environmental > Terrestrial > Soil >... | reverse complement strand
GGCGGCGCGGGCGGCGGCGGGGGCGGGGGCGGCGGCTGCCAGGCCGCCAGCTGGGATGCCGGCGCGTCGGCCCAGGGCTGGCGGGCCTCGGCGGCCGGCACGGACGCGGCGTGAGCGGCGGCCGCGACCGCCGCACGGCGGGTCGGCGCGGCCACGGCGGCCGGCGCCTCGTCCTCGGGTCGCGAGGCCACCCAGGCGGTGGCCGCCAGCGTCGCCGCGAGGGCGCCGCCCAGCATCAGTTGACGACGCTCGATCATGGCGCCCTCCCGTGCAGCGACCACTGCAGCTCGGCGTCGACGTCGGTGCTGATCGGGCTGACCCGGCGCAGCTTGATCGCGTCCAGGCTCAGCGCCGGGTCGTGTTCCAGCGCGGCACCGATGAAGCGGCGCACCTGGGCATAGCTGCCGGTCACCGGCATCGTCACGCGCAGCCGCTCCAGGCCTTCGCTGGTGGACAGCCGATGCTCGGTGCGCGCACCGTTGAGGTCGAGGCGGATCCCGAGTTCCAGCAGGTCGGCCAGACGCTGCTGGCGGTCCCGGGACGGCGGCAACGCGGCCTGCCATTGCTGCACGCTGACCGGCGCCGTCTCGACGGCAGCGGGCCGCGCCTTGGCGCGCAGTGCGCGGGCCTCGGCCTGCAGGTGCGCAGCCTGGGCATCCCAGCGCTGGCCCAGCGCCACGGCAACGACGGCCAGCACCAGCGCTGCGAGGCCGGCCAGGCCAGGCCAGCCCAGCGCCTTGACGAGGGCGTACCGGTTCACGAGCCGCCTCCGGTCGCCACGCGGGCCTGGATCTCGAAGCGCTGGCCGACGAGGCCCGTCTCGGCCGCCGAGAAGCGCGACAGCACGACCTGGCGCCAGCCGGGCGTCGTGCCCAGCTGCTCGGCCAGCTGCAGTGCCAGCAGTTTGTCGGGCGTCAGGCCTTCCAGGCGCAGCTCGCCGCGGCCGGCGCTGGCGTCCAGGCCCAGCCAGGCGATGGTCTTGGCCTCGGCGCCGGCGGTCTCGACGCGGGTCAGAAGCGGCTCCCAGGGCATGGCCAGCAAGGCACGGGCCTCGACGGCCGAACGGTTCTCGGCTGGCTCGGCACGGGCGCTCCGCACGGCGGGCCTGGGTGCCGGCGAGGGGCGCAGCGTCGCGACGCGGTCGCGCGCGGCCTGGGCCACGTCCAGCGCGCGATGGCTGTCGACGGCGCTCCAGGCGGCCGTGGCGAGCACGAGGGCGCCCGTCGCCGCCAGCGGCCAGGCCAGCGATGAGCGGGCGCTGCGCGGCAGGAAGTCGGGCCGGGGCGCCACGGGGCCGGGCTGGGGCGCGAGATCGCTGGCGGGTGTGCCGACGGCCAGCGGCCCGCCTTCATCCAGGCCGCCCAGGTCGGCCAGGCTCTGCACGCGGCGCGACTGCAGGCCCGTGACCAGGCCGCGGTCGAGCCGGATGACGACGGCCGTCAACGCCCCTTCAGCGCCCTCATGCCAGACCACGCTGCCGGACGCAGCACGCGTGGCGGCGGGCAGCGAAGCCAGCCACGTGGCCCAGGCTGGGCGCACGGCCGCCAGACGCACGCGGGCGGCCTGGGCCTGGGCGCGCAGGGCGGTCAGGTCCAGCCCATGCAGGGCCGAAGCCCCCGCCGCATCGCCGAGGCGCCAGGGTGCGATCGCAAAGCGCTGGGCAGTGGCGCCGAAGTAGTGGGCGAACTGCTGCTGGGCGTAGGCCTGCACGGCGTCCAGGTCGGTCAGCGGCAGGCCCGGCTCAGCGACCAGCTCGTGCAGGGCCAGCGCGCTGACGACCAGCTCAACGGCCGTGCCGGGCCGTTCGCGGCACCAGGCCTCGAACTCGCCGCCCGTGGGCGTGACGAAGAGGCGGTACGGCTTGGCCAGACGCGCGGCGACCGACAGGCGCAGGCTTTCACTCATCGAGGGTGACACGTTCAAGCTCCTCGAAGGTGGTGTCGCCGCGGCAGACGGCCGCCAGCGCCATCTCGCGCAGCGACTTCATGCCGCGCGCCTTGGCCGCGGCCTTGATCTCGGACATGGGCGCACGCGCGGCAATCAGGTCGCGCAGGCCGTCGTCCAGCTTGAGCAGCTCGGCCACCGCGCGCCGGCCCTTGTAGCCGGTGCCGCGGCAATGGCCGCAGCCCTCGCCCTTCATGAACGCCCCGTTGACGACGCCGTGGCGGGCCAGCGTCGCGGCATCGGGCGTGAAGGGCTGGGCGCAGTGCCTGCACGTCAGCCGCACCAGGCGCTGCGCCAGCACGGCGTTCAGCGCGGAGACGACGTTGTAGAGGTCCAGGCCCATGTGCATGAAGCGGCCGATGACGTCGAACGCGTTGTTGGCATGCACGGTGCTGAAGACGAGGTGACCCGTCAGCGCGGCCTGTACGGCGATCTGTGCCGTCTCGGCATCGCGGATCTCGCCGACCATCACGCGGTCGGGGTCGTGGCGCAGGATGGAGCGCAGGCCGCGCGAGAAGGTCAGGCCCTTCTTCTCGTTGACGGGGATCTGCACGACACCGCTGAGCTGGTACTCGACAGGGTCCTCAATGGTGATGATCTTGTCGGCGCCGGTATGAATCTCGGCCAGCGTGGCGTACAGCGTGGTCGTCTTGCCGGAGCCGGTGGGGCCGGTCACCAGCAGCATGCCGTGGGGCTGGCGCGCCTGGTGGCGGATGGCGGCGCGCTCCTCGTCATCGAAGCCCAGCGCATCCAGCGTCAGCGTGCCGGCGCGCGCGATGGCGGCACGGTCCAGGATGCGGATGACGGCGTCCTCGCCGAAGACACTGGGCATGATCGACAGACGGAAGTCGATCTCGCGCCCCTGCACGCGCAGCTTGAAGCGGCCGTCCTGCGGCAGGCGGCGCTCGCCGATGTCCAGCTCGGCCATGACCTTGAGGCGCGACACCAGCTGCTCGGCCACCTGCGGGCTCTCGACCTGGCGCACGACGGCCATCACGCCGTCGACGCGGAAGCGGATCGTCGCGCCACGGGCCGTGCATTCGATGTGGATGTCGGAAGCGGTGTCCTGCAGCGCGTCGTAGAGGGTGGCGTTGAGCAAGCGCACCACGGGGCTGGCCTGCTCACTGAGGGCCAGCGCCGACAACTCCTCGGTATGGTCCTCGACGGCGGCCAGCGCGTCCTCGACGTCGGACAGCGCGCGGAAGTCCGCCTCGCCGGCACCGAGGAAATGCGTCACCGCCTCGGGCGCGCAACACTGCCAGCCCACCGGCGCGTTGAGCCGCGACTCGACGCTCTGCAGCAGCATCGCGTCCTCGTCGCGCTCGGCCAGCAGCACGCGCCGGTTGCCGGCGCCCACGGCCAGCACGGCGCGCCAGCGCTGGGCCTGGGCCTGCGGCCATTGCTCGAAATCCAGGTGCCAGGGGCCCTGTTCGGCGGGCAGCCAATCGTTGAGGCTGGTGCTCATTGAACCTGCTCCACCAACTGGAAGATGGGCAGGTACATCAGCACGATGATGCCGCCGATCAGCACGCCCATGATGAGCATCAGCGCCGGGTTGACAAGGCGGGACAGCAGGTCCGTCAGCCGCGCGGCCTCCTCGTCGTGGAAGGCGGCGGCGCGCTCCAGCATGGTCGCGACCTCGCCGCTGCGCTCGCCGACTCGCAGCATGCGGCGCGCGACCGGCGTGGCCAGGTCCTGCGCATCGAAGGCGGCCGACAGGCGCTCGCCGCGCTCGATCTGCGCCGCCGCGGCCTGCACGGCGGCCCGCCAGGGCGCGGCGACCACGTCGACGACGATCTTCAGCGCCGCCAGCGCCGGCACGCCCGAGGCCAGCAGCATGGCCAGCGAACGGTACAGCCGCGCCAGTGCCAGCACGCGCAGACGGGGGCCCAGGCCAGGCATGGTCCACAGCGCCGCCTGGGCGCGCTGGCGCACGGCGGGCTGGCGGATCAGCGCGAAGACCGCAAAGCCGATGGCGGCGATGCCACCGATGACCAGGGCCGGATGCGCGCCAGCCGTCTGGCCGAACTCGATGAGGACGCGCGATGCCCAGGGCAGATCCGCGCTGGTCTGCTCCAGGATGCCGGCAAAGCGCGGCAGCACGTAGAGCAGCAGGAAGAGGATGACCGCGCCCCCCACGCCCAGCAGCATCAGCGGATAGACCATGGCTGCCACGAGGCGCGAGCGCAGCGCATCCACCCAGGCGAGGTAGCGCGCATGCTGGGCCAGCGCCGTGGACAGCTGGCCGGTCTTCTCGTTGGCCGCGACGATGGCGCAGATCAGCTCGTCGAAGGCCTGCGGCTGCTGGCGCAGCGCGACGGACAGCGGCTGGCCCTGCTCGATCTGGGTGATGACGCCGTCCAGCGCCGCGCGCACGCCGGGCTGGCCTTCCTTCTCGCGCAGCGTGTTCAGCGCCTCCAGCAGCGCGATGCCGGCATCCAGCAGCACGGCCAGTTCCTGGCTGAAGAGCTGCAGCGGGAATTTGCTGCTGCGCCGCCAGGGGCGTGCCACCTCGGTGCTCGCGATCTCGCGCGCCTCCAGTACATGCTGCGGCAGCACGCCCAGCACGGCGGCGACGGCGGAGCGATCGGGCGCCTCGACGCGTTCCGAACTGACGGCGCCCGCGCGCAGCACGCGGGTCTGGAATTGAGGCACGGGACGGGCTTCTTCTTACCAGGAGGTGAGGTCGGCGTCCTCACCCTCGCCGCCGGGGCGGCCGTCCTTGCCGAAGCTCAGCAGGTCGTATTCGCCATGCTCTCCGGGGCTGCGGTACTGGTAGTCGTTGCCCCAGGGGTCCTTGGGTACGGCCTTGGACAGATAGGGGCCGGCCCACTTGGGTTCGTCGGCCGGCCTGGTGACGAGCACGGCCAGGCCCTGCTCGGTGCTGGGATAGCGGCCGACGTCCAGGCGGTACTGGTCCAGCGACTTGGTCAGCGCATCGATCTGGGCGCGGGCCGCCTTGACCTCGCTCTTGCCGATCTGGCCGAAGAACTTGGGGCCGACGTAGCCGGCCAGCAGGCCGATGATGACCATGACGACCAGCAGTTCAAGCAGGGTGAAGCCGCGGATGCGGGCGGTGAAGGGGCGGGACATGGTCGGTCAGGGTACAGCGGGAGGGCGACTGTTCATCGTCGGGCGCCACCCGGCAATCGGGATTTGACCGCCCCACATTCTCAGGGGCGGAATTGGTGTATCCGACCCGGTCGGCGCACGGCAGGGATCGGCCGCCCGGAAAGAGCGCCGCTGGGCATCACGCCGATGTCGGCTTTTGACAACGCAAGCCCGACCGCCGGATGACGCGCTCCGCCCTCCAGTACGCACAGGGTTGGGGCGCTTACGCACCTTTCGTGGCCGGCGAACCCGGGCTTACCCCAGTGCCATGCACCGTCGAGGGGCACTACATTGCTGGCACTCGACGCGGTTCCGGGCTCCGGTCCAGGACCGCCGGGCGGGTTGTGAGGAGACAAGACAAGCGACAAGCGCACAAGGTTGCTTCGTAACCCCGAAGACAATCACGACGGCCACCAAGGCACCCTTGGTGGCCGTTTTCTTTGTCTCCCCGGCCGCTCGCGCCGGCCTCTTTCGCACCCCGCCATGCTGGACCTGTTCACCGTCGCCGCCGCCTCCCTGCTCGCAGGCTTCATCGACGCGGTGGCCGGCGGCGGCGGCCTGGTGCTGGTGCCAGCCCTGTTCAGCACCTTCCCGGGCGCGGCGCCGGCGACGCTGCTGGGCACGAACAAGGGCGCGTCCATCTGGGGAACGGGCTGGGCCACGCTGCAGTACGTGAAGCGCGTCGACCTGCCCTGGCGCCGCCTGATGCCGGCCGCCGTGCTGGCCGGTGCCGGCAGCTTCGCCGGCGCCTGGAGTCTGACCCTGATCAGCCCTGACGGCCTGCGCAAGGCCTTGCCACTGGTGCTGCTGGCCGTGCTCGTCTACACGCTGGCCAAGAAGGATCTGGGCCGTGAACATGCGCCGCGCTACAGCGGCAGGGCCGAGGCCTGGGTCGCCGGCGGCATCGCGCTCGCGGTGGGTTTCTACGACGGTTTCTTCGGCCCTGGCACGGGCAGCTTCTTCGTCTTCCTGTTCGTGCGGTTGCTGGGTTATGACTTCTTGCATGCATCGGCCACGGCCAAGCTGATGAACCTGCTGACCAATGCGGCCGCCATCGCCCTGTTCGTCAGCAAGGGCCATTTCTGGTGGCAGGTCGCCGCCGTCATGGCCGTGACCAACGTCATCGGCAGCCTGATGGGCACCCGGATGGCGCTCAAGCACGGGGCCGGCTTCGTGCGCGGCGCCTTCGTCGTCGTCGTGGGGTGTTTGATCCTCAAAACGGCGTGGGACGCCTTCTTCCGCTGATCTACCATCGGGCATTCCCTAGCGCCTCCATTCACCATGCCCGTCGACCCGCAACTGCGCAATCTGGACATCGAGATCCCGACCCAGCCCGAGGTCCTGGTCAAGCTCTCGCTGCTGATGGCGGCGGAGGACATCGACCTGCAGGCCATGTCCTCGCTGGTCGAGACCGACATGGCCCTCGCGGCCGCCGTCATGAAGGCGGTCAACTCCTCGCTCTACGGCCTGCGCGGCCGTGTGCAGACGGTGCACCAGGCGCTGACATACCTGGGCATGCGCGAGGTCGCGGCCATCACCTTCGAGATGGGGCTGCGCGCCGCCTTCCCGACCGCGGCCGAGCTGGAATCGGTGTGGTCGCGCGCCTCGCAGCGCGGCCTGCTGATGGGCCGAATGGGGCAGATGCTGGGCGTGGACCCCTGGGCCGCCCACTCGGCCGGCCTGTTCGAGGAATGCGGCAAGGCCGTGCTGTACCGCCATGCACCGACCCACTACCCGGCCATGCTGCGCGCCGCGACGCGCGATGCCGAGCTCGTGGAGCTGGAGCGCACGGCCTTCGGCGTCAGCCACGACGCGCTCGGCGCGGCGCTGTGCGAGAGCTGGGGCCTGGCCCCGGCGGCGGTGGCCAGCGTGCGCCATCACGTCGAGATCCAGGCCACGCTGACCATGCCCGAGAGCCTCGCGCGCCGCAGCGTCGCTGCCATCTCGACGGTGGCCTGGGCCTTGCTCGCCCATCCCCATCAGCTCGACGACATCGCCAGCCAGATCGCCCCGCAGGCCCAGCTGGACGAGACGCTGGTGCTGCGTGCCGCGCGGCGCGTCAACGAGCAACTGCTGGCCGCGCAAGAGCACGGCCGCTGAACGTCAGGCCGCCAGGCTGAGGCGGTCCCGGCCCGCGTGCTTGGCCATGTAGAGGGCCTCGTCGGCCGCCTGCAGCAGCGCCTGCGCGCTCAGGTAGGGGTGGGCCGGGCTGGCCGCGGCGAGGCCGATGCTCAGCGTCAGGCTGCCCTGGCCGTCGGGCAGGCGCAGTGCACGCAGGTCGTCGCGCAGCGACTCCAGCACGCTTTGCGCCTCGGCCATGCCGAAGCCGGGCAGCAGCGTCACGAACTCCTCGCCTCCCAGGCGCGCGACGACGTCGGTGTCGCGCTTGAAGCGCTCCTTCAGCAGCGCCGCGACGCGCCGCAGCGCGGTGTCGCCGACCGCCGTGCCGTGGGCGAGGTTGAACTGCTTGAACTGGTCCAGGTCCAGCACGGCCACGGCCAGCAGGCCGCGCTGGCGCTGGGCCCGCTTGAACTCGCGGCGCAGGGCCTCGTCGAAGGCGCGCTGGTTGGCGATGCCGGTCAGCGCGTCGGTGCGCACCAGGCCGGCCAGCTCGCGCTGATGGGCCTCGATGGCGGAATGGGCCTCCTGCAGCTGATCGCGCTGCTGGGCCAGTTCGCGCCGCAGTTCGCGGGCATGCTGGTCCTGTTGCCACAGCGAGCCGCGGGCGCGCAGCATGGCGTGGCCGATGCGGTCGAGTTCGGCGATGCGGCCAGGCGCCGGCACGGCGGCCTCGGGCGACAGCGGCACCGGTGCCGATTCCATCGCCTCGCAGCCGGCCGCGAGCCGGCGCAGCGGCCTCAGCAGCAAGGCGTCGATGAGCAGCAACTGCGCGGCGCTGAGCAGCAGCACCAGCCAGGCGATGCGCGCCAGGCCGTCGGCCAGCGGCTCGAAGCCGCCCAGGCTCCACTCGAAGAGGCCCACGACGGTGGCCGCCAACAGCGGCACGGCCAGCGTCAGCCGCAACCGCAGCGAACCCAGCCGGCGCGGCCTGACGCGGTTCACGGGTTCAGCGAGGGATTCGGTACTCATGGTCGGCGCTGACAACGGCCCAAATTGTCGGGGCCGGCGGCGCCGCCGTGCAGTGCGGGAACCCCGGGGTCTGTCGGGACGAGGCGTCCCTCATCGGCCTTGCGCCGCCGCATCGGGCTCGGCCGCGACGGTGCGGTTGCGGCCGGCGCGCTTGGCGTCGTAGACGGCCCGGTCGGCTGCCGACAGCAGGTCGGCAAAGCTCGTCGCGCCGGGAGGCAGCATGGCCAGTCCCACGGACAGCGTCGCGCTCAGGGTGCCACCATCGGGCGTCACGAAGGGTGCTTCCTGCACCAGCAGCCGGATGCGCTCTGCCACCTCGCAGGCGCCGGCCAGGTCGGTGCGCGGCAGCAGCACGACGAACTCCTCGCCGCCATAGCGCGCGGCCAGGTCGCCGGTACGCAGCGAGCGCAGGATGAGGCCTCCGACCTGGCGCAGCACCTCGTCGCCGGCCGGGTGGCCGTGGTGGTCGTTGATGGCCTTGAAATGGTCGATGTCCAGGAACAGGCAGGCCAGCGGATAGCGATGGCGCACGGCCTGGCTGAACTCGATGAGGCTGCGATGGTCGAAGTAGCGGCGGTTGTGCACACCGGTCAGGCCGTCTGTCATGCCGGCGCGGCGCAGGCGCTCGCGATTGAGCATGCTCTCGATGGCGATGGCCGCGATGGCCGCGAGGCGGTCCAGGAACTTGGTGCCCGAGGCTGCGTCGTAGCGCTCGGGGTCGCGCGAGCCGAAATGCAGGCTGCCGATCAGCAGGCCCTGTCGGATCAGCGGCAGCAGCGCCGCCGAGCGCACGCAGGTGGCCTCGCCGAAAGCGCGGGCGAGCAGGGCCGCGTCGGGCCCCGCGCCGATGAGGCGGGTCGCGCGCGCGGCGCCGAACAACTCCTTCAGCGGGCCATGGCCGTCCAGCAGCGTGGGCGCCTTCGTCATGGGCAGCGCCGGCAGCGCGCGGCGCAGCTCCTCGTCGGGATCCAGCAGCCACAGCTCGGCGGCGTCCAGGCCGAAGTCCTCGCGGCAGTCGACCAGCAGCAGGTTGACCAGCTCCTCCATCGAGCTCACCGCGATGAGGCGGCGCTCCAGCGCGTCGAAGCGGTCCAGCTTGCGCTCGTTGGCCGTCGCGGCGTCGAGCAGCGACTGCAGCTGGCGGCGCAGCTCCTGGACCTGGGCTTGAGGGTTGGGCGCGTTCATGAAGGCGCGATTGTCAGGGCGGCGCGCTCGAAACGACGTGGCTGGCCCGTGACAGGATCCGTGAACGCGATCACGCGCGCCACCAGCTGCAGCGGCGCGTCGAAGCGCGGCGGGTGCTCCTGCGGCTGCAGCCGCGGGTAGATGCGGTCGCCGGCGATGGGCAGGCCCAGGGCGTTCATCTGCGCGCGCAGCTGGTGCTTGACGCCGCTGCGCGGACGCAGCTGGTAGCGCGCGAGGCCGGCGCCGACGGACTCGACCAGGTCCACCCAGGTCTCGGCATTGGGCTCGCCATCCACGGCCTGCATCTGCATGAAGGCCTCGCCTTCACGCTCCACCAGCCGGTGCCTCAGCACGCGCGGCCAGGGCCCGGCGCCGGCGGGCGCGACGGCCTCGTAGACCTTGTCGACGGCGCGATCGCGGAACAGGTTCTGGTAGGCGCCGCGCTCGGCGGCGCGCAGGCTGAAGACGACCAGGCCCGCCGTCTCGCGGTCGAGGCGGTGGATGGGGCTGAGCTCGGCCAGGCCGGTGGCGCGGCGTAGCCGCGTCAGCAGCGTCTGCTGCACATAGGCGCCGCCAGGCGTGACCGGCAGGAAATGGGGCTTGTCGGCGACGAGCAGGTGCTCGTCCCGGAAGACGATGCGGGCCTCGAACGGGACTTCGGGCTCGGCATCGAGCCGGCGCCAGTAGAAGACGCGGCGGTTGGCCACATAGGCCTCGGCGACCGGCCGGCCGGTCTCGTCGACGACCTCGTCGCGGGCGATGCGCAGCGCCCAGTTGTCCACCATGGGCAGGCGCTCCGCGAGAAAGGCGCTCAGCGTGGTCCAGGGACCGGGCGGACAGAACACGGCGCTGGCGCCGACGCCGTCGCGCAGCGGCAGCACCGGCTTTGGCGGGCGGCTCACTCGATGCGCGCCCCGCCGCGGGCGCGCTCGTCCATGTAGGCATTGAGGCGCTTCTGGTCCTGGGGCTCGGCGCGGCCGCCGCGCCATTCACGCACCCAGGCCTCGCGGTCGGGGTCGCTTGCGAGCTCGCGCACGGCGGCGTCTATGGCCTTGATCTGGCGCAGCCCTTCGGGCGTGCGGCTGCAGGACACGGTGGCGAGCAGCGTACTCAGGCCTTCGGCCATGGGCAGTGCGACGAGGGCGCCGGGGTCGCCGACACGCGCGAGGTAGTCCTGGACGAGGGCCGGGTACTCCAGCGTGTAGTCCATGCGGCCGGCGCGCAGCATGTCCATCAACTGGTGGCTGAACTTGGCCCCGACGGCCAGGCGCGGCACCGCGTGGCGGGACAGCAGGCTGTCGATCTGGACGCCGAAGGCGCGGTCGCGGGCCACCAGCGGGCGCAGGTCCTGGCGCTCCAGCAGCCGAGCCAGCGCGAGTCGGCCATCCTGGGGCCGGCCCGCGGCCAGCTCAGCCATCAGCTTGCGCGGCACGATGACGTGGATCTCGCGCGAGGCCAGTGGCGGATAGAGGTGCGAGAAATACAGCCATTGCAGGCGCTCGGGCGTGCGCACGTGCAGGGTCGAGCACAGCGTCCGCCCCCGGCGACTTTCCGTCTCGTAGCGTGCCGTGCTGGCCTCGACGAACTCATGCCGGTAGCCGGGCATGCGCGGCAGCAGCACGCGCATGAAGCCGTCCACCTCGCCGCGACCGAGTTCGGCCACCGAACCCGGCGGACGGCCCTGGACGAAGCTGAAATGGGGCGGCACGTCCTGCGCCACCCAGCGTATGGTGTCCACCGGCGGCGCGGCCAGGACGGCGGACGCCGCCGGCAAGGCCGCGAGCACCGACGCCCAGCGCATCAGTCGCCGTCCACCCACTCCATGCGCGCCCCCAGCTCGCCGATGTGCTCGACGAAGTTGGGGTGGGCGCGGCGGATGGGTGTCGCATTCCGGATCACGCTCTTGCCAGGGATGCTGGCCGCCACCATCAGCAGCGCGATTGCGACGCGGATGATGTAGGGACTCTCGACCTCGGCAGGACTCAGCGGCTTGCCGCCGAAGGTGATCATGCGGTGCGGGTCGCTGAGGAAGGCATGGGCGCCGAACTTGGCCAGCTCGGAGGTCCAGCCCATTGCGCCGTCATAGATCTTGTTCCAGAACATCACGCTGCCCTCGGCCTTGACGCCCAGTGCGACGAAGATGGGCAGCAGGTCCACCGGCACATAGGGCCAGGGCGCGGCTTCCACCTTCTGCAGGATGTTGCGCGTGAAGGGCTCCTTGACCTTCAGCGGGCCCTGGGTCCGCACGCTGCTCCAGCCGTCCTCGTGTTGGACGTGCACGCCGAACTTCGCGAAGGTGCGGTCCAGCAGCGGGAACATCTCCGGCGCACCGTTCTTGACCTGCACGTTGCCGCCGGTGATGGCGCCCAAGGCGAGGAAGGTGACGATCTCGTGGAAGTCCTCGGTGAAGGTGTAGTCCGCGCCGCCCAGCTCCTGCACGCCGGTGATCCTCAGCTTGGACGTGCCGTGGCCCTCGATCTTGGCGCCCAGCAGCGACATGAAGTTGCAGAACTCCTGCACATGCGGCTCGCTGGCCGCGTTGGTCAGCGTGGACACGCCGTCGGCAAGCGCCGCGCAGAGCACGAAGTTCTCGGTCGTCGTGACGGAGGCGTAGTCCGTCCAATGCGCGTTGGCCGTCAGCGGCCGGTGCACGCGCAGGATGAGACCGTCCGGCAGGCGCTCGACCTGGGCGCCGAAGCGCTCGAACACCTCCACATGCGGGTCGATCTCGCGCGCGCCCAGCGTGCAGCCCTTGACGTCGTCCTCGATGCGCGCGGCACCGAAGCGGGCCATCAGGCCCGGCACCAGCATGATGGAGGAGCGCATCTCCTCGGGCAGGCGGTCGAGGTTGGGGTCGAAGCGGGTGTGCTCGTGGTGGACGTCGAGGATGCCGGTCTTGAAATCCAGCTCGACATGCGAGCCGAGCTTGCGGAAGACCTCGACGATCTTCTTCACGTCGGTGATCTCGGGTACGCCGCGCAGGCGCACGGGCTGCTTGGTCAGCAGCGTGGCACAGAGGATGGGCAGGACGGCATTCTTGTTGGCCGAGGGGGTGATGCGGCCCGAGAGGGGCGTGCCGCCGTGGACGATCAGGTGGGACATGGATGGTTGCTCGCAGCGAGGCGCCGATTGTCCTCGCTCCGGCCACCGGCCCCTTACGGCGGGTCATCGGTCGCCGTGCGCCAAGGAGATATTGCCCCCCACGAACCGTGGGGCGTGGATGTCGCCAAGCCGCGACAAACCATCTCGGCCGCATGACCGCTGCGTCAGCGGGGCGCGCCGAGCGGCAGATTTCGACCGGAGGATCCGCCGCTCGCCCTTCGCGCCGGCGATGCCGCGCTGATCAGCCTCGCGGCCTGACACGCCAACGACTTGTCGCGTTCCACACAAAACGGCATGGAGCGCTGATGACGATTCCGCTCAAGTCGTTGATTTCATTGATGTGAACGACTCTTGCGGCATAACACGCCCTGGACAAGAAATCTCCCCCGTAAGGCTTCCAGGTGCAGTTCGAGCGGCGGGCGCAGAAGAATCTGCTTAACGCAAAGCAGCCAACAAGCGCTCAGCGAAGAAAACATCAAGAAAACTCAGGGAGATTTCATGTCCATCGTCAAGGACAAGCAAGGCGCTCTGCCATTGCTTCACCCCAGGTACTACCTGGCCCCGCTGATTACGCCGGTGAATTCGCCCCTGAGACCAGGCGCGAGCGTTTTTTAACAGGGCTCCGGCCTACCCGCCCACGTATCGCATCCCTACGGGACAGCCGCCGGATGCGGGCTCTTTGATCGTTAGTTAGTGATGGTCATTCAGCCCCAATGCCAAAGCCAACAGTGGCGCGGACTTGCGTGGTTTTTTGCTGGCGCGGTCCAGCGCC
>Ga0213878_10000603_pt1 | contig 13219 bp, 12 predicted proteins | sample VelepicoBEBS_R02_FD_161053 | JGI IMG/M metagenome (GOLD analysis project Ga0213878, IMG submission 161053) | Vellozia epidendroides bulk soil microbial communities from rupestrian grasslands, the National Park of Serra do Cipo, Brazil - BS_R02 | ecosystem: Environmental > Terrestrial > Soil >... | reverse complement strand
GGACGATGACGACTGGCCGAAGAAAGACCAGAAGAAGTAACCCGTGCTTCGCTCTTCCCCCTCTCCCGCGCCCGGGAGAGGGCAGAGTGAAGAACGAGGGTAATCACATCAGCTCAATCACATCGTCATCTTTCGGCGTGCTGCCGCTTAACGCCTCATCGAAATAGTGCTTCGGCACGGTAAAACGCAGATGGTCGAGCGCCAGCTGCACGCTGCGGTCATCAATGGCATGGCCTAAGTCCTCCACGATATCCAGCGTCACATCGCCGCCAGCGTTCACCAGCGCTTCCTGCGCCGCCACGGCGTAGGCCAGATCAATGACCCTGTCTTCTCCGCCGTGGATCAAATGAATCGTGGTCGAGGTATCGGCATGAGACGGCAGCGTGGCATAACGACCGTTAAACGCAATGACGCGCGAGGCAAGGCCGGGTTCAGCCTTGATGCTTTCAAGCGACATAATTGCCCCTTGGGAAAAACCGATAAGCGCAGTCGCCGTCGGACCGACGCCGCTCTGCGCCTGCCAGTATTTTACGGTGTCGATAAACGTTGGCATGATGGCGTCAACACGCTGCTGGCGGTTCTCCTCCGTTACGCCCTGAACGGAAAACCACTGACGCCCCGGAACAGGCCCGCAGGGTTCAGCGCCGCCGATACTGACAATCAGCGCATCAGGAAACAAGGGTGCGAAGAAGCGGCCAATCTGTCCCATCGATACCGGGTTGTCGCCAACGCCATGAAACAACAGCAGCAACTGTTTCGCCGGAGCGGATGGGCTTTGCACAACAAAATGATCGTGTTTCATGGCAATCTCCTTACTGTATTGGCGAGAAGTCTACGCCGCTCAGCGCTAATGACCATGACATTTAACTGAATGAGTGAGTGAAAAAAATTGCAGTTGGGCGACCTCTTCGCACAGCGCCGCTGTACGTACCGGGTCGCACGCCAGCAGCGCCCTGCCCGCCTCTTCACGCATGCGCGCCAGCAGTGCCTTGCGCCCCGACAGGCCCAGCGTCCGACATAATGTCGACTCCTCTTCCTGTTGCAGCCGTCCGCGCAACGCCGGGCAGGTTTCGTGAACCTGCAACAACAAACGGTTAAGGCTGCCTGCCGCCGCCAGCAGCGGGCGGTGGGCAAAGGCGAACCCGGCCGCATCGAGCCAGTCCTCATCAGTAAGGATAGCCGTTGGCGGCAGGCCGGGCGCAAGCTTTTGCTCCCGCCAGCGGTCGAGCCATGGGGCATCGCGATAGAGACGCTGCTGCTCATCCTTCGCCAGCTGGCGACCGGCAGACGACAACGGATACAGCGCCATTGCGGTATAGCAGCCGCTGCTGGCTTCGCGCTGGGTGCCCAGCCGCACCAGCATGAAACCGCAGCGCTGCCAGAAGCGCCACAGCTCCTCGGTATAGCCGAAGCTTACCGAGAGATAATCGCAACCTGACGCCTCTTCCACGGCCGCGGCTATCGTCTGCCGTCCGAGACCTTCGCGCTGGCGGTCAGGATGAACGGCGATGCGGCTTATCCGCCGCCCGGTTAACGTCGCCGCCAGCGGGCTGCCGCCGTGGGCGGCCAGAGACTGCGCCACCAGATTGCCGCGCGGACGGCGATACCCCGCCCATACCGCTTTGCTGAGCGCGGCCGACAAACCACCTTCATCAACCAGCCACAGGGCGCCAACCAACGTCCCTTCCGCCAGACGGGCGGCGGTAAAGCGCTGTCCCGGCGCATCCATCATGCGCCGCAGATCGAGCGGCGAGGTGCGATAATGCGCCGCCGTGAGCAGGCGATACATCGCCGCAGGCAGCGCCGGGTTGTCACGCCATGCCCTCTGCCCGACCGACTGAATCTGCACGCCGCCGCCAGCCGCAGTCGGGAGCGAATCATCAAACAGCAGCAGGTCGCTGACCACCGCCTCCAGCGGGCATCCGGCGGCCCAGCGGATGGGCATCTCTAACGTAAAGCTGTGCAGATGGCTGAACCGCGCGCAAAACTTGAGCAAAAAACCGCGCCCGGTGCCTTCATACCCCTGCACCGTGGTGGTCAGCAGCGTACGGGGAAAACGGGAGACCAGTTTGTGCAGCAGCGGCCCCGGGATGGCGGCGGCCTCATCAACGATAAGCCAGTCGGCGCGCTCGTCGGACATCAGCAACGCGTCCGGCGCCTGAAAACGAAATTGTTCGCCAGCAAACGTCGCAAGGACGTCGGTTGCGGCCCGGGTCGGCGCGGTGACGATGGCCGTACCGGTGAGACGGGAAAGGTGCATCCCCGCCAGCGCTGATTTCCCCCGCCCGCGCTCCGCAGTGACCGCCGCCACGCCGGGCGGCATGGCGGCTAGCGCCTGAAGGATCTCCGCCTGTTCGCGCAGCGGTTGCCCCAATGCGGCATGCCAGTGAGGACGCGGCACAGCGCAGATTACCGGGAACGGCTGCGCCTGTCGCCAGACCACAGTCTGCGGCGATGCGGCGACCGTTCGGCAGAAATGCGCCACAAAATGCGGCGTCGCAATCGGTTCGGCGCCGTCGCTCCAGCGCAGCGAATCAGCATCTGGCAGGGCTACCCAGCGGTCAAAATCCGGCACCAGCAACACCAGCCAGCTCCCCGCCCGCAGCGTACCGGCAAGCGCGGCAAACGCCGCGACGTCAAAGCCCTCTCGGGCATCAAAAAACGCATGGCGATATTCGCGCCCCAGCCACGTTTTCAGTGCGCCGGGAGGACAATAAGGCGCCGCCACCGACTGTGGGCCGATCCACAGTCCGTCCTCGCCAAGATGCGCGCGCAACGCGGCCGCCTGATGTCCGCACCACGCGCTATCGCCGCTCAGCACCAGCAAGCGGCGAATACCTTCTTCAGCCATCTGCGCGGCAAGCGCAGACAGCGCGTCCATGTCCGTCATCGAAGATTACAACGCTTTACCAAAGGTGTTGCACTGGGTCGGATCACCGCTGTCAAACCCCCGTTTGAACCAGGTGTAGCGCTGTTCAGAGGTGCCGTGGGTGAAGCTGTCCGGCACCACGCGCCCCTGGCTTTGCTGCTGCAAACGGTCATCGCCAATCGCCTGGGCGGCGTTCAGCGCCTCCTGCAGGTCGCCATTTTCCAGCACGCCCTGCTGCTTCATGCTATGTCCCCAGACGCCAGCAAAACAGTCGGCTTGAAGCTCCATGCGTACCGACAGGCGGTTCACTTCCGCCTGACTTGCCTGCTGCTGCAACTGACGGACTTTTGGCTCAATCCCCAGCAGTTTCTGCACGTGGTGGCCCACTTCATGGGCGATGACATAGCCCTGAGCGAAATCGCCATCCGCGCCGAGCTTGTGTTTCATGTCATCGTAAAAGGAGAGATCGATATAGACAGTGCTGTCGGCCGGGCAGTAAAACGGCCCCATCACCGACTGACCGGTACCGCAACCGGTGCGGGTCGCGCCGCGGTACATCACCAGCTTCGGCTGCTGGTACTGGCGGCCCATCTTCTGGAAAATCTGCCCCCAGGTGTCTTCTGTGGTCGCCAGAATCACCGAGGTGAATTTCGCCGCTTCGTCATCTTTGGGGCTGACAGACTGCTGAGTCGAGGGCGATGTCAACGGCTGGCCGGTGAGCAGCCCGGTCAGGTCGACGCCGTAGTAGCCTGCCACCACCACCACCACCACCAGCAGCAAAATAATGCCCCCTTTGCCGCTGGGGAGACGAAAACCCCGTCCGCCGATCATCGGCGCGCCGGAATCATTTCGTCTGTCTTCTACATTGTCGCTCTCGCGACGACCCTGCCAACGCATAACAACCTCTATCAGTCCTGATAATGTTCGTTAGATCGTAGGCGGTTCAGCGGAGGATTACCATAGTAAACAAGGCAGAACACATCAGAGGATGACAGGCACCCTCTGATGAACGGCGGGAAACGCGGTTAGTCGAGGTTAACGCCCAGACGACGCGCCACTTCTTCGTAGGCTTCAATCAGGCCGCCCAGGCTCTGACGGAAACGGTCTTTATCCATCTTGTCCATGGTCTCTTTGTCCCACAGACGGCTGCCGTCCGGGGAGAACTCATCGCCCAGCACCACCTGGCCTTTGTACAGGCCGAACTCCAGCTTAAAGTCGACCAGGATAAGGCCTGCATCGTCAAACAGCTGCTTCAGCACGTCGTTGGCTTTGTAGGTCAGCTCTTTCATGCGCGCCAGGTTTTCTTTGCTCACCCAACCGAAGGTTTCGCAGTAGGACTCGTTGACCATCGGGTCATGCATGGCGTCGTTTTTCAGGAACAGGTCAAACAGCGGCGGGTTGAGTTCAATACCTTCCTCAATGCCCAGACGCTTAACCAGAGACCCCGCCGCGCGGTTGCGCACGACGCACTCTACCGGCACCATCTCCAGCTTTTTCACCAGACACTCGGTGTCGGAGAGCAGTGCTTCCATCTGGGTCGGGATACCCGCCTGCGCCAGTTTGCTCATAATGAAATGGTTGAACTTGTTGTTTACCATCCCTTTACGGTCAAACTGCTCAATACGCGCGCCATCCCCTGCTGACGTATCGTTGCGGAATTCGAGCACCAACAGGTCCGGGTTTTCCGTGCTGTAAACGGTTTTCGCTTTGCCGCGATACAACTCAGCTTGCTTTTGCATTTTGAATTACTCCAGATATGAGAAATTAACAGTAAATCCCTGTATTCCCGCCGACGCACACGTTTGCGTACGTCGACAGAAAAAAGGGCCGGATCGCTCCAGCCCTGTTTATTACTTACTAAACGCCGCCTGGAATACGGAGACCAGCGCGTCGTTCTGCGATTGCGTCAGCGTGTGACCTTTCGGATCGATAAACTGCATGCTGCTGCGGTTATCGAGGTCGCCCACCTGCAGTTTGTAATCACCGGAAGTCAGACCCGGATCGCGGGTTCCCAGTGCCTGCCAGCTGCTGTCAGACAGCGGCTTGTAGGTCACGGCAATGCTGCCCTGAGAACGGGTGCTGTCGGTAACCTTCATTCCCACTTTTTCAAGCGTTGCCGGCAGACGCTGCCAGACCAGGTTAAACGGTGCGCGCACTACCAGCATCGGCAGGCCGGTATCATCCGCGGCGCTCTGCACGTCGAAGGTTGCCCCGGCGCGGCTCTGCGCGGTGTTCTGTGCGTTAGTCGCGTTCTTATCCAGGCCTGCGGAAATCACGTTCAGCATCTCGGCGCTGTAGCGCTGCATAGACGCGGCGTCAGCGACCGGCTTGCCGCCCTGCTCCAGATTGACCAGTTTCACCACGACGGCCTGCTGATAGCCCTGCGGTTTCACAGAGATTTGATAGCGGCCGCGATACTGCTGATCCTCGTCCAGACGGTTCCACTGCACCCAGTCGGTGTTCAGCGTCTGGCTGGCATCGTCACGTTTGGTGATGGTGTAGTTTTTCGCCTGAACGATGCTCACCACCTGCGGCCACAGGGAACCGTTACGTCCGCTTTCTACCAGCAGGGTCGCCGTGTCGCCGGTAAACTGCGTACGGGCACCGGATACCAGCGCCAACGGCTGAGCCGGTGGGCGGATATCAAGCGATTTACCCGTTGCACCGTCGCCTCTGGCAACCGGGATGTTGTAGTCACCGTTCTGAATCGGCAGGATCATTCCCGCCGGAGCATGAAGTTCAGAAAGCGGCGGCGCCTGCAGATAGGCTTCGTCACCGCTCACCTGGCGCTTATAGCGCGAATCTGAGCTGCATGCTGCAAGGAGCAGAACAAGCGAAACACCCGCAACCTTCGCCAGCTGCGACTTCTGTACTGAGTAAGCCATCAAATCTCCCTAAACTTTACAGCAAACCGGCGTGCTTGAGCGCGGAAGTCACCACATCACGACCATGGTCGGTAATCGGTGTCATCGGCAGACGCAGCGTATCGGTCGCCACAAGTCCCAACGCCTTACATGCCCATTTGACCGGGATAGGATTGGGTTCGACAAATAATTTATTGTGTAACGGCATCAGACGCTGGTTGATAACGCGGGCCTGCGCATACTGCCCTTCCGCCGCCAGTTTACACATTTCCGCCATATCGCGCGCGGCAACGTTAGCGGTCACGGAAATCACGCCGTGCCCGCCTAACTGCATGAAATCCAGCGCCGTGGCGTCATCACCGCTCAGCAGAAGAAAGTCGTCTGAAACCAGCTCTTTGATCTGGTGAACGCGGCTTAAGTTCCCGGTCGCTTCCTTAATGCCGACAATATTTTTAATTTCGGCCAGACGACCCACGGTTTCCGGCAGCATATCGCAGCCGGTACGGGACGGCACATTATACAGGATTTGCGGCAGGTCAGTATGTCCAGCGATCGCTTTAAAATGCTGGAACAGCCCTTCCTGGGTCGGGCGGTTATAGTATGGCGTCACCGTCAGGCAACCCACGATGCCCGTGTCGTTAAAACGCTCGGTCAGGCTAATCGCCTCGGCGGTCGCATTCGCGCCGGTGCCGGCAATCACGGGAATACGGCCATCGGCCAGCTCCACGGTCATCAGCACCACATCGCCGTGCTCGTCGTGGCTCAGCGTGGCGGACTCGCCGGTCGTCCCAACCGAAACAATCGCCGACGTTCCGTTGGCGACATGGTAATCAATCAGTTTTTTCAGGCTTGAACGGTCGACATTACCTTTTTCATCCATCGGCGTGACAAGCGCTACAATACTTCCCGTGAACATGGACCATCCTCAGTGCAGGAGCAGACAAGATTCCAATGGTACGTTTGGAACTGTAATAAAAGCAAGAGACCCGAGCGACTCCGGATGTTGTATGCCGGTTTTTTTTATGCTTTCCTAGTAATTATCCCACCTTTGTAAAGGAAGAACAGGTTTGACAGCCTCATTACATCACTACCTGGTTATTACCGCACTGGGTGCCGACCGCCCTGGCATCGTGAATACCATTACCCGTCACGTCAGCAGCTGCGGCTGTAACATCGAAGATAGCCGACTGGCAATGCTGGGCGATGAGTTCACGTTTATCATGCTGCTTTCCGGCTCGTGGAACGCCATCACCCTGATTGAATCCACCCTGCCGTTAAAGGGGGCGGAGCTGGATCTACTGATTGTGATGAAGCGCACAACCGCGCGCCCACGTCCGGCGTTGCCTTCCACCGTTTGGGTGCAGGTAGAAGTTCCTGATTCTCCGCATATTATCGAACGTTTCACCGGGCTCTTCGATGCCCACGAGATGAACATCGCCGAACTGGTTTCGCGCACGCAAGCGAATGAACAAGACGCAAGCGCCCAGCTGTTCATCCAGATTACCGCTCATAGTCCTGCCTCGCAAAATGCGTCAAATATCGAGCAAGCGTTCAAAGCCCTATGTACAGAATTGAATGCACAAGGCAGTATAAACGTCGTCAATTATTCACAGCATGATGAACAGGATGGAGTTGAGTAATGAACCCACTGAAAGCCGGTGACATCGCACCGAAATTTAGCTTGCCCGATCAAGACGGTGAGCAAGTAAATTTAACCGACTTCCAGGAACAGCGAGTTCTGGTTTATTTTTACCCGAAAGCAATGACCCCAGGATGCACCGTGCAAGCCTGCGGCCTGCGCGACAATATGGATGAGCTAAAAAAAGCGGGTGTTGAAGTGCTGGGCATCAGCACCGACAAACCGGAAAAGCTCTCCCGTTTTGCCGAAAAAGAGCTGCTTAATTTTACCCTGCTGTCCGATGAAGACCACCAGGTCTGCGAGCAGTTTGGCGTCTGGGGGGAGAAATCCTTCATGGGCAAAACCTACGACGGCATCCACCGCATCAGCTTCCTGGTTGATGCGGATGGAAAAATCGAGTACGTGTTTGACGACTTCAAGACCAGCAACCACCATGACGTGGTGCTGAACTGGCTGAAAGAGAACGCTTGAAATTAACGCCCCGGACCGGGGCGTTAATTTTTATGCCTGACTTGCCAGTTTCCAGATGGCGGCAACATTGCGCGCCGTCGTTCGCAGATTATACTCCGCCTCATCCAGCGCTTCCGGTAACGTCACAATGTGCGTCAGAATCGATAGCGCCGCGTCGATGCCGTGCTCAAACACGACCGGGTGATCGGCCTGTAACCCGCCTGCCAGCGCGATAACCGGCTTATGATGGCGTTTCGCCACCCGCGCCACGCCAATAGGCGTCTTACCGCAAATACTCTGGCTGTCGAGCCGCCCTTCCCCGGTTATCACCAAATCCGCATCTTTCAGTTGCTCCTCAAGCGACAGCGTTTCGACCACTATCTCAACACCTGCCCGCAGCGTGGCGTTGAGCAGACCAAGCAGCGCCGCCCCCATACCGCCCGCCGCGCCTGCGCCGGGAGCGTCCAGCACCTCAATGCCGGTGGTGTTCGCCATCAGACGGCCCCAGTTGGCTAACGCCGCATCAAGCCTGGCAATCATCTCCGGCGTCGCCCCTTTTTGCGGACCAAACACCGCCGATGCGCCGCGCGGCCCGCACAGTGGGTTATTCACATCGCAGGCGACGGTGATGGCGACCGTCGCCAACCCCGGATGCAACTGGCTGAGATCGATGGACGCCAGCGCCTCCAGACCGCTACCGGAGCGGGCAATCTCCCCGCCGCTCGCATCCAGCAAACGCGCCCCTAATGCCTGCATCATACCGGCGCCGCCGTCGTTGGTCGCGCTCCCGCCGATGCCAAGGATAATTTGCTCAACACCCTGATCCAGCGCGGCGGCGATAAGCTCGCCGGTACCATAGCTGGTGGTATTGAGCGGGTTACGCAGTTGCGGCGGAACGTGGTGCAGCCCGGAGGCCGCCGCCATTTCGATAATCGCCGTCCGGCCATCGCCCATCATCCCCCAGCGCGCCGTAACCGGCGTGCCCAGCGGCCCCATCACCTCGCTGTCCTGATAGCGCCCGCCGCTGGCCTCAACCAGAGAGTCGACGGTACCTTCGCCCCCGTCCGCCATCGGGACTTTGACGTACTGCGCGTCAGGATAGATTTCACGAAAACCGGCTTCAATGGCGGATGCCACGCCCATCGCGGACAGGCTTTCTTTAAAGGAATCGGGTGCAATCACAATCTTCATCATGGTTATCCTGCAAGTCCAAACACGCCAAACATCAACGTGGAAACAAGGGCAATGGTCAGGCCGACCAGCGTTTCATACGGCATCAGCTTCAGGCGCTCACGAATAAGCATATTCACGCTGCCGCCCGTTGCATGGAAAAAACTGCCGTGCGGAAGGTGGTCGAGCACCGTCGCCCCGGCGTGGATCATTGCGGCACCGGCCAGCGCGGAAACGCCCAGCTCCAGCAACGTTGGCGCAAAGACGCTGGAGGCCACCGCTGTTCCCGCCGTGGTCGACGCCGTCGCCATCGACATAATCGCCCCGGAGACCGGCGCCAGCAGGTATGCCGGAAGCCCAGATGCCGTCAGCCCGTGGATCAGCACGTCTTTCAGCTCTGAGTTAGCGATTATCCCCGCCAGCGTTCCGGTGCCGAGCAGCATAATGGCCACCGGCGCCATACGAGAGAGGCCTGCCACCATAAACTGGTTCGTCTGACGCGCACGCCCCATCAGCAGCGTTCCCACCAGGCCGCCTACTGGCAGCGCAATCAGCGGGTCAATCGCAATGCCCGCAATCGGGCGCAGGGAGAGCAGAAAAATCGCCACCAGCGGAGCGCTGACGGAGACCCAGAAGCGTGGCTGCTGGCGCGTCGCGTCGTGAGTAATCACGTCATCGGCGGTCACCGGGCTGCCTTTGTGGCTGAGCTTTTTCGCCAGCAGATACGCCAACACCAGACCGAACAGCCCCGGGATCACCCCGGCGAGCATGACGGACGTCAGCGGAACGTGGAAAGCATCGGCGGCGGCGATGGTATTCGGGTTCGGCGACATCACGTTACCCGCTTTACCCCCGCCCACCATCGCCAGCAGAATCGCGGTTTTGGACAGCCCCGCCTTGTGGGCGATAGACAGCGCGATAGGCGACACGGTAATGACCGCCACGTCGATAAACACGCCGACGGCGGTCAGACACAGCGTGGCTATCGCCAGCGCCAGCAGCGCCCGGGTCTCGCCAATTTTCTTCACCACCGTTTCGGCGATGGTGTTCGCCGCGCCGGATTCAATCAGCACACCCGCCAGTACGCCCGCCGCCAGAATACGCAGCACGGCGTTAGTGATCCCCTGCGCGCCGGTGACCATCAGCGTCACGGTCTCAACCAGCCCCGCGCCGCCAATAAGCCCCCCAACCAGCGCGCCGGCCATCATGCCGTAGGCCGGAGAAACCTTACGTAAAATCAGAAATATGGCCACGACCAATGCGGCTATGGCTCCCAGTGTCGATACCGATGTCATTCTCTGCGCTCCTGTTAATTGACAGGCGCAGTATGGGGAAAACCCCGGCCGTCTGAACTGGAGGTTTTAACGAACTTTCGCAGGGCGCTTTGCCGATAAATTGTGGGAATCTACAGCGTCACGCTGGAGCTCCATGCCGATAAACAGCCAGAGCACGCTTTTCATGTCATTGATTTTTATATGCGTTATCTCTTCACAACGCTGCAGGCGGTAGCGCAGCGTATTGACATGAATATGCAGCGCTTTCGCCGTTTGAGAAAGGTCACAATTATGCTCAAACCATGTCCGCAGCGTTTGTTGCAGTACGCCTTTACTGTCGTTATTCACCAGCTGTAGCCACAGGCGGGAAAGTTCCTGCACCTGCCAGCTTTCGGCCACATCGCTCAGCAGCGCTGGCAGCGCGTAGTCATGGTAGAACACGTACTGATCTTTCACTTTTTGCCGCTTCACCATCGCCTGCGTGGCGCGGGCGGTCTGCCACGAACGGTGCAGCCCGCTCTCTCCCGGGAAATGGCCGCCGACGATAATTCGGCTAAAACCGGAGCTGCTGGCCCAGGATTTAAAACACTGTAAATCCTTCATCTCCTGGAGCAGATCCCAGCGCCCGCCCTTCATGCTGATGGGCTTAATGATGATAAGTTCGTTGAAATCGGTGAAGGTTACCAGATGGTCGCGGGCGCGGTTTTCAAAGTAGTCCATCAGGTTGCGCAGCGCTTCCCGGTCCGGCTGGCGTAGCTCGATTATCGCCACCACCATCGGCTGCTGTAGATCGATCCCCAGATAGGCAACCATCGAATGCAGCCGCTCGGCGGGCGGTTCGCGCATCAGGAGCTGGTGGATAAGCTCTTCGCGATAGCGCTTGTCCCACTCTTTTTGCTCAATCAGCGCCATGTGTTCAATCACCAGCTCGGACGCCATTTTGACCAGTTCCGCGTAGGCCCGCACCTCATCGGGCTCGCCGGTTATCCCCAGCACGCCAATCAGTTGCCCGTGGAAAGAGATAGGCAGATTGATGCCAGGGCGCACGCCCTTGAGCCGAATGGCGGTGGCGGAGTCAATCTCAACGACCCGATTATCCTTCAGCGCCAGGATGGCGCCTTCATGCCGCTGGTGAATCCGCGACGGCTCCCCTGAAGCGATAATGATGCCGTGTTCGTCCATCACGTTGACGGAGTACGGAATAATACTCATCGCCCGCTGGACAATCTGTCGCGCGGTGTAGTCCTTCAGATATTGCTTTTTCATTACGGCCCGTCGCCCGACGGACTATCCGGCCAGGCATGCATCACCGCTTTTATCAGCGTCGCCAGCGGGATAGCGAAGAAGACCCCCCAGAAGCCCCACAATCCGCCAAAAATCACCACCGAGAGGATGATCACCAGCGGGTGCAGGTTCACGGCCTCGGAGAACAACACCGGCACCAGCAGGTTGCCATCCAGCCCCTGGATAATCAGATACACGGCGAACAGGCTCCAGAACTCGGTGCCGAGACCGAACTGGAACAGCGCCACGCCCACCACCGGAATCGTCACCACGAAGGCGCCGATATAGGGAATAAGCACCGACAGCCCGACCAGCACCGCCAGCAGCAGCGAGTAGTTGAGGCCAAACAGCAGGAAGCCAACCCACGTCGCGACGCCCACCACCACCATCTCCAGCACTTTGCCGCGAATATAGTTGGTGATTTGCTGGTTCATCTCGTTCCAGACCTGGCCCGCCAGCCCGCGGTTACGCGGCAGTATGCGGCGCACGGCGTTGAGCATCTGCTCTTTGTCTTTGACGAGGAAGAACACCATCAGCGGCACAAGGATAAGGTATACCGCCAGCGTCAGCAGGCCGACCAGGGACGCCAGGGAATATTTCACCACCGAGTCGCCCATCGTCAGCATGCGGTTGCGCATGTTATCGGCCATGGCGTCAATGATGCCCGCATCCATTAACGCCGGGTAGCGCCGCGGCAGCGTGGCGGCATAGTCAGAAAGCTTATTGAGCATGCCCGGCATGTCGCGGATCAGGTTAATTCCCTGTTGCCAGACAACCGGCATCACCACAAACGCCATCAGCAGTACAATACCGACGAACAGCACCAGCACAATGGAGGTTGCCCAGCGTCGGGAACAGCCAATGCGCACAAGCCGGATTGTCGGCCACTCCAGCAGATAGGCAAGCACAATAGCCACCAGCAGCGGAGCAAGCAATCCACTGAAAAAGAAAAGGATGCCGAAACCGGCAAGCAGAATGACCAGTAACGCTATCGCCTCCGGGTCGCTAAAGCGACGGCGATACCATTGCATCAACATCTCAAGCATAACTACACCGTTCCCTGTATGAGCGGGTCGAAAGAAACTGATAAATTGTATCTAACTGTCACAGAAAAGACTTCGCTTTTTATGAGGAAAGCCTCAAACATCAAAAGTCATTGAATGTTTGTTTTCAATGCCGCCGCAGGCAGATAAACTTTGAAAGCGGCCGACAGGGGAACGCAAAGACGCTTTGTCGGTCAAACTGGCACATCCCCCACAGACAGGAACTGAGGTTATGTTCAGGCAGTTGAGAAAAACGCTGTTGGCGACACTCATAGCATCATTGACGCTGGGCCAGGTGCTGCCAGCCTTTGCCGATTCCGCAGATACGCTGCCGGATATGGGTACCACCGCAGCAAGCACGCTCTCCATCGGTCAGGAGATGCAGATGGGGGATTACTATGTTCGTCAGCTTCGCGGCAGCGCCCCGCTGATTAACGACCCGCTGCTGGTGCAGTATATTAACGGCCTCGGCATGCGATTGGTCTCTCACGCCAACTCGGTGCGAACTCCCTTTCACTTCTACCTGATTAACAACGACGAGCTGAACGCCTTTGCCTTCTTCGGCGGCAACGTTGTTCTGCACTCGGCGCTGTTCCGTTATGCCGATACCGAAAGCCAGCTGGCAT
>Ga0213878_10000602_pt1 | contig 13223 bp, 11 predicted proteins | sample VelepicoBEBS_R02_FD_161053 | JGI IMG/M metagenome (GOLD analysis project Ga0213878, IMG submission 161053) | Vellozia epidendroides bulk soil microbial communities from rupestrian grasslands, the National Park of Serra do Cipo, Brazil - BS_R02 | ecosystem: Environmental > Terrestrial > Soil >... | reverse complement strand
CGAAGGATGGGGCATCGCCACCCCGATTCAGGAGCAAAGCCCATGCGGATGACGCCCTATCTCTATTTCCGGGGCGCTTGCGAGGAGGCGCTGAGGTTCTACGAAGCGTGCGGACTCGGCGCGATCAGGCTGCTCCGGCGCTATCAGGGAACCCCGATGGCCGAGCGCGATAGCGGGGCATGGCGCGACAAGGTGCTCCACTCGGTGTTCGAGGGTCCGGGCCTGCGTCTCTGCGCCTCGGACGGCGCCGATTCGGAGCCGATGAAAGGTTCAGCGCTCCTGATCGAGATCGATGATCCCGCCGCGGCCGGCGCCCTCTTCGCCACCCTCTCGGCCGGCGGGCGCGTCACCGTGCCCTTCGAGAAGCAGTTCTGGGGCGACCACTACGGCAACTTCACCGACCGTTTCGGTGTCCAATGGGCCGTCAACAGTAGCGCCGACCCCTGAGGATCGGCAGCCCTTCGGCTTGGAACTGCGGCAAGCCTTACGCGCCGCCGCGCGCCGCGAACATGAGCGCCACGCCGAACGCCAGCACCCCGAGAGCGGCGGCGAATTCGAAGCTTCGCGCCACGAGCGCTGCGCGCGAATTCTCGCCGGCCGCCAGGCGCACCGCGGTCGACTTGGCGAACACGGCGATCGAGGCGAGCGCGCCCGTGGTCGCCGCCGTGCCGAGGGCCATTGCGAACGTCGCCTCGACCCCGGCGGCGAACAGACCCTGCGCTAGCGCGAACACCAGCACGAGGATCGCGCCCGAACAGGGGCGCACGCCTGCGGCGATCACCGTCCCCGCAGCGTCCCGCCAGGAGAACGCGCCATCGAGCAGGGCGGGATCGGGAGTATGAGCATGGAGGCATTGATCCGGCGCGAATGCCGCGCCGCCCTGCGACGCCGCCTGGAATTGAACCATGGGCAGGGTCAGCGCCGGAGCGTTCCACGCGACGCCGGCGTAGGCCGGCGCGGCAGCCAGCGCCTGGCCGCGTTCGAAATGTCGACGCAGCGCCGCGACGAGGTCGCCGCCTTTGCGCCAGACGAGCCAGATACCGATGGCGGCGACCCCTGCATAGCTAGCGAGCTGGATCCCGTTGGCGGCGCGGTTCATCTCCAAGGCGGTGGCGTTGAAGGCGAAACCGGCCGCGCCGACCAGGGCGACCGCCACCGTCGCCTGCAACAGCGCCGCGAGCAGCGAGAGCAGGGCGCCACGCTTCAACGAGCGTTCGTTGGCGAGCATGTAGGAGGCGATCACCGCCTTGCCGTGCCCCGGCCCCGCCGCGTGGAATACGCCATAGGCGAGGCCAAATGCGATCAGTCCCCAGACGGCGCTCGGGTCGCCATGCAGCGCGTGGACCTTCGCCGCCATGAGATGGGTGAGGCGCGACTGTTCGGCGATCAGCCAGCCCGTAATTCCCCCTTCGGCCCCGCCTCCGCCTTCGCCCCCGGCGATCGAAAACGGCCTCGACCGGCTCTGGGCGAGCGCGGCCGCGGCGGACGCGAACCAGGCGGCAGACGCGACCGCGCTACGGGTCGAAATTGTCGTCGTCTTCGTCATGGGCACGCGATTATGGCGCTGCTCGCCATCTTGAAGCCGAAATTGGTCCCGGGCGAAAGGTTGGTGAAGAAGGATTCGGTCAACTTTGTCTTGTCCGCCTCTTCGAGAGGTTTCGGCTTTGCGACGGTGGCCGAACAGCCGGGGGGCGCGGACAGGAGCTTCACGGGGTTCTTGTCGTCGAACTCGAAATCGATGAAATACTCCGGGTCGGCTACGCGCAGAGTGACGAACTTCGCAAGCGACGACGGCGTCTTTAGCGGCAGGGTGACGTGGAACTCGACCAGATGGTCGGACCGCTCCTCCATCCAGTAATCCGTCACCGAGCCGAACTCAACCGGCTTGCCGCCGATTTTCAGCGTCGTGAAATAGCCGATCTCGGCGAGGCTCCCGGCGTTTTCCTGGGCGAGCGGGGCGAACTGCTCACGCTTGACGAGTTCCCCAGGCTTGGCTAGCCCCTGCGTTGCAAAAGCCGAATACATTTCGTCGAATACCCAGTCGTGGACGACGGCGGAGACCTTGCCGTCCGGAGTGAACGCGATCTGGCTCTTCACCGTAATCCACACGTGAGGATGGGCGCTGGCGGGTGCGGCCGCCGCGACGCTGAGCGCGAGCCCTAGCGCCGCCATTTGCCATTTGCCTCGCCCGCGGCCCAAAGATTCGGCTCTCCTTTGCGGTCTGCACCCAGCCGCGCGCGCCTCTTGCGGGAAAAGTGCGGCGACGCGATGGCGGCTCGGCCACGCTCGAAATTGCGGCCAAGGTCGCAAATCGTAAAGCGATTCTTTAAACAAACCATGCAGATTGAGCCAATGGCGCGTCGCGTATGGCCATCAGTCCTGGCGTTTATCGCTGTCCTGTTGCTTTCGGGCTGTGGCTTCTTCAGCCGTCCTGAGCGGCCGATCTGGCGCACCCAGGCCGAAAACGCCTGCTTCGCCAAGAAGCTCGTCACGCCGTCCGAGTCCATCGTTCCCATGGGCGAGATCGACGGCCCCGGCATCTGCGGCATGACGCGCCCGCTCGAGGTCTCGGCGCTCGCAGACGGCAAGGTCGGGGTCGATAAACCCCTCGTCATCGATTGCCCGATGATCCCCGCGCTGGAAGCCTGGCTCAACGACATCGTGCAGCCGGACGCTGAGGCCCGCTTCGGCCAGAAGATCGCCACCCTCAACGTTTTCGGCGCCTATAGCTGCCGCTCGATCGATAATATCGATGGCGCGCGGCTATCCGAACATGCGTTCGGCAACGCGGTCGACGTCGCGGGCTTCACCTTGGCGGACGGACGGACGCTCTCATTCGTGCGCGACTGGAAGAGCGCCGGAAGCCAGGAGGCCGCCTTTCTGCACGAGGTCCACGCCGGCGCATGCCAGCATTTCAACACCGTGCTCGGTCCGGGCGCCGACATGTTTCACTATAACCACATCCATCTCGACCTCGCCAACCATGGCGCGACCAACACCGGGCCGCGCCGAATCTGCAAGCCGACGCCCGCGCCGAACCTTGTGGCTCCGCCCGCCGCCCCCGACGGCCTGCCGCCTGCGCCCGACATGGAAGAGCCGCTCGATATCGCCCATCTCGGGAACGCGAACGCCGTCGCACTGGCGCCCGCGTCGCCTGCGGGCCCTAGCGACGGCCCCAATGGCGCGCTGCCGCCCTCTGCGATCGGCGAGGCCGATCCCGCCCCGCCTGTCCTGCCGGCTGGCGCTGGGCCGAGCATCGACCCGGCGCCGACGTCGTCGACCGGGGACCATGACGACTAGCCAACCTCACGTTGACAAGCCGGATTGATGCCCGGACAGGTCCGGCCGACCGCCGCGCAACCGGGTGGACGACAGTTCCGAGCGCGGCCCATGCAGGAAGATCAGCGCCGGCGGAGCGAGATCAGCGAACCGCGGCGCCTCGCCCTCCGCCACGCGATAGCGCGCAAGCGCGACCGCGGCCTGGCTCGAGATGGCGCCTAAGGTGGAGCCCGGCCGGTCGACGACCGCGATTGGCGTGAGGTCGGCGATGGCGCGCCAATGGCGCCAGAGATGGAATTGCCTCAGATTGTCCGCGCCCATGATCCAGACGAACCGGACCTGCGGCGCGCGCCGCGTGAGCCAGGCGAGCGTATCGTAGGTGTAGCGGGCGCCGATCTCAGCTTCGACGTCCGTCACCGCCACGCGCGGGCCGGCGACGAGCCGGCGGGCGGCCTCGACCCGGGCCTGCAGCGCGGCGAGTTCCGCTTTCGACTTGAGCGGATTTCCCGGGGTCACCAGCCACCAGACACGGTCGAGGCGGAGCCGCGTCAGCGCCAGGCGGGTGACGAGCGCATGGCCCTCGTGCGGCGGATTGAACGAACCGCCGAGGAGGCCGATGCGCATGCCAGGGGCAAATGGCGGCAGGCGCGGCGGTCCGGTCACAAGACCGCCTGCTGGGCTAGCAGCTCAGCCTGGCGTTCGGCGGTCAGCGCGTCGATGATCTCGTCGAGCCCTTCGCCCTCCATGATGCGCTCGAGCGAATAGAGGGTCAGGTTCACGCGATGGTCGGTCACCCTCCCTTGCGGGAAGTTGTAGGTGCGGATGCGTTGCGAGCGGTCGCCTGAACCGACCTGCAAGCGCCGCTCCTGCGCCCGTTCGGCGTCGAGCTTCTGATTGCGCGCGTCGAGGATGCGCGAGCGGAGCAGCGCCATCGCCTTGGCGCGGTTGCGGTGTTGGGACCGCTCCTCCTGCATCGCGACGACGACTCCAGTCGGCAGATGGGTAATGCGGATTGCCGATTCGGTCTTGTTGACGTGCTGGCCGCCCGCGCCGCTCGAGCGCATGGTGTCGATCTTGAGATCGGCCTCGTTGATGACGAAATCGGCCTCTTCGGCAATGGGCAGGACCGCCACCGTCGCCGCGGAGGTATGGATCCGGCCCTGGGTCTCGGTCGCGGGAACGCGCTGAACGCGGTGCACGCCGCTTTCGAATTTGAGTCGGGCGAAGACGCCGCGCCCGGCGATCTCGGCGACGATTTCCTTGCACCCGCCCGCCGTCCCCTCGCTCATCGACAGAACCTCGACTGTCCAGCGCATCCGCTCCGCGTATTTCACGTACATGCGGAAGAGATCGCCGGCAAAGAGGGCCGCCTCGTCGCCGCCCGTGCCGGCTCTCACCTCGAGGATCGCGCCGCCCTCGTCGGCGACGTCCTTCGGCAGCAGCGAGATGCGGATCGCCTTGGCCATGGCTTCGGACTGCGTCTCCGCGGCGGCGAGCTCCGCGCCCGCCATCGCCCGCATCTCCGGATCGAGGCCGGGATCCTCCAGCATCGCCTCAAGGTCGGCGCGCTCTTTCTCCTTGGCGCGGAAGGCTTTGATCGCCGCGACCACCGGCTCGAGGTCGCTCAGTTCCCGCGACAGCGCGGAATAATCCGCACCGGCGACGCCTTCGGTCAGGCGCGCGCCGATTTCCTCGTGACGGCGCAGGATGAGATCGAGATTGTCGTTGGCGGCCATGTGAGGACCTGAAAGAGAGCGGCGGGCGAAGCGCGCGCAGTCGTTAGAGGCGCACTTTGAAGCGCTCGGCGAGCGCGCGCAGGGGCTCGCGAAGCGACGCCTCGGCGCGCCCCGCGGTCAGCATCCCCTCGACCTCGCGCGCGATCTCGTAGATCGGGAGGGTCAGCGTCATCGCCTTGACCGGCCCGATCGACGTCGCCGACATCGAGAGATCTCGGTAGCCGATCGCCATCAGCGCCATTGCTTCGAGCGGTCGCCCGCCGATCTCGCCGCATAGCGTCACCGGCGTTCCGGCTCGGGCGCCAGCCTGGGCGATCGAGCGCAGGGCTCTCAGGAAGCCCACGCTCAACGGATCGAACCGATTGGCGACCCGCCGGTTGTCACGATCGACGGCGTAGAGATATTGCATGAGATCATTTGAGCCGACGGAGAGAAAGTCGGCGGATGCGGCGATTTCGTCGAGCTGCCACAGCAGCGACGGCACCTCGACCATCACGCCGAGCTTGACCGAGCGAGGCGGTTCGTAGCCGTGGCCCGCGTTCCAGGCGAGCTCGCGCTCGAAGAGGGCCCGCGCCGTCTGGAATTCCTCGACGGTCGAGACCATCGGCGCCATCACCCTGAGATCGCGCCCGGCGGTCGCGCGGATGAAGGCGCGCAACTGCATGCGCAACAGGGCTGGGCGATCGAGGCCGATCCGCAGCGCGCGCCAACCCAGCGCCGGGTTTTCCTCCTCCAATCCCTTCATATAGGGCAAGAGCTTGTCGCCGCCGATGTCGAGCGTGCGGAAGGTGACAGGCCGGTCCCCGGCCGCCTCGAGAATGGCGCGATAGAGCTTCTCCTGGGCGCCGGGTCTCGGGAACCGTGAGACCAGCATGAATTGCAATTCGGTGCGAAAGAGACCAATCGATCTTGCGCCGGTTTCCGCCAGATGCGGCATGTCGACGAGCAACCCGGCGTTCATGTGCAGGCCGATCGCGACGCCGTCGAGGGTGATCGTGGGAACGTCGCGCAGCGCGCGGTATTGCGCCTGTCTGCGGGCTCGCATCCGCGCCTTTTCGGCGTAGGCCGCTTCCACGTCCGCCGGCGGCCGCAGTTGAATCTCGCCAGCGTCTCCGTCAACGATGATCGGGTCGCCCTGCTCGACGATTTCGGAAATGTTGGGGATGTCGCTGACCGCGGGCACCGAGAGCGCGCGGGCGACGATCGCGATATGGCTCGAGGCGCCGGCCTCCTCGAGCACAAGTCCGCGCAGACGCGCCCGGTCGTAATCGAGCAGCGCCGCCGGGCTCATCGAGCGCGCGACGAGTATCGCGCTTTCCGGCAGTTCTTCCGGCAGCAGGACGAGGCTCTGCCCGGCGAGCTGATGCAGGAGCCTGTTGGCGATGTCGGTCAGATCATGCAGCCGGTCGCGCAAATAGGGATCGGTCTGTCGTTGCAGCTTGGCGCGCGCGTCGTTTTGAACGCGCTCGACGGCGGCCTCGGCAGTGAGGCCCGAACTTACCGCCTCGCGCAGACGACGCAGCCAGCCGCGGTCGTGCGCGATCATGCGGAACGCCTCCAGCACGTCGCGGTGCTCGCCCGACACTCCGTCGTCGCTCCGGTCGATGAGGTCGTCGACTGAGGCGCGCATCGCGCCGATCGCCGTCTCCAGGCGCTGCAGTTCCGAGTCGACGTCGTCGGCCACGATCTTGGACACGGCCACGCGCGGCTGGTGCATGACAACGTGGCCGAGGCCCAGGCCGTCGGCAATGCCGACTCCCTTGAGCGACAGTGGTCGCCGGCTGGCGATCGGCGCGCCCTGCGCCGCCATCCCCTGCAGCTCGCCCGATGCGATCATCTCGGCCAGAAGCATCGCCGTGGTCTGCAGCGCTTCGACTTCTTCTTCCGAGTAGGTGCGCCGCGCCCGATTCTGCACCACGAGCACGCCGATCGTCGCGCCGCCGCGCAGAACCGGGACGCCGAGAAAGGACTGGTAGATCTCTTCGCCGGTCTCGGGTTTGTAGGAGAAGGCTGGATGATGCTGCGCGTCGGACAGCGCCAAGGGTTCGGCGCTGGAGGCGATAAGACCGACCAGGCCCTCGCCCGGCCGCATGGTCGTTAGATGGACGGCTTCACGGTTGAGGCCTTCGGTCGCGAACAGCTCCATGGCGCCGTCGGCGCGCACGACATAGAGCGAGCAGACCTCCGCCACCATGTTGGAGGCGATGAGGACGACGATGCGGTCGAGGCGCGCCTGAGCTGTGACGGGCTCCGCCATGACCTCGCGAAGCCGCCGCAGCAACAGACGGGGTCCGCCCGGCGCGCGCATCCAGAATCGTCCTCTCTCGTCGCACGACCGGTTCGTCGGCGTCTTTAGCCATGCAATGAACGGGCCGGGGTGCGGGCCGTCCGGCCGAACGCGCTCGATAGGCCCGATCGTCCTCCGGCTTAAGCGCGGTATAGAAATGATTTTCGGGTCCGGCAAGGGTCGTCCGCCAGTCCCAAACGACGGCCCGCCGGTCCTGCTTTCAGGGGGCCCGAAGGAGCGCCGCAGTCGTGGCTTGGCCGGTGGCGCGTGCAGCAAGAACCTCGTCAAGCCAATCCGGCCGCATTTCGGGCACAGAAGACAGAAGCAGCTGTGTATAAGGATGATAGGGCGGCGCGAACACCGCCGCCGTGTCGCCGCCTGCCACGACTTTGCCCTTGAGCATGACCGCAACCTTATTAGCGATGCGCTTCACGGTGCCAAGGTCGTGGGTGATGAAGAGATAGGCGACGCCCAGCTCGTTCTGCAGCTTCTTGAGCAGGCGTAGAATTTCCTCGCCGACGAGCTGATCCAGCGCGGAGGTGACCTCGTCGCAGATGATGAGGTCCGGCTCGGCCGCCAGCGCCCGCGCGATCGACACGCGCTGCTTCTGCCCGCCCGACAGTTCGCTGGTCTTTCGGGTGATGAAGGTCTCCGGCAGGTCCATCTGCCGCAGCAGTTCGCCCACCCGGGCGCGCACCTCCTCGCGCGAGCGGTTGAAATAGAAGGCGACCGGCCTGCCGATCGTTTCGAGCAGCGTGTGCTGGGGGTTCAGTGCGACGTCCGGCATCTGGTAGATCATCTGCACCCGTCGCAGCTGGTCCTTGTTTCGGTCGTTCAGCCGCGGCGGCAGGCTGACGCCGTTGAACCGCACGTCCCCGGCGGCGCGCGGCAAGAGGCCGGTGACCACGCGCGCCAAAGTCGATTTGCCCGAGCCCGACTCGCCGACCACGGCCACCGTATCGCCCTTGCGCACTTCGAGGTTGACGTCGTCGATAACCTTCGGCTTGCCGGGGTAGTTGGCCGTTACGTGTTCGATGGCGAGGATCGGGACTTGAGCGGCGACGTTGGCGTCGACGAAATTGTGGCCGGCCACGCGTTCGCTCACCAGGCGGCGCGTATATTCCTCCTTCGGCTGCAGCAGGATTTGTCGCGAATCACCGAATTCGACCATCTTGCCGCGCTTGAGCACCATGATCCGGTCGGCGATCTGGGCGACGACGGCGAGGTCGTGGGTGATGTAGAGCGCGGCCGTGCCATGCTCGCGGATGAGCTTGCGGAAGGCGGCGAGGCATTCGACCTGGGTCGTCACGTCCAGCGCGGTGGTTGGCTCGTCGAAGATGAGAATGTCGGGCTTGGCGACCATCGCCATCGCCGCCATCACGCGCTGAAGCTGTCCGCCGGACACCTGATGCGGATAGCGCGAACCAATCGTCTCCGGGCTCGGCAGATCGAGCTGTTTGAACAGGCTGATTGCTTCCGCGCGCGCCTCCGCCGCGGATAATACGCCATGCCGCACCGAGGCCTCGCAAACCTGCTCCATCAGCGTATGCGCGGGATTGAACGAGGCCGCGGCGCTCTGAGCGATATAGGCGATCTTCGGCCCGCGCAGCGCGCGCCGTTCATCTAGGCTGATGGCGCGGACGTCCGCATCGCCGAATATGATGTTGCCGCCGACAATATGGCAGTCGCGGCGCGTATATCCCATCGAGGCGAGGCCAATGGTCGACTTGCCAGCGCCGGATTCGCCGATGAGCCCGATCACCTCCCCGCGTCGCAACTGCAGCGACACGTCATCGACCAGGACCGGCCCGTCGCCGGCGTCCGTGCGCACGGCGACGCGCATGCCGCGAACGTCGAGGATGACGGAGTCATCCCTGGACCGAGAAGCGCCCATCGTCCGTTCGCTCATGCGCCTTCTCCCTGGCCTCTGGAGTGAATCGCCAGCATCCAATCGACAATGAAGTTTACGCCAATGGTCAGGGTGGCTATCGCGGCAGCGGGATAGAGCGGCGCCGCGGAGCCGAAATTGATCATGTCGCGGTAATCCCTGACCATGCTGCCCCAGTCCGCGTTGGGCGGCTGCACCCCCAGCCCGAGGAAGCTCAGCGCAGCGATAAATAGGAAGGTGAAGCAGAAACGCAAGCCGAACTCGGCGGTCAGCGGTGGGATCGCATTGGGCAGAACCTCGCGCGTGACAATCCACCACCATCCCTCGCCGCGCAGACGCGCCGCCTCGACAAATTCCAGGCTGACGATGTTCATCGCCACCGACCTCGCCAGCCGAAACACCTTGGTCGAATCGAGAACGGCGATGGTGATGATGAGCACAGGCAGCGCCGTGCCGAGCACTGAGAGGATGACGAACGCGAAGATGAGCGTCGGCATGGACAGCAGAAGGTCGACGATGCGCGACAGCACCTGATCGACCCAGCCTCCCGCGACAGCGGCGGCGAAGCCGGATATCACGCCGATAACAAACGAAAGCGCGGTGATGACGAGCGACAGTCCAATCGACATTCGTGCCCCGTAGATGAGACGGCTCACGATGTCGCGACCGAGATTGTCGAGCCCGAGCCAATGTTGGGCGTCCGGGTCGGCCCATGCGTCGCCGACCGGCGTCGCCTGGTCAAACGGCGCGATAAGCGGCGCGAACACCGCAACGAATATATTGATTGCGACAATGGCAATGCCGATCTGGGCCGTGACGCTGACCTTATGACCCAGGATGCGCATGGCGTTCTTTCTCGTTCAGCGCCGGTCGAGGCGGCTCACCAGCGCGGGTGACTAAGCCGCGGATTGGACACAATGGCGAGAATGTCGGCGGTCATATTAAGCAAAATGAACGTGGCGGCGAAGATCAACCCGCAAGCCTGAACGACCGGGACGTCGTGCTTGGAGACCTCGTCGACCATCAGCTGACCGAGGCCGGGATAGACGAACACGGTCTCGACGACGACGACGCCGACGATGAGATAGGCCAAGTTCAGCGCGACGACGGAAATGATCGGCGCAAGCGCATTCGGCAAGGCGTGGCGCACGACGATGCGCGACTGCTTCAGACCCTTGAGAATCGCCATTTCGATGTAGGGGCTCGCCATCACCGAAAGCACGGAGGCGCGCGTCATGCGCATCATATGCGCCACGATCACCAGGACGAGCGTCAGCATCGGCAGAAACGCATAGTAAAGGCGGTCGGAAAAGCTCGATTCAGGCGTCACGTTGGCGAGGGAGGGGAACCAGCCGAGCCCGACGGCGACATACTTGATGAGGAGATAGGCGAGGAAGTATTCGGGCACCGAAATCGTCATCAGCGTCACGACATTGACGAGCCGGTCGAACACACCGCCCTGGCGGATCGCGGCGAGAAGGCCAAGACCGATCGCCAATGGCACGGCGACGACTGCAGCGTACGCAGCGAGGAACATGGTGTTGGCGAAGCGCGGCGCAATCTCGGTCAACACGTCGCGGCCATTGGTGAGCGAAACGCCGAAATCGCCGCGCAGCGCGTGGAACAGCCAGTCGAAGAATCGCACGATCGCGGGCCGATCGAGTCCAAGATCGAGGCGCAGCTTCGCCAGGCTCTCCGGCGTCGCGGTATTTTGCAGGATGGCCGATGCGAGATCACCCGGCAGAAGCTCCGTGCCGATAAAAATGAGCACTGACGCGGCGAACAGCGTCAGGATTCCCAAGCCGAGCCGTTGTAGCACCAGTTTGTACACGACGCCTGCCCTCTTCCTCCGCCGTCGCTCTTGGAGACGCCTCTCGCCGATGGTCATCCACCGGTCGAAGTTACCCCCGCCGCCCGCCTCACCAGCGAGCCGACGGCTGGGAAAGCCGCGAAGCCTGCGCGGTTGCGCCGAACTGAGGGCGCAACCGCCCGGCCCGCGTCGCCGACTACGCTTTGATCCACGCCTTCTGCATGATGTAGCCGTTGTCCATGTCGAAGCCGCCATGCGGAGTATGGCCGCCGACTTTCTCGTTATGCGCGTCGAGCCAGTCCTTGAAAACGGGAATGATCGCGCCGCCCTCCTCGTTCAGCATCGCCTGCATTTCCCAGATGTAGGGCTTGCGCTTCGCCTCGTCGGTCTCGCCGCGGGCGTCGGCGAGCAGCTTCTCGAACTTTTCGTTGTGCCAGTGCGTTTCGTTCCAGGGCGCTTTCGCGGCGTAGGCGACCGACAGCATCTGGGTCGCCGCCGCGCGCCCTCCCCAGTAACTCGAGACGAACGCGCCCTTGAGCCAGACGTTGTCCCAGAAGCCGTCGGCGGGCTCCTTCTTCAGGTCGACCTTGATGCCGGCCTTCTGGGCGCTTGCCTGCAGGAGCGCGCCCTCGTCGACCGCGCCATTGAACGCCGCGTCGGACGCCTGCAACAGGATCTTCGGGTCGGCGATTCCCGCCTTCTTGAAGGTGGCGGCCGCCTTTTCGGGATCGTATTTGCGCTGCGGCAGCTCCTTGTTGAAATAGGGGTCGGTCGGCGGGATCGGATGATCGTTGCCGAGCGTCCCGTATCCGCTGAACAGCGCCTTCAGGATCTGCTCGCGGTCGGTCGCTTCCTTGAGCGCCAGGCGAATGTCGGGGTTGTCGTAGGGCGCCTTGTCGCATTGCATGGCGATCACCGCATGCCAGCCGCCGGCTGCGCGCACGATCTGGATCTTCGGCGTCTTCGACAGGAGCGCGACCGCCTTGTGGTCGACGCGATTGATCGCGTCGATCTGGCCGGAGATCAGGGCGTTGAGTCGCGCCGAGCCGTCATTGATGACCGTGACATCAACCGCATCGAGATGGCCGCGCCCTTCCTTCCAGTAGTCGCGGGTCTTCTTGAGCGAGATGCGTACGCCCGGATCGAATTTGTCGAGGCTGAAGGCGCCGGTTCCCACCGGCTTCGACCAATCCTTGAAGCCGTCCGGCACCATGTGCACGTGATAGTCTGTGAGCGCGTAGGGCAGGTCCGCGTCCGGCCCGTTCAGCGAAATCTGGATCTGATACTTGTCGAGCTTCTTGATGTCGGTGACCGGCTTGAAGGTGGCGGCCCCGCCGGACTTGCTGTCCCCGCGGTGCAGGTTCAGCGAGTAGATGGCGTCGTCGGCGGTGAACTCCTGGCCGTTCGAGAATTTGATCCCCTTGCGGAGATTGAAGACCCAGTCCTGCGCGCCGTTCTTCGGCTCCCAGCTTTCCGCCAGATCCGGATGCGGCCTGCCGTCGTCGCCCCATTCGACGACGCCGTCGAACAGGCCGTGGCTGACGTCGATCATGACCGAGTCATTATAGGAGGTGACGTCGACGCTGTCGGTCGTGCTGCCGCCGCCGAGGCCTAGCCGCAAAGTGCCGCCGTTCTTGGGCGTCTCTGCGGCGATCGCGTCAGCGCTCGCCAGCATGGTCGAAATCGCGAGGCTCGAGGCGCCGAGCGCGGCGGCGCGGCCCATGAACTCGCGGCGCGATACGGCGCCCTTGAGCAGCCGTCCGTTCCAGTAGTCCAGTTCACTCATTTTTTCTGTTTCCTCTCTATAGTGTGGGCGCCCTTCCCCGGACAACGATGGACCGTTCTGTGCAGACGGGCTGTCGTCCCCAGACTTGTCGCCAGTTTTGCGCGTCTGTCAATTGCGCGGCGCGCCGCGGAATAAAATTACCTCAGACGCCGTCGACGCCCCTGAAAACGCGCGAAGATGCGGACACGGGCGACGGCGCAGCAGCGCATCTCGCCCGGGCATAGGCGCGACGATATTTTCGCCGAAAAGACGTCTTCCGAGCGGCCGGAAACGGGATTCTCAATCGCGTTGACTTGCTCAAAGGCCGAGACTAGGGGTTCGGCCTCGAATTGCCGAGCCCATACGCTCAACCTTTAGGGGAGTTGTCCCGCCAATGAAGATTCTCGTGCCGGTAAAGCGGGTGGTCGATTACAACATCAAGATCCGGATCAAGGCCG
>Ga0213878_10000601_pt1 | contig 13228 bp, 11 predicted proteins | sample VelepicoBEBS_R02_FD_161053 | JGI IMG/M metagenome (GOLD analysis project Ga0213878, IMG submission 161053) | Vellozia epidendroides bulk soil microbial communities from rupestrian grasslands, the National Park of Serra do Cipo, Brazil - BS_R02 | ecosystem: Environmental > Terrestrial > Soil >... | reverse complement strand
ATTGCCAGCCATCATCCGCTGCTCGCGGCGGTCGGTCTGCTGGGGGCATTGTTCCATTTACTCAACCATGCCTTGTTTAAAGGGCTGCTGTTTCTCGGCGCGGGCGCGGTGATTTTCCGCGTACATACCCGCGATATGGAGAAGATGGGCGGCCTCGCCAAACTGATGCCGTTGACCGGCGCGGCGTTTTTGATTGGCTGTATGTCTATTTCCGCCTTACCGCCGCTCAACGGTTTCGTGAGCGAATGGTTTACCTATCAGTCGTTGTTCACGCTGAGCCATGATGGCGATTTCGTCACCCGTCTGGCGGGACCGATCGCCATCGTCATGCTGGCTATTACGGGCGCGCTGGCGGCCATGTGCTTCGTTAAAGTCTATGGCATTAGTTTCTGCGGCGGCGCGCGCAGCGAACAGGCGGAGCACGCGCGTGAAGTGCCCTGGCCAATGACGACGGCGATGATCGTGATGGCGCTGCTCTGCGTGGCGCTGGGCGTTGGCGCCTCTTATGTCGCGCCGGTTCTGGCGCAGGTGGCGGTGTCATTAACGCATACGCCGGATCTACAGGTCGCGAACAACCTACTGCTGCAACCGGGTAGCAGTGCGCAGGCGATGCTCTCTCCGGCGATCTCCTTCCTGTTGCTGTTGGCGCTGCCGTTACTGCCGCTGGCGGTATGGTGGGCGCTGCGCGGCGAGCGCGGCGCGTTTCGTCGTCGCGGTGCGCCGTGGGCCTGTGGTTATGGCTGGGAAGAGGCCATGTCCGCGTCTGCCGGTAGCTTTACGCAACCTCTGCGGGTGATGTTCGCGCCGCTCTACCGGATGCGCAAGCAGCTCGACCCCTCCGCAGCGCTGGGCCGTAGTCTGACAAGGGTGACCGCGGGCGCGGCCGCCGTGGAGCCGTTCTGGGACGAGAAAATCATCTGGCCCCTGGTGCGTCTCTTTCAGCGAGCCGGTGCGGGGATACAGCGGATGCAGAGTGGGGATTTCCGCCTGTACTGCCTGTACGTGGTCGTGGCGTTGGTTGTTTTACTGCTGACCGTGGCGCTGTGAGGAGAGTGAGATGTTAATTCAACAAACGCCAGAGTGGGGAATGGGGTTGTTTGCCGTGTGTCAGGCGGCGGTTCTGCTGGCGCTGACGCCGCTGATGACCGGTATTTCCCGTCAGATTCGCGCCCGTATGCAGTCACGCCGTGGTCCTGGCATCCTTCAGGATTATCGCGATCTCGGCAAGTTGCTGAAACGCCAGCCTGTGGGGCCGGAGCAATCCGGCGCGATGTTCCGTCTGATGCCCTGGGTGTTGCTCAGCAGCATGCTGCTGGTGGCCATGGCCCTGCCGGTGTTCACGCAGACCTCGCCGTTTGGCGGCGCGGGCGACTTAATCACCCTGCTGTATCTGTTTGCGCTGTTTCGCTTTTTCTTTTCGCTCTCAGGGCTCGATAGCAGCAGCACGTTTGCAGGCATCGGCGCCAGCCGCGAGCTGACGCTCGGCATCCTGGTGGAACCCATTCTGATCCTCGGCTTGCTGGTGGTGGCGCTGATCGTCGGCTCCACCAACATCGGCACGATAAGCGCCACGCTGTCGCAGGGCTGGACATCGCCGCTGGCGATATTTATGGCGTTTCTGGCCTGCGGCTTCGCGGCGTTTATCGAGATGGGGAAAATTCCGTTCGATGTCGCCGAAGCGGAACAGGAGCTACAGGAAGGGCCGCTGACCGAGTATTCCGGTGCTGATTTTGCGCTGGTGAAATGGGGAATTGGCCTCAAGCAGGTCGTGGTGGCTGAAATGTTCCTCGCGGTTTTCTTGCCCTTCGGCAAGGCCGCAAGCATGACGGCATCTGCGCTACTGCTGGCGTTAGTCGTGACGGTCCTCAAACTGGTGGTGGTTTTTGTGCTTGCCTCGCTGGTGGAGAACTCGCTGGCGCGTGGACGTTTCCTGCTGACGCACAGGGTGACCTGGATGGGGTTTGGCGTCGCGGTTCTGGCCTTCGTCTTCTATTTTACTGGCCTGTAAGGAGCGCCATTAATGATGGAAAAATTAGCTCTGACGGCGCTGCTGGTACCGTTTATCGGCGCGCTGCTAACGGCCTGTGCACCTCAACGCGCGGCCAGACATCTCTGCACACTGTTCGCGCTGCTGGCAACGCTCGCGACCGTCGCGCTGGGCTGGATGTTTCTTGCTGGCGGTAAGGTCGCCGCCACCTGGACGCTAGCCAGCTATCACGGCGTCGCACTGTTTGGCTTTACCGTCGATCGTATCAGCACCCTGATTGTCTTTGCGGTGGTGTTCCTCGGATTTCTGGTCAGCCTCTATTCGACCGGCTATCTGACGACCGGCAACCGCGAGCACCCGCATGATGGCGGCAATCGTTATTACGCTTTCCTGCTTATCTTCATTGGCGCGATGGCGGGGCTGGTGCTGTCGTCCACGCTGCTCGGACAACTGTTGTTTTTCGAGATTACCGGCGGGTGTTCCTGGGCGCTGATTGGCTATTACCAGACGCCAAAATCTCAGCGCTCGGCGATGAAAGCGCTGTTGATAACGCATGTCGCCTCTCTGGGGCTGTATCTTGCCGCGGCCACGTTGTTCCTCAATACCGGGACGTTTGCCCTGAGCGCGTTAAGCCAGTTGAACGGCAGTGCGAGCATGGTCGTTTATGGCGGCATTTTGTTCGCGGCCTGGGGGAAATCCGCGCAGTTACCGCTTCAGGCATGGCTGCCGGATGCGATGGAAGCGCCGACGCCCGTCAGTGCTTATCTGCATGCCGCCTCAATGGTGAAAGTCGGAGTGTATATCTTTGCTCGCGCCATCCTTGATGGCGGTAACGTGCCGCATGTAATCGGTTGGGTCGGCGTCGTGATGGCGACGATTACCCTTATCTACGGTTTTATGATGTACCTGCCGCAGAAGGATATGAAACGCCTGCTGGCGTGGTCCACGATCACCCAATTAGCCTATATCTTCCTTGCGTTATCGCTGGCGGTGCTTGGCTCGAAGGAAGCCTTTGATGGTGGTATCGCATATATCTTTAACCACGCGTTTGCCAAGAGCTTGTTCTTCCTGGTGGCCGGTGCGTTCAGCTATAGCTGCGGTACCCGTTTGCTGCCGAAATTACGTGGCGTAATGAGCAAATCCCCTCTGCTGGGCATCGGTTTTTGCGTTGCAGCGCTGGCCATTGCCGGTGTTCCTCCGTTTAACGGTTTCTTCAGTAAATTCCCGATTTTCGCCGCCGGTTTTGCCCTCTCGGCGCACGACTGGATCCTCGCCCCCATCATGGTGCTGGTGCTGATTGAGTCCGTGGCGAGCTTCGCGTGGCTGATTTACTGGTTTGGGCGCGTCGTGCCTGGGGAGCCGAGCCCGGAAGTGGCGCAAATGGCGCCGTTGCCGATGGCGATGCGCATGGTGTTGGTCGTTCTGGTGGTCATGTCGCTGTGTTCGAGCGTCATCGCTGCCCTCTGGCTGAATTAAGGGAGTCGACGATGACTGGAGCCTTACTCGTTAATAATCTCGCCGGATTGATGATGGTGACGTCGCTACTGGTGATAGGTGCAAAGCATCCGCGCAATTCCTGCTGGTTTTACGCGCTACAGTCGCTGGTGCTGGTGCTGATTTTTTTCACGCTGTCGCGAACTCTGGACTCTGAACAACTGCTGATGTGGTCGTTCAGCGCCCTGCTGACCAAAGTCATTCTGGTCCCCGTCATTATGGGGTTTGCCTTCCGTAAGCTGGCCGACCCGCAGGCGGATGTCAGCCTGATTGGTCCCGCCATGCTGATGGTCGCCGCGGCCGTCATTGTGGTGTTGTGTTGGTTTGTCGTGCGTCCGGTGACGCTACCGTTGTTGCATGACCTGAAACCGGCGCTGGCGGTGGCGTTAGGTCATTTTTTGTTGGGACTGCTGTGCATTGTTACCCAGCGCAACATTCTCAAGCAGGTGTTCGGCTACTGCCTGATGGAAAACGGTTCGCATCTGGTCCTGGCGCTGTTGGCGAATAAAGCCCCTGAACTGGTAGAAATTGGTATCGCCACGGATGCCATTTTTGCGGTGATTGTCATGGTGCTGCTGGTGAGAAAAATTTGGCGCACGCTCGGCACGCTGGATGTCTCCCAACTGACGGCGCTGAAGGGATAACACAATGAGTCATACTGCTATTTTTACCTTATTGTTATTGACGCCGCTGGTGTTCTCCTTGCTGGCATTCGCGTGTCAGCTGCTGGGTTGTGCCGCACGCGCCATGGTCACGCTGTTTCACGGTGTCGGTATTGTCGCGCTGCTGGGCGTGACGCTGTATGCCGTCAACATCGTCGCAAGTCAGGGGGAGATGTTCTCCAATAATCTGTGGCTGCATGTTGATAGTCTGAGTGCGTTGTTCCTCGCCATTCTCGGGGTGATCGGTTTTCTTACCGGCCTCTACTCCATGGGCTATATGCGCCATGAGGTTGATGAAGGGGAGATATCGGTCGCGACGCTGTGTCACTACTACGGCTTTTTCCATCTGTTTCTCTTCACCATGATGCTGGTGGTGACCAGCAACAACCTGATTGTCATGTGGGCGGCGATTGAAGCCACGACCCTGAGTTCTGCGTTTCTGGTGGGCATATACGGGCAGCGTTCTTCGCTGGAAGCGGCATGGAAGTACATCATTATCTGTACGGTTGGTGTCGCATTCGGTCTGTTTGGCACCATCCTGGTGTATGCCAACGCGGCGAGTTTTATGCCCGACGCCAGTCAGGCTATTTTCTGGAGTGAAGTGCTCAAACACGCCAGCCAACTCGATCCTACCCTGATGCACCTGGCCTTCGTGTTCGTGCTCATTGGGTTTGGCACGAAAACCGGTTTGTTTCCGATGCATGCCTGGCTCCCGGATGCTCACAGTGAAGCGCCAAGCCCTACCAGTGCGCTGCTCTCGGCGGTGTTGCTCAACTGCGCGTTGCTGGTGATTGTGCGTTTTTACATCATTATCAGCGAGGCGATCGGCCCGCAGTTCCCCAGTACCTTGCTTATCGTGTTCGGTCTGCTTTCGGTCGCGGTTGCCGCGTTCTTTATTCTCGTGCAGCAGGACGTGAAGCGTCTGTTGGCATATTCGAGCGTAGAAAACATGGGGCTGATTGCCGTGGCGCTGGGCATTGGCGGGCCGCTGGGCGTGCTGGCGGCGCTGTTGCACACCCTCAATCACAGCCTCGCGAAAACCCTGCTGTTTTGCGGCTCTGGTAACGTGCTGCTTAAGTACGGCACCCGCGACCTTCGCGTTGTGCGCGGCATGCTTAAGCTGATGCCGTTTAGCGCCGTCTTGCTGGCTGGCGGCGCGCTGGCGCTGGGCGGGATGCCGCCGTTCAACATTTTTCTGAGCGAATTTATGACCGTTACCGCCGGGCTGAAGGCCGGGCACTTGTGGCTGACCATCGGCCTGCTGTTGCTGCTGACGGTCGTGTTGGGGGGACTGGTGAGGATGGTGGCGTGCCTGCTGTTCGGCACGGCGCCTGAAGCCACGAGTCGTGGCGAACTGGGGCTGCTCACCACGCTGCCGATGGCCATCTTGCTGGTGCTGATGCTGGTGATGGGGACGCATATTCCGCAGCCGGTCAGCCGTCTTCTGGAAAACGCAGTGACGGTCGTCATGAACAAGACGTCGTCGCAAGACTTTCAGTGGCCGTGGGCTGTCCAGACCACGTCTTCCACTAACCACAGTGATTGCACTCGCGAGTGTACGGGAGAAATGAAGTGAGTTATCAAGATTATATGAACGGTCTCGCGCAGGGCGATGTACGTGGTGTTGCTTATCTGGCGGCCGTCCGAGAGAAATTCCCCGGCGCGGTGCTTGATGAGGAGCGCCAGACGGCCGATCAGGTGACGATTACTGTCAAAATTAACCGGTTGCCGGATATTGTCGAGTTTCTTTACTACCAGTGCGGTGGGTGGCTGCCGGTATTGTTTGGCAACGATGAACGGACGCTCAACGGTCATTTCGCCGTGTACTACGCGCTGTCGATGGAAGAGGGCGAGAAGTGCTGGGTGGTAGTGAAAGCGTTGGTCGGAAATTCTCTGGAGTTTCCATCCGTGACGCCGCGTGTCCCTGCGGCGGTATGGGGAGAGCGGGAAATCCGCGATATGTATGGGTTGAAGCCGGTTGGCCTGCCGGACGAGCGGCGTCTGGTGCTCCCCGATGACTGGCCGGATGAAATGTATCCGTTGCGTAAGGACGCAATGGACTACCGCCAGCGCCCGGTACCGACAACAGAAACGGAAACCTATCCGTTTATCAACGATGGCGATAGCAAGGCTCGGGTTGTCCCGATTGGTCCTTTGCATATCACCTCGGATGAACCGGGCCATTTCCGCCTGTTCGTGGATGGCGAGCAGATTGTCGATGCGGATTACCGTCTGTTCTATGTTCATCGCGGGATGGAGAAGCTGGCGGAAACCCGCATGGGGTATAACGAAGTCACGTTTCTCTCCGATCGCGTGTGCGGCATTTGCGGGTTTGCCCATAGCGTCGCCTATGCGACCTCGGTTGAAAACGCCCTGGGCATTGTGGTGCCGCAGCGCGCGCATACCATTCGTTCCGTTCTGCTCGAAGTGGAACGTCTGCACAGCCATCTGCTGAATATTGGCCTCTCCAGCCACTTTGTGGGTTTTGATACCGGTTTTATGCAGTTCTTCCGCGTACGTGAAAAGTCGATGACGATGGCGGAACTGCTTACCGGTTCGCGCAAAACGTACGGTCTTAACCTGATTGGCGGTATTCGTCGCGATATTCTCAAAGAGCAACGAATCAAGACGCTGCAGCTGGTTCGCGAGATGCGCGCCGAGGTGAGCGAACTGGTGGACATGCTGCTGTCGACGCCAAATATCGCCCAGCGTACCCAGGGGGTTGGCGTTCTCGACCGTCAGGTTGCCCGTGATTACAGCCCGGTTGGGCCGCTCATTCGCGGTAGCGGATTTAAACGCGATATGCGTTTCGATCACCCCTATGCGGACTATGGCAATCTGCCCAAAACCCTGTTTGCGTATGACGGTGGCGATGTGTTCTCCCGGGTGATGGTGCGTGTCAAAGAGACCTTTGACTCACTGGCGATGATCGAATACGCGCTGGAAACCATGGCTGAGGGGCCTTTACTCACCGAAGGCTTTACCTATCAGCCGCATAAATTCGCGCTCGGTTATGTGGAAGCGCCGCGCGGGGAGGATGTGCACTGGAGCATGCTTGGCGACAATCAGAAGCTGTTCCGCTGGCGTTGTCGTGCCGCGACTTACGCCAACTGGCCGGTGCTGCGCTACATGCTGCGTGGGAATACGGTTTCTGATGCGCCGCTGATTATCGGCAGCCTCGACCCGTGCTACTCCTGTACTGACCGCGTGACATTGGTGGATGTCCGCAAACGCAAGTCCACGACGGTGCCTTACAAAGAAATAGAACGTTATGGCATTGAACGTACCTTGTCACCGCTTAAGTAAGGATTGAACGATGTTGAAATTGTTTAAAACCATCCTGAAAGCGGGGGAGCCAACGGTAAAATATCCGTTCAAACCGCTGGAGGTGTGCCCGGGTTTTCGCGGAAAACCCGAGCTGGATCCCCAACAGTGCATCGCCTGCGGCGCGTGCACGATGGCGTGTCCGGCTAACGCGCTTACCATGGAAACGCATCCGGAAAGCAATGAGCGTATCTGGCAACTGTTCATTGGCCGCTGCATTTTCTGTGGGCGCTGCGAAGAGGTTTGTCCGACCAGGGCGATTCGCCTGTCGGAAGATTTCGAACTGGCGGTGACCAACAAAGCCGATCTCTATGTCAACGCCGTGTTTCGCCTGCAACATTGCGTGGCGTGCCAGCAGCCGTTTACCCCGGAGAAATCGGTACGCTATGCCGTCGAGTTGTTGCGTCAGTCAGGCATGAGCGATGAGGCGCTCGAAGGGATGGCCGCGCAGTTTTCGACGTGCCCTGCCTGCAAACGCAAGCAAGCGATAAGCTGCCACGAGAAGCGAACCCTCAGTTTTGCCGTTGTGGAGAAACGTCATGAACACCTTTAACCATCATGTCAGCCAGCCCATCGCGCTGTCTGATGATGCGGCACGGATGAAGCAAACGTTGCTCAAAGACATTAAGCGTTCCGCCTATGTCTATCGGGTGGACTGCGGCGGGTGCAACGGCTGCGAAATTGAGATTTTCTCGGCCATTACGCCGGTATTTGATGCCGAGCGTTTTGGGATTAAAGTCGTGGCATCCCCACGGCATGCCGATATTCTGCTGTTTACCGGCGCGGTGACCCGCGCCATGCGCGTTCCGGCGCTGCGTGCCTATGCGTCGGCGCCGGATCCGAAAATCTGTATCTCCTATGGTGCCTGCGGCGTCGGCGGCGGGATTTTCCACGACCTTTACTGCGTGTGGGGCGGCAGCGACACGATCGTGCCCATCGATGTGTGGATCCCCGGTTGCCCGCCAACGCCGGCGGCGACAATCCACGGTTTTGCCGTGGCGCTGGGGCTACTGGATCAGAAGCTGAAAGGTGTTGAACATGTACAGGGCGCAGACGAAAAACCGGCGCTGATTCTGCCAGATATTCCGCTGACGCTGCGGGTCGCCGTTGAGCGTGAAGCTCGTCGGATGGCGGGCTATCGTCAGGGCGGCGATATCAGCCATCGCTTTCTGACCTTATTACAGCATCAGGATGTTGGCGCAGTGGAGGCGTGGTTGAAGCAGGAGCATGATCCACGGCTGTCAGAAATCGTGCACCGTCTGTCCGCGGTGGTTGCCGGGGAGGTGGTCGCGTGAGTGAAACTGCAAAGGTCACGTTCTGGTCGCTGCGACAGAAGTTTGTCGACTGCGATGAGGATATGCCCGCGGAGAGCCAGCAGGTGATGTATTACTCGCTGGCGATTGGTCACCATGTGGGAATGATCGACTGTCTGAAAAATGAACTGGAATGCCCCTTCGAAGGCTACATCGAGTGGCTGGCTCGCTTACCGGAAGGGGAAGGGCATCGTAAGCTGCGAGGCCTGCTGACCTTTGGCGAAATCACGATTGATTCTACCCACACATCGTTGCTGGCGAATACGCTGTCAGCCGTCAGCCAGCATGGCGATGAGCCGTTTAAAAGCTGGAGTCTGCGGCTGATCGCGCTGTTAGGTGAAATTGAGCGTGAACCGGCTATCTATCTGATTGTGAGACGACAGATGGCATAAGTCTCCACGGGAGGCTTTCATAGCTCCCGTGTATTGATTCCCAGACGCTGCATTCGTGATAGCAGGGTGGTGCGCTTGAGTCCCAGCTTTTTCGCCGCCCCCTTCGGCCCGGCAACGATGCCGTTGGCTTGCCGAAGCGCGGCCAGGATCCGCTGTCTCTCATCGTCGTCCTTTTCCGGCGTCTTAGGGTTGAACATGGGCGGCAATTTAAGCGTGGAAGGACGAGGTGCGGCGGATTCAGGGGCTGACGCGGGCTGTAAATCGTTTACCTGCACGTTCAGCGTATTGCCCTGGGTCAGGATAACCGCCCGCTCAATGACGTTCTGCAATTCACGGACGTTTCCCGGCCACGCGTAACGACACAGCGCCTGCAATGCCGCGGCAGGGATAGTATCAATGGTTTTGTTCATGCGCGTTGCAAGCTTGTGAGTGAACCAGGTGGCGAGCAGAGGTATGTCTTCCGGGCGTTCACGCAGCGGTGGGACGACGATGGGGAAGACGTTGAGGCGATAAAAAAGATCGCTGCGAAAGCTCTTGTCCTGCACCATCTGCTGCAGGCTGCGGTTCGTGGCGGTCACGACCCGCACATTGACCGGGATAACCCGGCTGCCTCCCAGCCGTTCGACCTCTCGCTCCTGAAGTACGCGCAAGAGCTTCGGCTGGAGCTCCAGCGGCATGTCGCCGATTTCATCGAGGAAGAGCGTGCCGCCTTCCGCCATTTCAAAACGGCCAATATGCGTACCGACCGCACCGGTAAAGGCCCCTTTTTCATGCCCGAACAGGTCGCTTTCTAACAGACTGGCCGGGATCGCGGCGCAGTTGATTTTGATTAATGGGTTGTCCGCCCGCTGGCTCAGTTTGTGGATAGCCCTGGCGATAAGCTCTTTTCCGGTTCCGGTTTCCCCGAGCAGCAGCACGGAACTGTCGCTCGTGGCGACCAGCTCCACCTGGCGCAGCAGGTTTTTCATCGCCGTGCTCTGGAAAATAATATCGTCAAGACTTTCGACATTCTGCAACTGCTCAGTAAGCCAGATATTCTCCTGCTTGAGCGAATCTTTCAGGCGGGTTATCTCATTCCAGGCGTTGGCGTTATCAACGGCGATACTAATGCGTGAAGCGATTTGCCCCAATAACGAACAGACGGCGGGGGTAAAGGCGCCAGCGTCAGTATGGGCGAGAATCAATATGCCCGGTGAATGAGCGTTGAACGTCAGCGGAAACAGCAAGGCTGCCTGCATGCCAGAGGTATATAAATCCTTCAAAAGCGGATCGGTCGTCTCGGCTGTCAGCACGACGGCCTGAGGTTGGTCATTGTCCAGCATCTTTTTGATATCGCTGTCTGCAACGGGATATTCTTTCTGCTGACAATAATGTGGGTTGTCGTTATTCCAGACACAGGTTATTACCGGAAAAACGTGTTGGTTATCGTTATCGAAAAAGGCGATAGCGACGGAAGGAATAGCAAAAAAACGATGAATGTCCTGGGAGATGGCGCTGACCAGTCCCTCACGATTAAGATGCGCCAGCACAGAGTTCGTGATATCCACCAGAATGCGATATTCGTCGCGCTCGTCTTTTAATTGATGGAAAAACTCCAGCAGTTCCGGTTTGACGCCAGAGTTGATCATGGCAATCAACTGGTTATTCCACTCTGCATTTGTAATAGGAACCGTTCTTATTTTCCTGCCGGACATCTTTTTTACTTCATTCATCTCTTCAGCCTGTTCTGTTGGGATGACTGGCGCATTGATTACGCCAGTAATGCCATGTGAGATCAGTATTTTCGGGCTTTATGCAATATAAGATATTCGGCACTGGAGTTTCGTTGATATCAACAGGTAATTTGTTCATTCAGGTTTTGTGACGGGAGAAAATTGTGAACAGTGTTTTGCTCTGCGTGGGCAACAGCATGATGGGCGACGACGGCGCCGGACCGCTGCTGGCGGAAATGTGCACTGCCCAACCCCAGGGGTCATGGCAGGTTTTCGACGGTGGTAGTGCCCCGGAGAACGAGGTGGCCGCCATTCGGGAACTGCGTCCGGACCGGTTGCTGATTGTCGACGCCACAGAGATGGGGCTCAACCCGGGTGAGATCCGCATCGTTGAGCCTGACGATATCGCCGAAATGTTTATCATGACGACCCACAATATGCCGCTGAACTATCTGGTCGATCAGCTCAAAGAGGACGTCGGTGAGGTGATTTTTCTGGGGATTCAGCCGGATATCGTCGGTTTTTATTATCCGATGACGCCGAAAATCAAAGAGGCGGTGGCGCTGGTGTATTCGCGGCTTGCCGGGTGGACTGGAAACGGCGGTTTTCTGCCGCTCTGAACCGTGCCGGGCAAGCATGGCGTCGCCCGGCAAAACACACTACGCTAAATCCGCACCGTTACTCGCAATCACCTTCTTATACCACCAGAACGATTTCTTGCGTTTTCTGTCCAGCGTACCGTTACCCGCGTCATCGCGATCGACATACACAAAACCATAGCGCTTGCTCATCTCGCCGGTCGAGGCCGATACCAGGTCGATACAGCCCCAGGTGGTGTAACCGATAAGCGGCACGCCGTCGTCAATGGCCTCGCCCATCGCCTGAATATGCTCGCGCAGATAGGCGATACGGTAGTCGTCGTTGATCTCGCCGTTGGCTTCCACCACATCCTTCGCGCCAAGCCCGTTCTCCACCAGAAACAGCGGTTTCTGATAGCGGTCGTACATCATGTTCATGGTGATTCTCAGGCCGAGCGGGTCAATGCCCCAGCCCCATTCACTGGCGTTGATGTACGGGTTTTTCAGCGATTTCACCACGTTGGCCGCGCTGGTGTTCTGGCTGTTCATTTCCGCAGAAGCGCAGCGGGAAGCGTAGTAGCTAAAGGAGACGAAATCGACGGTGTTTTTCAGGATGTCGTCATCCTCGGGCGCTTTGTCGATTTCTATCCCTTTTTCGCGAAACACGCGGGCCGAATACGCCGGGTACGCGCCGCGGGCCTGCACATCGATAAAGAAGAGATTTTCCCGGTCTTTTTCCAGTGCTGCCCAGACATCTTCCGGCTTGCAGGACCAGGGGTAAAAATTACCGCCTGCCAGCATACAGCCTACCTGGTTTTGCGGGTTAACCTCGTGGGCGATGCGGGTCGCAAGGGCGCTGGCCACCAGTTCGTGGTGCGCGGCCTGGTATTTTACCTGATCCTGATTTTCTCCCTCTTCGAACACCAGCCCGGCGCCGGAGAAGGGGCTGTGCAGCATGATGTTGATTTCATTAAAGGTGAGCCAGTATTTCACCAGCCCGTCAAACGCTTCAAAGCAGGTGCGGGCATAGCGGGTGAAAAACTCAACCATCCGACGGTTGCGCCAGGAGCCGTACTCCACGACCAGATGCATCGGCACGTCGAAATGGCAAAGCGTGACCAGCGGCTCGATATGGTATTTTTTGCACTCTTCAAACAGCGCGCGGTAAAACGCAATACCCTCCGGGTTCGGCGTGAGCTCGTCGCCTTTCGGGTAGATTCGGCTCCAGGCGATGGAGGTGCGAAAGACCGTAAAGCCCATCTCCGCCATCAGCGCGATATCTTCCTTATAGCGATGATAGAAATCGATAGCCTGATGGCTGGGGTAAAACTCGTCGTCGCGCAGGGTAAAGCGCTTTTCCAGGCCCAACTTCACCGGCAGGCGCCCGGCGCCGTGCGGGAGAGTATCGACGGTGGTTAACCCCTTTCCGCCCTCCTGCCATGCGCCTTCAGACTGGTTGGCGGCTAGTGCGCCGCCCCATAAAAATCCTTGCGGAAAACTCGACATGCGTTACCTCGCGAATCAATGTCAGGAATTAGCAGGCGTCGTGACGCCCTGCGCGCGGCGGGCATCCGCCGCGTCTTGTTCAACAGGAATGTCCTCAAAGCCCAGCAGCAGGGTCAGGACAAACGAGAGCACTACCGCCAGCGCCATGACCCCAAAGACCCAGACGATGCTCATCGGGTTGGCCGGGTCGAAGAACTGCACGCTGGTGAAAAGCCCGGGCGCCGCCATCGAGTGGCTGGCAAGTCCGGCGATGCCCGCTA
>Ga0213878_10000600_pt1 | contig 13245 bp, 13 predicted proteins | sample VelepicoBEBS_R02_FD_161053 | JGI IMG/M metagenome (GOLD analysis project Ga0213878, IMG submission 161053) | Vellozia epidendroides bulk soil microbial communities from rupestrian grasslands, the National Park of Serra do Cipo, Brazil - BS_R02 | ecosystem: Environmental > Terrestrial > Soil >... | reverse complement strand
GAGATAGCTGATAACTACTCCGAACGCTTCAAGCGTATGTTCACCTATTACCTGAATGCCTGCGCTGGCGCGTTCCGCGCTCGCGACATTCAGCTCTGGCAGGTGGTCTTCTCCCGCGGCGCGGACGGCGGCCTGCGCGTCGCGCGATAAAAAAACCCCGGTTCGCCGGGGTTTCTTCTCTTCTTATGTTAGCGCGGTGAGTCGTCGGTGTTACTACGCTGTGCGGCTGCCGCTTCTTTTGCCGCCAGCACGCGTTCCACCGTATCGACAACGGCCTGGGTCTGCGGATCGATCTCGATGTTCACCTTTTCACCCAGCTTTTTCTTGCCAAGCGTGGTGCGCTGTAAGGTCTCAGGGATAAGATGCACGCAGAAGCGGGTTGGCGTCACTTCGCCGACGGTCAGACTGATACCGTCCACACCGATAAAACCTTTATAGAGAATGTACTTCATCAGCGTCGAGTCCTGGACTTTGAACCAGATCTGGCGGTTGTTTTCCGAAGTCAGGATTTTCGACACTTCCGCCGTCGTCATGATATGACCGGACATCAGATGACCGCCAATTTCATCGCTGAACCGCGCCGCGCGCTCAACGTTCACGACGTCGCCCTCGGCCAGATCGCCAAGATTGGTAATCCGCAGCGTCTCCTTCATCAGATCAAAACTGATGCGGTTACCCTTAATCTCCGTCACCGTCAGGCAACAGCCGTTGTGCGCCACCGATGCCCCCGTTTCGATTCCATCCAGCATGTCCTCAGGCAATTCCACAACATGGGTACGGAAATTGGGTTTCTCATCAATGGACACAACTTTCGCCACGCCCTGAACGATTCCAGTAAACATACACTTAACTCCTGTAGGCTACGACCGCGATAGCATTACCGCTTCAGATACCCCGCACAATAACAGGTGACACCGTGGGTTGCCAGCCAACCGATGTCCGTGGTTATTTTTTTGACTGGTTAAATAGTAAAACCTCGCTACAATGTACTCGAAATTTCCCCTGTTCTTCTTCTTGCTGCCAGTAACGGCGGCTTTTTGTAGTCTCTCCAATAACAACAATACAGTAGGTGTTCACGTGCAGAAGTACGTCATTGAAGCGCGCCAGTTGCTCGCACTGGCAATTCCGGTGATCTTTGCGCAGGTCGCCCAAACCGCAATGGGGTTTGTCGATACCGTCATGGCCGGTGGCTACAGCGCTACCGATATGGCGGCAGTCGCCATCGGCACCTCCATCTGGCTTCCGGCCATTCTGTTCGGCCACGGGCTGCTGCTGGCGCTGACGCCGGTCGTTGCGCAACTGAATGGTTCAGGGCGACGCGACCGTATCGCCCACCAGATACGCCAGGGGTTCTGGCTAGCTGGCGCAGTTTCTGTGCTGATTATGGTCGTGCTGTGGAATGCAGGACATATCATCCGCGCGATGAACAATATTGACCCGCAGCTTGCGGATAAAGCCGTCGGCTATCTGCGCGCGCTGATGTGGGGCGCGCCCGGGTACCTGTGCTTTCAGGTCGTTCGTAACCAGTGTGAAGGGCTCGCAAAAACCAAACCGGGGATGGTGATGGGCTTTCTCGGCCTGCTGGTCAACATTCCTGTCAACTACATCTTTATTTACGGCCATTTCGGCATGCCGGAACTGGGCGGCGTCGGGTGTGGCGTGGCAACAGCGTCGGTTTATTGGGTGATGTTTATCGCCATGCTGTCGTACGTGAAGCGCGCCCGTTCGATGCGCGATATCCGCAGCGACGCGCCGACGGCCAAACCCGATTTTACGGTGCTCAAACGCCTGATCCAGCTTGGTTTGCCGATCGCGCTGGCGCTGTTTTTTGAGGTTACGCTGTTCGCCGTGGTGGCGCTGCTCGTCTCACCGCTGGGGATTGTCGACGTCGCCGGTCACCAGATCGCGCTTAACTTCAGCTCGCTGATGTTCGTTGTGCCGATGTCGCTTGCCGCCGCCGTGACTATCCGTGTGGGCTACCGTCTCGGCCAGGGTTCGACGCTTGATGCGCAGACCGCGGCGTGGACCGGGCTCGGCGTGGGAGTGTGTATGGCGGTCATGACGGCGATTTTCACCGTCACGCTGCGCGAGCATATCGCTCTGCTGTACAACGATAGTCCGGAAGTCATCACCCTGGCCGCGCAGCTAATGCTGCTGGCGGCGATTTACCAGATTTCCGACTCCATCCAGGTTATCGGTAGCGGTATTCTGCGTGGGTATAAAGATACGCGTTCTATTTTCTTTATTACCTTCATCGCTTACTGGGTGTTGGGCCTGCCTGCCGGCTATATCCTGGCGCTGACCGATATCGTCGTACCGCGGATGGGTCCTGCCGGGTTCTGGATGGGCTTTATTATCGGTCTGACGTCGGCCGCTATCCTGATGATGCTGCGCATGCGCTTTCTGCAACGTCAGCCGTCGACACAGATCCTGCAACGCGCCGCCCGCTAACCTGCAAACCGCCGCTTCCTGCGGCGGTTTTTTCACGCCTCGCCGTCTTACTCCCAGACATCCAGCGCCTTATCTTTAAAGAAAAACTGTTTGTCCTGCTCGCCGATTTCCCGCACAACCCGGCACGGAACGCCCAGCGCCACCACGTTTGCCGGAATATCTTTCGTCACGACGCTCCCTGCCCCAATCACCGAATTGTCGCCAATGGTGACGCCCGGCAATATTTGTACTCCGGAACCAATCCAGACATTTTTGCCAATGTGTACCGGAAACGCGTAAACATAGTTATTCTCGCGCAGCACAGGCAGTATGGGGTGACCTGCGGTAGTAATCACCACGTTTGGCGCAATCATGGTGTTATCGCCGATAGTTATCTCAGCATCATCGATAAAGGTAAGATTGGTATTGCAGAACACCCCGCTGCCCAGATGCACGTGACGACAGCCCCAGTTTGAACGCACCGGCGGTTCAACCTGGCAGCCTTCCCCAACTTCTGCAAACATCGCCTTTAGCAGCGCCTGCCTCTTCTCCTGTTCGCAGGGACGAGTGGCATTAAAATCATACAGCCTCTCGACGTAGGCCTTTTGCTCATCAATGATCTCTGGATCATCGTAATGGTAGGGCAAGCCGCGCGCTTTTCGCTCTTTATTCTTCATCAACAACCCCTGTACGGTAAATTTTCGGCGGCATGACCTCACCTGACCGGTGTACAGCGCAACCCACAGGTACATTTTATATTAACTTTTCACTTTGCTCCAACAGGACAACCTATTGATGGATAACAATATTTAATCAAAATTTGCACAATAGTCGTCCAATCGCGTGAAATACGGAAGAAAAGTGACATTTCCCTCTTGCCACGCCTCGTGGCTGCCGCTAATATTCGTCCCCGTTGTCACCACAACATTGCGTTCATAGCTCAGTTGGTTAGAGCACCACCTTGACATGGTGGGGGTCGTTGGTTCGAGTCCAATTGAACGCACCATTGCGTTTATAGCTCAGTTGGTTAGAGCACCACCTTGACATGGTGGGGGTCGTTGGTTCGAGTCCAATTAAACGCACCATTCTGCGTCCGTAGCTCAGTTGGTTAGAGCACCACCTTGACATGGTGGGGGTCGGTGGTTCGAGTCCACTCGGACGCACCATTTCACAACGAAGTGATCTGGTGCCCTTGTTTCCCCGTGTATCTCCCTTTTACTACCCTCAATACGTTTCACATGATGATTTCGGGCTATCCGTCGCGCGTCGTTTGTTATTCTGCCCGCTGACCGATGCAGGCAGAGAACACCAGCGCTTTCATTTGCGCCGCCAGCATCTCGTCGGGCGGGATTCTTCTGAAATAGCCGCAGCTAACAGTATTGTTTTTCAGGAGCCAGACGCAACGGTTTTCCCGGGAAAACGCGCTGGCTCCGACTGGCGATACAGAGATAGTCTCTGTCATAAATGGCATCACAAACCCCGTGGATGACCACTCCCCCATTTTCCGGTAAGCCAGCGGAGACATCCCAAATTGTCGGTTGAATGCCCGTGAAAAAGATTGCGGTGAGCAAAAGTAAAAATAGGCTGAAATATCATCAAGCCTTTCCCGGGTTAATCGTATTGCAATTGCTGCATTGGTTAACTTACGGGCGCGAATATAGTGTGCAACAGCATACCCGGTAACGCTTTTGAACAACCGTTGCATATGCCACTTCGTATACCCCGATTTCAGAGCGATATCATCTATCGTCAAGGGTTGATCGAGATTCTCGTCAATCCAGTCGGCTAATGCCTTGATGGTGCCAATATGATAAATGGACACAGGTATCCCCTATTTCTGCTTTAGCGGTAATCGGTCTTTAATTATGGGATAACGCAATAACTAACCCATTCACCGGAAATGTTAATATAAATATTGCGGATTTGCGGAATATCGTCAGACTCAATCCAGTCTATTTTATCGATATTGACATGAATCAGCTCCATGTTCGCAATCGACATTCGGTGATGAGGAAAACTGTTGTCACAGATAGCGCGGTCGGTAATGATTTCTGCACATCCCTCTATCCGCAGCCGCATTCCCTTTTCACCCTCAAGCGCCAGTAATGCAACCTGTGGATTAGTATTGATTTCCCTGTTTTTTTGCGGGCAAAAATTGGAGGTAAAAGCCAGCACGCCCGCCTTACGGTCTACGCCGCAAAGCGCTACGGTTCTGGGGCCCGTTGGGGGCGCAGGCGATACGGTTGTCAGTTGCATCAGGGTATAAGGTGAAGGTTCCTTAACGGCATTTTCCAGTAACCGCCACAATGTTAAAAGTTTTTGTTCCTTTAAGACGCTGTTCATTTATTATTACCCGGATAGCAATTGAAACGGACCATTTAAATTAATCGGCTATTCAGCGGAATATATTTTACATATGGATGGCGGTACATCATCTTTCTTCAGCGCCAGGTTATCGCTAAATTACGACAATTCAGGATAACCATGGTTCGGACGTACGCTTAATTGTCGAGATAACGACCGGGCGTTGTTCCTAACATCTTCTTGAACATAGTAATAAATGCCGTAACGGAGTCATAGCCAAGTTCATACGCCGTATTCTGCACGGACACACCGGTCACAAGCAGTCGTATCGCCACCAGTACCTGTAGTTGCTGACGCCAGCGCCCAAATGTCATGCCGGTCTCTTTCAGCACAAAGCGCTCGAACGTGCGTTTGCTCATGGCCATTCTGCTGGCCCAGACGTCCAGTGAGCTTCTGTCGCCAGGATTCTCCATCAGGCTATCGGCCAGTTGTCGGATCCGCATATTGTCGCTGACAGGCAGGCTCAGTCGCTCAACCGGCATCTGTGAAAGCTCGTGCAACATCACATGCGCAAATCTGGCCGTATGGCTGTCGGGCGCGTAGTCCTGCGCAAATTCCTCAAAGTGCTTCATCATCTCGCGCAACAGAGGGCTAATCTGCAACGTGCAGCACTCCTGCGGCATACCTGTGGCATCCGGTTCGAGATACAAAAACAGCACTTGCGCGTTCGGCGTCACTCTGTTGCTGTGCGGCTGGCCTGCGGGTATCCAGGCGGCGCAGTGTGCCGGCACCATCCAGTAGGCCGTAGGCGCCAGGCAAGTGACCCCTCCATGCAGCGTCAGGATCAATTGTCCTTTCCGGTGTACGTGGAACGGCAGTTCCTCATCGCTTTTCGCTGATTGCACCTTCATGGCGACCACCGGATTGGTGTTATCGTCAATATTAAAATTTTTCAATGACTTAGAAAGTGACATTTCGTAACGCCCTCGCAAGACGTCCCGCCAGACTGCATTTTGGCAAAATTTAGAGATTGATTGCCTTTATATCGATATTAAGACACAAACGCAAACCGCTATAGTGCCTGCGACATTTAATTCAGAGCCAAAACAATGCGTGAAACACCAATAGTTCAAAAGAAAACAGGATTATTAATCATTGGGATACTGCTGATCGCCACGAACCTGCGGGCGCCGTTCACCAGCCTTGCACCATTACAGGAGTTGGTCAGAGAGACGTTTACGCTGACCGCTGCGCAGGCAGGTTTACTGCAAACCTTACCGCTGCTGGCGTTTGCCGTTTTCTCCCCCTTTGCCGCTGGCATCGCCCGCCGCGCGGGTATGGAACGTACGCTTTTCTGTTCTCTGGCGATCATCGCCGCTGGGGTATGCCTTCGCTCCTTTACCGGCCTCGTCGGATTATACGCGGGAACCCTGCTGATTGGGCTCGGGATTGCCCTCGGTAACGTATTACTCCCCGGAATATTAAAGCGAGACCTCCCGCACAAAGCAGCAAGCCTGACAGGATTATATGCCCTGACCATGGGGCTGGCGGCCGCACTGGGGTCTGCGACGGTCGTTCCCCTGACGAACCATTTCCACACCGGATGGCAGAATGCGCTAATGATCACGCTGGCATTTCCGCTGATCGCGCTTGTGGTATGGCTCCCGCAACTGGTGCGCCACGGAGCGCCGCAAAGTAAGGACGGCCCGCAAGCTCAACCTTCGGCAGGCGTATGGGGCGCAGGTCTTGCCTGGCAAGTCTCTCTCTACTTTGGTCTGAACTCGTTTATTTACTACATCATCGTCGCCTGGCTGCCGGCGATGTTACAGAGCCTTGGTTTCAGTATCTCTGAGGCCGGTTCACTTCATGGGGTGCTTCAGCTCTCGACGGCTATCCCTGGCTTTTTCATCGGTCCCGTACTGGCCAGACTTCGCGACCAGCGCGCGCCGGGCGTTCTGTTCGCCCTCACGGGAGCCGTAGGCCTTGTCGGGCTGATGATGCTGCCTTCACTGGCGACATTTTGGGTCGTCCTCCTCGGCATCAGCACAGGCGCAGGCGTCATTCTTGGGCTTGCCTTTATCACCCTGCGTTCATCCAATGCAGCCCAGGCCTCTGCCTTGTCCGGGATGGCGCAAAGCGTGGGTTACCTGCTGGCCGCCACGGGCCCGACGGCAGTCGGTCTGATCCACGACAGACTGGGCAGTTGGACACCACCGCTTGTCGGCTGCGTCGCCCTTGCCATCCTCCTTGCAGGGCTGGGCTATCTGGCTGGACGCGCGCGCCAGCTGCCTGCCAGCCCCGAATTCGTCACCAACGGTCCCGCACTGAAAAGCCTTAAGGCCAGGAGATAATCATGATTGCTGCTGATGTAATGACCACCGCGCCGGTAACGGTAAATGAAGATACCCCCATTCTCGAAGTGGTAAGCCTGCTCCTTAACCTGCAGATAAGCGGCCTGCCTGTGCTGGACGGCAATGGAAAAATGACGGGGATCGTGACGGAAGGCGACCTGCTGCGCCGTAGCGAACTAGGGACGGAGATCAAACGCCCGCACTGGAAGGAGTTATTTTTAAGCCCGGGGAAACTGGCCCGCGATTATGTGCAGAGCCATGCCCGCTATGCAGGGGAAGTGATGACCCCTTCTCCGCTGACGGTGGGGCCTGAAATGCCGCTGGATGAGGTTATTAGCCTGATGGAAACGTACGGGATTAAGCGTATGCCGGTTGTGGATGATGCGCAGCTGGTCGGCATTATTACACGTGTTGATATCCTGAAGGCGCTGCGCACCCTATTGATTCACAACCGCAGCCCGGGAAATGCGGTAGCAAACAAAATTAACGATGAAACCATGAAGCAAAAAATAATCGACGCCATGGAGCGTGAGAGCTGGGCGCCCAAAAATAATCTTCGTATTACCGTCACCCATGGCGTGGTGGATATCTACGGCACGATTTTAGATGAAGATTTACGCGCCGCGATTATTACGCTGGTCGAGGAGGTAACCGAAACACGTGATATTCGGGACCACCTTGTGTTTATCGAACCGATTACCGGGTTGTATATCACCCCCCAGGGAAGCCCGGAGCAATAAAGCATTGTTTAAGCGATTAATTAGAGATTAGCGCAACGACGCAGTCCGTCAGGCTTAACGCCTCTATTTGGGGGGAATCACCTAATCCGACTGATTCCCCTCCTTTTTATTTCCTGTCAGCAATCTGTGAATATAAACTTAACAAGGTCTCCAGAGACATCTCCGCCTGGGTTATTTGCGCTGTCGACAGCGGTTGTTCTGGCGGCATCTGCGCCAGTTGCCGTAAATACTCCTCCGCAGGAATCGTGCTATTGAATGCCTGCATAATCGTAAACACCTCAGATTTCAGCTCACTCACCGTCATGTATTTGCCGCGCTTTTCATCCAGCGCGTTCAGTCTCTGCGTAAGCTGTTGCAGCTGCGACATTCCCTGATGCCAGCCGTTGAGTTTTTCAACGGGCAGCACGGCCGCATTTTGCTGCTGCCGCCATTGCGCGGCAAGAGGTAAAGCCTGCTCAGGCCACAGCGTCAGCGCCTGCTGGATAAGCTGTTTGCTGTAACGAATGGACCAGTCCGGCGACAGACGGGCCAGGCGTTCCAACTGCTGTCGCGTCTTTTTGATGCCCTCCTCCGGCGACGGCGATTTCTGTTGCAGGCGCTGTAGCTGGTCAGTCGACAACGTTGTCGGTAATGGCTCAAGCGAAGCGGCTAACTGGCGTAATGCCGGATCGGGCGGATTCAACGCCTGCCAGCCCCATAGCGCCACGCCGCCCACCACCAGCATTGACAACGCGCCAGCCACGAAGGGTTTCCAGGACGTTGCTGGTTGCGTCCGTTCAGTCATGACCGCCACATTCGGCTGAGGCTCAGCAATGTATACCCATTTTACTCTTTCATCCGGCTCAGCGATGAGCGCGCCAACCGGCTGCGGGGTATTCTCCGGCGCGCCCTCGCTGTTCTCCAGCCTGACCGCCGAGGTATGCATCTGTGTACGCAACGTGTCGAACTGACTCAGGTGCTTCAACTCCAGCCGCTGGAGTACGTCCCCTAACCGGGTCAGCGTTTTTTCCGCCTGATACAGCTGGCTGAGATCGGCATATGTCAGCGTGAGTGTCCGCATCACCTGTTGCAACCGCTTACTTACTGCGCTCAGGATCTCCATACGCGCATGAGTCTGCGGCGGCCAAAGATTACCCCACTGGCGGGATATCAGCGCCTCCAGCAGCGCCAACCCTTCATTCATCCCGTGCAGGCCCGTCAGGTGCGTACGCGCCAGCGTGTACCACGCGGCGGTTTGTAACTCCACGCCGTTTTGTTCAAACAGCGACAGGCAGAGTTTTTCTGCCTGTCGCCAGTTAACGTCCGGACGCGCCGGATGGGCCAGTTTATTCAGTTCATCACGCAGTAATGCGTAATCGGCAAGCGTGCGCGGATCGCCGCCGGTACGGAGGTGTCGTTCAGTTATCCAGGTCATAGGAAAGTATCAATGTCAGAAAAGAGGGTTACAGCCGGGCGCGGGTATCAATAAACTGCTGCTGTTTGAGGTGGCGCAGCAAAATTTTCCCTTCAGGCATAAATTCCGTGCCATAGCGCACCAGGCCTGCTTCATAGAGCTCAGCGTCGATGGCATAGCGTAATTCTCCGGGTTGCGTTTGCGGGAGGATCACAACACCGACGCGTTTAAGACGCGGTTCGTATTTCAGCAGCACTGAGGAAAACGTCGTCATCAGTTGGTGCACCGTACCCGGCATACCTTGCAGAATGCGGGTCATATCCGGCAAACCGTAATCGGGAAGATGTTTGATGCTCCCCGCCCGGCTGTTGAGAATACGCTGCATATTGTCCAGCACTGACAGAATAAGCTGATTTGCCTCACTTACCTGCGAGAGTGTCAGCCCCCCGGTAAAATTGTCGTACAGCATCTCATGCAGGGAAGGACGCGACATTATTTGCTCTCCAGCGGGATAAGCTCCAGCCGGTTACTCCCGGCTTCCAGTACGCGCGGTTTGTCAGGATCCAGCGCCTCTCGCTCGAGCACCTGTTTCCATCCCTCGTGGGTCAGGTCGGGATAGCGGAACAGCCCTACGGCAGCGACAAATTTAGCCTCCGCTTCCATTGGCATATCTAAAGAGACATCGCCGCCGGGCTTGATGACCCGCTCGCGGCTGGCGAGCAAATCCGCCTTCAGCAGGGTATCGCCCTCATTTAACAACTGCTGATAGGTGATTTTATCGAACACTTTGCGATCCTTAAGTTGATACACCCGCACCACCATCGGCACTGAGAGAGAGTTGCTCTCCCGTGCATCGGTATTCAGCGCTTCACGGGCGGTAATATCGAGATGCAGCACCTCTATTTTTTTATAAAACACCGCGTTAAATGCCGATTTGGTGCCATCGCTGACGCTCTGTGTCAGGCCGCAACCGCTCAGGCTGAGCGCCAGGAGTGTCCAGATTGCAGTTTTAGCTAAATTGGTAGGTAACACGGCGATTTCCTTTTGTCTGTTTCGCAGGCGGCAGCCCGCGGTAATAGCCCAGTTCTGTGGTAAACGTCGGTGGGATATCCGGCAAGATCGCGCCGCCCTCAACGCCCAGCACGCCGTTCATTCCCAGCCAGAGCGGCGCCTCCCCAAGCGGTGGAACGCCGAGCATCTCCGTTGCCACGGTCAGCGTGATTTTTGCCTTAAAGCGCCAGCCGAGATACACCCGCAACATGACCAGAAAATCCTGATACAGCTGACCGTCCGGCTTCCAGCCCTGCGCTTCCTGCGCATCATCGGTCGTCAGCGCAATCAGCAACTGGCTGTTGGCATCCATCGCCTCATCGCCAAGCGGCGTATTACCATCCAGCAGAAAATCTTCGTTGCCATAAAAGCCCACGGGTTTACTGACCTCCACCGGCCGCAGGCAGTACGGGCTTACGGCAACCTGCGTCTGTGGCGCCAGCAGCTGTACCAGCGCCCGCATCCCTTCCTGGGTTTTCCCCGGTTGTCTCAGCACGCCGAGCAGCGCCAGAAAACGTGATACCGGGGTGGCGATGTGGTTCGCCGTACCGGGGATCCCCAACCCCACCAGCCCGAGCAGCGACTGGGAAATAACATCAGCACCCCCGGCTTCAAACGTGGCCGGGTACGAATACTTCCGCCAGATGCGATAAAACTGGGTCAGGATGCGGTGGCTGAAGATATCGAGGAACCCCTGTAGCGCCTCATGGCCCTCTCTGCGCTGGGCGATGTCGTCGAGATAGGTCGTCGGTAGCGGCGAATCCACGCCGTACATCCCCATAAACGTCGTGCGAACCACTGGCGGGATGGCGTCGTCCTCGTCGTACTCCACGGTTTTCAGTTCGCTGGCGGGAAAACCCATCCCGGGATGCGGACAAAAACGCACCGGATCGTCAGCCGGATGGCTGGTACTCCCCAGCAGGGGTTTAGCTGACTGCCGCTTCTCAAGCAACTGGCAAAAGCGGTAGAAATTTATCCGCGTCAGCTCTGATTCCAGACGCGGACTTAGCCGGGAATGCGGCGGTTGTGCTTCTCTTCCCATTCAAGGCGCTCTCCGGTAGGTTGCAGGGTGATAATCAGACGGTTAAACAGGTAGATATCGGTATAGAGGGCGAAGAAACGACTTAACATTTCGCCAAACAGGCTGATATCGCCGGTCCCGGCGAAGCCATGGCTGTCGAGCGTGACGTCAATCTGCACCCCGCGCACCAGATACCCCTGTTCGAAACGTTCGATTTCGCTGTGGCGCACATCGATAATCGCCTCCAGCCGCCGACGGTTCATTTCACCGTTTGTCCACTCGTACAGCGCCAGAGTGCCGCGCAGGACTTCGGCGTTATCCATCATCGATAAAAAGCCGCTGCCGAGATGGCTCAGCACCCGCCAGTGGAAGCGGTCGCGGTCCGGCGGGTAACAGGGCAACGTGGGCGCACAGAGGTTACGCACGCCGATGCTGACCGATGTCGTTTTCATTACCGTGTCGAGCACCGTACTTTGCAGCGCCCGGCGCGGCAGTTGCCCGTTGGTGCCGGTCAGCGTCAGCGACAGGCTCTCATCTGCCGGTACGGTATGGTTATCAAACGCCTCGCCGCCGAGAATGAGCCACGTGTTATGCAAGCCGGACGGCCCACGGCGCACGCGGGTGTGGTAGTAATATTCCGGAGCGTCGTGACGCAGCATGCCGCCTTTATGGCGAAAGCTGGAAAATGGGATGTAGGTGTGACCGCTGGAAGAGAGTACCGAATCCACAGCGTAAATCTCGGTGTGACCGTCCTGAATACGCATTGGCCGCAGCATATATTCCGTTTGCAGCGAATCGAGGGTCAGTGGGTCGGATTCCAGTGGGAACAAGTTAATCACCGGCACGCAGTTCAGGCGCAGGTGCTTTTCCGTGAAGCTGAAATCGTGCTCCCAGCGCTTAGCCAACACCACATCAATCTCAAACCACGGCAACGCGGGCGGGAAACTGACGTTTTCCAGGCCGCGCAGCGCGGTGAACATAAATTTTTCCCGAAAGGTGAAGTATTCGAGCAAGAGCTGATAGCCGCTAAAACTGCTGCTCCCCTTCGGCCACAGATCATCATCGTCGCCAAACCCTTCTGCGGTAAACCAGCCCTCCAGCGGCTGGCGCTCCCCTCCACCGGGCAGGCGCAGCCACATCCGGGCAACGTCAGAGGTGAAGGCTTCGTGCATGGCGCAGGCCAGCGGCGCATCGGCATTGAAATAAAATGGCAGGCGGTTGAGATCCAGACGGCGCCAGTCGGCGAGATCGCTACAGCTAAAGCGCAGATTCACCACCGAACGGCCATCCGGGTCCGTGGTGAGCCGCGCCTGCTCCAGCGCGAGCGGCTGCAGATGGCTATCGCGCGTCGTGGTATACCGGCAGCGCGTCCCCTTCTCTCCCATCGGGCGCGACAGCACCTCAAACCCCTTCGCAATAGTCATCGGTTCTTTCAGTTCACGCCACTGCGGGGTGAACTCGACAATCGACATGGAAGGGATAGTACGCAAATAGTGCGGCCACAGCAGGCTGACCAGCCCTTCGGTGAGCTCCGGCAGGTCATCGTCAAGCTTTTGGCGCAGCCGTCCCATCAGGAAAGCAAAGCCTTCAAACAGGCGTTCGACGTACGGGTCGCGCGCACCGGCTTTATCGATGTTCAGCATAGCCGCCCTGTCCGGATGGGCGCGGGCAAACTCTTCACCGGCTTCAAGCAGGTAGCGCATTTCAGCGTCGTAATAACGCAGGGTTAAGTCATCCATAATCGTGTATTTTCGTTTGAGTCTTCTGAAGGGTCAGTTGCACAGGACCGCGGCGCGCGCCGGGTCGAGAGAAATTAAGCCGGAAAGAAGTGCGTCAAGCTCCGGCTGCAGACGGGTTTTGTCCGCCTCGCTGCGCACCGCTCTGGCACGCAACAGCTTCAGGCGACGCGCCTTCACCTCAAACATCAGCTCCGGCGTCCACTGCTGTAATGTGAGG
>Ga0213878_10000599_pt1 | contig 13246 bp, 7 predicted proteins | sample VelepicoBEBS_R02_FD_161053 | JGI IMG/M metagenome (GOLD analysis project Ga0213878, IMG submission 161053) | Vellozia epidendroides bulk soil microbial communities from rupestrian grasslands, the National Park of Serra do Cipo, Brazil - BS_R02 | ecosystem: Environmental > Terrestrial > Soil >... | reverse complement strand
CGCCCGTCGCGAGAATGGTCTGTGGATCGTTGAAGCGGAAGACATCGATACCGGTAAGAAACACAGCTGGCAGGCGAAAGGCCTGGTCAACGCCACCGGCCCGTGGGTGAAACAGTTCTTTGATGACGGCATGCATCTGCCGTCGCCGTACGGCATCCGCCTGATTAAAGGCAGCCATATCGTTGTCCCGCGCGTTCACACCCAGAAGCAGGCCTATATCCTGCAAAACGAAGACAAACGCATCGTGTTCGTGATTCCGTGGATGGACGAATTCTCCATCATCGGTACGACGGACGTAGAATATAAAGGCGATCCGAAAAACGTTGAGATCGACGAAAACGAAATCAGCTACCTGCTGAAGGTTTACAACGCGCACTTCAACAAGCAGCTTGGGCGTAATGACATTGTCTGGACCTACTCCGGCGTGCGCCCGCTGTGCGATGATGAATCCGACTCACCGCAGGCGATCACCCGCGACTATACGCTGGATATCCACGACGACCATGGCAAAGCGCCGCTGCTGTCGGTCTTTGGCGGTAAGCTCACCACCTACCGTAAGCTGGCGGAACACGCGCTGGAAAAACTGACGCCGTACTATCAGGGCATCGGCGCGGCGTGGACCAAAGGCGCCGTGCTGCCCGGCGGCGAGATCGACGGCGATCGCGACGATTATGCCGCCAGACTGCGCCGTCGCTATCCGTTTATCAGCGAATCGTTAGCCCGCCACTTTGCCCGCACCTACGGCAGCAACAGCGAAAAAATCCTTGGCGAAGCGAAAGATATTGCGGATCTCGGCGAACATTTCGGTCACGAGTTCTATGAAGCCGAGCTGCGCTACCTGGTGAATCATGAGTGGGTGCGCCGTCTGGACGATGCCCTCTGGCGTCGTACGAAACAAGGGATGTGGCTGAACGCGGAGGAGCAGTCGCGCGTCGCGCAGTGGCTGTTACAACACGCGGGAAAGCGTGAACTGTCGTTAGCGTCATAACGGGTATGTCCCGGCTTCCCCGGTCCGCAGAAAGAGGACCGGGGAAAAACACCCCTTACAGCCTCACCGGATTGATATGCCAGATATGATCCGCATACTCCTGAATGGTCCTGTCTGACGAGAAATAACCCATACTGGCGATGTTGCGCATCGCTTTCGTGGTCCACTCTTCCGGGGTCAGATACAGCTCATCCACCTTATCCTGACAATCCACGTAGCTGCGGTAATCCGCCAGTACCTGATAGTGATCGCCGAAGTTAATCAACGAGTCCACCAGGTCGCGGTAGCGCCCGGGTTCCGCCGGACTGAACACGCCGCTGCCGATTTGTGTCAGAACCTGATGCAGCTCGTCATCCTGCTCATAGTAGTCGCGCGGCTTGTAGCCCTTCTGGCGCAGCGCTTCAACCTCTTCCGCCGTGTTGCCGAAAATAAAGATATTGTCGGCCCCCACGTGCTCAAGCATTTCAACGTTGGCCCCGTCCAGCGTGCCGATGGTCAGCGCGCCGTTGAGCCCGAATTTCATGTTGCTGGTCCCTGACGCTTCGGTACCCGCCAGCGAAATCTGCTCGGAGAGGTCGGCGGCCGGGATGATCACCTGCGCGAGGCTCACGCTGTAGTTCGGAATGAACACCACCTTCAGCCTGTCGCCAATTTCCGGATCGTTGTTCACCACCGCCGCCACGTCATTGATCAAGTGGATGATATGTTTTGCCATGTAGTAGGCGGACGCCGCCTTACCGGCAAAAATGTTCACTCGCGGCACCCATTCGGCGTCAGGCTCGGATTTGATGCGGTTATAGCGCGTTATCACGTGCAGCACGTTCATCAGTTGACGCTTGTACTCGTGGATACGCTTGATTTGTACGTCAAACAGCGATTTCGGGTTCACCACCACGTTCAGTTGCTGGGCGATATAATTCGCCAGCCGCTTTTTGTTTTCCAGTTTGGCATGACGCACCGCATGGTTAACGGTAGGGTAATCGATATGTTGTTCGAGATCGCTCAACTGGCTTAAATCGGTACGCCAGGTGCGGCCAATGTTGTCATCCAGCACCCCGGAAAGCGGCGGGTTCGCCAGCGCCAGCCAGCGTCGCGGCGTCACGCCGTTGGTGACGTTGGTAAAGCGCATCGGGAAGATGGTGGCGAAGTCGGCAAACAGTGATTGCACCATCAGATTCGAGTGCAGCTCGGAAACGCCGTTCACTTTGTGGCTGACCACCACCGCCAGCCACGCCATCCGCACGCGGCGACCGTTAGACTCGTCGATGATCGACGTGCGGCTCAGCAGCCCGGTGTCGTTCGGGTACTGCCCTTGTAGCGTTTTCAGGAAGTAGTCGTTGATTTCAAAGATGATCTGCAGGTGTCGTGGCAGAATTTTGCCAAGCATATCCACAGGCCAGGTCTCCAGCGCTTCACTCATCAGCGTGTGGTTGGTGTAGGAGAACACCTGACAGGCTACCTCGAAGGCATCGTCCCAGCTGTAGCGGTGATCATCGATAAGCAAACGCATCAGCTCGGGAATCGACAGCACCGGATGGGTGTCATTGAGGTGGATGGCAATCTTGTCCGACAGGTTGCTGTAGGTTTTATGCAACTGGTAATGACGGCTCAGGATGTCCTGCACCGTCGCGGAGACGAGGAAATACTCCTGGCGCAAACGCAGTTCGCGGCCAGAGTAGGTCGAATCATCCGGGTAGAGCACGCGCGAGACGTTTTCGGAGTGGTTTTTATCCTCCACCGCCGCGAAGTAATCGCCCTGGTTGAATTTACCGAGGTTGATTTCGCTACTGGCCTGGGCGCTCCACAACCGCAGCGTGTTGGTCGCGTCGGTGTCGTAACCGGGGATTATCTGATCGTAAGCTTCAGCGAGGATCTCTTCGGTCTCAATCCAGCGGCTTTTCTTGCCTTCCTGCTGAATACGTCCGCCAAAACGCACTTTATAGCGCGTGTTATGGCGCTCAAACTCCCACGGGTTGCCGTATTCCAGCCAGTAGTCCGGCGACTCCTTCTGGCGACCGTCGACGATGTTCTGCTTGAACATGCCGTAGTCATAGCGAATGCCGTAGCCGCGCCCCGGCAGCCCCAGGGTAGCCAGCGAATCAAGGAAACAGGCCGCCAGACGCCCCAGACCGCCATTGCCCAGGCCCGGGTCGTTTTCTTCATCAATCAGCTCTTCGAGATCCAGCCCCATCGCCGACAGCGCGCTTTGCACATCGTCGTAAATCCCCAGCGACAGCAAGGCGTTGGAAAGAGTACGTCCAATCAGAAACTCCATCGACAGGTAATAAACCTGACGAACCTCTTGAGAAAGCTGCGCGCGGTTAGAACGCAACCAACGCTCCACCAGACGGTCACGCACGGCAAACAGCGTGGCGTTCAGCCATTCGTGCTTGTTGGCAATCGCCGGGTCTTTCCCGATGATAAACATCAGCTTATAGGCAATAGAATGTTTCAGTGCCTCAACGCTGAGTGTCGGTGATGCATACGTAAAGGGTGCATTCATAGCAATGGCTCCTGTCATTACATCAAGCGTTGATAAAGTTCGCGGTAAGAGTGCGCCGCGACTTGCCAGCTAAAATCCATGCTCATTGCCTGACGTTGCACGTAACGCCAGAGCGACGGGCGCGACCACAACACGAACGCACGCCGAATCGCTCTTAGCAGCGACCAGGCATTACTGTCTTCAAAGACAAAACCGCTGGCAATACCGTCCGCCAGATTCTCCAGAGAACTGTCGGAGACGGTGTCCGCTAATCCGCCGGTGCGGCGTACCAGCGGCAACGTACCGTACTTCAAACCATACAGCTGGGTCAGTCCGCAGGGCTCAAAACGCGACGGCACCAGAATCACATCCGCACCGCCCATAATCCGGTGCGAGAAGGCTTCATGGTAGCCAATCTGTACGCCCACTTGCCCCGGGTGCTCCGCCGCGGCGGCAAGGAAACCCTCCTGCAGCACCGGGTCGCCCGCCCCCAACAGCGCCAGTTGACCACCCTGCTCCAGCAGCCCTGGCAAGGCTTCCAACACCAGATCCAGCCCTTTCTGGCTGGTCAGGCGGCTGACAACGGCGAACAGCGGCACCTTGTCATTCACCTTAAGTCCCATCGCGATCTGCAGTTGCCGCTTGTTCTCCGCTTTCTCCTCCAGCGTATCGCGCGTATAGCGCGAGGCCAGCAGCAAATCGTGCTCCGGGCTCCAGATTTTGTCGTCAACGCCGTTGAGGATACCGGACAGACGCCCCTCCATATGGCGCTGGCGCAGCAGTCCTTCCATGCCGTAGGCGAACTGCGGTTCGGTAATTTCACGCGCATAGGTCGGGCTTACCGCCGTAATGTGATCGGCGTAATAGAGCCCGGCCTTGAGGAACGACATCTGCCCATTGAACTCCAGACCATGCATGTTATAGAACGACAATGGCAGTTGGATGTCATTCATATGGTGGGCGTAAAACATCCCCTGATAGGCCAGGTTATGTACGGTAAAAACCGACTTCGCCGGTCGCCCGCGCGCGGCCAGGTACGCTGGCGCCAACCCGGCATGCCAGTCGTGCGCATGTACCACGTCCGGGCGCCAGAACGGGTCCAACCCGCAGGCCATCTCGCAGCCCACCCACCCCAGCAGCGCAAATCGCAGCACGTTATCGGTGTACGCGTGCAGATTTGTGTCGTGATAGGGGCTTCCCGGGCGGTCATAGAGATGCGGCGCGTCGATCAGATAAATGCCAACGCCGTGATAGTGGCCGAACAGCAGCGTGATGCGCCCGGCGAACGTCTCGCGTCGCGTCACCACCTGAGCATCCGGCACCCCACGGCGAATATCCGGAAACGCAGGCAACAGCACGCGAGTATCTACCCCGTCGGCAATCTGCGCTGCCGGTAATGCGCCAATAACATCCGCCAGCCCGCCGGTTTTCAGCAGCGGGAACATCTCTGAACATACATGTAAGACCTGCATTATCGCTCCTGTTTGTGCCCCAGCTTGCGCAGCATCTCGCGCGTAACCAGCACGATACCTTCCTCTGAACGGTAGAAGCGACGAGCATCTTCCTCCGCGTTCTCGCCAATGACCATGCCTTCCGGGATAACGCACGCGCGGTCGATAATGCAGCGGCGCAGGCGGCACGAGCGCCCTATCCATACTTCTGGCAGTAAGACTGCCGAATCAATGTTGCAGAATGAGTTAATCCGCACGCGCGGGAACAGCACCGACTGCACCACCACGGAGCCGGAAATAATACAGCCGCCGGACACCAGCGAGTTCAGGGTCATACCGTGACTGCCCGAGCGGTCCTGAACGAATTTCGCCGGCGGCAGCGGTTCCATATGGGTGCGAATCGGCCAGTTCTGGTCGTACATATCCAGCTCCGGCATGACGGATGCGAGGTCGAGGTTCGCTTTCCAGTAGGCTTCCAGTGTTCCTACATCGCGCCAGTATGGCTCCGAGTTCGGATCGGACTGCACGCAGGACAATGGGAATGGATGCGCATAAGCCATGCCAGCCTTGGTTATTTTAGGAATGATGTCTTTGCCGAAATCATGGCTGGAGTTTTCGTCGAGGTCATCTTCTGCCAGCAGTTCATAAAGATAATCAGCATCAAAGACATAAATCCCCATACTGGCCAGCGACTTGTTCGGATCGTTGGGCATCGCAGGCGGATTCGCCGGTTTTTCCACGAAGTCGATAATCTTCTCGCGCTCATCGACCGCCATCACGCCGAAGGCCGTTGCCTCCTCAATGGGCACCGGCATACAGGCCACGGTGCAACGCGCCCCCTTTTCGACATGGTCGATCAGCATCCGCGAGTAGTCCTGCTTATAGATATGGTCGCCCGCGAGAATGACGACATACTCCGCCTTATAGCGACGGATGATGTCGAGGTTCTGCGTCACCGCATCCGCCGTGCCGCGGTACCAGTTTTCACCGTGTACGCGCTGCTGTGCCGGCAGCAGATCGACAAACTCGTTCATCTCTTCGCTAAAGAACGACCAACCGCGCTGGATATGCTGCACCAGCGTATGGGACTGATACTGCGTGATAACGCCAATACGACGAATACCGGAGTTAATACAGTTAGATAACGCAAAGTCGATAATGCGGAACTTGCCGCCAAAGTGTACGGCGGGTTTCGCGCGCTTGTTCGTCAGATCCTTCAGGCGGGTACCACGACCTCCCGCCAGAATCAGCGCCACTGATTTAATCGGCAGTTGACGAGCCAGCATCAACGGATCATTTTTTTCCAGGCCTACCATGATTAACTCCTTTTATACTCTTTAGAACATTGACCTTTCGAATGCGCACACTCCGTGCGCGGGTCCATGCCAGACAGCCATAATGACCGGATTATCCTCTCCGGCGAATGGGGGAATGGCGCGCCAGTTCCCCGTGGGTAACACAATATCTGCAACCTCTGAGGACGCGTTGACGGTAATAAGCCAGCGCTGCGCAAGCAGGATCTGCATGCGCGGAACGCCGTGCTGCCACTCGTCAGCGCTCAGGGGTTGCGCATCCTTATTGAGCCAACAAACGCTGCCGTCACCCTCCTGCCACCAGCGATCGCCGGTCAACGCCGGGATCTTCTGGCGCAGGTGAATCAACGCCGCAGTAAATGTGGTGAGTCCAGCATTCGCCTGCTCCCAGTCAAGCCAGGTTAAGGCGTTGTCCTGACAGTAGGCATTATTGTTGCCACGCTGGCTGTGCCCATGTTCATCACCGGCCAATAGCATCGGCGTCCCTTGCGAGAGCAGCAGTGTCGCCATTAGCGCATGGAGGCTGGCCCGACGCCGTTCTATCACATCGAGACTACCGCCTAATCCTTCTATACCATGGTTATTACTATGGTTATTGTTAGTACCGTCGCGGTTCTCTTCTCCGTTTGCCTCATTGTGTTTCTGGTTGAAACAAACGCAGTCACGCAGGGTAAAACCGTCGTGCGCCGTAATCAGATTAATCGACGCCGAAGGCGACCGCCCATTGCGTTGAAACACATCGCTTGAGGCGGCAAAGCGCTGGGCAAAATCGCCAAGCGAAAGCGACTGCTGCAGCCAAAAGCGCCGCATGCTGTCGCGAAAATGGTCGTTCCACTCGGCAAAAAACGGCGGAAAATTGCCCACCTGGTAGCCGCCGGGGCCAATGTCCCAGGGTTCGGCAATCAGTTTGACCGCCGATAACACCGGGTCGCGCCGGATGGCCTCAAACAGCGGCGCATCCTGGCGAAATTCCGGCGTACGCCCCATCACCGAGGCCAGGTCAAAGCGAAAACCGTCGACGTGGCATTCGTCCACCCAAAAACGCAGGCACTGGCGGGCATACTCCACCACGTCAGGCGCGCTCAGGTTGAGGGTATTACCGCAGCCGGTCCAGTTGTGGTAATCGCCGTCTTCCCTTATCCAATAATAGCTACGGTTATCAATTCCACGCAGGGAGAAGGTCGGCCCTTCCAGATCGCTTTCCGCACTGTGATTAAGCACCACGTCGAGGATCACCTCGATCCCCGCCTTGTGCAGCGCCTTAACCGCATCGCGAAACTCGGTGAGCGCGGATGCCGCCGTCGTCGCATAACGGGGATCGAGCGCAAATATCGCCAGCGGGTTATAGCCCCAGTAGTTGGACAGCCCCAGCCGTTGCAGGCGCGGTTCGCTGACAAAATGGGCGACCGGCATCAGCTCAAGCGCAGTAATGCCCAGCTGTTTAAAGTAGCTGAGCATTTGCGGATGGGCGAGCGCCTGCCAAGTGCCGCGAATCTCGCGCGGAATACCGGGATGCTGAATGGTCAGCCCCTTCACATGCGCTTCATACAGCACCGTGTTGCCCCACGGCGTACGGGGCGCGGTATCACCGCCCCAGTCGTAGTGCAAATCCACCACCACCGCCTTCGGCGCCACCGCGGCGCTGTCTCGATGGTCAGGCTCATCGAAACCGCCGTGCAGGCGCGGCTCATCCTTGAGCTCCCCCGCGACGCGATGGGCGCACGGGTCGAGCAGCAGCTTTGCCGGGTTAAAGCGGTGCCCCTGCGCAGGCTCCCACGGCCCGTGGACGCGATAGCCGTAGTGCAGACCGGGGCGCGCCGCCGGCAGGTAGCCGTGCCAGACATTGCCGGTACGGGACGGCAAATCCTCACGATGCTCATTGCCGTCCTGGTCAAACACACAGAGTTCCACCCGCTGCGCGTGGGCGGAAAACAGCGTGAAGTTCACGCCGTTGCCGTCGTAACGCGCGCCTAACGGCGCTGGTGTTCCCGCCGTGAGTTTTTTCATTCCCCCTCCCGCACCAGCCACAGGGTGGACAGCGGCGGCAGCGTAAGCGACAGCGAATGCTGCCGACCGTGGCTCGCTATCTCGTCGCTTTGCACCGCGCCGCCGTTACCGGCGTTGCTGCCGTGGTAGTGCGTCGAATCGGTGTTCATCTCTTCGCGCCAGCGGCCCGGCTGGTTAATGCCGAGGCGGTAATGGTGACGCGGCACCGGCGTAAAGTTGCTGATGACGATGATCTCGTTGCCCTGGCGGTCGCGACGCACAAACGCCAGCACCGAACGCTCGTTGTCATCCACCACCAGCCACTCAAAGCCGTAAGACTCGAAATCCAGCTCGTGCAGCGCTTTATGGTGACGGTAGGTATGGTTGAGATCGCGCACCAGACGCTGCACGCCGTGGTGCCAGTTGTCCCCACCCTCCAGCAGATGCCAGTCAAGGCTGCTGTCATGGTTCCACTCGCGCCCCTGGGCGAATTCGTTGCCCATAAACAGAAGCTTTTTACCCGGGAAGGCGAACATCCAGCCGTAGTAGGCGCGCAGGTTAGCGAACTTTTGCCACGCATCGCCCGGCATCCGGTCGAGAATCGATTTTTTACCGTGCACCACTTCGTCGTGCGACAGCGGCAGGATGAAGTTCTCGGTGTAGTTGTACAGCATGCCGAAGGTGAGCTTGTCGTGGTGATACTGACGGTGTACCGGGTCGAGCTTCATGTAGTCGAGCGTGTCGTGCATCCAGCCCATGTTCCACTTAAACCAGAAGCCGAGGCCGCCCATCGACGCCGGGCGAGAGACACCGGCAAAGTCGGTCGACTCTTCCGCCATGCTCACCGCGCCCGGCACCTGCTCGCCAAGGATGCGGTTGGTGCTGCGCAGAAACTCGATAGCTTCCAGGTTTTCGCGCCCGCCGTGTTCGTTCGGGATCCACTCTCCCTCTTTACGGCTGTAGTCACGGTAGATCATCGACGCCACCGCATCCACGCGCAGGGCGTCGATGCCAAAACGCTCGATCCAGTACAGCGCGTTGCCCACCAGATAGTTGGCGACTTCGCGGCGACCGTAGTTGTAGATAAGCGTATTCCAGTCCTGGTGGTAGCCCTCGCGCGGGTCACTGTGTTCGTAAAGCTCAGTACCGTCAAAACGCGCCAGGCCAAAATCATCGGACGGGAAATGCCCCGGCACCCAGTCAAGAATCACGTTAAGCCCGGCGGCGTGCGCGGCGTTGATGAAGTAGCGGAAGTCGTCGCGGGTGCCGAAGCGGCGCGTCGGCGCGTATAACCCGGTGGGCTGATAGCCCCAGCTGCCGTCGAACGGGTGTTCGTTAACCGGCATTAGCTCCAGGTGGGTAAAGCCCATCCACTTCGCGTAAGGCACCAGTTGATCCGCCAACTCGCGGTAGCTCAGCCAGAAGTTGTTATCGGTATGGCGACGCCAGGAACCGAGATGCACCTCGTAAATGGAAATCGGCGCATCAAACTGGTTGGCTTTGCGGCGCGACTCCGGCTGTTCGACCTTCTCCGGCAGCCCGCAGATAAGCGACGCGGTTTCGGGGCGCATTTGCGCTTCAAAAGCGTACGGGTCGGCTTTAATACGCAACTTGCCGTGCGCATCGATCATTTCAAACTTATACAGCTGACCGTGCTGCGCGCCGGGGATAAACAGCTCCCAGATGCCGGACTCCGCACGCAGACGCATCGGGTGGCGGCGACCGTCCCAGTAGTTGAACTGGCCAACCACAGAGACCCGGCGGGCATTCGGCGCCCAGACGGAGAAACGGGTGCCGGTCACGCCGTCCATGGTATCCGCATGCGCCCCCAGCGTTTCATAGGGTCGCAAGTGCGTGCCTTCCGACAGCAGCCACGTGTCCATCTCCTGCAACAGCGGGCCAAAGCTATACGGGTCGTCAATCAGGTTCTGCTGACCATGCCACATCACGGCCAGTTGGTAGCGGAAGGGGTTTTTACGTCGCGGCAGCACGCCGCAGAAAAATCCTCGCGAATCAAGGCACTCCAGATTGCCCACTTTCCGTCCGGTTTTCAGTTCAATGACCCACACGTCGGTGGCATCAGGTAAGAGTGCGCGGACTTCCAGTCCAGCGTCGGTACAATGCATGCCAAGCACGGAGAATGGGTCCGCAAAGTGGCCAGCAATGAGGGCATTAATCACGTCTCTATCAATACGATCGGACATGTTCATCATCCTGTTTTATGTGTCGCCACATTCCTGTTCCTACGGCGACATTTTTTTTGACCTGACGGTGCAACACATTGCACTGCTTCTGCACCATCCCACCTTCAGGGAAAATACTCCCTTAAAGCATAGCCAAGACGCTATCTGACTCCTGGTAAAAATTTAGGCATACGTATTTACTCCTTGTACTACGTATAAAGTTGCAGGCATAAAAAAGGGGTGACATCGCACCCCTTTTTACAGTTTTCTTTTACGCGAGCTGCCGCAGTATGCGGCGCAGCGGCTCGGCGGCGCCCCACAGCAGCTGGTCGCCGACCGTAAAGGCGGACAAATACTCCGGCCCCATATTCAGCTTACGCAGACGACCCACTGGCGTCGTCAGCGTGCCGGTCACCGCCGCCGGTGTCAGCTCACGCAGGGTGATATCGCGATCGTTAGGCACGACTTTCGCCCACGGGTTATGCGCCGCCAGCAGTTCTTCCACCGTCGGAATCGACACATCTTTTTTCAGTTTGAGGGTAAACGCCTGGCTGTGGCAGCGCAGCGCGCCGATGCGAACACACAGGCCATCCACCGGGATGGTTTTCTGGGTGCCGAGAATTTTGTTGGTCTCCGCCTGGCCCTTCCACTCTTCGCGGCTCTGACCGTTGTCGAGCTGCTTGTCGATCCACGGGATCAGACTGCCAGCCAGCGGTACGCCGAAATTATCGGTCGGCAGGTTGCCGCTGCGGGTAAGCTGCGTCACTTTGCGTTCGATATCCAGAATCGCCGATGCCGGGTTCGCCAGCTCGTCCGCCACGTAGTGATGCAACTGGCCCATCTGGGTCAGCAGTTCACGCATGTGGCGCGCGCCGCCGCCGGACGCCGCCTGGTAGGTCGCCACAGAGACCCACTCCACCAGGTCCTGAGCAAACAGACCGCCGAGGGACATCAGCATCAGGCTGACAGTGCAGTTGCCGCCAACGAAGGTTTTGATGCCGTTGTTTAAACCGTCGGTAATCACGTGCTGGTTTACCGGGTCAAGAATGATAATGGCGTCATCTTTCATGCGAAGCGAAGACGCAGCGTCAATCCAGTATCCCTGCCATCCGCTTTCACGCAGTTTTGGATAAACGTCGTTGGTATAATCGCCGCCCTGGCAGGTGACAATAATGTCGAGCGCCTTCAGCGCGTCAAGATCGAAGGCATCCTGAAGCGTTCCACCGGTCGTTGCGCCAAACGCAGGCGCAGCCTGACCATGCTGAGATGTGGAAAAGAAGACCGGGCGGATAGCGTCGAAGTCGCGCTCTTCGACCATGCGTTGCATGAGTACGGAGCCGACCATTCCGCGCCAACCGATAAAACCAACATTTTTCATAGCGTGTTTTCCTGCAGAGATGTGTGCTGTGTTCTGAACCCGTAAATTCAGATTGATACTGGGACATCCCTCACATTACAAAAAGCTGCCAAAGTCGCAAGTGAAAATAATCAATGATGCGTAACCATTAAGTAAAGCAACTTATTTATATTTCAGTTATGCACAACTGGCAGGGTGAAAATCCAGGCAATTATCAGGGAAATAGCAAGCGGAGGGAACGCCTTTCCACGGCCGGGCAACAGCCGCGAATTGCCCGCCGGTGACGAGCAAAGCGTATGCTATTAGGGTTGCCTGATGGCGCTGCGCTTATCAGGCAAATGCACTCACTCCTGGCAATCTTTGTTGATAAACGTAATCGCGCTGGCAACGACGCCGTCCAGCGACTGATCGATATCGACAATCAGCACATCTTTCTCGTCCGCGCCCGGTTCCTGCAGCGTTTCAAACTGAGTCACCAGCATCTGCGTTTTGAAAAAGTGGCCTTTACGCGCCTTCAGACGGCTTTCAATCACCGAGAAATCGCCTTTAAGGTAGATAAACGAGAGGTTGGGATTCCCTTCGCGCAGGATGTCGCGATAGGATTTTTTCAGTGCGGAGCAAACGATAATCGACACCTTGTTGGTGCGCTGCATGGCAAAGGCAGCATCGTTCAGCGCCTGCAGCCACGGCTTGCGATCGTCGTCATTCAGCGGTTCGCCGGAGGACATTTTGGCGATATTACAGCGTGGGTGAAGGAAGTCGCCATCAAGAAACGCGGCATTCAATTGATGCGCCACTTCGCTTGCAACAGCAGATTTACCGCTGCCGGATACGCCCATCAGGACATAAACGTGGTGATCATGGTTAGTCGTGCTCAAAGCAGGCCCCTCAGTAAATTGTTACGGGTAACAGTTATCGGTAACATTGTCCTGCCGGGACTATTGAGAAGCAATATCCAAACGCGTATGAAATGAATATGTGTGATCTACTTCAAACTTGTCTGACTAAATAGATCCGCCTGGTGACAAGGTGAAACCTAAATCTAACATTTGCGGCGTAACGGTTTCACCACGAATGCGCGCCAGCAGTCGCTCTGCGCCAATGCGGCCCATCCGCTCGCGCGGCGTCAGCACGCTGGCAAGCCGCGGTTCCATCACCTGACCAATATCGTGACCGTGGAAACCGGCGATCGCCATATCGTCAGGAATTCTCAGCCCCAAACGCTGGCATTCAAACGCCGCCCCGACAGCCAGGTCATCGTTGGTGCAAAAGATACCGTCAAGCTGGGGGTACTCCCGCCGCGCCTGGCGCATCAGTTCAATCCCCGCGGAGTAAGAAGAGGATTGCTCCACCATCACGCTATAGGGCACCAGACCTGAATCATGCATCGCTTGCTCATAGCCCTGCTGTTTCATGATAGTACGTTCATCGAGACGCGCGCCCAGGTAGGCGATATGACGATGCCCACGGGCGATGATGGCGGCGG
>Ga0213878_10000598_pt1 | contig 13248 bp, 11 predicted proteins | sample VelepicoBEBS_R02_FD_161053 | JGI IMG/M metagenome (GOLD analysis project Ga0213878, IMG submission 161053) | Vellozia epidendroides bulk soil microbial communities from rupestrian grasslands, the National Park of Serra do Cipo, Brazil - BS_R02 | ecosystem: Environmental > Terrestrial > Soil >... | reverse complement strand
GGGTGTGTCTTGATCAGCCATGGTGTGCGCGAGCGATGCCTGATGCACACCATCCCAGGTGTGCAGGATCAGCCGATCTTGGTCACGAAGCCGCCGGCACACCAGAGGGCCGTGAGGCCACGCTTACGAACAAGCGCTCGACTTCATTGCGACGCCTGTACATGGCACGGTCGTACTTCCAGGGATCGATACGAGTTGCCGTTGGCGGTACGACAGGGATGTAGCCCAAGTCGAGCGCGAGTTGCCGGGTTTCGTTGCCCTCATAGGCGCGATCCATGAGGAGGTGCAGCGGCCGGCTTGGTGCCCCAGCTGCGTGAGCAAGGCTCGACCTGCGGGCGCGTCGTGCGCCTGGCCGGGCGATAGCGAGAACGTTACGGCCGTTCGAGCATCCGCGGCAACCATATGAATCTTGGTGTTCCATCCGCCGCGGGACTTGCCGATGGCCTGGGGTCCGTTTTTTTTTAGCGCACCCGTGCCATCCGGATGAACCTTGATGCTCGTGGAATCCAGCGAGACCGCCTCGATCTTGATGCGCACGACCTGGGCCTTCTGCAGCTCCTCGAACATCCGATCGAGCACACCCGCCTTGGTCCAGCGATTCATGCGGGTGTAGATCGTGTGCCAGTTGCCGAAGCGCTTGGGCAGCCCTCGCCATTTGCAGCCGTGTTCGGCCACGTAAAGGATGGCGTTGACCACCTGCAGGTTGCTCAGGCTGACGTTGCCGCGCTGCGTTGGTAGGCATGCTCGATCTTGGCGAACTGCTCGGGTGTGATTTCATAGCCGGCAGTTTGCCGGCTATGAAATCGCGGCGCCAATAGTGTTAACGCTCCATGGCTGCAGTCACACGGGAGGACAAAACTTAGCGCGGCTCGGCCCTCCTCGGCTTGTGTCTACGTAGGCGATCTGCGCGGACACTCGTACTTGGACCTCCGTGCCGGCAGGTACCTGGCTGGAAAGCAACGTCAGTCGACCACCAAATCCTTCGGCACGCTCGCGCATACCGACGAGGCCCCAATGGCCTGGCTTCGCACCGGCATGCAGCCACTCTGTGGGGATTCCGACGCCGTCATCTCGTACGGTAAGGGCAAAGTCTGTTGTTCCCCATTCGATCTCCACCTCGATCTGAGTGGCTCGGGCGTGCTGGAAGGCGTTGCGAAGGGCCTCGCGGGCGATGCAGAGCAACTGATCGAATACGGCTCTATCGAGTCGGCGCTCGTCCCCAAGGCTCACCGCCCGAAAAATGATCATCTGATCAGCGCCTGCGGCACGGTCGGCTTGCATTTCCCGCCCAATCACATCGAGGGAGCGTGCCAGCTCGACGCCGCCGACGTCGGCCGTGCGGAGATCATGGACTTTCTCCCGTGCCTCTCGAACTACGTCGTCAGCGCGGTCGAGCACGGTCTCGATCTGGGCGCGCATAGGCTCATCCTTCGGTAGCCGACTGACCAATCCCTGAATGTTCACGATGATGCCTTGCGTGCCCTGCAGCAGAGTGTCATGAAGTTCCCGGGCAATTCGCTCGCGCTCAAGGTGGCGAGCTTCGAGGCGCTTGCGCACAGCGGTGGCAATGGAGCGCGCACGTAGTCGATAGGCCAGAGCGCAGAGCAGCAAAGCAGCAATCGACCCACCAATCAAGAAGCTTCGACTCTCCAGCACCGTCGAATCGATAGAAAAAGGCAACTCTGCCTGAACATTGCTCCAGACGCCGTCGCTATTCGCTGCCACGACGCGGAACCGGTATTCGCCGGCGCCGAGGTTCCCGTAGGCAGCTTCACGGCGGGTGTCGGCATCCTGCCAGTCGTTGTCGACGCCGTCGAGCCGGTAGCGGAATCGGGCGCGGTCGGCCGATGCCGGCGTAAGCGCTGAGTAGCGAATCACCACCGTGCGCGTGCCTGCTGGCAGCTGCAGTCCCGCTTCGGCCCGGTACGTCCGATCTCCAGCACGCAAGCTCTGAATTTCCGCCGCCCGGGTTCGCTCATTGCGAGGAAGACTCTCCGGATCCAGCCATGCGACGCCGCGATTGGTCGTAACCCACAGCCTGCTTTTGCTATCAAGCATGAGCGTGGGAACCTGGGCCGCCTGCTGAGCCACTCCAGGTAGGCCATCGCGGCGATCCAGCAGTCGATAGTTGAGCCTGGAGGGCGCGGTACCGAACATGGCCCCGAGGTCGTCAGCGCGGACCTGGACTAGCCCCCGGCCTCCGTTGAGCCACAGATCGCCGTTGTCCGCCTCCACGATGCCACTGACATGCGCGAGCGCGTCGTCGCGATCTGCCGACAGAGTGACAAATCGTTGTCCGTCGAAGCGTGCGAAGCCAGCCTCACCGCCAACGTATAGGGCCGAGCGCCCGATGTACAGCGCCGTCGTGCGCCCTGTCCGCAGGCCGTCAGTCGCCTTAAACCGCTGCAGGTGCTCTCCGTCGAGCCGGACGACTTCATCGTCAAAGCCGAACCAGGCTGCGCCCTTGGAGTCGATAGCGATGGTGGTGGGCAGGCCTCGCTGCGAGTCGAAGCGATTCTCACGGCGCGAGCCGTTAGGTCCGACGTGATAGACACCCAGGTTTGTGACTGAAAGCCAGATGCCTCCATGTTGGTCTGGCGCCATGGCTTGAACGGTGTATCTTGATCGTGACTCGTCCAGCCAGATGTGCTCACGATGGCCCTTCACCTCCTTCCAGGCCCCTTCCGGCGCAGTCAGCCAGAGCACGCCGGCCGAATCGCGTGCGGCGGCGCTGTAGCTTCGATCGAGTTCGACCCGTTGTGACGTGATTGGAGGGACGACCCGCATGGCATTGCGTCCGCTGATTATCAGTACGCCGTCCCCTTCGGCTACCACGCTGAACCCGGCAGGAAGCCCGTTTTCGAAGTCTGGGATGCCGTTCAAGCGCTGCGCCCGGAAACTGCTAAGGCCTGAATTACTTCCTACCCAGATCTCGCCTTCGAATCCCTGGACGATGGGTACGACGAAGTCGGCAGGCAATCCCTGGCGCCGCGCAAATGTTTCGAGGTGGTCGTCAGGGCTTAGCGCGTGGCCAACCGGAATCGTTGCGGCGTCACGCAGCCTGCGCACGCCGACACCTAACTGGGTCAACCACAGGCTGCCATCGTCAGCGAAAAGCAAATCCTTGGCCCTGACGTACGGACCAGGCACTTCCGACTGGGGCGCTGTTGGCACATCCACCCAAGGGGCCTCACCAGCGTAGTCTGGAAGCGGTCGCGTCCCGCGAATTCGATCGGACAGCCAGACGCGCCCGGCGCGGTCCTCGCCCATCACGGCGGTTTGCGAAATGATCTCTCCGGTGAACTGAAAGCGCTGTTCACCCCTACGAAGCCGGTACAGGCGGCTTGGTGAGGCTGCCCAAAGTGCGCCGCGGCTGTCCGTGAAAACGAAGTGCGCGCCGGGTTCATTGAATCCCCATTCGCTGCCGATCCGTTGCCATCGCTGACCGTCAAAGCGCGCGAGCCCCTCACCGGCGGCGGCCCACAGCGCACCGTCCGGCGTGCGAGCAAAGCGCAGCAATCGCCCTCCTGGTAGCCCCTGCTCGGTGCCGAAGTGGGTGGCGAAGCCGTCGCGAAGTCGTACGGCGCCACCACCAAACAGGCCGATCCAGATGTCACCGTCGGGGGCGATGTAGAGCGCATTGATGTTGTTCGACGTCAGCCGCTGTCCCTCGCGCAATGGGTAGCGATCAAACTGCGTGCCATCAAAGCGAAACAAGCCCATGCCAGTACCGAGCCAGAGCTGACCCGAAGGCGAGAGTCCGAGCGTCCAGACGTCAGCTGGGGCACCCTCGCGAATGGTCCAACTCAAACTGGCGTATCCAGTGAGCGCGGACGAGTCGGCTTGTGATTGGGCTGTGCAAAGCGTAAGAACGAGGAGCAGGCCCTTCAGTAGCCACCGCGAGAGGTGTTCAATCCCAAACATCAATGATGCCGCGGCGGATGGCTATGACTACAGCTTGAGTGCGATCGGTGGCCTGCAGCTTAGAAAGTATTGACTTCATGTGCGTCTTTATCGTGTCTTCCGAGATGCCGAGTGCCATGCCGATTTCGCGATTTGATCCACCGGTTCGGAGTCGACGCAATACGTCGAGTTCCCGGCTGGACAGGCTATCTTCTAGTGCATATTGACCCAACGCGGCAGCCACTTCCGCGGGCAAGTAGCGTCGGCCGGCGTGCACCTCACGGATGGCCTCAACAAGCTCGCGTCGAATGGAGTTCTTCAGAAGATAGCCACAGGCACCTGCTTCAAATGCACGGCGTGCTTGAACGTCTCCGCTGTAGGTGGTCAGAACCAAGATGCGGGCCGTCGGATCCAGCGCCCTCATGCGCGAGATGGCGCCGACTCCATCAAGTTCTGGCATTTGCAGATCCATCAGGACAACGTCTGGTCGATATTCTGCAAAGCATTCCATGGCCTCGAGCCCATCGGCGGCCTCTGCGACTAGCAGCACGTCAGCGTGAGCGGCCAGCAAGGATGCCACGCCTTCCCGCATCAGCGGATGGTCATCGACGGTCATGACCCGAATAGGGCCAGTGGGCTTCTTTGTCGAGGGCTGCATGTTTGGCCGAGGAGCTTGCCGCAGAGCATCGACCGCGGCCTCACCCTAAAGGGTGAGGCCGCGGTCGCTGGCCCGGGGCTGGTGGATTCCATAGATGGCCGCCTAGCATCGAACCGTGATCTGCCCTGTACGCACCCCGGGTGGATGAAGTGTCCTTCAGAAGGGGAGCACCGTGTCAATGTCACTGCCATTGTCAATGCCTACGCCAATCATTCGGGTCGCCGTCGAACACGAAGACCCTCTGGTTGCCGTTGGCCTGAACACCGTGCTGCGTCAGCAGTGTGGAATCGAGGTAGTCCCCGCTGAAGGATCTCCGGATGTCGTCGTGGCGGATCTCCGGCGGGGTGTTTGGCTTGCTGGCAAGCGATCACCGCAACCGCCGCGGACCGGTTTGGAGCCGTTGCGCGTCATGGTCGTAGCAGCCAGGGACCGTGAGCACGATGTCCGTAGCGCGTTGGAAGCCGGTGTCGATGGCTTCTTGGAGATCGGTTGCGGCGTTCAGGAGTTTGTCGGTGGTGTTCGGCAGTTGGCGCGCGGAGCTCGATTCCTGAGTGCCGCAGCTGCGAGCCGCATTGCGGACAGCGTAAGCCATGCCGAGCTGACCATGCGTGAGCGGCAAGTCCTCGCCTTAGCAGTACAAGGGCAGAGTAACAAGGCTATTGCACGCGCGTTGGCGATCTCCGTGAGTACCGTTAAGGTACACATGAGGAGCATCATGGGAAAGCTTGGCGCCGCGACACGCACCGAAGCGGCTCGCATTGCTGTTGAACGAGGGCTTGCTGGCTAGTCCAAGATGGTCATCAGACACTTCACGGTGGGCGGTGACTGGTGCGCATGCATGCGCAGGAGCTGCTCTCGTAGCTTGGCCGCTTCGGTACCGAATCGACTCTGGCGCAAATGCTCGGCCCAGGAATCGACGAAGAACCATTCGACTAGACGCTCTGGATCATCGGCGTCTTCGGCCAGGCACCAGGCTTGAGCACCATCGCGACGGCGCACAAGACCGAGCTCGCGTAGCTTGTTCAAAAACTCGGTGCGGTTTTCCTCTTGCACTCGGTACTCCACCTGAACAATGACAGGTCCGTGTTTTTCATCCCGAGTGGTCTCGCTTTGGGGGAGCGGCCATACGAAACCGGGCCGATGTTCGTTCTCTGTCGCCGGCAGGCGTCGCCGGCTCGATAGAAGGGCGGTGATCGCCAGCATCACGGCTGCTGTGCGTAGTGCCTCTTGCACACCAAATAGGTCTGCTAGTCCGCCCCAGATCACGCTGCCAACGGTCAGGGCGCCGTTTAAAGCAGTCAAATAGACAGCCAAGCCGCGGCCTCTTACCCAAGCGGGGAACAACGAATGAGCCGTGCTCCCGAAAGTTGTCAGAGCCCCGATCCACGACGCGCCAAGCAAGAACATGGATGTCAGCATCACAGCCATAGAACTTGTCCAGGTGAGCATCACAAGCGCGCTTGCGAATAGAAGTGCCATGGCAAGTAATAGTGAATCCGCTCCTAACTTAGAACGCGAGGGCGCCAAGATCAACGTTCCACCTACTGCTCCTATTCCTATTGAGAACTGCAGCAACCCGTATAACGTTGAGTCGGGTGAAATCTGTCTCGCTGCCAGTGGTAGTAATGCCCACGCAGCGCTGGCGCTGAGAAAGAACAGACCGGATCTCCAGAGGACACGGTGTAATTCATGACTGGCTCGTGTGTAGCGGATTCCTGCCCGCAATGCGCCAAAAGGTTGTTGTTTCAGAGGGTCCAACTCTGTGCGCGAGTGCTGCAGGGGCAGAAGTAGAAGGACGGCCAGCACGGATACAAAGAGCGTTGCAGCATAGGTCATTGGCATTCCGGCTTGAGCTAGCAATACGCCTGCGACAACCGAACCAAGCCCGCGAGCAGAGTTGATACCTAAGGAATTCATGGTGAGCGCCGGCCGAACTTGATTGAACGGAACCAAGCTTGGCATGACCGCTAGCCAGGTGTGGACCGTGAGAGCTGTTCCAACTCCTCCTAATAGCGCCATTGCGAGCAGCCACGGAACACTGAGATCGCTGAATTCAGACAGCAACAGCAGGGTAGCCGAAACGGTGGCTAGCAAGACCTGCGCTCCGATCAGGAGACGTCGACAGTCGCAAACGTCTGACAGGATTCCTGCCGGAATGGCTAGTAGGAAGACGGGCAACGTGGTGGCTGATTGCATCAGCGCAGCAACCCAAGGGCTCGAGATCAATCCAGTCGCAATCCAGGCGTTCGCGAGGTCGCGCATGAACGCAGCCGTATTGCCGCAAACGAGAGCAAGCCATAGCCAAGAAAACGATCGGTGGCGCAGGGAGGCTAGCGCCTCGGTCAACCCGGCTGCGTAGCTCATGGTTCAGCGGTTTGCTTGGTCGAGCTTTAGTCGGGTTGAGCAGCGTGGCGTCAGCCACTGGATATCAAGTACGTGCTTTTTGAGCAACGACATCGCAGAGTGCCCCCTGATAGCACCGATGCCTCGCGCCGGTTGGCGGGAGAACAACAAGTTTGTTCAGGGGGGCGAGGCGCCGCATCCCTCTTTCAGCTAGGTTCTCTTAACCCGCACGGAGGAACTCTTCATCTTCCGCGAGAGTTCATGCGTTGGGCAGGTCTAGGAATATAGAGGGGCGAAGCTCTTCGCTTTACCCCCTCTGCAGCCAAGTAGCAGATGCCTGGTGGTGGATTAGGACTTGATGAATGCGAGGATGTCGGCGTTGAGCGTGGTGGCCTCAGTGGTCAGCATGCCGTGCGGGAAGCCCTTGTATACCTTCAGCGTGCCGTTCTTCAACAGCCTGATGGCCTTGAGGGCGGCGTCCGCGATCGGGACGATCTGGTCGTCGTCACCGTGCAGCACCAAGGTCGGCACGGTCATCGCCTGCAGGTCCGCCGTCTGGTCCGTTTCGGAGAACGCCTTGATGCCTTCGTAGTGCGCCTTGGCGCTGCCCATCATGCCCTGGCGCCACCAGTTCTGGATCACGCCGGGATAGGCCTTCGCGCCGGGGCGGTTGAAGCCGTAGAACGGGCCGGCCGGCACGTCCAGGAAGAACTGTGCGCGGTTGTCCGCGAGCGCCTTGCGAAAGCCGTCGAACACGTCCAGGGGCAGCCCTTCCGGGTTGTTGGCCGTCTTCAGCATGAGCGGCGGCACGGCAGCCACCAGCACCGCCTTGGCGACCCGCCCGCTCGGCTGGCCGAACTTGGCGACGTAGCGCGCGACCTCGCCGCCGCCCGTCGAATGGCCGATGTGGACGACGTTCTTCAGGTTCAGCGCCTCGACCACCGCGAAGGCGTCGGCCGCGTAGTGGTCCATGTCGTGTCCACCGTCGACCTGGGCCGAGCGGCCATGGCCCCGGCGGTCGTGCGCCACGACACGGAACCCCTGCTGCACGAAGAACAGCATCTGGGCATCCCAATCATCGGACGACAGCGGCCATCCATGGTGGAACATGATGGGCTGCGCATGCTTGGGGCCCCAGTCCTTGTAGAAGATCTGGGTGCCGTCCTTCGTGGTCACGGTGGTCATGGCGTCGGCTCCTTTGCCGTGGTGGGGGGTGGAAGAAGAGGAAGGCTTCGAATCTGCTGCCGTGGCCGGCAGCGCCGCCCCCGCGACGAGCGTTACGCCTGCCTGCACGATCTGGCGGCGGGAGGGACCGAAGTTCTCGGGATTTGTTGCTGCGTCTTCTTTCATGTCAAAGCCTTTCGCAGGTAGGGGGAATTTGGAGGAGGGACGCCGGAGCGGGCACGCATTGCGCACAACGCGGCCATATCGAACGTCTGGACATGCTTTAACGGGTGTTTCGGTTAGGGCGGCTAGCCGCTATGTCAGCTCGAAGCGGTCCAGGTTCATGACCTTGGCCCAGGCGGCGACGAAGTCGGTGACGAACCTGGCCTTGCCATCGGCGCTGGCATAGACCTCGGCATAGGCACGCAGCACCGAGTTGGAGCCGAAGACCAGGTCGGCCCGCGTGCCCGTGTACTTCACCGCGCCGCTCTTGCGGTCGCGGCCCTCGAAGACCTCGGCCTCGGCGTCCACCGCCTTCCAGGTCGTGGCCATGTCGAGCAGGTTGACGAAGAAGTCGTTGCTCAGCGTGCCGGGCTTGTCGGTGAAGACGCCGTGGCGGCTGCCGTCGGCGTTCGTGCCCAGCACGCGCAGCCCGCCCACCAGCACCGTCAGCTCGGGCGCGGTCAGCGTCAGCAGCTGGGCGCGGTCGATCAGCAAGGCCTCGGTCGAGGCGCCGATGGGGCCCTTGCGGTAGTTGCGCAAGCCGTCGGCCACGGGCTCCAGCACGGCAAAGGACTCGACGTCGGTCTGCGCCTGGCTGGCGTCGACGCGGCCCGGCGTGAAGGGCACCTCCACCTTCAGGCCCGCGGCCTGGGCCGCCTGCTCGATGCCCACGCCGCCGGCCAGCACGATCACGTCGGCCAGCGACGCCTTGCCCGAGGCCTTCTGGATTTCAGTCAGCTTGGCCACGGCCTTGGCCACGGGCCGGTTGACGGCCCAGTCCTTCTGCGGCACCAGCGCCAGGCGCGCCCCGTTGGCACCGCCGCGCTTGTCGCCACCGCGGAAGGTCGAGGCCGAGGCCCAAGCCACCGAGACGAGCTCGCTCACGCTCAGGCCCGAGGCGGCGATCTTGGCCTTCAGGTCGCTGATGTCGGCCGCGCTGGGGTTGTGCGTGGGCCGGGGTAGCGGGTCCTGCCAGAGCAGGTCTTCCTGGGGCACTTCGGGGCCGAGGTAGCGGGCCTTGGGGCCCATGTCGCGGTGGGTCAGCTTGAACCAGGCCCGCGCGAAGGCCTCGGCGAAGGCCTGCGGGTCTTCATGGAAGCGCTTGGAGATCTTGCCGAACTCGGGATCGAAGCGCAGCGTCAGGTCGGTAGTCAGCATCGTGGGCTTGTGGAACAGGCCCTTGACATGCGCGTCGGGGATGACGGCCTCGGCGTTCTTGGCCACCCATTGCTTGGCGCCGGCGGGCGACTTGGTCAGCTCCCACTCGTACTTGAACAAGTTGTCGAAGAAGTGGTTGCTCCACAGCGCCGGGGTCTGGGTCCAGGTCACCTCGATGCCGCTGGAGATGGTGTCCCTGCCGTGGCCCTGGCCGAAGTTGCTGACCCAGCCCAGGCCCTGGGCGGCGATGTCGGCGCCCTCGGGCTCGGGGCCCTTGTGAGACTCGGGCGCAGCGCCGTGGGCCTTGCCGAAGGTGTGGCCGCCGGCGATCAGCGCGACGGTCTCCTCGTCGTCCATGGCCATGCGGCCGAAGGTGGCACGGATGTCCTTGGCCGCGGCCAGGTAGTCGCCGCTGGCGTTGGGCCCCTCGGGGTTCACATAGATCAGGCCCATGTGGGTGGCGGCGAGGTTGTCGTCCAGCTCGCGGTCGCCGTGAAAGCGCGGCTCGGTGGCCAGCCACTGGGTCTCGGCGCCCCAGTTCACGTCCTGGTCGGGCTCCCAGACGTCCTCGCGCCCGCCGGCGAAGCCGAAGGTGCGGAAACCCATGGACTCCAGCGCCACGTTGCCGGCCAGAATGAAGAGGTCGGCCCAGGAGATCTTCTGGCCGTACTTCTGCTTGATGGGCCACAGCAGGCGGCGGCTCTTATCGATGTTGACGTTGTCGGGCCAGGAGTTCAGCGGCGCGAAGCGCTGCTGGCCGCGCCCGCCGCCGCCGCGGCCGTCCACGGCGCGGTAGGTGCCGGCGGCGTGCCAGGCCATGCGCACCATCTGCGGGCCGTAGTGGCCGAAGTCGGCCGGCCACCAGTCCTGGCTGTCGGTCATCAGCTTGACGAGGTCGGCCTTGAGCGCCTTGTAGTCAAGCTTCTTGAACTCGGCGGCGTAGTCGAAGCCCTCGCCCAGCGGGTTGGACTTGGCACTGTGCTGGCTCTGCAGCTCCACGCGCAGTTGCTGGGGCCACCAGTCCCGGTTCGTCGTGCCGCCGCCGGCAGGGTGGTGGAGGGGGCACCTTCTTTCTGAACTCATCGCTTGCTCCCTAGCAAGGCCAGCCACAAGCCCCAGAGGCACTTAGCGCTCCGAAGCAGCTATTCGGTGTGCATCGACCCGCCTTCTAGGGGCGACTCATCCACGACAGAAGTAGTGTGTTTCTGGTGGCAGACCCTTGCATCCCTCTAAAGGACAAGTCGAAATCAGCCATCGAAGGGAGGTTCGCGTTTTGCCTGGTGATGTGAATCAGTCGGATGACAAGGTCAGCCAGACGGTGACGAGGATGGGCGCCAGCGGGACTAGCTGAGGCGTGGCACATTGGAGCTCAGCTCTGCTTGCCGTCTTTTGATCGGCAAAAAAGCAGCTTCGAATGCTGGGCGCTCGCGCAGGTGGTGCGAGCGCGTGAACCTACCGTTTGTGCCAACGCAGCTGCCGCACTTGTTCTGCAGCAGATGAGTCTTTGGGCCTGGGCCTGCTTCAGGCTTTCCCAGGTGCTGCCGGCCGATATTCATCGGTCGACCATGCGAGCCACGCTAGCGCTGCGCAGGGAAGAAGAAGCGCCAGGAATCCTGCGTATCTGTAGGCGAAGGCGCCGACGATGGCGCCTCCAGTGAATGCCAGGATGGTCGGTGCCATCTTGTTGAAGCGCTCGCGGGCGATCTGCCTAGCCTCGCCGTCAATTCGTGATGAAAGGAGATCCATGGCGTCGAGGACCACTTGGGTGACATTGCCCGTCATAACGGTGTTCGGAACACCTATGCGTTGGATAAGGCGCGCGTGGGCATTCTGGACACCCATGGCAATCGCTCCGAGTATGCCGGTGGCGAGTACCAAACCATCATCTGACTGCTGTACAGGCACGGCAAGGAATCCGACCACGCAAAAGGCCAGCATCAAGAGCGCCTGTACTGCATAAAGTACCCGAGCGCCTTTCGTAGAGAGACTCTCCGGAAGCGAACGGACCAAGACGCTGCTCAGTACAACGCCGAAGATGAATGCAGGGAACGCGATCAACTTCAGGAATATCCCCGATCCGTTCCCCGTCAATGCAGCCCCAATCAGCACAAAGTTGCCGGTGACGTGGGCGGTGAAGAGTCCGAAAAGGGCAACAAAACCGAGCGTGTCTACATAGCCTGCGATGGCCGCCAGCACTTTGTCGTCTGCTTTCATGTGTCCTCTGCTCTCTATTCATCTTTAGGCCATCCAGGTCTTCAGTGGCCGCCGAGCGGTGGCGCCTTGTTTGAGGAGGCTTCTAGGCTGCCGATGCTCTTCCGGTCATGCTTCCGTAGTGCCTGCCCCAGCAGCCAAAGGGCCCCCAAAAGCCTTCTACGTCTGCAGCCGTGACTTCGGCGCGCGCGATGGCTGCGTGATCACACCCCAATTGCTTAGCTGCCGCCTCCACCTTTTGGAGTAGTTCTGTACCGATCATGTGACGGCGGACAGGATCCATCGAACGAGACAAAGTTGACTTGCTCACGCCCGGCGGCGAACCTCCACCAATTTGTCGTCAAGAACCGCAGCACTCGACAGGCGAAGGTTCGGCTCGCCATGCCATTGCAGAAGAAGGAACAGGGATGAGCGACAAGTTGAATTCCTGGTCCGCGAGCCCGATGTAGACGCAGAGGCGTTCGTCGCCAGCACAGCCATGCTGGTTGGCTCTGTTGATGTCGGCCCCCTGGCTTCGATTTGCTTCGGTGCGGTGCTCCGTGGGGATGTCAATGCCATCACTGTCGGTCCGCGCAGCAATATCCAGGACGGCCGCGTCGTGCGCTGCAGCACGGGCGGGTGGGGGACACGTCGCACGACTGCGCGCTACGTGGAGCTCGCACCGGCATACCCCAAGCAGTTCCGTAGCCCGACGGTGGATTTACGCAATTCAACCTGATGGAGACCTTCATGACTAAGAGAATTCCATCGTTCCTCTTCATCGCTGCAGCGATGTTGCAAGTGCCAGCCGCATGGGCTCAGTCCAGGGTGATGATCTACGGTCGGCTCAACGTTTCCTTAGAGTCTGTCGGATCCAGCGGTGCGCCGATCAGCCGCAGCGTGAAACGCGAGAGCAACAACCGTTCAGTGCTCGGCTTCCGCGGCGAGGAAGACCTTGGCGACGGCTACCAAGCGGTATTTCAGCTCGAAGGCGCACTGTCAGTGGACACAGGCGCAGCGACGTCCTTTGCGAACCGAGACACCCGTGTCGGTCTCTCGGCGCCCTGGGGCCTTGTGTTCCTTAGTCATTGGACTACGCCGTATCTGCTGTCGACGAGCGGATTCGACCCCTACTACCCGACGACGGCTGGCTACATGTCGCTGATCTCGAACGGGTCGGCCTCAACAACAAACAACATCACCGACCGTGCGTCATTTGACCGCCGCCAACAGAACGTCATCCAGTACTGGACGCCGAGTTGGAATGGCGTCACGGGGCGGGTTGCCTGTGCTTTCAATGAAGGCGAGGTCGGACCAGGCGGCAGCAGTCCGCGTCTGTGGTCGGCGTCCATGACGTACGACGAAGGTCCGTGGAACTTGGCGGTTGCTCGAGAAGAGCATCGTGACTACCAAGGGCCGGGCCTCAACGACAGTGGAACGAAGGTGGGGGTGGCGTATCACTTCGGCGACTGGCGGGTCGCAGGCGCCGTAAGCGGTAAGTCGTGGGCGTCCTTGCCGGCCTGCTCAGCGTTTGATACGTGACGCCGTGTAGGCAATGCATTCCACGATGCCGAGCGAGCTCAACCACACCTGGTGCTCGGCATCGCTGT
>Ga0213878_10000597_pt1 | contig 13260 bp, 9 predicted proteins | sample VelepicoBEBS_R02_FD_161053 | JGI IMG/M metagenome (GOLD analysis project Ga0213878, IMG submission 161053) | Vellozia epidendroides bulk soil microbial communities from rupestrian grasslands, the National Park of Serra do Cipo, Brazil - BS_R02 | ecosystem: Environmental > Terrestrial > Soil >... | reverse complement strand
GGCGCCTTATGCACATCGGTGTTAGATTGGAGCATCCGTCAAAAGGTTGGATTCAGTCTGTTTCTTTCTACCGGTTCGATGTTAGACGTGGGTTGGCGTGATCTAATCGACTACCTGGCTAATGACTTTCACACCAGCAGTATCCTCATTTATATGGAGTCGCTTGGTGATGCCCGGTCGTTCCTGTCTGCGGCACGCGAAATGGCATTACGGAAACCGATTATCGTAATCAAAGCCGGACGCACAGAAGCCGCCGCCAGAGCCGTGGTGTCTCACACCGGAGCGCTTACCGGCGACGATACCGTCATAGATAGTGCGTTCCGCCGCGTGGGCGTTTTGCGGGTTAAAACGATCGAAGACCTCTTCTGCATGGCGGAGGTATTGAGTAAACAACCGAGACCAAAAGGCCCTCGTTTAGCGATCGTAACTAATGCAGGCGGACCGGGTGTGTTGGCTACCGATGTGTTAGTCGCAGAGGGTGGAGAAGTTGCCCAACTCTCGTCCGAAAGCGTCAAAGAATTGGATGCGGTCCTTCCGGACGGCTGGAGCCGGCAAAATCCGGTAAATCTTCTTCGCGACGCAGACGCGGATCGTTATACCAATGCGTTCGAAGTGCTGACGGGGGACTCAAACGTCGACGGTGTTCTAGCCATTGTGACCCCACAAGTGACGACGGATCCCACGGCTATCGCCAAAGCGTTAGCAACATTCAAGAATGTATCTGAGAAACCAATCCTGGCCTGCTGGATGGGAGCCGCCGACGTCGCCGAAGGTGAGGCCGTATTGAATGCATCTGGCATCCCGACATTCCAATTCCCGGATGCCGCGACTCGCACTTTCTGTTACATGTGGCGTTACAGCGACAACTTGCGTGCGCTCTATGAAACTCCCGGGCGTTCCGGTAACTGGTCTGACGATCTAAGCCGCTCCCACGCTAAAAGGATCATTGAGGAAGTGCACAAGAGCGGACGCACGCTCTTAACTGAGGTTGAATCGAAAGAGGTTTTAGCGGCGTACGGAATACCGGTGGTGGAGACGCTGGTCGCATGCAGCGAAGAGCAATCCGTGCAGGCCGCAAAGGAGCTAGGCACTACCGTGGTTTTGAAGCTCTATTCTGAAACCATCACACACAAAACCGATGCCGGCGGTGTTAAACTGAACCTGCAGAACGAAACCGATGTCCGGCTGGCTTATCGGCAGATTCAGCAAGCACTGCGAGACAAATCGCAAGCGTTTCTCGGTGTAACGGTTGAACCTATGGTAAGGTCGGGCTACGAACTAATGTTTGGCAGCCGCGTTGACCCACAATTCGGGCCGATTCTTTCATTCGGGACAGGCGGTCAGCTGGTCGAGTTTATGCGGGATTACGCTTTCGGTTTGCCGCCACTGAACGCTACGTTGGCTCGCAGATTAATGGAGCGAACTCGCATCTATAAGGCTTTGCAGAGAACAAACGTGGATCTTACCCAGTTAGAAAGAATGCTGGTAGAGTTCAGTTTGTTGGTCGCCGAGCATCCTTGGATCAAAGAAATTGATGTAAATCCGCTGGTGATCTCGGCCGGGCAGACCGTGGCTCTTGATGCCAGGATTATTCTGCACGAATCGGCTACAGCGGAGGAAGAACTACCTCGACTGGCAATCCGTCCTTACCCGCAACAATATGTGAGCAGTTGGAATTCGAAAGACGGAATCCCGCTAACCCTCAGACCGATTCGTCCCGAGGATGAACCTCTGATGGTCAATTTCCATAGTCAGTTGTCAGAAGAAACGGTATACTTCCGATACTTCGGATTGCCCAGGCTGCAACAGCGGGTGGAGCATAAGCGGTTAACGAGAACCTGTTTCAACGACTACGATCGCGAGATCGCGTTGGTGGCGGTCCGTTATGATGGGGCAACAAAAGAGGACGAAATCGTGGGTGTGGGCCGGCTGACGAAAGTACACGGATTGAACCAGGCAGAGTTCGCCATCGTGATTAGTGATCAGTTTCAAAGGCGCGGACTGGGAACAAAGCTATTGTCGCGCCTGGTCGAGATTGGCCGGCACGAAAGAATTGAATGCATCTTTGGGTACATATTGCCGGAGAACCACCCCATGCAAGATGTGGCAAAGAAATGCGGCTTCCAGGTGGATTACGACCGCTTCAATTACGCGATGCGAGCTGAACTCAGACTGGGAGCGTAGGATATTGGCACGGTAGGGCGAGTTTTCGGCATTATCATTTGTGGTCCTGAATTCGCGTTATAGCCCCAGAACGTTCGCTGCCATCACGATCTACGGGCGATGCTACACCCAATGATCCGGCTCAAATCCGGCGCGGACTTGCGTAAATCACATGGTACATGCAAGGCGCGCCGAGATTTTCGCCCTACCGACCTTGAAAGACCGGCTGCCGCTTTTCGAAAAACGATCGGATTCCTTCCTGGTAGTCGTCGCTGTCGTAGATTCTGCGGCGTACCGACTGAATGCGCTCGAAGGTTTCAGCGCTAAGGGCGTGAGCATGTGCTAACACATGGGTCTCTTCCTTGAGCAAGGTAATGACCAATGGCGAATTGGCCAGCATATCCTGAGCTAACTCGAGGGTCTTGGCTTCAAGTTGGTCAGCAGGAACAACGTAATTCGCAATTCCAACTTCGTACGCTCGTTGTGCGCTGATCGGTTTGGCCCGGAAAAGCATTTCTTTTACTACTACCATCGGCACCGAGCCAATCATGTTCTGGACGCCACCGATATTGTAGGGAACACCTAACCGGGCCGGGGTAATGGCAAAGGTCGCGCTGTCCGCGGCGATGACCATGTCGCAGGCCATTGCTAGTTCACACGCTCCACCCCAAACACCTCCCTCGACCATCGCGAGTACAGGGGTTGGATATTCTTGGATCTTGCGAATCGCTACTCGTAGCGGATCGCTATAAGTCAAGGGATCACGGGCATGCTTCGGGAGTTCAGCGACGTTATGTCCGGCCGACCATGTCTTGCAGCCGGGCGGGGCCCGCAAGATTACCACGCGGACAGCTTCTTCCCGAAAACTTTGCAGAGTGTCAAGCAGGTCTTGGAGCAGAGCACCACTCAAGGAATTGAGTGTCCTGGGGTCGTTTAGGCTGATGGTTCCGATATGTTCTTTCACGCTTGCTTGAACAAGCGTGGCAGTTACCTGAGTCATATTCTTTCTCCTGGTTGGGTGGAAATGGTTTTAATTCTTAATCCGTTCAAAAATGGCTGGTCATATTTGCAAGCTCACACGGAGCCAGAACCGAGGACTTTGAAAGCCTTAGGCCCCAATCGTGGTAGATCTCGAGCAATTCGCGCGCTGCCTTCAAAGGGCTAGTCGTACCCTCGCGGACCGATTGTTCCAATCGGGCGAGGCGCTCTTGCACGGCAGGAGCGTTGTGAAAGACTTCGTGAAGACCGGACGAGATCAATTCCTCCATCCAGCTCACTGCATGCGCTTGGCGCCGTTGCTGCAAGTAGCCTCCAGCTTCTTGTTGAGCCAGGTGATCCAAGATCATCTGCCACACCTCACAGATGCCTCGGTTCTCGAGCGCCGAGCACATGAGCACTCGTGCTGTCCACCCATGCCGGTTCGGCGCAAACATCCGCAAGGCGCTTTCGTACTGTCCTTGCGCCCGATTCGCCGCAGTCAGATTTTCACCGTCGGCCTTGTTAATCACGATGCCGTCAACCATCTCGATAATGCCGCGCTTGATGCCTTGAAGCTCGTCGCCCGCTCCGGGAATCATCAGGAGCAGGAAAAAGTCGGTCATGGAGCTGACCTCAACTTCCGACTGCCCGACGCCAACGGTTTCGATTAGAACGTTCTGATATCCCGCCGCTTCGCAAACCAACATACACTCGCGGGTGCGGCGAGCTACGCCGCCGAGATAGCCGCGCGACGGTGAAGGCCGGATGAAGGCGTTAGGCTCCGCGCTTAGCCGTTCCATGCGAGTCTTGTCACCAAGGATGCTCCCGCCCGAGATTGGGCTGGAAGGGTCTACGCTCAAGACCGCAACCTTTTCGCCCCGCTCTCGCAGAAGGTACATCCCAAGGGCATCTATCAAAGTACTTTTGCCGCCTCCCGGAACTCCAGTAATGCCGATCCGGCGCGACTTCCCAGTGTGCGCCAGCACACCGTCTAGAATCTGTTCAGCTAGCGCTTCATCAGAAGGTAAATCGCTTTCAATCACAGAAAACGCTCGACCCATCACGGCACGAGTTCCGTTCAGAATGCCATCGACGTAATAGTCCGCCGGAAGACGCCGGACCTTTGGTTGTCCCGGCCAAACTCTTGCCGCGTGATTATTAGTTGTGGTCATTCGCTTCTCAGTTAGTCCGTCGGAACGTCATTAACCGGGAACGACAGCGCGTGTTCTTTATCGCTATCGTTACGACCGGAGAGGCCGGCTTCTGCCGGCTCCGCCATCAACATGGCCAAAATCTCTTGCGCACACTGAGGAATGTTAGTGCCCGGCCCGAACACAGCCATCGCACCAGCTCGGTAAAGAAATTCGTAATCCTGCTGCGGAATAACGCCTCCCACGATCACTCTGATGTCAGCGCGACCCTGGTTCTTGAGTTCGGCCACCACGTCTGGGACAATCGTTTTGTGACCGGCAGCCAATGTGGATATCCCGACCACGTGGACATCATTCTCAACCGCGTTCCGCGCGACCTCCGCCGGCGTAGCGAATAGCGGTCCCACGTCAACATCAAAGCCAATATCGGCAAACGCCGTAGCAATCACCTTCGCTCCCCGGTCATGGCCGTCCTGACCCGCTTTCGCTATGAGGATGCGAGGACGGCGCCCTTCACGTTTAGCAAACTCGTTTGACATATCTTGAGCTTTCTTGAAGGCGGAATCACCGTGATTCGCTTGCGCATAAACACCGCTGATGGTCTGGGTCGCGGCTTGATAACGTCCGAATACTTTTTCCACGGCCATAGAAATCTCTCCCAGTGTCGCCCGCACCCGAGCAGCGTTCACAGAACACTCTAACAAGTTACCTTTTCCGGTTTCCGCAGTCTCGGTCAGCGCCTGGAGCGCCTCGTTCACTGCATTTTGGTTACGAGCTTTCTTTACTTCGTTTAGTCGACGGATCTGACGCTCGCGCACAGCCCGATTATCAACTTCGAGAATACTCAGTCTGTCCCCAGCTTCCGGTAGGTACTTGTTCACGCCGACAATGACTTCTTCACCTGAGTCGATCTGGGCTTGGCGACGGGCCGCTGCTTCCTCGATGCGCAGCTTCGGTAACCCCATTTCGATCGCCTTGGTCATTCCACCGTGCGCTTCCACCTCGTTGATCAGGCCCCAAGTCTTTTGCATGAGAGCCTCCGTGAGAGACTCCACGTAGTAGCTGCCGGCCCAGGGATCTACCACATGCATAATATCAGTCTCTTGCTGCAAGTAGAGCTGCGTGTTTCGCGCGATGCGTGCGGAATAGTCCGTTGGTAACGCAATCGCTTCGTCTAAGGCGTTTGTATGCAAAGACTGAGTGTGCCCCAGCGCCGCAGCCAGCGCTTCAATACACGTCCTGACTACGTTATTTCCTGTGTCTTGAGCCGTTAGGCTCCAGCCCGATGTTTGCGAGTGCGTTCGCAGCGCCATCGATTTAGCGTTCTTCGGATCGAATCCCTTCACGATCTTCGCCCAAAGCACTCGCGCCGCGCGCAGCTTGGCGATCTCCATGAAATGATTCATCCCAATACCCCAGAAGAAACTAAGACGCGGGGCGAAATCGTCGATATCAAGGCCCGCCGCGATGCCAGTCCGCAGATACTCAAGGCCGTCGGCTAACGTATAAGCCAATTCTAAGTCGGTGGTGGCGCCCGCCTCGTGCATGTGATACCCACTGATCGAAATGGAGTTGAATTTGGGCATATTCGCCGAGGTGTAGCGGAAGACATCTCCGACAATCCTCATCGATGGCGCCGGTGGGTAGATATAGGTATTGCGGACCATGAACTCTTTCAGGATGTCATTCTGGATGGTGCCGCTCAGCTGCCGCGGCTGGACGCCTTGCTCTTCGGCCGCAACGATGTAGAAGGCCATCACCGGCAGAACAGCGCCGCTCATGGTCATCGAAACCGACATTTGGTCGAGGGGGATCTCGTTGAAGAGCACCTTCATATCCTCGACCGTATCGATCGCTACCCCCGCCTTGCCCACGTCGCTCACTACCCGCTCATGATCCGAGTCGTATCCTCGATGCGTGGGCAGATCGAAAGCCACCGAAAGACCTTTCTGGCCTGCGGCCAGGTTGCGGTGATAAAACGCGTTCGATTCTTCAGCCGTCGAGAACCCGGCGTACTGCCGGATGGTCCACGGACGGAGTACATACATCGTCGAATAGGGCCCGCGCAGAAACGGCGGGATGCCAGCGGCGTAGTCGAGATGTTCTAGCCCGGCACAATCCTCGGCTGTGTAATATGACTTGATGGGAATTGGTTCTTCGGTCAGCTGGCCGTTAACGGTATTCTGCCGTTTCCGTGGTCGGATGGTTTCATCCAACGAAATCTTCGCGAAATTAGGTCTGGTTATCGTCGCCATGGCTAGCTCCTTGCGCTCCAATGCCGAGCCGATTCTGCCACTCGGTTAGGGCCGTGATCGCATCGGTGCGGATGTGAATGAACCCCTGAACCCCTGCTGCTTTCAATTGATCGAGCTGATCTTTGGGATCACCGGCTACAATCACCGGCTGGTTTACCTTCGAACAGACTTCCTCGGCCAGGGTCAAATATTCGGGGTCCGAACTGCAGAGAACGATGAGATTGGCATCGGTTTGTTGGTATTCCTGGGAGATCTCGATCTCAAAACCAGCGCATCCGAAAAAATTCTGACTGAACTGCGAACGGGCCTGTCTCGATGTCAGGTCGCCACGTTCGAGTAAAAGCACTTTGGGACGTTTTCCCCGTTCATGCGTGTAGGCTTCGGTCCTACGACGAAGCTCTTCGAATCGGCTGGCAGCCCGCCAAATGTCTTTCGGCGCTTCCAGTGGATCGACACTGGTTTCTTTAAGGTCAGGGTAATTGTTCACCCCCACGAGCGTCCTGCGCCGAGACGAGAACGCTTTTTCCTTTGCGGCTCGTGATTCCGACAGGGCCCGCTCAATGGACTCTTTCGCTTTTGTGTATCCGCCCTCCGCTTCAATCTGCTGAAACAGCTCCCAGCCTTTGTGAGCAAGAGTATCAGTGAGCCATTCTACATAGTAGGCTCCGCCTGCGGGATCGGCGACGTTGTCCAAGTGTGACTCCTCTTTTAGCAACCTCTGGATATTCAGTGCCAGGCGGCTGCCGAAGCCGAATGGCCGGATCTCCAAAAAGTCGCAGCCACCAATTACCGCTGCCATGGCTTCGGTCGAAGCGCGCAGCACGTTTGCGAACGGATCATAGATGCTCTTATCAGACAAAGCCGTGCAGGCATGAATCTTCATCAAACAGGAAGATTCTTCCGCCGGCTGAAAAGCCCAGACTGCTTGCGCCCAGAGCAGGCGCGCGGCGCGGAGTTTAGCGATTTCAAAAAAATAATTTGAACCAATGGCAAAAACGAAACGGATTTCGCTAGCCGCCACATCCACGCTGCGGCCCGTCTGCAATTTTTCTACGAGCTTTTCCACCCCAAGCGCGATTCCGTAACCAAGCTCCTGTACTACAGTTCCACCCTGGTCATGGATGGCATCGGCTCGGACCGCGTCGGCCGGCAGTGCGCTCGGAGACTCCACCGGCTGCCAGTTTTGCGACCCCCGACCGCGAACAAATGGGAATGCTCCCGGTACCGGTTCTATACGGTGTTCCAGATGCTGCGTCTCCTCGCGCCGGTAGTAGGGACGCACGCTCATTCCTTCGTTTGCGTTCCAGAGTAGCTTTTTATTATAATCTGCCCCCTTCAGATCAACGTGGATTGCGCTATCCCATACTTCAGTTGAGATGGGGGGGAAGTCGTCCAACAAATGCAGTGTTTTTGGCAAGGGACACATACAGCTCTGAGATGCCAATTATCATTGCTCCACCAATGCGTCTTAGCGGGCTTTGGCGGTTACTGACCGTCATTTGTTATGCGTCCGTTTAGTTGCACAAGAAGTCAGAGCCCGTTAGTCACGCGCTGGACCGCGGCTCGGCAGTTTTTCAGTCTTTCCTACTCTAAGGCGGGACAACCTCAGGTGCCTTGCTCGCCATTTGCGGAAGTTCCGGAGCCTCGCCCCACCAAACCTTGGGGGTCAGAAACCGATATCGCCCCTGAGAATCCCTATCAAACACTCCTCCCTCAAGAGAAAGCGCGTCTTCGCCAAAAACCGTAAAGCAAGCCGCTCCTCCAAGTCCGTATGTAATTTAAATAGCGGTATTCGCAGCTTATGAAAACAAATGACACACTTAGCACTACTCGTTCTTTGTCTCACGAGGTGACCCCAATAGAGAAGACATATCCGTTGCCTGAGTTTACCCAAGACGAATTGGTCGCGGTGGTCGAAGCAATTGAAACAGTATTCAGGGAGCAAAACTTTGTGTCTGCAGATGAAAAGAAGGCAGGAGTCAAAATTGCTGAGGTGCTGTTAGCAAATAATCTCGTGTCGCCAGAATATGCGCAATACCTCCGCCACACCTACGGTTTGCGGAAGTGAATAAACTCGATTTGGTGATCGTACGGCAAAGTCGCCGCTTTCCGCGCCCGGGTGAATCTCTCGTTCAAGTACGAAGAGAAAGACTAGAGGCAACGGCAATAGGCGGGTGCAGGAGCCCGAGCATTGCGTTCACGTTTCGGACGCCTCCGCTGTACCCATCGCAACGAACTTCAAGCGAGCTCAACCCGGCTCAGGCTCAATAAGGTCCGCTAATGTATTGCTGAAGGGCTTCAATTGTCGCCTCCTGCGCCGAGATAGTCCACTTTACCAAGTCGCCAAGGGAAACGAGACCGACTATCCTGTTTCCTTCCATCACCGGAAGATGACGAATGTGGCTGTTGGTCATCACCTGCATACACTCACTGACTGTGTCCGCCACGGTCACTGTAACCACGTCTTGCGTCATGATTTCCCGGACAGGAGTGTCTTTCGACGACTTCCCCTTTAAAGAAACCTTCCGTGTATAATCTCGTTCGGATAGCATTCCGACCAGTTGGCCATTCTCTACCACCGGCAAAGCACCGACATTCTTATCAGCCATGAGCTGGATGGCATCAAAAATCATCGAATTTGGAGCAATCGACCAGACTGCTGAGCCCTTATGCGCCAAAATAGCGCCGACTGAACCAACGATTTCCATAGGCCTCCTTTTCTTTGTTCGAGTTCTCTAACGTCCGCACCAAATTTGCTACCGGAGCTACAGCAGATCCATTCTGAAAAGGCATCTGTTGTTCTGCTTTGTAGTTAGGACTTTGGTTCCGGCTCTGAGAAAGCGTCTCACCCAAAGCCGTTGGGTGCTTTCCGCTCCTTGTCTAAGATTAATCGTTCGTTGCAGTACGGTTGGGACGGATCTTCGCTGGTGAACATTCCAGGCAATCAGTTGCCTGGCTACCCTCATTTGGTCCTTCGGGACAACAAAAAAGAAATCCGCAGAATCTGGCTGATAACCAGAATCTGCGGACCGTTTCGCTTCCAGGAGCCAGTTATCAATTGCTACGCTTAACGAGCCACTCAACCGCCCGTGGCCACAGCTCTTTTTGAGCCCTGGCGCTGACAGCCAGCCCAATGTGTCCAGCGGGCCAGACGATCTTTTCTTTATCGGTAGAACTCACCAAGTCGTTTAGCGCCGCGCTCTGTGAGCAGGGAACAAGGTGGTCGCTGCTCGCCATCAGATTCAGCAGCGGACAGGTTATCTTGCGCAGATCGACCATGTGCCGGCCCAATGGCATCCGATTTTTCACCAGCAGGTTCTGTTGGAACAGGTATTTTGCAAACTCGCGGTAGACTTCGCCAGGCACCGGGATGTTGTCGTTCAGCCATGTCTCCATGTGAAGATAGTCATCGACGAATTCGTCCCGGTGAACGTTCTCCGCCAGGTTGATGTACTTGTCGACCAGGTTGGAGACAGGCTTTAACAAAAGAAACGCGGACTGAAGAAACTCCGCGGGGATGTTCCCCACCGTATCCACGAACTTATCGACGTCGAAGTAGCGCGGATCGGTCCATAGATTCAGGAGGCTCTCGCGAGTGGAGTAGTCAATCCCGGTAGCCAGGAGCACCAGGTTCTTCACCAGGTCCTGGTGGAGGGCCGTAAACATCGTGCTCAATGTGCCACCCATGCAGTAGCCGAGAAGATTCACCTTTTCTGAGGAGGTTCTTTCCCGCACGTAATTTACTACGTTTTGTATGTAGCCGTTGACATAGTCGTCTGTGGTCAGAAAGCGTTCTGCCCGCGTGGGTGTGCCCCAGTCGATCAGGTAAGTGTCGAAGCCCGCTTTAACATATTGCGCGATGATGCTCCGGCCTTCTTTGAGATCCATTATATAAGGCCGGTTGACCAGGGCGAACACCAAACACAGTGGGGTCTTAAACCCGGGTTCACTCTCTCCGATGTAGTGGTAGACTCTCAGCCGGTCTTCCTCGTAAACGACCTCCCGTGGGGTCACGCCCTTGCGAACCTGCTCCATCTTGTCGGGCAGGAACGGAATCGCGGTAAGACGCCGCAAATTTGCGAACGTCTCATTAAAAAAGGAGGCCTGCCAGGTTTCCCAGTCGGCCCCACTACTAGTTTCTTTGTCCATTTGGGGGTAAGTAGTCGTTCTCATTTACGCGGAATTATTCGGCGCTAGTTGCCTTCCGGGGCGTGGGCGCCGGTTTCTCTACCTTGGTCCTTACCGTCTGCTCTAGCCGCTCAATGGCCTTCCCCTGTTTCGCGATCCCCTCGTCGACGTTATCGATCCTTTCGTTCAGGTTTGCCACGCGGTCATCAAGCCCTTCGAGCCGATCGAGAAGCCGCCGTTCCACATGGCGGATAGCCAGCAGCACGGCATCAACGTCTTGCTTGCTGGGGTTTTCGAACTGCTCATGCACTCGGTTCATTCCTTCCCGAGCCATGCGTTTGAGATCAAGGGCGCCGTTCAGCGACGCTTTCATCATTTCCAGGAATTGGGGCGTTCGCATGTATTCGTCCCAGGTTTCAGCCAGCACTTTCAGCATTCCGCCTCGCATCTTGCGCATCTCGTCGACCGGCGGCGAGCCAGCGGAAAACTGAGACCAGACACTCGCCATATCCGTAAAGGAGTCTATCCAGAGTTTCTGGAACGCGGCGGCCTGGTCGAACATTTTGCCCGGGTTATCGCTCATAGTTGGATTTTTCTAAAATGATTGGTTTGCCCTCTTGGAGTTTCGGGCGGCGCGATCTCGCTGCCCGAACACTCCAAAACTCAGCATCACCTTCCCGTACAAGTCTGTTTCCTGATTGACTGAAACAGCTTATTTCGCAGCCGGGCCAAACCGGTCTACGAGTTCCTTCCAGGACGTGACGATTTTCGCGTTCGTGTTGAGAGCGCTGTGAACGTTAACCCGAAGGGCGTTCAGCGAGGTTTCGATCAGATCGTGGACCCGTCGCTGCGCCTCGGTCACCGACGCGGCTTGGTAAACACCCACTGTTTTCTCGAACAGATCAATCGTCTGATTGCTCGTACGGTTGAATGTCTCCAAAAACTCCTCCATCCGCTTGCGGGCCTTTGGAAAGGCATCGGCCGTCATCGACTCCAGCTTCGCCTTAAACTCCTCAGGCGAACCGAGCTTAGTGAGCAGGTCTTTCCATAGGTTCACCGATTCCTCCTGCAGTTGAATGCCCGATTTCAGGGCCTTCTCGTAGCTGCGCAGGGCCTCGCGAAAAATCTCGTCAAAGGATTCCGACGTTGCTCCGGCTGCCTTTTCCTTTTTTGTCTCTGTAGCACTCATGTTTATTTACTTCCTTCTCTGTTTGGTTGTGAGGCTCCGGGTGATTCCTGAGCTTCTGAGTGAACCTCACATGAATTTCTCATTGGCTCAACCATTTTTTTTGCAAATGCACAATTTTTGAAAGATCGCCCCGGAAAAATGACTCGCTAGCGTCCAGGTCGGCAGACCGGAACGATAAAAATCCGGACGGTCGAGCCAGGGAAACGGAATGCTCCAGGTTCGTACGACCGATTCGCTCGCAAATACTTCCAAAGCATAAACAAGCGTCTCCAGCCAGACATTGAAATCGGGGTCTAGCTGACGGGTAATTCCGTCCAGCGTGAGTAACGCTTTGCGCAAGAGGAGCAGGTTGAGCGGCACTGGATGTCCCTGCAAAGCCAGTTCTTGCACGATCTCGAACGCCGCGTGCAACGGGTCGCCGGCGCCTTCAGGGAGCCGAATCCGGATCGACTTTCGATTGCTCTCCAGCAGATGCTTCGCGACGTCTGCCGACGGCTCGTTGCCGGTAGCACAGCAAAGACACAGCGTAATCAGCGCGCGGCGGAGCGACGCTGAGAGCCGGCCCGCCTGGCTCCAATCTAGAACCACGAGCATCAACGGCGCATGCTTTTGCGTTTGCGCCAAGAGATTCCCGGCATGCGGATCGGCGTGGAATACGGATTCCGGAAGCCCGGAAAACAACGGATCGAGAACCAAGCGTCTAAAAACCAGGCGAGCAGCGTCCCGCCTGGATTCGCCATCGAGCGGAGCATCGAGAAGCGGGACTCCTTCGACGAACTCCATAAAGATTCCGCGATCGACCGGCCTACCGTTGATAGCAGGAATGCGGATCCGGTGATTGCATTGATAGAAGGCGCGCGCATCCCTGAGGTTCTCGGCTTCGCCGGCAAAGTCGATCTCGCGAAGGATGGCGCCGGCGGTATCGCGGAGGGCCTCGGCCAGGGCGGCCGCAAAATTCGCCCCTCCGACCATACCAATCGCCGAGCTATCTTCGGCCATCCGCATGAGGATGGCGGCTTCGTTTTGAACTCGCAGTAACGAGTCTGCTCGCACGGTTTTGAAAGCGATAGCCGTGCCCTCGGAAGCTGGATCACGAAATCGGAAGACATCGGCCACGCTGCCGCGAGCAACTTTTGGATGGTCCGGGTCCAGCTGCAAATCTGGCCGCGCCCGCGCGGCCAGAGCAGTTGCTGCCGAGACGGCCGTATCTGGAATTGCCTCCGGCGGGAGGCTCTCCAGCGAGGCCAGGGTCTCCCGAGCGTCCGCCGGCAGGCGCGGATTTCGCGCCAGCATCTGACATAATTTGTGCAAAGCGGTCAGTTCCCCCGCCATCCGGGTCGCACGCTCAGCGGTTGAGACAGACGGCGCAAGGGCGCGCTGCTGATCTAGAAGCCGG
>Ga0213878_10000596_pt1 | contig 13273 bp, 10 predicted proteins | sample VelepicoBEBS_R02_FD_161053 | JGI IMG/M metagenome (GOLD analysis project Ga0213878, IMG submission 161053) | Vellozia epidendroides bulk soil microbial communities from rupestrian grasslands, the National Park of Serra do Cipo, Brazil - BS_R02 | ecosystem: Environmental > Terrestrial > Soil >... | reverse complement strand
GGGGGCGATAGAAAGTTCGGGATCTGGCATCAGCATGACTTGGCCGGCGACCTGGTCCGCCTCGTGTTCAAGCGGACCGTTGACTTCTGCAACGGCGAGCGTCGGATGCACGATGCCGCGCAGGGGCGGTGTGCTAATCGAGGACTGTGTTCGATGCCGGCTTGCCCGGTCAGGCGGAAATGTTGGGATCCTGGTGAAATCCCACGAGCCGGGAGTTGGCGCTCGGGCGGACAGGGTCGCCTGCGCGGTCCGTTGCTCGTTGCGGTCGTCGGTTTCGTTCCCGGCTAGGCTCGTAGCCCGCCGCGCGGGTGGCGCGAGCGTTGCTTGATCGCCAATGTTTCGCTGGAGGATGTGCGACTGTTCGACCGAGTGCGAGCTAAGCCTTTTCGAGACAAGGCTCGAACGGCGGGAAGCGAGCCTGTTGGTCGCACTTTCGGTTGACGTCGGCCCAACCGACGTTTTTTTGGTCAGCGGAATAAACATCGCTGCAAATCCTTGATCAGGCGCGGATCTCGCGACAGGGCTGCCCGAACATTTGTGCTGCCCTTCCACATGACCACACGAGATGCTCTCGTCATTGCGCAATTTTTGGATTGGTCGGCATGTTTTCGTAACCTCGCTCGCGTTTTGTGTGTTCTGGGCGAGCCGGGGGGCTCACGTCGAGCACCGACTCGACGCCCAACAAATTCTCCGTCTATGCCTCCGCTTGGAAAGAAAAGCGGTGGCACCCTCAAACTGGAGGTGATACTGCTCGCCTTGAGCCCGCATGCGGTTGTGAAAACGGCCAGGCTGCTATTAGATCAAACTTCTCCATTGGCTCGGGATGCTTTCCAGGCGAATCGGCGAACCTGAGCAACTGTCGTGGTAGAACCACTGATCGAACTCCTCCGGATCAGTGATCCGGTTCTGATAACCCCAGCCCTCGTCCCAATCGCGCTTGTTCCACGGCTGCGACACCCGTTGCCGATGGCGGGCAAGACAGGTGTTATAGTCTACCCGGTGGAGATGGATTAGGTAGAGAGACGGATCGTCGTTAGTCTGTCCGTCCACCCGACAGTGCAGACCGCCGTGCCAAAACATTGGGACCCGCGCAAGCAGGGGCTTCGAATAAGCGGGATTAAAGTACCAAGACGTTCTCTGTTCGAAAATCGGCCGTGTCCAATCGAGTGCCGGCTCCGTATCTATCCGATGCAAGATTTCGTAGCCTCGGCAGTTCACGAAGTCTTTGGTAAACCGCTCAATGTACTCTCCCAAGTTTCCGGTCCCAGGCTCGGGCGCGACGATCTCGTCTACATCGGTGCAGAGCACCGCGTCATACCGTTCGAGCAGCCAGTGCTGATGCTTTTGTAGCATATCTCTGTGCCAACCCCAATCCACGACGGCATGAAACACGGGAATGCGTACAAAACCAGGACCTGACGTTGATCCGTCGGTGGTTTCATGATCGAGAATATAGATATCTTCGGGTTGAAAAAACTGCGAGTAGTACCGCCACCAGATCGGCAGAAAGACCGATTCATTCTTCGACATGGTTAGGACAGCGCGGGCCCGTTTTTTACTCGACATATTGCGACAGAACTTAATCGATCAGCTTCGCTCCAACCAAAACTGGAGCCGTTTGGAAGCACTGGACCGGTTGTGACGACGAATTGTAGAAACTAGTGGGCGGGTGATGACGGTTTGATGTCAAACATCCCGGTGGTCGGTGCATGGACACTTCAACAATGGTGTGCGGCAATCGGTTTTTCGCCGGATGTGCGGGTCCTACTATCAACGGCGAAAGCGTTCCGAGATCTCACTTGCAGTTGGCGTGTTCCTTGTTAGCACAGGACTTGAGCTAAATTTTCATAGACCGGATGATCACCAGCGAGCACTTTGTGCATCTCTTCCGGAGGTAGTGGATGCCAGGCGGCGCCATCGGTTCGCTTTGGGCTGGTATTTCGCGAATGAATCATTGCGATCAAACAGCGGTTGTTCGACAGCGGTAACACGTGAGCATCTTTGAGTCCCCAGACGAAGACCGTGTCAGCGCCTTCGTTCATGTCAGGGAAGTGATGTCGGACCCAAAACTCTTTTCGATAACAAAAACTATTTCCGCAGATCCAAGGGAGTTGCGCCGTTGGATAGACATATTCCCAAGCGCGGTCATCCCGCGGGCTATAAAAGAGAACGCGCGCAAGACCAACGATCGTCATTGACGGGTGCTTTAGAAGTTCTGAGACCTGGTAGGAAAGCCGCCATTCGGCGAACCAGTCATCATCATCCCAATGCGCAATGATCTCACCACGGGCCAGTTCGCAACCGAGGTTGTGTTTGGCACCCATAGTGCGGCGCTCATGCATCCTGATGTAGCGGATTCGTGAGTCGTCAGGAATCAGGTCCGATACAGAATCTGACCCATCATCCAGGATGATTAGCTCGCGATTCGGATAGTCCTGGCGCAGGAAGTACCGGATCGCGTGGGGGACGAAAATGCGCCGATTGGCCGTTGGCATGAGGCACGAGACCAATGGTTTGGCTTCCGTCCCTTCGGACCGGTTTGTCTCGGCAATCTTGCGGAGCACGATCATGCTGCCCGCGCACTCCACGCGTTCGACGCCGCCGGCGGCCAGAATTTCATTAACGAAGCTCACAACCCCCGGATAATAAGTGGCGTAATCATGAAACGCGATATATCCGCCAACGACTACCCACGGTTCGAAATGACAGAAGTCGCGCGCTACATTCATGTAGTCGTGCAGCCCGTCAATAAACAGAAAGCGGATCGGTTTGTTCCATTGAACTTCGAAGGAGTGACTACGAATGGGTTCTATGCGGTCTGACAGACCGGCAGCAGCGATGTTGCATTGAAATCGATCAAAACTAGGCGCCACCTGCTGGAGCCCTTGGTCAAGCGCGCCTACCTTGCCGTTGTGCGGGTCGATTGCATAGACCCTTGCCTTTTCCGTCCTGAGCGCTTGAACTACACTGCCTATTACCACTGTGGATCGGCCGCAATAACTGCCCACTTCGACAATCGCTTCCGCATCGTTGGGAGCCATAATGGCCCGAACGACTGCAGCGATAAGCAGGTCAGCTTCTTCGTCGGTGAGCCAGCCTTCGATCGCTCTCATGCGCGCCAGAATCGGCCATGTGAGAACTAGAGGAGGTTCCGGAGAGGTGTTGATCGGCATAAGGACTCCTTTTGGCGCTGCGCACTCGTACTGGTTGTGCCGGTGACGGAGATGCATTCGCAGCGGATCTTCGTACCGGCGAGGGATGGGATGCATCCAAAAGACATTAGGGCGGCTGAGCGCAACGTCCGCCTCCGCGAGGGAGTACGGAGTCCGGTATTGGACGTACTCATAGCTGCACGGATTCGATGCGACTTCGTAACCGAGAAGCGAGGTTAAAGTAGGCAGGACAACCTCTTCGGAGGCCCAGATCCTAGTTCGCTCCATAATCTGTCGCAATTGGGCGTCATTGCGAAACAGGTTTACCAGTTCGCGGGCGGCGTCCCTGGTAAAGACCGTAGAAGGCCAGAACGACCAATAGACGAATTTCTGCTCGCCGTTGGGGAAGCGGCGCAAAAACGGCCGCCACAATTCAATCTCCCGGTGCGCCGTGATTGCCGGGCCCACGTGCGTGTGAGGGGGTTGTACACTTGAGGCACTTCCGAGCATGCCGAGCCTGTCCCAATTACTGATGGATGCGGCTAGGTAATCAGAGTATCCGGGCCGCATCCCCAGCTGGTCCGAATCCACAATGGTCAGCGTATCGAACGGGATCGACGCGAGAGCGAATTCCATGCAATCCAGCGCGAAGTCGTGCAGGCGTCCCCAACTAAGAGGACGAGGCGATGGGTGCAACTCGGCGCCGTATCGAGCGAACGGGAACCCATGGTCCAGCAGGTTCGGGTCGCTCCCCCCGTTGTAGAGGAGCAAGTTCGAGTCCGGATCGAGCGCTCTGAGGTTCCGAACAAGGTCGATAATACATGCTTGGTTCTCATGCACCAAGCAGGCAAAGATGTTGCGGATCCTGCTCATTGCTTGGCTAGTTAGGAAGCAAGCGCTTAAGAGTAGCGGCCGCTCTCGCTAAAGATCGATAGCGCCTGCGCCAGCTGATTTCGCTTTAATTAACTCTATGGCTGCTAGCGTGGCCTGTCGCACGTGCGGGTGGGGATCCTCTAAGAGCGAATACAAGTGCGGGAGGGCTTCGGTGCTGCCGAGATCACCCAATTCATCGGCGGCATTTTCTCGTACGATGAAGTGGTTATCCTTGAGAGCCTCGATCAACAAGGGCAAAGCTGTGCCAGGATTTAGTTCGCTCAAAAAGCGAAGTACGCTACCCCGCACGTACGGCGATGGATGATTGAGCAGTTCCAGGACACGCTCGGTGAGAGCTGTATTCCGTAGCCGGCGCAGGCCATCCACAGCCGCTGCGACGATCTCGGGACGTGCATCCGCGAGAAATGGAAGAATTCGCTCGGGACCCAAAGATCTCTGAAGGCCGGGTTCAGTGAGCGCAAAGATAATAGCCCTCATTCTTGGAGTATCTTCCTCGTCGATCTGTTCTTCCAAGAAGGCAATGCCATTCTCTCCCTGCTTGGCTATCAAGCTCGCTACCTCGGAATAAAATGCGGCTCCATATTCGTCGCCTTCGGGCGGGGGCATTCTGAACCGAGCCGCCAACCCTTCTAAGTTCAGCTGATCCAATTCAGGATAAAAGCTCACTGCGTCCTCAGGATATCACAATCGTCGGTCAACCTCACATGCCACACAACTGACGAATCGCAGCTAGTGTCATGTTGCCGAAGGTACCCATCGGGAACGGATCACGGAGACTTGCGGGAATATGGTTAATGGTGATCGTCCCTGCGTCGCGCAAACGGTTTAGTTCTTCGATTCTGCTTGCCGGAAGATTCAGGCCAAACTTCTGCGCCAGGCGTTCATATTGAGTTAGGATCTTGATCGCAGTTTTACAAAGGTCTGGAGGTGGGGGAGGCGGATTCGCTGTAGTAGGCTCAGCTCGCTCTTTTGCCTGAGTCCGTTCTTTTCGGCGTGACATCATTAGCGTGCCGCCGCCAATCAGCACACCAGCAACCAGCAACGTCGCTCCAAGGGCGATCCATCCCGGACCGGGAATAGCCGCCTCAGCTTCTCCGGGTCCCGAAGCTTCAAACGCCAACAATGCTTCGCCGGCTCCGATCGCCCACTCGGCCTGGCGATAAACGCCGGGCGCGAAAGCAGTCGGCTCGGTTGACACCGGCGCTCCTGAAACTACGAGATCCGCTATCCGATTAGCCTCTAACTCCGCAGGGCTCTGCGGGCTGCTAATCTCCAGTGACGCTGTGGCGATCCCTAGATCTGGCAGCTCCATGATATTAATAGGCGCCGGCCCCGTCTGCGTCTTGGGGCGCAGTTCTTCTTCCGCCCGTGCCAGTTTCTGCTCAGCGAACTCCTGCAACACTCGCAGTTTCAGCGAATCGTCACCGCCGCTCGCGACTTCGTTCAATTGTTTCAAAAGAACCGCAAGTCCATTGACATATTTCTGGCTCTCTTCGAGCGCTGCCGGATCCGCGCTTGCCCCGGTTTCCGAGGTCTTGGCGCCCAGGCGCTGATTGGCACGCGCGTACACCTGTTCGACGTTTGCCATAAGATTGCGCAATTGAGCAGTCGGGTCGACCTGGGCAGTTTCTGAGCCGCCCGGCGGAACGGCTTCGCTGGCTGTTGCTCGATGGATCGTCCCTTTACCCTGCGAAACGCCTACCTGTTGTACAACGTGAGTCAACTCGTGTGCCAGCAGTCTCCTTCCATCACTGCTGTGCGGCGCGTACCTTCCAACTCCGAAGACTATTTCAGTGCCAACTGTGTAAGCTTTTGCCTCTACCGCGTGCGCGGATTCTCCTGCCCGTGCATCGGTGTGCACCCGCACCCGGCTGAAGTCGTGGCCGAAGCGAGGCTCCATAAATGCACGGGTGGCGGCATCAAGCGGTCGGCCGGGTGAATCAATAACTTCTCGGACGATCCGCGGCGCGGGAGAACTGATTTTCGGTCCGGTGGCGAAGTTCATAGGCTGGCGCTGAAAAGAAAGGCGCTTTTTGGCGCATTCTTCGCATTCGCCTTTCGAGTCGAGGGCGCCGCCACAGGTGCAGCTTCGCTGCAATATGCGACTAGGAACTCTAACCCACGGCGCCTTTGATCCTGCGCGGTCGGCGGTACTGGCTCGACACATGCTCATTTGCCGGATCTAAAAGCTAATTTGCTCAGCCGATAAATTGCTTGCCGTTGTTGTCGTCGGAAATCGCCTCGGTTGAGACGTGAGTGAAAATCTGGTCTACTAACAGAAAATTGCTTATCCTGAGCATCCACCGTCCGACCGGCTAACGCGCTACCACAGAATGTATTCTCATCTCACTTTGATAATGTAATTGATAACCAGAAATGGCGGCATGACGCTGTGTTGGTTGTCTCCTCCTGTCACGCTAGTTTCTTGAAGGGGGATGTCGTAATACGGATCCGATTGAGCCGGTGCGGCACCACCCTTGTGCGGCTGGGGCTGATGTCCGGCATGGAGAGCGTAGACCGGGTGGGCATGGCTCGGCATCTCAGGAATAGTAAGCTTATGCTTTTCCTCACCGCTCGCCTCGCCAAGCTTTCTCGCGGAAAGGGGAAACGTCAGCGATGGGTCGTTAGCGTCTTTCCAAACTCCGCCGGATCCTGCGCCTAACGGAAACCGCCCTTGCAAGTCGGGCAGATTAAAGTTGGGATTACCATCGCCTCCCCAGGTTGTGTTAATGGCTGCGAATAGCTCGGGGAACTCACCCTTGGAAACGCTCTTGCCATTGCAAAGTTTCCATGTCTGCGAGGCAATCTGGTTGCCTGCAAACGCGACGATGCACCCGACCGGAACGAGGTTCTGGAGTTGTGCGACCAATCCCTGCCCGTTCGGTTGGGCGCCCTCAAGTAGAATGTCCTGCACAGTGATATTGCGTGTCACCGCAACGTCGCCGTCAAAGAATCCAGCGACTCCTCCGGTACTCTCTCCTCGAACTCCGATACCACCTGCGCTGTTTTTGCCTGTAATCCCCGGCACATCCGGGCGATCGGAATCGCCTTGATACGGTATTGACATACAATGTGGTTCCTTTATTTGGGAATATTAGCGAAATACGAGAAAAGGGACGACACGGATGTCGATTGACTATCGAAACGGTCCGTTATGCAATTTGTCCGCCAGAGACACCTACTAAACCTGGCCAGCAACCGCTATTACGCAATCGATGTCGAGATCAGAAACTCGTATGTTACTGATTAATTGATTTATGTTCATCTTGTTTTGTCTGGAGCATCTCATCCAAGACTTGGATAGGCCCGCTGATGCGCAAGAGCGTCTCACGCGAGTGTGATTGTTGGATTTCGAGTTCCCGGAGTTTGGTTTGGCCGGTTTCGAATTCTTTTTTCAAAACTTCAAGCCTAGTTTGAATCTGTTGCTGCATAGGTTCTTTACTCTTGGAAGGCAGAATTTTCCGATTACTTATCTTCGTTTTTCATCCGACGGCGCGATTTCTCTGGCCCGATCGTTGAAACGTCGCCCGTTTAAATCTTACTCCGGCTTCGACGAACCCAGCCGTAAACCCGCAATCCACGGTTTTGTAACTTCGGGCATGACGCTGTTATCAGTTACATAAACGCCACTTCGACCCGATGTACTTGGATAGGCTCCGCGCGGAGCGGGCGCTACTGTGTTAGGATCGGTATTGGTATTTCCCGGATCCAAACTGATGGATCGACGCGGGAGAGTCCTGTCTGACTTCGTTTTGGTAACTCCTATCGAGCGAGGCCAGAAAATTTGTGCCGGATAGGCGTCGGATATCTGGCATTTAGCCGATATCCGTCTCTTTTACTCCTCTAATGGCATGGCGGATGGAGAGGATAGCCACGCTCAGCATGGGCACCTTTTGCTTCCTCCACTAGTGTAGGATGAGCCCGGACATAAGCGTCATTCCGAATCCCTGTCACCTGCCAGTAGACTTCCATTCCTGGATCACCCCCAGCGATGGTGAAGCGATTGTCGCGAATCTCGTTGGCAATGTATAGCGGCGCAAATTTTCCGAGAGGGGTGAGCTGATATCGAAAGCTTATGTTAAGCGCTTCAAACCAGGCGGGCAGTTCGACGATTGCATCCCCGTTCTGATCCAGCGTCGCTCGTCCGTCATACAGGTTCTTAGATTCCGGGCCCTCAACGGAGAAGTGGTTAAGGTACTTGTTGGCAGGGTCCAGAGGGTGGTCAATCTGGAACCGCTTTTGTCCCTGAACAGAGAGACCGCCGTTGACGTCGAGGTCGTGGTTGACGACGAGGTCGCGGTCGACGACGAGGTCGCGGTTGACGACGAGATCGTTGGTGACCACTAGGTCATCCCAAATTCTTGTCGTCCTTGGGACGGGCCCAGCCCCAACGATACCCAACGCAGTTTTGTCCCAGTCTGGCTTATAAGCTATTTTGCCGGCGTCGCCGTCGTCATTAGAATCTCTTGCAAACGAGATTGTCTTTGGCCCTGAACCATTTTCGTCGAGTCCAATAGATAACAGCGCCGCGGGCGAAAATATAGTGCCAACCGTTAAAGCCGCGCTTCCATAGAAGACGGACTCTCCACCACCAATAGTCAGAATTGACGCGGAGGTATCCTTGGCGATCCAATTGTTTCCATCCCAGGCGGCGCCACCACTAAGCTCAAGAGTGCCGGATGAGAATCCCAACAAGTACCCTCCATCATCGCCCCCCGTTCCGCTTATGTGGATCTGGCTTACATTTGTGGTGTTTCGCAAATCCAGGAGATACGCTGGACCTGTCGTCCCGACGCCGACGTTGCCGCCCGTCGGTGCCAGAATTGTATCCCCTCCTGGTCTAATCTGAAGACGAGTTTGAGTTTCTGGATATTCCCAAATCTCGAAGGCGTTTGGTTGAACGCCGAATCCACCGCCGACAGCCGCAGTATATATGGCCCAGGCTTTATCCTGTCCGCCCGTGCCCCGATTTACCAACCTGAGCGTTGATAGCCCAGGGGTTGTATCATCAGCAGGTTTGTTTTGGATGGTAATACCCCAACCGGCCGTTTCGTCTGCGACAACGTGCAATCTGGCCGTGGGGATTTGCGTCCCGATGCCAACGTTGCCATTGGCATGTAAGAAAAGTGCCGCTCCCGCCCGGGGTGTATTATCCACGTCCATGCCTAGGCCGATTGCAGTCGATGGCCATCCAAGAGGGGCGGCGCTCGTTCGCACAGCCCTCACTCCGAGACTCAAACTGTTCAGATTGTCGACGCCGATGCCGAAACTCGCGAGCGCCACTTCGGTTCCAACCGGTCCCAGCGCTCCAGACGAGGTAAGGAGCGTGCCACTCTTATTACCTGCGATTTCGCTGGTATTCGGCAGCACGACACTGAGCCGGGCCGACGGCTGGGCTGTCCCGATGCCGACGCTGCCATTATCCTGAATCGTCATCAATAAGCCATCGGTACCGGAATCCAGCGCGGCTCCAGAGCCTTCGCGTGAGCGGCCGAAATGCAATTTCCAGCCGGTATTGTCACCGAAACGGAGCACTCCTGCATTCGGGCTTATCCCTGGATCAAAACTTAATCCAACCACATCGTCACTAATTTGAAGCTTGCGCTGTGGATTCGTCGTCCCAATGCCGACATTACCGTCCATAAACGTGGAGGTGGCGGCATAGACATGAAATCCAGCGATAGCTCCACCGCCCGCTCTTTGAACCGACAAGTCACTCGTTCCGCCGCCAGGCGGGTCGAGTATTATCGACGATCCGCCAGAGAAGCCATCATCGCGGTGAAAGTACAAGTCGCCGCCCCCTCTGACACTCACGGTCCCTCGGACATCAAGGCTGCTCCCAGGGCTCGGCGTTCCGATGCCTACCTTGCCAGTTACACTTAGTGTATCGGCCCGTAGTTCGAGATTTCCACAGTTGGTGCCGTCCAGCTTGGACACCAGCATACCGTTACCCGAAGCAGGAGCCTTCAGTTGCACTCCGCCACCCGCTAATAAGGCAATGTTCTGGGCAGTAAGGTTACCGCTGACCGAAACGTCACCGATAAAGAGCCCAGCGATTCCTGGGGGACTTGCGGTACTTTCTCCTTGAACTGGAATGCCGCCGGCGCTCCGCCCTAAAACTCCGATACCTCCAGGGCTGTCGCTCAGTCCTAAGACTCCAGTCCCGCCTGCGCTGTTTGCGCCCGTAATTCCTGGCACATTCTGGTCTGAAGAATCACCTTCAAATGGTAATGACATACCTGCGTTTCCTTTCTGTGTGTTAACCGGAGAAGAGGAAAAGGCACCGACACGAATTTGCCTTAGTCATCGATCCGGTTCTTAGTTCTGATTAGTCCGCCTTCCGGGATCGATAGCGGTTGTTGAAGCTGACTAACAGTCGTCACGATGCGTGTGACAGCGGGATTAGCTACTCCTCGCTATCACAGGGCTCAGCGAAAAGTTTTGCGATCGCTGCAGCGATCGGTTGACCTGTTGCCTCCTCGTAAAACGTGAATGCCAGCGGAGGATTAACTTCGAAACAAAACCACCTTGTAGAGGCCCGAGAGATTGGAGAGGGTAGAGCAACGTCTAACTCATCATGTTTCCGAGTTTGCCATCCTCATAAGGCGTCGGCACCCCAACCACCATAGATCCAAACCTTGATGCCGACGCCGCCGACGCTGTTCTTGTCGGCAATTCCCGGTACCTTCTAGTTCCCGGAATCACCTTCTCGTAAGTTAATGACATACAATATCTCCTCTAGATAGGATACTTACCGAAATAGGAAGAAACGCACTGAAAGGGATTCGACTTAGTCATTGAAAGCGGCGTCGTTTCATCCGACCGGCCTCTGAGGCTGGGCCCGTAGATGTTAAAATCCAACAACCATCGTTGCTCCGCTATCGACCTCCGGAGATGCTTACTAACTAATCGGCATTGGATCACCCTGCTCTGTTTGCAGGATCTCGTTCAAAACCTGGATGGCGCCGCTGATGCGCAGGAGCGTCTCGCGCAAATGCGACTGCTGTATTTCGAGCTCACGAAGTTTGGCTTGGCCGGTCTCGAATTCTGTTTTCAAGCCCTCGAGCCGTGAGTGAATTTGCGGTTGCATAGATTATCTACTCCTAGTTTGGCGGATTTTGTTATTGGTTACAGCCTATCCTTTTGTCCCTCGGCTACTCCATGGGACATTGCGTGATAATTCCAATTGGGACGACCTTCCGTTAACCGCTCAAGGTTATTTTCCAATGTGCTGCCCAGGGATTTGAAACATTCCAGACTATCTGGGGGCCTCAAAAACTGTCCGTCGACCAAGGCGGTGAAACGGTATCTCCTCCGAGCCAGTTGTCTTTGATGGTTTATGTAGGGTAAGATTGTTTGCTTCCCATCATTCGGCTTGTAATCTGCTTTCGGCATCATCTCGACGTCACAAATACTTCGATTATTCCTTTTCCAGACTGCATCGAGTCAAGAGCTTTGCCGATGATGGTTCCAGGGCGATATACGTGCAATCCGGCCATCTGAATTGGTTTAGCCTTCATGGCGTGGCCCGGAGTGGATGAAGAAGTTAACAAGTCCCCCCGGTTAATAGGGCCGTTCTCATCCGTCACTTTACACGGGACACAGCCAGCAAGTGCTACCGGATAAGAACTCATTCCATCCTCCCTGCCTTCTGCTGTATGGTTAGTATTCAACAAAAATCCTGGTTTAGTTGAAATTATTCCTGCAACTAATTCGTGATTGGGTTTTTCTGTAAGCACTATTCTGTTTTGGTTTTGATCTAGACGAACCAGGTCACCAGGCGAAAGATCCAAGTCAGAGCAAAAGTTTTCTGCTAGGTCTCGATTGCCTGTCTCGGTTCCGTGGCGCGACCAGATCGTTCCCTCGGCCTCGATATCCCAGGTGTGAATGCCGCCCCCCCAGCCGGGGGTTCTGGGTTCCGGCAGCTGGCCGTTAATTCCAACCCTCCCGGTGATAATCACGTCACCCCAGACTTCCATCTTCCGTTGTGGATTGTTGTTACCTATCCCGACATTGCCGCCCCTTAGATAGAGCGAGCTGTGCCAGTTGCCGTCATATTTGTCGTAGAAAACCGGCACTCCGCGTTGCGAGGGTGTGGCGTTGTCCCCTTCAATGTTTAGGGCGAACGCCTGTCTTCCGTTGGCGTTGAGGATGCCGAAGACGGTGCTGCCACCCTGCGCAAGTATGGGCACGTTGCCTGGTTGCGACGTCCCATCAGCATTTTCACCCCCGAAGCCGCCTGAAGCGACCACATGCAGCTTATAAAGAGGATTGGTCGTCCCTATCCCGGCGTTGCCGCCCCTTAGATAGAGCGAGCTGTGCCAGTTGCCGTCATATTTGTCGTAGAAAACCGGCACTCCGCGTTGCGTAGTTGTGGCGTTGTCCCCTTCAATGTTTAGAGCGAACGCCTGTCTTCCGCTGGCATTGAGGATACCGAAGACGGTGCTGCCACCCTGCGCAACTATTGGCACGCCGCCTGGTTGCGAAGTCCCGTCGGCATTTTCATTTCCGAAGCTGCCTGGGGCGACCACGTGCAGTTTATAAAGGGGGTTCGTTGTCCCTATCCCGGCGTTGCCGTTCTTTAAACAAAGCGAACTGCGCCAATTTCCATCGTATTTGTCGTAGAAAAGCGGCACTCCGCGTTGCGTGGTTGTGGCGTTGTCCCCTTCAATGTTTAGAGCGAACGCCTGTCTTCCGTTGGCGTTGAGGATGCCGAAGACGGTGCTGCCACCCTGCGCAAGTATGGCCACGCTGCCTGGTAGCGACGTCCCGTCGGCATTCTCAGCCCCGAAGCCGCCCGGGGCGACCACGTGCAGTTTATCAAGCGGATTGGTCGTGCCTATCCCAACGTCGCCGCTATCCTGTATCGTCATCAACAACCCATCGGTACCGGAATTCAGCGCGGCTCCAGAGCCTTCGCGTGAGCGGCCGAAATGCAATTTCCAGCCGTTATTGTCGCCGAAACGGAGCACCCCAGCATTGGGGTTTATCCCTGGATCAAAGCTTAATCCAACCACATCGTCACTAATTTGTAATTTGCGCTGTGGTGGATTCGTCGTCCCAATGCCGACATTACCGTCCATAAACGTGGAGGTGGCGGCATAGACATGAAATCCAGCGATAGCTCCACCGCCCGCACTTTGAATCGACAAGTCGCTCGTTCCGCCGCCAGGCGGGTCGAGTATTATCGACGATCCGCCAGAGAAGCCATCATCGCGGTGAAAGTA
>Ga0213878_10000595_pt1 | contig 13278 bp, 11 predicted proteins | sample VelepicoBEBS_R02_FD_161053 | JGI IMG/M metagenome (GOLD analysis project Ga0213878, IMG submission 161053) | Vellozia epidendroides bulk soil microbial communities from rupestrian grasslands, the National Park of Serra do Cipo, Brazil - BS_R02 | ecosystem: Environmental > Terrestrial > Soil >... | reverse complement strand
GATGGACAGGCCCAGGCCCACGCCCTTGCTGCGGTCGCGCTCGGGGTTGTCGAGCTGGTAGAACTCCTCGAACACGCGCGCCTGCTCCTCGTCCGGGATACCGATGCCGGTGTCGGCGACCGAGACGCGCCAGAGCGCTTCCTCGCGCTCGACGCGCACGAGCACGCCGCCGCGCTCGGTGTACTTGATGGCGTTGTCGACCAGGTTGCGCACGACGCGCTCGAACAGCAGCGGGTCGGTCTCGATGCAGGCATCGGGCGGGCAGGCCAGCGTCAGCGTCAGGCCCTTGGAGACGGCCACGGGCTGGAACTGGTGGACCAGTCGCGCGAGCCACGGCGCCAGGCGCAGCACCTGCTGCGTGACCTGCACGGCCTGCGAATCGAGCTTGGAGATGTCGAGCAGCGCGTCGAGCTGCATCGCCAGCGTCTGCACGGCGATGTCCATGTTGCGCGCGATCTCGGCGCTGGTCGCGTCGAGCGGGCGGCGCAGCATGGCCGCGGCGAGCAGGCTCAGCGTGTGCATGGGCTGGCGCAGGTCGTGGCTGGCGGCGGCGATGAAGCGCGTGCGCGCCTGTGCCGCTTCTTCGGCCTGGCGCAGCGCCACGCGCAACTGCGCGTTCGAGCGCACCTGCTGGGCGCGGATCTCGACCGAGTCCACGAAGATGCGATAGGTGTCGCGCGCCACCGTGCGCACGATCAGGCCGTAGGCCATCACCATGGCGGCCAGTCCGAGCTGGATGGTCCCGACGTGCGGCCACTGCACGAGCAGCCAGGACAGCGCCGTGGCCACGAGGATGGGCATGACGAGCAGGCGGATCAGCACCCGCTGCCCGGCCGTGACCGGCACCCCGCCGGCGCACAGGCCGAGCATCAGGATGGTCAGCACCATGTGCTCGTTGTCCGTGATCAGCGGCGTGAACAGCAGCGCGGCGGCGATGCCGAAGCCGTTCAAGCCGCTGAGCCAGTAGGCCCACGAGAGCCGCTTGTTCAAGGGCACCTGCTTAAGGTGCTGCATGCGTCCGAGCACCACCCAGCGCATGCACAGCACCGTGAAGACGAACGCGACCCAGGGCACCCACAGCAGCGGCGAGACGGCATCGGCCACCATGCCGGCGATGATCACGACCGACAGGCACGACATCACCGGCGCCCGCCCGCCGTAGCCGCACAGCAGGCGCAGCAGTTCCTCGCGCACGTAGTCCGGCTCAGGCCCCTGCGCCGCCGGGGTCGACTCGGCGGCAGCGGCGGCGGAGGTTTCGATCATCATGGGCGTTGGGCAGGCGCAGGCGTCAGGCGCTCTTCACGGCAATGTGCCATCGTAACCAGATGAAAAGGTGAGTCGTGCAATGTTCAAGCCGACTGAATCCTGGTATCAAGCCGCCTGAATCCGCCAGCCGCACACAAGCACGACACTGCCAAGCATCATGCCGAGCACCGCAACCCCTACCGCCCGCTACAGCCTCGTCGCCATTGCGCTGCATTGGCTGCTGGCCCTGGCCATCGTGACCTGCTTCTGCGTCGGCCTGTACATGGCCGACCTGCCCTTCTCGCTCACCCGCATCAAGCTGTTCAACTGGCACAAGTGGGCGGGCATCAGCATCCTGGCGCTCTCTGCCATCCGCCTGCTGTGGCGCCTCACCCACAGGCCGCCGGCCGATCCGCCGATGCCGAGCTGGCAGGCGCGCGCCGCCCACCTGACCCACGTGCTGCTGTACGGCTTCTTCTTCGCCGTGCCGCTGGCGGGCTGGGCCTACAGTTCGGCCGCCGGCTTCCCGATCGTCTGGTTCGGCGTGATCCATCTGCCCGACCTCGTCGCGCCGGACAAGGCACTGTCCGAAACACTCAAGGAGCTGCACGGCCTGCTCGCCTATGGCCTGGCCGGCCTCGTCGTGATGCACATTGCCGCGGCGCTGCAACACCAGTTCATCAAGCGCGACAACCTGATCCGTCGCATGCTGCCCTAAGGAGCCCTCATGAAAGCCCTGCTCGCCACCCTGCTGCTCGCCGCCTCCGTGGGCGCCCAGGCCCAAGCCAAGCTCCAGCCCGCCCAGAGCGACCTGAGCTTCCAGGCCCACCAGATGGGCGTGCCCGTCGACGGCCACTTCAAGCACTTCGACGCCCAGCTCGCCTTCGACCCCGCCAAGCTCGCGGCTGCGCAGGTCAGCTTCACCGTCGACATGAACAGCGGCACGATCGGCGCGCCCGAGTACGACGCCGAGCTCGTCAAGGCCGCCTGGTTCAACGCCGGCAAGCTGCCGCAGGCGGTCTTCAAGAGCACGGCCTTCAAGCCGGCCGGCGCCGGCCGCTACGAGGTTGCCGGCACGCTCACCATCAAGGGCCAGTCCAAGCCCGTCGTCGTGCCCGTGACGCTCAGCAAGAGCGGCGCCACGACCGTCGCCACCGGCAGCCTGGCCATCAAGCGCCTCGATTTCAAGATCGGCGAAGGCGAATGGACCGATACCTCGGTCGTCGCCGACGACGTCACCGTCAAGTTCAAGCTCGCCTTCACCGGCCTTTGAAACATCGGCCTACAGGCCGATTTCCATCCCACCCAAGGAGAAACCCGATGATCAAGCAACTCGCCCTCGCCGCCGCCCTGGCCGGCGCCCTGGTCGCAACGGCCCAGGCCGACACCTACAAGATCGACCCTGGCCACACCTACGTCACTTACGAGATCCTGCACATGGGGACCTCGACCAACCGCGGCCGCTTCGACAAGAAGGAAGGCACCATCGAGTTCGACCGCGCTGCCAAGACCGGCCATGTCGACGTGACCTTCGACGTCGCGGGTGCCAGCACCGGCCTCGCCGCGATGGACAAGCACCTGCTGAGCCCGGACATCCTCGACGCCGAGAAGTTCCCGACGGTTCACTTCGTCGGCGACAAGTTCACGTTCGACGGCGACAAGGTCACGGCCGTCAGCGGCCAGCTCACCATCAAGGGCAAGACCGGCCCGGTGACGCTCAAGGCAAACAACTTCAACTGCTACCAGAACCCCATGTATCAGCGCGAGGTCTGCGGCGGCGACTTCGAGACCGAGATCGACCGGCCGTTCTACGGCGTCGACTTCGGCGTCAAATACGGCTTCTCCAAGAGCCTGAAGCTGGTCGTCCAGGTCGAAGCCATCCACCAGTAAGCGATTCGAGGCGCCCGGGTGGCTGCAGCCATCCGTCCTCCGTGCAGTTCAGCCCCGTGCCGCGACCGTGTGTCGCGCCGGGGCTGAATGCATTGGCGAGGCTCATTACAGTCCGACCCAAGCCGAATCGAGTCCCGCCACCATGACCAACGAAGTACCCAGCCCCAAGCAGCCCGCCGCGCCGACGCTCATGCAACGTTGGCAGGCCTTCAGCGTCGCCTTCCTGCGCGCCTTCCACCGCTACGCGAGCTGGCTGGTCAGCATCAGCTGGAACCGCTTCGTCGTCCTGTCCGTTGCCCTGCTGATCGGCGCCAACGTGCTGCAGCACCTGCCGCCCTTTACCTGGAAGATCAACGACACCGTCACGGTCGAGGACGCGCCCGCCGACAACGGTGATGACAACGCCGACAGCTCGCCCGCCGAGCCGCCGGAGACGCCTGCGCAGCCGCAGCAGCCGCAAAAGTCCGAGCCGCCGCAGAAGTCGGAACAGCACGGCATCAAGGTCGACAAGCCGATCCACTACGAAATCTCGATCGACGACAAAGGCCTGCGCATCCACCCGACCCAGCCCGCCGGCGCCGCCTCGGCCGCGGGCAAGGACGATCCGGACCTGCCCTCGGTCGACGTCCGCTTCCCCGCCGACGCCCCCGCCGCCAAGGCCGCGCCAAGCGCCGCCGAGGGCAACGAGGCCGCCATCGACAAGCAAAAGGCCGAGCTCGCCCAGCTCGAGCAGCAGAAGGAAGAGCTGCGCAAGGCCGCCGAACAGGTCCGCGAAAGCATCGAGGCCTCCGCCCGCCAGGCCGAGCGGCAGGCCCGCAATGCCGCGCACCACATGCCGCGCATCCACCACAGCTACGAGCGCCTCGGCGACGGGCTGGTCAACCTGGCGATGTTCTGGATCCTGGCCTCAGCCGTGATCAAGGCCACTTACAAGGGCCGGCTCGTCGCCGAGAAGAAGGCCGCCCAGGCCGCCGAGACGGCCGAGGCCGAATCGCTCAAGCGCCAGGTCGTCGAGGCCCGCATGGCCGCCATGCAGGCCCAGGTCGAGCCGCACTTCCTCTTCAACACCCTGGCCTCGATCGACCACCTGATCGAGACCGACCCGGCGCGCGCCTCGCAGATGCAGAAGAACCTGATCGCCCTGCTGCGCGCCTCCATGCCGACGATGCGCGAGGCCAACCACGGCGGCGTGCGCGAACTCAGCCGCGAGCTGGCCGTCGTCCGGCCCTACCTCGAGATCCTCAAGGTCCGCATGGAAGAGCGCCTGCAGACCGAGATCGACGTGCCCGAAGGCCTGCACTCGGCCGAGTTCCCGCCGATGATGATCCAGGGCCTCGTCGAGAACGCCATCAAGCACGGCCTCGAACCCAAGGCCGAGGGCGGCAAGCTCAGTGTCAAGGCCGAGATCGTGCACGGCAAGCTCGCCGTCACCGTGGCCGACACGGGCCTGGGCTTCGGCCGCGCCGCGACCTCGGGCACCGGCGTCGGCCTGGCCAACATCCGGGAGCGCCTCTCGCTGCTCTACGGCAACCGCGCCGGCGTGACCATCTCGGAGAACCAGCCCAGCGGCACGCGCGTGACCATCACCGTGCCCTATGTGTCCCGCACCACCGACGAAGGAGTCGCAGCATGAGAGCCTTTCTCAAGTTCACCTTCCTGTTCTGCGCCGGCCTCGCCGCGCTGGGCCTGAGCGCCCTCGTGATCGCCGCGCTGATGCACCACGGCCACGGCGCCTGGCATCCCGACCTCTCGCTGAACGTCAATGGCGACGACATCGACCTGGACGGCGTCAACGGCCCGGGCTGGCTGGTCGGCCTGATCGTCACCGGCGTCGTCGGGCTCGTGCTCGGCGTCGTCCTGCCCATCGTGCTGCTGCTGGGCATCGGCCTGCCGCTGCTCATCGTCGGCATCACCCTCGGCGCACTCGTGCTGGCGGTCTGCGGTGTCGGCGCCGTGCTGGGCTCGCCCTTCGTGCTGTTCGCGCTGTTCGTGCTGTGGCTGATCCGCCCCCGTCGGGCCCGAAAGCTGAATTAGCATCCGGCCCATGAGCGAAGCCCCCGTCCAGATCCGCGCCGTGCTCGCCGACGACGAGCGCCTGATGCGAGAACAGCTCCGGACCCGCCTCGGCGAAGTCTGGCCCGACCTCGAAATCGTCGCCGAAGCGCGCAACGGCGAGGAAGCCGTCGCCCTGGTGCAGGAGCACCACCCGGACATCGTCTTCCTCGACATCCGCATGCCCGGCCTGACCGGCGTGGACGCGGCGCGGCGCATTGCCCAGCTGCCCGAGGACGACTCCTGGCTCGTGCCCGAGATCGTCTTCATCACTGCCTACGACCAGTACGCCATCGAGGCCTTCACGCAGGGCGTGGCCGACTACGTGCTCAAGCCCGCCGAGCGGGAGCGGCTGCAGATCACCGTCGAGCGCATCAAGAAGCGCCTGGCCCAGCGCGGCGAAGGCGCGGCCGAACCCGCCGGCGGCAGCAGCGCCACGGCCGGCGCGCCGCTGCAGCAGCTGCTGCACAAGCTCGCCGCGCAGATGAACCCGGCCGGCGCGCCCAAGTACCTGCAGTGGATCCAGGCCAGCGTCGGCCAGGCGATCCAGATGATCCCGGTCGAGGACGTGCTCTTCTTCATCAGCGACGAGAAGTACACGCGCGTGCAGACCGCCAAGCTCGAGGCGCTGATCCGCAAGCCGATCAAGGAACTCGTCGACGAGCTCGACCCGGCGCTGTTCTGGCAGATTCATCGCTCGACGCTCGTCAACGCCCACGCCATCGACGGCATCACCCGCGACTTCCGCGGCCGCCAGCTCGTCGGCGTGCGCGGCCTCGGCGAAAAGCTCGAGGTCAGCCGCAGCTACACGCACCTGTTCAAGGGCATGTAGAGCCCGCGCGGGCTGCGCGGCGACGCGCCAGCGCCACGCCCGAAGGCTTCGCGCAGCTGACGGACACGCGCCCGCCGCGCGACAGGGCGTAGAGTCCGAGCAACTAAGCCGTTATCCCGGCGGCAAGGGCGGAGGGCGCGATGGATCTCGAAGCAATCGGCGTGGCCTTGGGTGGCGTCGTGGCGGGCGGCCTGGCCGCGGCAGCGGCGAGCGCCTGGTGGTGGGGACGCAAGCTCGGCCGCGCCACCAGGCAGGTCGCCAAGCTCGACCAGGCCCGCCAGTTCGCCGACCAGCAGAGCAACCAGGTTCGCAAGCAGGTCGAGCAATTGCAGAAGGAAGTGGCCGAGCTGCGCGTCCAGGCCAGCCGCGCCAAGCCGCGCGTCGAGGTCACCGTGGTCCCGCCGGCCGAGACCACGACCGAGGAGCTGCTGCTGAGGGCCACCGCGCCGTCGGCCGCGGCCGAGCCCTTCCCGCAGACGCAGATCCTGCCGCGCAAGCGCTGACGCCGGCCTGCAACGCGCGCGGCCGCGCCGAGCACGGCCGCAGGCCGCTTGTATGATCCGCGCCGGCTGGCCGGCCTCATTGCGGGCGCCGCATTGCCGCCTGCCACCGGGAGACCTGCCGTCTTGAAGCGCGTCCTGATGATTGCCTATCACCTGCCGCCCCTGGCTGGCAGCAGCGGCATCCAGCGCACCTTGCGCTTCGCCCAATACCTGCCTCGCAACGGCTGGGAGCCCTTGCTGCTGACGGTGCATCCGCGCGCCTACGAGCGCACCAGCGACGACCTCATGCGCGACCTGCCCGAAGGCGTCGTGCTGCGCCGCGCCTTCGCGCTCGACACGGCCCGCCACCTGACGCTCGGCGGCCGCTACGTCGGCGCCACCGCGCGGCCCGACCGCTGGGTCAGCTGGCGCTTCGACGGCGTGCGCCAGGGCCTGAAGATGATCCGCGAGTTCGAGCCGCAGGCCATCTGGTCGACCTACCCGATCGCAACAGCCCATCTGATCGGCGCGGCGCTGCAGCGCAAGAGCGGCCTGCCCTGGATCGCGGACTTCCGCGACCCGATGGCCCAGCCAGACCAGCATTACCCGAGCGACCCGGCCACCTTCGCAAGCTTTGTGGCCATCGAAAAGGCCGCCGCCGCGCAGGCCACGCGCATGGTGTTCACGACGCCGGGCGCGCTGCGCGACTACCGGCAGCGCTATCCGCAGGCGGGCGAGCGCATGGCCCTGCTCGAGAACGGCTACGACGAGGAGAGTTTCGCCACCGCATCCGCGGCGCCGCATGCGGCCCGGCGCGACGACGGCCCGCTCGTGCTGCTGCACAGCGGCGTCGTCTACCCGGCCGAGCGCGACCCGACGCAATTCTTCGAAGCCCTCGGCCGCCTGCGCCGCGCGGGCCAGCTGACGCCCGAGCAATTGCGCATCCGCTTCCGCGCCGCCGTGCACGACGCCATGCTGCGCGACACCGCGCGCGCCCATGGCGCCGAGGAGTTCATCGAGATGGTCCCGCCCGTGCCCTATCGCGAGGCGCTGGCCGAAATGCTCGGCATCGACGCGCTGCTCGTCATGCAGGCGAGCAACTGCAATGCGCAGATCCCCGCCAAGCTCTACGAATACCTGCGCGCCGGCCGCCCCATCCTCGGCCTGACCGATCCGGCCGGCGACACGGCCTGGGCGCTGCGCAGCGCGGGCATCGAGGACGTCGTCGCGCTCGACTCGACCGACGCGATCGTCGCGGCGCTGCCGGGCTTTGTCGAGCGGCTGCGCGCGAACCGCGTCGCGGCCGCCACGGCCGAAGCCGTGGCCCGGGCCTCGCGCGAAAGCCGGACCCAGGAGCTCGCGGCCATGCTGGACGACGCCACTCGCTCCTGAGCGCGAGCCGTCCAGGGCTCGCTCAACGGCGCTCGCTCAATGCGCGGGCACCATCGCTGCCAGCTTGGCCTTGTCGACCGGGCAGCCGAGCGCCTCGAACGCGGCCTTGTCGTGCAGGTTCAGCACATAGGGCATGTACTCGCCCAGCGTCTGCACCTCCTCGCCGGGCTTCTTGACCGCGAACCAGCTGTGCTTGAAGTCGCGGTTGACCTGCGTATGGCGGTTGAGGATGAGGCCGGCGTCGGGCGAGCCGCCCGGGATGCCGTCGCCATTGCCCCACTCCATCCAGGCCACGCCGCATTGCTCGGTGGCGTTGGCCGGGCGATCCGGCGCGCGTGTCACGACCACGGTGAAATAGCCCTTGTCGTCGACCGCGGACTTGACGCTTTCGTCGAACAGGCAGTCCACGGTCAGGCCGGTCGGCGGCGCGGCGAGCGTGCACATCGACCAGTAGCGCATATTGGCGCTCTGATCCACGGGCTTGGGGTCGCCGTCGATGGTCTTCGGCGCGGTGGGCATCTTGCCGCGCACGACGTAGACCTTGCCGTAGGCCTGGCTGATGTACTTGTAGCCGTAGCGCGTGGACAGGTTGCTCCAGAAGCCGCCGCGGTCCTCGGCCATGCCATCAAACGCGAGGGCCGGGAAGAAAGTCTTGAGCACGAGGTACTCGCGGTTGAAGAAGCGCTCCATCGGCTCGACGCTGAAGTCGTGCGCCGCCGTGCGGTCCGCCGGACGCCAGGGCAGCTTGTTCAGCGCCACCCAGAGCTTGCGCGAGATCGGCAGCGGCACCTGCTTGCCTCGCAGCGGCGCGGCCGTCGCGGCGCAAGCGGCTTCGCCGGTCAGGACCTGGCCGTCGGCCGTGTGGAGCTCGACCTGCGGCACGCCGGCGCCGCCGAGGAAGTCCGTGCCCTGGTCCGGCACGTAGTTGCGCATGTGCATGCCGATGGCCCTGCCCGCATCGGCCATCGTGTAAACGGTGTTGCGCGGCCGCGGGCTCGGCGGCTGGCCGTTGACGATCGAGAAGGTGTAGCTGCGCGCCTCCACATCGCGACGCACGCCAGAGCGGAAGGGGTTGGACGAGCCGGCGTCCGGATCGATGTCGATGTCGTCGATGACGTCGCGCGGCACGCCGTTCTCGGTATAGGTGGTGAAGCTCCAGTGACGGATGTGCGGGAACTGCCCCTTCACGACGAGGTGCGCGCCTTCGGGGATGCGGAACCACGCCGTATCGAAGGTGTTCATCGTGTCGGGAAACTGGTTCTCCAGGCCGTAGTCGTCCGGGTCGGTCGTGTAGAAGCCGGAACGCAGCTTGGGGCCGGGCCAGAAGCAGGAACCGAGCTTCTCGTTGACGTAGACCGATTCCTTGGTATGGATGTCGGTCGGCCGCTCCGGCGGCATCGGCGGCAGGATGAAGTCGTGGCCGTTGCTGCCCATCACGTAGCCATCGGCCCGCGGCGTCGGGCCACCGCGCGGCGGCGCCACGCCATCCCAGGTGTAGCGGCCATAGGCCGGGCGGCCCGCCGGGCCGTCGTCGACGGCCTGCCGGCTGATCCACCACGCCAGCGCGGCGACCGCCACCACCAGCACGGCCAGGAAGCCCAGCACGATGCGCAGCAAAAGTTTCATTCGGATGTCTCCAGTTCGAATCGTGGGCGCGATGCTAGAGACGGGTGCCTGCCAGAATAGTTGCGCACCTAACATTCCGAGTGAATCCGCCTGATGGCAAACCCTGAACCTGCAGTGATCGTCCGTCCGTTGATCGCGGCCACCGTGTTCGGCGCACTGCCGGACGACGGCCTCGATTCGCTGTGCGCGGCCGCCGCCGTGCAGCGCTACCGGGTGCCGACGCTGTTGTGGCCGGCCGGGCAGCCCATGCATTACCTCTGGCTTGTGGTGCAGGGCCAGATCGACATTTACGACCGCCAGACGGAAGGCCTGGAAGGTCTCGTCGGCATGATCGGGCCCGGCCGCTGGGTGTCCTGGGTCGGGCTGTTCATGGAGCAGCCGCACCTGCAGGATTTCTGGGCCGCCGACGACACCACGCTGATCGCCGTGCCGGCCGCGGCCGTGCGGCAGGTCCTCGCCCGCCATCCCGCCCTGTATCCGCGGGTGATCGACGAGATCGGCAACCGCATGCAGATCTTCATGCAGCTCGTCGGCCAGTTCTCCGTCGGCACGCCGGTCCAGCGCGTCGCCAATCTGCTGCATGGGCTCGCCCACGTGCAGGCGGTGCCGGCGAGCTCACTGGCGCTCGACACCTCGCAGGCGCGGCTGGCGCTGATGCTGGGCATCAGCCGGCAGCTCGTCGGCAAGTCGCTGGAGGCGCTGGAGCAGCAGGGCCTGCTGCGGCGGGCCTACGGCAAGATCGAGCTCACGGACCTGGCCGGACTGGCGGCCTACGCCCACCAACCACGCGACTAGGGCCTGTTAACACTACGGAGGCCCGATGCGTTGCCTTCAAAACAAGTCCGAGCAAGGCGCAAAACGAAGCTGGGGTGCGGCCCCAGCGAGGCTTTGCAACGCCGCGCGGGCTTGTTTTGAAGGCAACCCTTCGGGAATGGGTCGCCCAGGGCGCATGGCGTCGTTGCTCGCCTTGCCAAGGCGGCCAGCCTTGGCGGCGGCTCGCGCCTAGCCCTGCATCCCTGGGCGGCCCATTCGCACGGGCCTCCGTAGTGTTAACAGGCCCTAGGCCCGACGCCAGGTGGCGATCAAGTACTGCGCCGCCCAATAAGTCGGCAGCACCAGCGCGGCGGCCAGCGGCAGCGGGCCGGCGAACTTGTTGAAGGCGATGCAGCTGTCCGAGAACAGGAACAAGAGGCCGCCGAGCGCGAGCAGCGCATCGTCGCGCGCCTGCGCGCTGCCACGGCCCAGCCAGCCGACGACAGCCGCCTGCGCCGCCATCGACGCGAGGCAGGCGACGTAAGCCAGCACGGGCGCGTGCAACTCCGCGGGCACGCCGGGCCACAGCAGCGCGAGCATGCCGACAGCCGCGAGCCCGTAGGCCGCAAAGGCCGGCCACCAGGCGGCAAAGCGGCGCACCTGCGTGAAAGCGCGCAGATAGGCCAGATGCGCGAGCAGGAAGGCAACCAAGCCCGGCACGAAGCCGCCCGGGAACATCAGCGCCACGTCGCCCCCGAGCGAGCACACGAGGCCCACGCGCAGCCACATTGGCGCACGCCAGCCGAGCACGATGATCAGCAGCGTCGTCAGCGGCTTGAAGACGAACATCAGCATCGGCGGCAGGCCGTACTCCGACCCGATGCACAACAGCGCGCTCGCGAGGATCAGCAGGGGCAGTGCTTTTTTCATCTTCATTTCTGGCTGGCTTGCTTGGCCGCGGTTTCGGCGGCCTTGGCGGCGAGCTGCTCGCGCATGCGCTTGAGCTTCTCGCGCGGGTCTTCCTTGAGGCCGCTCTCGTGCAGCTTCATCTCGGTGATGAAGCGGCTGGGCACGCCCATCACGGTCTCGCGGCCCTTCTTGCGGCGGCGCAGCGTCGAGACAGCCAGCGTGCGGCGCGCGCGCGTGATGCCGACGTACATCAGCCGGCGTTCTTCTTCGAGGCGCGCGGCCGTCATCTCCTCGTCCTCGGTCTTGAAGGGCAGCAGGCCTTCGTTGACGCCGGCCAGGAAGACGTGCGGCCACTCCAGGCCCTTGGAGGCGTGCAGCGTCGTGAGCGTGACCTGGTCCTGCTCGTCGCCGCGCTCGGCCAGCGAGAGGATGACGCTGATGGTCTGGGCGACCTCGAGCACGCTCTGCGTTTCCTGCGCGATGCCTTCCTCGACCTGGCCGCCGCAGCGCTTGGCGACCCAGTCGACGAAGTCGAGCACGTTGGCGAAGCGCGCCTGCGCCACCTTCTCGTTGTCTTCGCTCTCGATCAGGTGCTGCTCGTAGCCGATGTCCTTGATCCACTCGATCAGCATGGCGCGCGCGGCGTCGGCACCGCGCGTCTGCTCGGCGCGGAACTGCAGGTCGTTGACGTAGCGGCCGAACTCGTGGAGCGAGCCGAGCGCCTTGCCAGTGATCACCGTGGCGAGCGACTCGGCGAACAGCGCTTCGAACATGCTGCACTTCCACTGGCCGGCGAAGCGGCTCAGGTGGCCGAGCGTGGTGTGGCCGATGCCGCGCTTGGGCGTGGTCACGGCGCGCAAGAACGCCGGGTCGTCGTCCTGGTTGACGAGCAGGCGCAGCCAGGCGCAGAGGTCCTTGATCTCGGCCTTGTCGAAGAAGCTCTGCCCGCCCGAGACCTTGTAGGGAATCTGCGCGCGGCGCAGCGCCTGCTCGAAGGAGCGCGCCTGGTGGTTGGCGCGGTAGAGCACGGCGAAGTCGGCGAAGTTCTGCATCTTGCCGTCGCCGCGCAGCGCGTTGATGCGGGCCACGGCGCGCTCGGCCTCATGCTCCTCGCCGTCGGACTCGATCAGCGCGATCGGGTCGCCGTCGCCGAACTCGCTCCAGAGCTTTTTCTCGAACAGCTTGGGGTTGCCGGCGATGACGTTGTTGGCGGCGCGCAGGATGGCGCCGGTCGAGCGGTAGTTCTGCTCGAGCGGGATGACTTCGAGATTTGGGTAGTCGTGCGGCAGGCGCTTGAGGTTCTCGATGGTGGCGCCGCGCCAGCCGTAGATGCTCTGGTCGTCGTCGCCCACGGCCGTGAACAGCGCGCGGCTGCCGACGAGCTGCTTGAGCAGCTCGTACTGCACGGCGTTGGTGTCCTGGTACTCGTCGACGAGCACGTAGCGCAGCATGTCCTGCCACTTGCCGCGCGCTTCGGCGTCCTGCTGGAAGAGCTTGAGCGGCAGCGTGATGAGGTCGTCGAAGTCGACGGCCTGGTAGCTCGTCAAGCGCTCCTGGTAGCGCGCCATGACGATGGCGGCATTGCGCTCCAGGTCGTTGGCGGCGATGGCGGCGGCCTGCTCGTGGTCCAGGCCCTGGTTCTTCCACAGCGAGATCGTCCACTGCCACTGGCGCGCCAGCGCGGCGTCGGTCGTGCCGCCTGCGTCCTTGAGCGTGGCCAGCACGTCGTCGGCGTCGAGGATGGAGAACTGCTCCTTGAGCCCGACACGCGTGCCCTCGCTGCGCAGGATCTTCACGCCGAGCGAGTGGAAGGTCGAGATCACGAGGTCCTTGGACGCCCTGGCGCCGATCAGCGCCTTGGCACGCTCGCGCATCTCCTGCGAGGCCTTGTTCGTGAAGGTGATGGCGGCGATCTGACGCGGCAGATAGCCCGCTTCGAGCAGCCGCGCGATCTTGTGCGTGATCACGCGCGTCTTGCCGGAGCCCGCACCCGCGATCACGAGGCAGGGCCCGCCGAGGTGGTGGACCGCAGCGAGCTGGGCGGGATTCAGGGAGGGAGGAGCTTCGGCCATCGGTCGGACTGCGGGGGGCCGCGCA
>Ga0213878_10000593_pt1 | contig 13334 bp, 16 predicted proteins | sample VelepicoBEBS_R02_FD_161053 | JGI IMG/M metagenome (GOLD analysis project Ga0213878, IMG submission 161053) | Vellozia epidendroides bulk soil microbial communities from rupestrian grasslands, the National Park of Serra do Cipo, Brazil - BS_R02 | ecosystem: Environmental > Terrestrial > Soil >... | reverse complement strand
CCGCGCGCACCGCGGCCGCGGAGCTGGGACTGCCCGATCTCGGCGACGACGGCTGGCCGCTCGTGCACGACGGTCCGATCTTCCCCGACCCGCCGCCGCCGCGCGCTACTTACGAAGACCGCGGCGGCACGTTTCAGCTTTAGTGGATTGCTGCGCCCGATCCGCTTACGCGCGGACGACGGCGATCGCGGTGAGCTCGAAACGGCAGCCGAACAGCAACGGTCCGGAGCCGATGAACGCGCGCGCCGGTAGCGGTCCGTCGAAATAGCGCACGTAGACCGCGTTGAACGCGGCGAAGTGCGTGACGTCCGGCGCGAAGACCGTCACCATGACCAGCTCGACCGTCGTCATGGCGGCCGCGCCGAGCACCGCGCGCAGATCGTCCATCAGGAAGCGCGCTTCGTCGGCGACGTCGTCCGGCGGCTTCATCGTGCTCGGATCGAGGCCGAGCCGGCCTGAGACGTAGAGCGTCTCGCCGGCTCGCACGGCGTCGCTGAACGGCAAACGCGTCACCCCGGCGGGGAGCGAGGCGCGCGGGAGGACGATGTGCTCGCGTTCCATGGCCGCTACGATCGCGCGCCGCCGTAGATGCGTTTCAGCACGACCTCGAGCGGCGCGCCCTGCGCGACGATCGTGACGAGCACGACGGCGAACGTCGCGTCGATGATCTGCGGCCGGTTCGGGATCGAGTCGGGTAGTGAGAGCGCCAGCGCGAGCGGGAGCGCACCGCGCATCCCGGCGAGGAACACGGTGATGCGGTCGGCGCGCTTCCGCGCGGCGAGAAGTGCGAGGAGCGCGCGCGCGAGCCAGACCGCGAGGACGGCGACGATGACGAGGAACGGCTCGTGCAGCACGCGCTCGGGGCGAATCAGCAGCCCGGTCGCGATGAACACGACCGCGTTCGCGACGAACGCGAGCGCGCTCCATGCGCGGTCGACGTCCTCTGCGTGGGTGATCGCGCCCGGAACGCGCCCCGCCGCCGCGCGCAGCGCGATCGCACCCGCCGCCGTCGCGAAGATCCCCGAGCAGTGCAGCGCGGTCGCCCCGATGTACGCGAGGTACGCGAGCACGATCGTCACCGTCACCTCGTACTCCGAGGCGTTCGTCGCGCGCAGCACGCCCGCGCAAAGCACGCCGAGCAGCACGCCGATCGCGACGCCGCCCACGACCTCGAGCACGCCGAACAGCACGTCGGCTCCGACCGAGACCGGCTGACCGGCCGCGAGCGCCGTCGCGAAACCGAACAAGACCAGCGCGACGCCGTCGTTGCTGAGCGACTCCGCTTCGACCAGCGTGCGCAGCCGTTCCGGGACGGCCACCGTCCGAAACGCCGCGACGACCGCGACCGGGTCGGTCGCGGCGACGATCGACCCGAACAGCAGCGCGGAATCGAGCGGCAGCGCACGCGCCAGCACCAGCACGCCCGCGACGATCGCCGCCGTGAACAGCGTCCCCGGGACCGCGAGCAGTGCGATCGGACCGGCGAGCGCGCGGAGCGTGCGCAGATCGAGATTCCACGACGCCTCGAAGATCAGCGGCGGGAGGAACACGAACAGCAGCGTGTCGCCGAACGCGAACGGCGGCGCGATCGGCACCAGCGCGCCGATCGCGACCAGCGCGACGGCGGCGGGGACGCGCACGCGCTGCGCGAGGATCGCAACGAGCACCGCGGCGCCGAGCAGCACCGTGAACGCGCCGACGCCGTGCGCGAGCTCGCTCATCGTGCCTACCCGCTCATGACGCGAGCCGCGGGAGAACGTCCGAGGCGCGAGCGCGGATCGAGCGGTCGACGTGCGCGGTCAGCGCCGTTTCCTCGGGATTCACTTCGACCACGTACGCGCGCGTCGCGCGCTTCGTCGCGAGCGACGCCGCGGGCTGCACCATCCCCGACGTCCCGACGACCAGCATCAGCTCCGCGCGCCGCGCCGCGTCGAACGCCGCTTCGAGCGCGTCCGCGGGGAGCGCCTCGCCGAACCACACGATGTCCGGCCGCCACATCCCGCCGCACTCGTGCCGCAGCGCGGCGACGTCGAAATCATCCTTCGACAAGCTCAGGATGACATCGTCCAAAGGGCGCCGCGCGTCGCAGCGCGTGCACTTCGCCTCGCGCATCTTCCCGTGCAGCTCGAGGACGTTGCGCGATCCGGCGAGGATGTGGAGCGAGTCGACATTCTGCGTCGCGAGCGTGAAGTCGGGGACGCGCTTCTCGATCTCTGCGAGCGCCACGTGCGCGGGCGACGGCTGCACGGCGGCGTGCGCGCGGCGCCGCTCGCCGTACCACGTCCACACCAGCCGCGGATCGCGCGCGAATCCCTGCGGCGAGGCCAGCTCCTCGACACGGTGCGTGCGCCACAACCCGCCGACGCCGCGGAACGTCGGCAGCCCGCTCTCCGCGGAGATCCCGGAGCCCGTCAGCACCATCACCGAACGTGCCGCGTGCAAGCGCTCGCGTAGCTCGCCGAGGTCGCTCTCCGTCACCTGCATCGTGCGCGCTTCGCGGGCCGGTCCCATCCGTCCGTCGGCGCGGGACGTTTTCCAGGGGTGAGGGGTTCGGCGAAGCGAACGGCTGCCCAATGGATCCGGGGGTCCGCCTGATGGAGCGGGTTCGCGCGCGCGACACGAGCGCTTTCGAGGCGCTCTACGACGGCTACCACCGGCTCGTGTTCGGGATCGGGCTGCGGATGCTCGGCGATCCGTCGTCGGCCGAGGACCTCACGCAGAACGTGTTCCTGAAGATCTGGACCGCGCCGGAGACGTTCCGCGGCGGCTCGTTCGTCGCGTGGGTCTCGCGCGTCGCGCGCAACCGCGCGCTCGACGTCCTGCGCTCGAAATCGGCGCGACCCGAGATCGAGATTCCGGCCGATCTCCCGCTCGAAGGCGCGCTCGACGACGACGTCCTGGCGAACCTCGACGCCCAGCGCGTCCGCGACGCGCTCAGCGCGCTTCCGCCCGAGCAGCGCAGCCTCATCGAGATGGGGTTCTTCGGGGGCGCGACGCATCAGGAGCTCGCGCGCCGCACCGACACGCCGCTCGGCACGGTGAAGACGCGGATCCGCAGCGGCTTGCGGCGGCTGCGCGAGTCGCTCGGGGAGCGGGTGACCCGATGAGCGCGCAACCGGACCGCGAAGCGATGCTCGACTCCGTCGCGCTCTACGCGCTCGGCGTGCTGCCGCGCGAAGAAGCCGCGCTCATCGCGGCGTTCATCGCGAACGACGACGGCGCGCGGCGCGAGTACGTCGAGCTGCGCGGCGCGGCCGACGCGCTCGCGCACTCGGCCGACGAACCGGTCGACTCGGCGCGCTCGGCGCGCATGAAAGAACGGCTGATGGCGCGCGTGCGCGCCGACGCGGCCGCGGCGGCGGCGCGACCGCGCCGCAGCGCCGAACGGCGCCCTGCGCCGGCGTATCCGGCGTGGCTGTGGGGGACGGGCCTGGCGGCCGCGGCGGCGATCGTGTTCGCGGTCGTCACGGTCGCGCAGGACCTCACGCTGCGCGGCGACCTCGCCGCGGCGGACCGGCGCGTCGGGACGCTGCAGAGCCGGCTGGCCCAGAACGAGCGCGCGGCGGCGCAGGACCGCCAGATGCTCGCCGACCTGCTCTCTCCCGACGCGACGCACTACCAAGTCGCCGAAGGCTCGGTGGTCGTGCGCGGCGACCGGCTGTACTTCGCTCTCTCCAAGCTGCCGCCGCTGCCGAAGGGTCACGTCTACCAGGCGTGGACCGCCGTGAAAGCCTCGACGAAGATGGCGCCCGGCCCGACGTTCGTCCCGAATCCGGGGAGCGTCACCGTCGTCCCGCTGCGCGTCGACGCGACGCGGGTCGGTACGGTCGCGCTCAGCGTCGAACCTGAGGGCGGGAGCAAAGCTCCGACGACCACACCGACCTTCGTCCGCCCGCTGACCTAGGAACACCACCGCCGCTGCTCGAGCCCGTCACCCGCGCGACGCGCCGCGAGGCGATCGCCTACGCCGCGCGCCGCCCGTACGACAACGTCTTCCTCCAATGGGTGCTCGAGGGCGGCCACGGCCCCGGCGTGCCGGACGACGTGATCCTCAACCGTGACTTTCGCGGCCGCATCAACGGGATGGTCTACTACGGCGCGCAGCTGGTCGTCACGGCCGACGCGGAGACCGCGGTCGACGCGATCGCGGTCGAGACCCGCAAGCACCGCGGGCTGCGCAGCTTCGTCGGGCCGAAGGACGTGGTCGACGTGCTGTGGTCGCGCGTGCGCAGCTGGCATCCGGCGCCCGCGATCGTGCGCGGCGCGCAGCCGCTCTACGCGCTCGTCCCCGGCGCGCTGCGCGCGAACGGTCCGGACGTCGGCGTGCGGCCGGCGCGCGACGACGAGGCCGAGCTCGTCGCCGACCACAGCGGCCGCATGATCCTCGCCGAGCTCGGCTACGACCCGCGCGCGAACCGCTCGGCGTTCGTCGCGACGGTGCGGCGCGCGATCGGCCTGGGCCACTGGTGGGTCTGGATCGTCGATGGCGAGGTGCGTTTTCAGCTCAACGTCGGGCCGCGGACTGCCGCGACCGCGCAGCTGCAAGGCGTCTGGACGCCGCCCGCGCAACGCGGGAACGGCTACGCCTCGCTCGCGCTCGCCGCGATCGCGCGCCGCCTGTTCGCCACGGAGGCCACGCTCTCGCTCTACGTCAACGATTTCAACGCGCCCGCGATCGCGCTCTACGAGCGGCTCGGCTTCACCCGCGTCGGCACGTTCGCGACGTATCTGTTTCCATGATGCGCGTCCCTCGGCGGAGCTCCGGTACGCCCACCGCGCTCGCGCTCGACGCGCTCGCGGTCGTGCTCGCGTGGGTCGCGTCGTCCTCACCCCTGCCGCGCGGCTGGATCGAGCACGGCTACGCGAACGGGATGTTCGCGGCGATGAACCGCGCGCTGGTGCCGCTCACGAACCTCGTGCCGTTCGCGGTCGGCGACCTCGAGCTCGCCGTCGTGCTGATCGCGCTGATCGTCTGGTGGGTGCGCGGAATTCGGCGCGCGCCGCGCGGGCGCAAGCTGCGCGCGGCCGCGCTTTTGGCCGCGCACACGATCGGCTTCGCGGCGCTCGGGCTCGTCCTCTTCGAGCTGTCGTGGGGGCTGAACTACCGCCGCGCGACCGTGGTGCAGCGCATCGACTACAGCGAAGCGCGCGTCACGGACGCCGCGGTCGCGCGCTTCAGCGAGCGAATCGTCGGGATCCTGAACGGCGACGTCGCGGCGGCGCACGCCGAGACGCTGGACCGCGCGAAATTGCGCGCCGCGTACGAGCCGGTCGTCGAGCGGCTCGGCGACGACTGGCCGGTCGAGGTGACCGCCGCGAAGACGACCCTGCTGGAGCCATACTACGAAGCGGCGGGGATCGGCGGGCAGTACTCGCCCTTCTCGTTCGAGACGATGCTCAACGGGTCGTTCCTCCCGTTCGAGGTCCCGCGCGCGCTCGCGCACGAATGGGCGCACGCCGGCGGCTTCACCGACGAAGGCGACGCAAACTACATCGGGACGCTCGCGTGCCTGCGTTCGGACGACCCGCTGATACGCTACTCCGGCGCGTTCTGGACCTACGGCGATCTGCCCGAAGCGCAGCGCCGCCGGCTGAAGCTCGACCCGCGCGTGATCGCCGACTTCCAGGCCAGCCGCGAGCGGTTTCTGCGGAACTACAAGCCCCAGATCTTCGCGATGCAGTGGCGCTTCTACGACCGCTTTTTGCGCGCGAACCGCGTGCGCGGGGGCGTCGCCTCGTACGGGTTCTTCCTGAAGCTCCTGGTGGGAACGCCGGTGGACGCGAACGGCCTTCCGGTGGTACGATCAGGGTCCACTTCGTGAGCCCTCCTCGGGCCTGAGCGGCCCGAGTCCGAATGAGGAGGTTCCGGTGATCGCACGGTTGTCGTCGCATTGGTGGCTGTTCTTGATCCGGGGGATCCTGGCGCTCGCGCTGGGGGTCCTGTTCCCGCTCTATCCCGGCGCGGCCATTTACACGCTCGCGCTCCTGTTCGGCGCCTACGCGTTCGTCGACGGCATCGTCGCGATCGTGGCGGCGCTGCGGATGAACCACGCCGAGCACAACTGGGGCTGGCTGCTGGTCGAGGGCGTCCTCGGCGTGCTGGTCGGCGTGATCACGTTCTTCTATCCGGGGATCACGGCGCTTTGGCTGATCTACCTCTTCGCGGCGTGGGCGATCCTCACCGGGATCGCCGCGATCGTGGCCGCGATCCGGCTGCGGCAGCTCCTCAACGAATGGCTGACGATCGTGCTCGGCGCCATCTCGCTGCTCGCCGGGATCGCGATCCTGTTCGTCCCCGCGATCGGCGCGCTGGCGCTCGTGTGGACGATCAGCGTGTACGCGCTGCTCGCGGGGATCGTCTTGATCGGGCTCGCCTTCCGCCTTCGGGGATTGCAGGGCAGGGTCGCCGGAACGCCCGCCTAGCCTCAAATTTCGCCCGGCGACGAGGGCGGACGGCGCGCTCGGAGAAGGCCCCGGTCCGGCCTGCGCAGCGCCGGCCGGATGGAGGGTCGAGATGTCCGTCCGTTCACGAGCTCTCTCGCGCAGCGGCGCCGCGCTGCTCGCGTTCGCGCTGATCTTCGCCGCAGCGACCGCAGCCGCGGCCGCGTACCCGTCCCCCGCGCCGGCCGCGGCGACGCTGGGCACGCAACCCTACGATGACGCGCCCGGCGTGCAGGTGACGCTGATCTCGCTGACGCGCACGAACGGCTCGATCACCGCGCGCTGGTCGTATCACAACACGACCAGCGGTCCGCTGCAGATCGCGAAGTCGTTCACGGGTATGGGGTACAGCGAGCCGTACAGCTTGAGCTACGACGCATATCTGCTCGACGGAACGACGAAGTATCCGGTGCTCAAGGACAAAGCGTACCCGATCGCGGGGACGCATCCCGGTCACAAGGTCGTGACGCTCGCCGCGGGCCAGACCTATGCGACGTGGGCGAAGTTCCCGGATCCCGGTCCGTCGACGACGGCGATCACCGTGGTGATCCCCGGCGCCCAGCCGTTCGAGAACATCACGATCTCCTAGAGCGCGCTACGCGAGCGCAGGCGTCAGCCGGCGCGCGTTCTCGTCCGTGATCGCGTGCAGCGTCGCATCGGTCAGGCCGAGCGCGCGCAGCCCGCGCAGATCGCCATCGTACGAGTACGGAATGTTCGGCCAGTCGGTGCCGAGCACGATCTGCCGCGCGCCGCGCTCGACGTCTTCGCGCGCGACGCGGATGCGCGAGGGCGACTCGGGCGCGAACGCCATCGTCGTGTCGAGGAACAGCCGCGGCTCGCGCTCGGCGAGATCGAGATAGCGCACGTAGTCCGGCATCCCGAAGTGCGCGACCACGACGCGCAGCTTCGGATGCTTTTCGAGCACCTGCGCGATCCGGCGCGGGCCGTCGTTCGTGTCGTCCGACCACGGGATGTGCCCGACGTGCGCGAGGACGAAGCCCTCGTGCTCTGCGACCGCGTCGAGCGCGCCCGCCAGACGCGGGTCGTCGAGCCCGAACCGCTGCACATCCTCGTGCACCTTGAGCCCCGCGCAGCCGCCGCGGAGCGCGTCGCGCATGTCGCCGGCCGGATCGGGATCCTCGACGTGCACCGTGCCGAGCGGGATCGCGCCGGCGCCGAGCTCGCGCGCCGTCGCGTTCAGCCAGCCGTTCAGATCGCGCGCGATCCCCGGCTTGTGCGCATACGAGCAGAAGGTAAACTTTTCCACACCGTTGTCTCGGAGCGAACGTGCCACTTCGCGCGGCTCGGTCGGGTGCTCCAGCACCCACGGGCTGCGCTCCGCGAACCAGCGCCGGATCGCCGCGAAGAGGCGCGGCGGGTGCAAGTGCGTGTGGACGTCGATCACCGCGCCGCATGAGCGCGAAGCCGGGCCGCTTGGTTTCAGCGACCGTCCGCGTGCTCGACCGTCGCGCCCCGGAGGCGATCCCCTCAGCAGTACCGATCGTGCGGTCGATACCAAGATGAATGCCAAACGGAATCTTCGAGCACGGCCGTCGCCCGGCTGCCAGGAGTCCCCAGTCGGAGGGCGCACCTCCCGGGCTTATGCAGACTGCGACCGCCCAGCGCGCGCGGCGGACCCCCGCGTGGGTCAACTTCGTTGCCCTCTCTATCATCCACGTCGGCGCGCTGTGCGCGCTGATCCCCGGGACCTTCCACTGGAGCGCGCTCATCGTGCTCGCCGTGCTGTACTACACGACGGGCGCGTGGGGGATCTGCCTCTGCTACCACCGCGTGCTCACGCATCGCAGCCTCAAGCTGTGGCAGCCGCTCGAGTACGTCGCGGCCGTCTTCGGCGTCCTGGCGATGCAGGGCGGCCCGATCGACTGGATCTCGACGCACCGCGCACACCACGCACACACCGACAAAGAAGGCGACCCGCACGACGTGAACCGCGGCGTGCTGTGGGCGCACATGGAGTGGCTCTACAAGCGCAACGAGGCGATGCTCACGCCCGAGGAGCAGAACCGGCTCGCGCCCGACCTCGCGAAAGACCCGTTCTACCGCTTCCTCGAAAACACCGCGGTGTGGTGGACGATCGGGCTCGGCGTCGCGCTGTTCCTGATCGGCGGCTGGTCGTGGCTGATCTGGGGCCTGTTCGTGCGGGTGGTGATCACGTATCACATCACGTGGCTGGTGAACAGCGCGGCGCACTACAGCGGCTATCAGAGCTATCGCACCGGTGACAAGTCGACGAACAACTGGTGGGTCGCGATCCTCGCCTGGGGCGAGGGCTGGCACAACAACCACCACGCGTTCCCGTTCAGCGCGAAGCACGGTCTGCGCTGGTTCGAGGTCGACTTCACCTGGTGGACGATCAAGGTGCTGGCGTGGCTGAAGCTCGCGCGCGACGTGAAGCTGCCGACCCCGCAGATGCTCAAGCGCCTGCAGATCCCGCGCGTCCAGCGCGAGCGCGCGTAACGCCCTGGACCTGAGCGACCACGCGCGCAAGAACCGCGCGCACTGGGACGCCGAAGCGGACGACTATCAGGCGAACCACGGCGCGCAGCTCGGCCGCGCGCCGCTGGCCTGGGGCGTGTGGTCGATCCCCGAATCTGAGCTGAACGTTCTGGGCGACGTCCGCGGCAAGGACGTCCTCGAGCTCGGCTGCGGCGCGGCGCAGTGGTCGATCGCGCTCGCCGGGCTCGGTGCGCGCTGCGTCGGACTGGACAACTCCGCGCGCCAGCTCGAGCACGCCCGGCGCGCAATGGCCGCCGCCGGCGTGGACTTTCCGCTCGTGCACGCCAGCGTGGAGAACGTACCGCTGCCGGACGCGTCGTTCGACGTGGTGTTCTGCGACCACGGCGCGATGACGTTCGCCGACCCCGAGCGGACGGTTCCCGAAGCGGCGCGGCTGCTTCGGCCGGGCGGTCTGTTCGCGTTCAACGCCGAGACGCCGCTGCATTTCATCTGCTGGGACGAAGCGACGAACCTCGTCGGCGACCGCCTGAGGTGGAACTACTTCGACACGCGCAGCACCGACGACGGTGAGGCCGTGAACTTCTCGCGCCCGTACGGCGAGTGGATCCGGTTGTTTCGAGACAACGGATTCGCGGTGGAGGACCTGATCGAGCTGCGCCCGCCGGAAGGCGCGCGAACCACATACGATCTTTACGTGACGTACGAATGGGCCCGCGCCTGGCCGGCGGAACAAATCTGGCGGGTGCGGCGCGTTTGACGCTCACGGCGTCGCGCCGCCGAGTCGCAAACGGAGGCCGCCGCCATGGAAGAACGCCGCAAGGGAGATCGCCGCCAGCTCTACGGCAAGCCGTTCTTGGCGATGCTCATGGGCGGGCTGCCTGAGGACCGCCGCAAGGGCGAGCGCCGCAGCAGCGCGAGCACGCTTGCCGAGCGCCCGTCGACGGGCGCGATCCGTACGGTTCCGGACGACGTCTCGACGTCCGGCGAGGCCGACGCGGCGAGCTAGCGTTTCACCGCGCCGCAAATGGCGGGAACGTGTCGGAATCGAACCGACCAGCCGCCTTGCGACGGCCTCACCAGTTTTGAAGACTGGGCGAGCCACCAGACCCGTACGCTCCCACGGTGCTCTCACGCGTTTTCCAGCTAGGAATAAGCTCCTTGCTGCTTCCCTGGCGAATTCGGGAATCAGGTCGCTGACGTTATGCCTTGTCCGCGCGTTTTTTCGTGCGCGTGAGGTGGTTGCGAAAGGCGGCACTTTTCGGCGCGATTTTCTTCTTCGGCACACGCCTTCGGGCGGGCGCGATATCGGCGAATCCCTCGATCTCGATCGGCTCCGCATCCGGATATTCAGCAACGATGCGAAGGCGGCCACCTGTCGCCTCAACGAAGCGGCGGAGCGTCCGGACATACACATCCGAGCGGCGTTCGATCTTCGATACATCTCCTTGCGCGATTTGAAGCGCTTCGGCCAGCGTCTGTTGCGAAAGGGCTCTCGCGCGACGAAGCTGGCCGAGGCGCATGCGCTCCATCGCGAGATCCTCGAGCGCACGGTGCCTGGTCGCCGCTCGCTCTGCGGGTGTGCGCTTGGAGTGAGCGTCTTGAATCGCACGCCACGATTTAGTTGCCATGTTCGGTCTCCAGAAGCGCGAGATGGTCTGCATACAGGCGGTCGGCCAAAGGGATCATTCTGTCATAAAAAGCCGGATCGTTCGTCTTGTCCCCGCCGATCAGAAGTATCGCATAACGCCGAGGATCGAACGCGAAGAAGATGCGGAGCGGCGGCCTGTTTATACGAAGTTCTTTCATGTTCGGGAATCGCGATCCGTTCACGGTGTCGACCGTGGGACGCGGGAGCGCCGGACCGGCTGCCTCCAGTTTGGATACCACATAATCGACACGCTCTTGGTCGAGCGCATTCAAAGAGCGATACCAGGCGGCGAACTCATCGGTCCCCTCAATTTCCCACACCAGGCCCTCAGTATAGCGGCGACGCTATATGGCGTCAAGGCCATCGGTCGGACCACCGTGCCCCGCTCGGGTCTTCAGAGCAGCAACATGCTGTCGCCGAAGAGATCGAAGCGGTAGCGCTGCTTCACGATCTCGTGGTACACGGCGAGGACCAGCTCGCGGCCGGCGAAGGCGGAGACGAGCAGCAGATGGCTCGAGCGCGGCTGGTGCAGGTTCGTCAGCATCGCGTCGACCACGCGGTAGCGGTGACCCGGTCGAATGCAGAGATCGGTCCAGCCTTCGGCAGCTCTCACCGAGCCGTCGGAGCCCGCGTCGAAGCCGATCGTCTCGAGCGTGCGGACGACCGTCGTGCCGACGGCGAAGATGCGCTTCCCGCGCCGGCGCGCTGCGTTGATCGCGTTCGCGGCCACATCGTCGACGCGGAACCATTCCGTGCCGACCATCTGGTCCTCCACGCGGCTCGTCCACAAGTGGTAGAACCGCTCGGAGAGACCGATATGCAGCGTGATCGGAACGATCGTCACGCCGCGCGCCTCGATCTGCTTCAGCGTCTCGAGCGTGAAATGGAGGCCGGCCGACGGGACCTCGAGCGAGCCGGGCTCGGTCGCGTACACGTTGCGGTACGTCTCCATCCGCTTCGCGAGCCGCTGCATCCCGGTCATCGCGCGGTCGTCGTAGCGCGCGAGCAGCTCGTGGAAATCACCCTCGTGCTCGAAGCGCACCAGCCACATCCCGTCGACCGTCGGTTTCACGATCCGCGCGCGCATCGCGCCGTCACCGATCCGCACGACCCGGTTGCGCTTCGCGAGCTTCGCCGGCCGAACGATCGCGTGGAAACCGTCCTCGTGCTGGCCGATCAGAATCACCGAGACGGCCGCGCCGTCATTCGTGCGGCCCTTCAGACGGTCTTGAACGACCATGCTGTTGTTGACGACGAGCACGTCGCCCGGCTGGAAGTACTCGGGCAGCCGCGTGAAATGATCGTGCTCGACGCGCCGTTCCGCGCGCCGTACCACCGCCATGCGAGCGTCATCGCGCCGCCTGCCGCGAAGCTGCAGCGGCAAAGCCGGAACCAGCCGCTCGGGAAGATCGAACTCGAAGTCCGCCGACCGCATCGCTCACCACCCCCGTCGTCCACCCGTAGACCGTCGTGCCGGTGCGTTCGCCTCCACGGCGCGGCTCACCCGGCAGCGACCACCACCGCTCCGAGCGTGGACTCCGGCCGTCCCGCGGTGAACTGACGCACCGTGAAGCGACGTCTGCTCGCCGGTACGCTGTCCGCCGCCCTCTGCGCTTCGTCATTCGCGGGCTGCTCGCCGACGTCTCACCAGACGAGCCGCGCCGGTACGGACGATACGCTGGTCGTCGCGCAGCAGCGCGAGCCGGGCTCGCTGAACCCCGCGCTCGAGAACGGAACCTCGTCGACCGAGTGGGGCGAGTTGCTCTTCCAGTATCTCGTGAAGTACGACGATCGCGGGACGCTGATCGGTGATGCGGCGCGCGAGGTCCCCTCGACGGCGAACAACGGGATCAGCCGGGACGGGCTGACGATCACCTATCACCTGCGCCCGGGACTGAGGTTCGCCGACGGTGAGCCGCTGACGGCGAAGGACTGCGTCTACTCGATCGACGCGATCAACGATCCGAAAAACAACCCGCAGACGCGCTTCGGCTACAACGTCGTGCGCAAAGCCGAGGCGCCGGACGACACGACGCTCGTGCTGCACCTGAAGCGTCCGTTCGCGCCGCTGCTCGTTCTCGTGCTCGCGCCGCAAGGCTTCCCGATCCTTCCCGCGCACCTGCTCGCGAAGCTGCACGACTTCAACCAGATCCCGTTCGACGCGATGCCGCTCGGCTCGGGACCCTACGTGGTGACGAAGTGGACGCGCGGCGACTCCGTCGAGATGCGCGCGAACCCGTACTACTTCCGCGGGAAACCGAAGATCGAGCACCTGCGCGTGCGGTTCGTCCCCGACCCGAACACCGCGATGAACCTGCTTCGGACCCGCGAGGCGGACGGTTACTTCTCCGATCTCGACTACAGTAACTTTCCGATCCTGCGCCGGATCCCCGGGATGCGCGTCTCACGCATGCCGATGAACGCGGTCGGCGCGATCATCTTCAACACGCACGATCCCGTGACGAGCGATCCGCGCGTGCGCCGCGCGCTCGCGGCGGCGATCGACATCCCGTCCACGATGCAGAAGACGTACCGCGGCGCGGTCAGCACGACGGACGCCGGGCGCGGCCTCTTCATCTGGGCCTACGACCGCCGTGCGTATCCCGACGTCGCGTACGATCCCGCGCGGGCGCGCGCGCTGCTCGACGCCGCGGGCTGGAAGGCAGGCCCGGACGGCGTGCGGCGCAAGGACGGAAAGCCGCTCGACGTGCTGCTCATCATCCAGGCCGCGTTGCCGGGGGATGCGATCATCGGGAACGCGATCGCG
>Ga0213878_10000591_pt1 | contig 13343 bp, 8 predicted proteins | sample VelepicoBEBS_R02_FD_161053 | JGI IMG/M metagenome (GOLD analysis project Ga0213878, IMG submission 161053) | Vellozia epidendroides bulk soil microbial communities from rupestrian grasslands, the National Park of Serra do Cipo, Brazil - BS_R02 | ecosystem: Environmental > Terrestrial > Soil >... | reverse complement strand
CTTGGCGACTTGAACATTCTGGTGAATCCGGCGACCGAAGCGTATCAGTTTGCACGCATTGATGCCCTGTACCGGCAACTCAACTATCCCGACAGCCAGACGCCTCAGTTGGTTGTCTTCTCCGCCGACAACGATATCCCAAGGAAGTCATTCTTCCCGATCGCGCGAGTCTTGACCCGACCGTTCCGCACACCTTTCAGGTCCGATTTCGACGACTATCAGGCGACGCTTTGGGGACGAGCGCTTGGAGAGGTGGCCCGGCAACAAACGCATATTCTGAGGCTGGCCGCAGAAGGCAGCCAGGATTCCTTCAGCAATGCCACTTATGAAGGCGCAGGCCAGGATCTTCTCTTGCATTTCGACTTCTCAATGACGAGCACTTTCGCCGGTGTCACCCTCGAACCGGTCGCCAATCCAGGCACCGGCGAGCGCAGCAGCATTCCAAACAGCCCCGTTATCGTTGCGACGTCAGTGAGCAATATCATCGACGGTCATAACGGCATCTTCGGGGAGGAATTCAGAAAGTTCCTGATCGGCTACGTGTCCTTCATTGAGGGCAAGCGGATTCTACTGAGGGCCGAGCAGCATAGAGAGTTAAGGCCGCACCGATCGGCAGAGGTGGCTGCGAAGGGGGAAATCGAGCCAGTTTGTGGAGCTGAATGATCTGCAACGGGTGGCCGCGTGCTCGTGAAACTTCACAACTCAGGTAGCCGATGCGATGCCCCTGTTATGACCAGCATTAATGCAGCCTGACTTGCAGGATGAGGGCCCGGTCTCATGGGAGGGGATGAATATGAAAAGCCCATTCATCACGCTTTTGGCGGCCGTGGCCGCGATGGGAGCGCTTACCTTGTCGTCGGCTCTTGCTCAGGTCCCGACACACGTCCCGGGGAGCATTTGCTTTACGCCGCAGTTTTGGTGCTGGGCGAATCCACCTGGGCAGCCCGGCACACCGTGTTCCTGCCCCTCTCCCTATGGATGGGTCCCGGGGAGGTTCGGCTAGGAATCCGGCGCTGCCATGCCGCCAATTGAATACACAAAAGCTTCAACTCCAGTACAACAGGAGAGGAGCAAATGTCGAAGCAGAAGGTTATTGATATCCACGGGATGCTGGAGGACTTACGTCTCGCTCTGGGATACGCATCGCGTGCAGGTTTGGTTCACGATCAAGCGATCATTGACGTCCTGAAGCAGGCCGAAGCAACCTTGTCGAATCAACAGCAACCAGACATCAGCGTTCTGGCCGTGGCGTTGAACCGGATCGTGCAAGTCATTTCACCGATCACATTGGCCGATCTCAGGTATGGTCGAGACCCATTTGCATTGGCTAACCAGACGCGCGGGCGAGTCCTGCAGCTTTGCCTGACGATCTTTGCGTTGGTTATGCTCATATTGATTGGCTACTTCATGGACGCCTTGCGTACCGAGCAGGAAGCCATTTCAACGATCCTAGAAATCAAGGATCTGCGACCAGAGCTGAAGCTGAATGCCTTACGGAAGCTGGCCCAAGACGAGCAGCCGGTAAAAAATGGCGGAAAAATTCTGTACGACGAGTACCACCAGAAGATCGTGGAACTGAATCAGATGAATGCGCGGATCAACACCGCGTACCAGCCCATCCTCGATACCTGCGAACTTCCACTCTTCCCTCTCTCTGTGCGCCGCAGCTGCAAGACAGTCACCAGCGAAATTTGGGCATATCTGAACACTTCACCCGGTGCCAATACGGGGTCGCTCGCCGCTGCCACGTCCGCGGGCGAATCAGCACCTGGCGCAGCCCCTGCGCAAGCTGGTGAGCCAGCGCAGCAGGGCGACGCGACTGCAGCTGGAAGATTCTGCTCGAAGGGAGCCGACGGAAATGTGCTGCTGCCTGACAATGCCTTGCCAGACTGGATGCAGAGCGTTTTGACCGACGCACTCAATGACATGTGCTTCCAGCAAAGAGTGCTCTCGCCAAATGGGATGAGCATCCCACCCGGGCAACTGCCAGATCTCCTGGTCTTTTTAGCACCGCTGAAAGAGAAGGTGGCATTGCGTGTTACCTGGTTTCTCCCATTCTTCTATGGGCTGCTTGGAGCCGTCATCTACCTGATGCGGAACATTGCAAGTGTGCGGACCCCTGCCATGGAGTGGTTTCCAGTATTGATGCGGCTGGCGCTTGGCGGAATCGCTGGGATCGTGATGGGCTGGTTCTCGGCTTCGACTAGCCCTGGAATGGAGCGAACGGGCGCGTTGTCTATCCCGTTCGCGCTGGCTTTCCTGACAGGATATGGTATCGACGTCCTGTTCACGCTGCTCGATAAGCTCAACAGCGGCCTCGGCGAAACGCAATCGAAACGGTGACCAGTACGTGCGTAGCCGTCTGCCGTCCAGCCGACGTTGCGAACCCGAGTTCGAATTCCTCATGGACGTTGGAGAACGCGCTTTTCGTTCCCACGCTTGCGTACCTCGCGGTCTTGCTTCAACTGCGTCACGCGGTACGCTCACTGCCATCTACGAGCGGCTCATTGCATGTCCGACCGTTCCAGAAGCGAAGCGCACACTCCTCGAACACTTTGATGACGACGGTTGCCGCAACATCGCGGCGGCATCTCAGCCGCGAAGCAAAGTCTTGCTGATAGTTTTGGATACTGGACGCTTGCCCTTTGAGGCCATCTCACTCCGCGCCAGGCTCAGAATCTGCCGACTATCGCAGCAGCCAAGCTGGCAGCCATACCTGCCTTCAGTTGCCTCAGGTATTCGGCCATCTGAGCGTGGCTTGGCGCTGCACTCAGAAATTCTTCCAGGCCTGCCTGCAAGGCAGGAGATCCCGAGCAAAGTGCTTGAGCTCGGCGAATTTGAAAATCGTCGGCGCGATCAGGCCGAGTCTGTGCTGATGTCATGACTGCTGATCTGGCACTTGCAAAAGGACTGCACACCGCTTGATGTGCAGCCACCACGAGGAAGAGCCCGGCCAGGATTGATTTTGGCCGTGACGCGAAGCATGCCACCTCCCGATTAGTCGATTCTTAACGGCATGCATACCAGAAGGGAAAAGAGATGATCTGCTTCAGATTAGATACTGGTATGGGAACTGGTTTGGACGCAGTCACCCGACTTGCTATGGATGTGGCGCGGGTCGAGGAACCGGTGTGGGCCGGGGGGGCGGCGCAACGCCCGGCACCTGGACGTATGGCGCGATGATGTACGGGTAGGAATCCGAGCCGTTTGATGGCAGCCCCTGTTGGGTCGTATTCGGCTGCGTGCCGGCGGCGCGCAGCTGCGAAAGTGGCCCAGTTTTCAACTCCGTCCCACCACTGTGGTCGTCACTAATGCCATGCTTGGTACTCAAATTCTGCGATTGACTGCTCGCCTGCGGTGACGTTCCTATTGCTGGAGCCTCCAGCAATAGGAACGTCACCGCGAATATTCGCAGTTGGGTCGATAGCGTTGAAAACATAGGCGGTCCCGTTGATCGAGAGAATGCTGAGGCCTCACCCAGCACTGTGTGTAATATCGCACTCCATAGCCCTTGATGCGCGAAGTGCCGAGACATCTAAGCTGTGCGCATGGTTCCTTCCCGGCAGCCTGATTACGCGCTGAGTGAGTGACCAGAACCACTGACATGGGGTAGGTTCTCAACGCGGCATCAAACCGGTGTTCACCAAGCGGCGGACAGAACATGGCAGTGATCTGGGCAAATTCCCCAGGGTTATCGAACGTGCTCATGCGTGGCTTCGCAACTACCGTCGTCTCGCATTCGCTTCGACGTTAGCTCGTACCTGGCGGAGTAGCCCGCGCCTGACACTTCGCCTCAGCCGCGTTGCTCACATCCCAGAACGAAAGAATGTGCACGCCGAGGCGGCAGCGGTGCCAGTACATTCCATGCAGGCGTTGGCGTATGTTGTTCATTGTCACCCAGGTCGCACCCTCGATGTCCACCAGCGCGGCCGGGTGGTCGTCGCTCTCGCCGATCAACTGAATGTCGCGGCAGGTGGCTTGCGAATAGCGAAATACCAGGGCGCGCAGATCCTCGATCGTGGCTCTCGGAGGCAGTCCGATAATCAGTAACTTCATGATGGCGGCCGCACAAAGGATAGGTTAGTCGTTCATGATGCTGACGCCACCGTCGACGAAGATGGCGTTGCCCGTCATCCGCCGCGCGTAGGGTGTCGCCAGAAACGCGCAGGTGTTGCCGACGTCCGTGATGTCGACCAGGTCGCCGATCGGTCCTTGCGCAGCCGCTTCGCTCAGCAGGAGATCGAAGTCCCTCAGCCCGGACGCAGCCCGTGTCTTCAACGGCCCAAGTGAGATCGGATGGACGCGGATGCGCTTCGGGCCCGATCAGCCGCTCATATTTTTCGCGTTTGTGTTCCATGTCGTGTGCCCTCTATGGGCAAATCTTCCCGGGGCCCGACAGCGATCAACCACCGGGCAAGCGTGATGACACGCGCCGTTACTTGACCTGTTGGCGAGCGTTGCCACGCGGCGCCGATTACGTCTTCGCTGCCGACTCAAAGATTGTCAGAACGCGCTCCAGATCGGCGCGTTCGTGTTCGTCGAGCGGCAGCGTGGTGCTGAGCTTCTCGATGTCCCGTGCGGCGTTACGGACCTCCGCGGACGGCGCGCCGGACAGCATGCCGGGTAGTGCATCGATTGCGGAATCGGCGTCAAGGCGCAGCAACTTGGCTTGCTCGCGAACAACCTCTTTGAAAGAAAGAATGCCGCGATCGGACAGCGTGCCGAGCATAGCGCGCGCGAGATTGAAGCCGCGTTCATCAGCTTCGCGGTGCGTACGACGCACAAAGAGCAGCGCGCGCGCACTCGCTTCGATGAGGCCACCCCTTGTCATGCTATGGCGCAGCCGTTCGTGTTCTGCGGCGATCGCTGCGTGACGATCGTCGGCATAGCCGGATTCCTCGGATTCCTCGGATACATCGGATCGGCCGTCGTCGCGTTGCGGGGGAAGCCCGGCGAGAGCCTGCAGCCAGGGGGTGCCGTAGATGGCTTCGAACAGCTGTTCGACCCCCGCATCACGTATGTCGCGATAGCAATTCAGCGACGCCTCGATCGAGTCCGATGCTGCGCTTTGCATTTGCCAGAACGGATTATCGGCAGGGGCGGCTTTGCGCGACTCTCTCACGTGTTGCGCAGCCTGGGCGACGCTCGATGCGAGCGGATGGCGGTCCGACCAAGACTCGTAGGGAATCCGCAGTGGATGAAATTTGCTCGCGAGATCTGCGCTCCACGGCGTTACGCACATGCGTAGCCACGGTTGTACCCAGCTGCGATAGAGGCTGAGATTGAAATTGGACACATAGGCTGCTGTTGCGAAACGACGATCGCTTTCCGCGTTTGGCTGCACGATAGCCCGCACATCATCGATGGTGCGCGGCGAGATCGACAACACGTGATCGCCTTCGACGAGGTCAGCATGCGGCGTCGCTTCGGTTTTCGCCCCCATGTGCGCTTCATACAGGCCGGGCGGCAACATGTCGATGAGATCGATGTTGCACACGAATTCGCGATGCTCCTTGCGGCCCGTGCTGCTCGACACGAAGATGCCGAGATGGCCGATGTTGTCATGTGTTGCGTAGACGATGGTCTGGTCGTTCCCAATGAGGTCGTCGTCGTCGCGATACAGGTCGGTAATCCAGCCAAGCGCTTGGGGTGGCGGTGTGATGTTGTCACCGTACGAGCAGAACACGACAATCGGCGAGCGGATGTCGCGCAGGTTGAGACGAACGCCATCCGACATAACGATATCGCCGCTCGCGAGCCGATTGCCGACGAACAGGTTGTCGACGATGTATTGCATCTCTGCCGCGTTGAGGAACACGTGGCCGCCCCAGTATTTTTCGAAGCCTAAATACCGTGGCGCTTCCGTATCGATATTCGCATACAGGTTGTTGTACTTTTGCCAGAGTGTGTTGGCCGGGTTGAGGTTCTCGAAGTTCTGCACGAGCCACGCGCCGTCGAAACGGCCGTTGCCAAGATCGCCCGTGAGCGCGGTCAGCCATGAACCGCCGAGCAAACCTCCGGAATAGCGCATCGGATTCTTGCCGCGCCAGCCTGCCCAATACGAAACGGGCGCGCCCGCGACGATGATCGGCCCGAACAAATCAGGTCGCATCGCGGCTGTCATCAATACCTGCCAGCCTGCCTGGCAATTGCCGACTACGGCGGGCTTTCCAGGGCTATCTGGATGCAGTTCGATGACTTTCTCGAGGAACGCCGCTTCGGCATGCATGACATCTTCGACTGTCTGACCCGGTACGGGGTCAGGAAGGAAGCCTACGAAATAGCACGGATGTCCCGCTCGCAACGCGGCGCCGATTTCACTGTCGCGCTTGAAGCCGCCAATGCCAGGCCCGTGCCCCGCGCGGGGGTCGAACACGACGAACGGCCGAAGATGACCCACGTCGTGCGTTTCAGTCGCATTGCGGTCGGGTTGCAGATCGTCAGGCGAAATGATGCGCACGAGGCCGTAGCTGACCGGACGCGGCAAGGTGCGCCCATCCAGGATCAACTCGGCAGCGAAATCGAGCACATTGGGTGTGCGCTCATGCAAATGCGCTTCGTATTGGTTGCCGCGCTCGCGCATCACGTCGGCGAACAGCACATTGCGCTGCCACGCGTCGATTGCGTATTCGGCGCCCGAGTTTAGCAACGTCGTCGTTCCCGGCGGAAATGCGTAGGGCAAAGCCGTAGCGGGATCACTTTTCGGATCGGATGTCAGGCTCAACTGATGCATACCGCATTAGCCTCCTCAAAGAGTCCGCGCCGGTGCCTGGCGTCTCGTGGCTGAGTTCGCGGAACGTTTACGATTTGACCATCACGATACTCCGCGTCAGGATGACAATCAAGTCAGTATGTATAGTTTACCGAGATCGTGGAAGAGTTCGGTGCGCAAGACTGCTTTTCTCGTGTAACGAGGCGGATAACCATCCCGAGACACGGCGTGCATCGAAACCATTTCTTGCCGCCAGTTCCGCCGAAAGATCTACAACGGCTGGTTGCATGCGAGCATTGCGACGTACTGCAGATCGACGCTGAACCAAGTGAGAAGCGCCGCGGCCGTTCGGTCGCGGCTCAAGCCGGCTTCCCGTAGACCGTAGTGGATCTGTCAATTTTGCGACAGCAAAAATGTCAATCGGCGATCCAGTCGCTTCCGTGCCCCATATTCCTTGCTGGACAAGGCTTTGCGGGTTGCGAAGAAATGTTTCACCGAACAATCGAGGTCAAGCAGCGCCCCGCCAACTCGGGCCGTGAAGGCCGCAGCGATTTGCCGTGCCCGTTTCGCCTCATTGCCATGAAGATAAATTGAGATAGTCGAGATCAAGGCGAGCCGCAGGTTATTGCACTGGCATATATCCAGCCCTGCGCCCGTCCGTTCGCACCACTAGCGTAGCGTCAGCGCCCTCAATAGTGGTCACCGAACTTCCGACGGTTCAACTCTCATAGAGCGCACTCGCCAGATATCGGCGGCGCAATTCGCGCAGCGCCGTCGCCAGGATCGCGCTGACTGGCAACGCAAGCAGCACGCCGCAAAACCCGAACAGCTGGCCGAATGCAAGCAAGGCGAAGATTACCGCGAGCGGATGCAGGCCGATGCGTTCGCCGACGAAACGCGGCGTCAGGAAGAAGCTCTCGAGGATCTGGCCAGTGCCGTAGATGATCGCCACTGCCGCGAAGCCGTACGAGGTGCCGAACTGCAGCAGCGCGGCGACCAGCGCGAGGACCAGCCCGGTCGCGAAGCCGAGGTAGGGAATCAACACCGCCAAGCCAGTCAGGATGCCGAGCGGCAGCGCAATCTGGAAGCCCGCGATCGACAGCGCAATGGGATAGAACGCGGCAAGCACCCCCATGACGAGTAACTGGCCGCGCAGATATTGCGACAGCATACGGTCCATCTCCGTAACTAACTCGCGCGTCTTGCCAAGCCAGCGCCGGGGTACTAGGCTCTCCATGCGGCGGAACATCTGGTGCCGGTCATAGAGCAGATAGAACAGCACCAGCGGCACCAGCACGACGTTGCCGATCACGGTGGTCATCATGTCGCCGCTGGTGCGCACGTACTGCCATGCGGTGAGGGTCAGCGTCTTCTCGCTGCCTTCGAGGTTCGCCAGTACGTCGCGCACATTGCCAAAATGGAGCGATTGGCTGAGGCCGAGCAACGCCAGCTTCGGTTGCAGCCAAGCGTCCAGCCCGGCGATAAAGACGGGAATCCGGCTGGTAAGCTGCGGGCCTTCCGCTTGCACCACCGCAACAGCCAATAGCACCAGCAGCGCGGCCAACATCGCAAAGACGAGAATCATCAAGAGCGCCGCGAGGCCGCGCGGCGTGCGATGGCGCACCAGCCACTCGACGCCCGGCTGCAACATGTACGCGATGAGCGCTCCGAGCAGGAACGGCGTGAGGACGGGCCGCAAGCGCCAAAGCAGGATGCCGAAGCCCAGTGTGACGGCGCCCCAAAACAGGGCCTGACGGCGCAATGGCGTTGGGAGTCGTACGTTCGTAGACATATCGGGGTTCCGGTCGAGCCCTGGCGGTGGGCGCCAAAGCACGTTCATCTTGGTCACACTGTCAACTGCGCACAGGTACGATGCTGAACCGCGAGACGCCCTCGGTTGCAGTCATTTCGGCCGCCAGTCCTGCCGGCGATAGCGCGCGCGCCTTGTCCGGAGCAACCAAGCTGACTCGCCAAACGGCCTGGTGGTCGGCGTACGTGATGGTCAGGCTGTCGTGCAGCACGCGATAGCCGCGAGACCTTGCCCTGTCGATCAGCAAGTCGAAGTCAGGCGCTTCACCAGGTTGGAACGTCAGCGATACATCAAGCGTCATGCGCCCCGGAAGCTTGGACTCCAGTCGGTGCAACAGCGACATCGAGCCCACACACAACACGGCAAGCAGCATGGCAGCAGCATAGAAACCCACGCCGAGCAACACGCCTATGGCCGAGGCGGCCCAGATGGATGCCGCAGTCGTGAGACCGCGGATGCTCATGCCGTCCTTCATGATGACCCCGGCGCCAAGGAACCCAACGCCGGTGACCACGCCCTGGATGGTATGGGTCGGATCTACCTGGACGCTCGCTGTGGCGCCGCCGTACCAGAGCGACGCGTGACCAACGAACACCGTCAGTGCCGTCGACGCCATGCACACGAGGCCGTAGGTGCGCATGCCGGCGGCACGGCCGTTGTATGAGCGTTCATAGCCAACCAGCATGCCGAGCAGCAACGCGCCTACCAGGTTCAACCCGATGAACGCGTTGGCGGCAAGAAAGGGGGCACTCCAATAGTGCTGCAGCTCTCCGAGCATAGGATCTCGTGATCAGGCTGCGAGCCAGGCATTCAGCGATCGCAGCGTTTCCTCGCTCAATTCTCCCGCGGCGGCGGCGAGCCGCAGACGGCCAAGGAGGTAATCCAGGCGTGCCTGAACCAGGTCGAGCTCAGCGGCGAACACGCGCTGCTGCGCGTCGAGTACATCGGGTTCCGTACGGGTGCCAACGTCCCGGCCAAGGGTCGTCGCCGCAAGCGCGCTACGCGCTGAAATCAGCGACTGCTCAAGTGCGGCGACGCGGGAGACGCCCGTTTTCACTGACAGGAATCCGTCCTGCACATTCAAGCGCACGTCTCGCCGGGCGGCAGCTAGCTCCTGCTCCGCCTGACTCTTCCTCGCAACGGACTCCCGCTCGCGCGAATCCAGTCCGCCTCCGGCGTACAACGGAATATTGAGTTGCAAGCCGATTGTCGCGCTTCTGGTGTTGCTGGGTGCAACCCACGGCGCCAGGTTGCCGGTTTGCCCTTGTGCGCCATAACCCGCGACAAGCGCGACGGTCGGGCGACTGCTGACGCGGAACTTGTCGATCTCCGCGCCGGCAATGTCGAGTTCAGACTGCTTGGTCTTGACCAGGTAGCTCTGATCTTCGCCCTTTGCCTGCCACGACATGAGATTGTCCGGCTCTGGCGGCCGCGGCGTAAAATTGGGGGCCAGCCCGCTGAGCTGATCGGGAGGCATGCCGACTGTTTCCTGGAATCGTGTGCGTCGTAGTTCGAGCGCAGATTGCGCCGTGACTTCGCGACTCTCTACGCCATCCAGGCGCGCCTGGGCTTCATGAAGATCTGTGATCTTGCCTTGGCCGATGTCGAAGCGCGCCTTCGCGCGGTCACGTTGCTGGCGCAAGGCCGCTTTCTCGGCCTGCACCACGCGCAGCGTCTCCTCGCCCAACACCACGCCGAAGTATGCCTCGGCCACCCGCAAGGCCAGATCCTGGCGAGACTGGTCGAACTGCGTTTGCGCCAGGTTGGATTGCTCGTGCAGCTGCTTCCTCGTAGCTACTGCACCTTTATCGTACAGCGGCTGCACGAGCATCACACCGGCTTGCCGCGCAGTGCCCGAACTATCGGCGGAGACCAACGGCGCGAGCTCGGCAGGCGGAGTGCCGGACGACCGATTGTTGATCCGGTTCAGTGCGGCCTGCAGGCTTACGCGCGGACGCAGCAAGGCGTCGCCCTGCACGGCCTTCTCGCGCCCCGCCGTAAGCGCATCATTTGCAGCAAGGCTGGTCGGATCATGCGCCAATGCCTGTTCATAGGCCCCCACGAGATCGATAGCGCCTGATTCTCCAGCGCTCAGGAGAAGCATGCAGCCCAAGGCCACCTGCCCGGCCCGCAGGGCCATACTCAATCTTTTCATCGAAATAACTCTCAACGTCACACTTGCGATCAGACTGTCGCGGGGCGCTTGGCCCGGTACCAGGTCGCATACAAAGCGGGAAGGAAGACGAGCGTCAGCACCGTGGCAACGGCGAGCCCTCCCATGATTGCCCACGCCATGGGGCCCCAGAACACGGAATGGGTAAGAGGCACCATCGCCAGAATCGCCGCCAGGGCAGTCAGTACGATCGGACGCAGTCGCCGCACTGCCGCCTCGACGATAGCTGTCCACAGTGGGACGCCCGCGCGCACGTCCTGATCGATCTGTACGACCAGGATCACCGAGTTGCGGATAATCATTCCAGCGAGGGCGATGACGCCCAACATGGCGACAAAACCGAACGGAATCTGGAACGCGGCCATGATCGCGCTCACGCCGATCAGCCCAAGCGGCGCGGTCATCAGAACCATCGCCATCTTCTTCATGTCCTGCAGTTGAATCATCAGCAGGACGAGCACCGCGATGATCGTGACAGGCATCACCGCGAAAACGGAACGTTGGGCCTTCGCACTCGATTCGTAAGCGCCGCCGATCTCGATGCCATAGCCGAGCGGGAGATCCTTCTCCAGCGCGTCGATCTTCGGCTGCAGCACACGTGTGACGTCAGGTGCCTGCGCCCCCGCGATATCGGCCCGAACGGTCAGCGTTGGCACGCGGTTGCGCCGCCACAGTTCACTGTCCTCACTGTCAAGCGTGAGCCGGGCCACTTGCGAGACCGGCACGAACTTGCCGTCGCGCACATAGATCCTGGCGTCCTTCAGGTTGTTCAGATCCGTCCGTTCCGCCGCGACGAGGCGAGAGACCACGTCGATGCCCTGGTCTTCCTCGCGGAACTGGGTGATCGGCGTGCCCGACAGCGAAGCCTCAAGGGCCTGCTTGATCTGGCCTGAGCTAATGCCCAGTGCACGCGCCTTGTCCTGGTCGACGTCGACCTGCACCCGCTTGATGCGCTCGCCCCAATCCTGGTTGACCTGGCGAACGTGCGGCTCTTCACGCATGATGTCCGCCACCTGCTGCCCGATTGCGCGAACTTTGGCGTTGTCCTGCCCGTACACACGGAACTGCACCGGGTAACCGACAGGCGGACCGTTCTCCAGTCGATTGACGCGGCCACGCACATTCGGGAATTTCTCGGCGAACAGCTTCTCGAGCTTCTCCTTCACCCGCTCCCGTCCCTCACCGCCCTTCGTCATCACGAGCATTTCACCCAGGTTCAGATTGGGCGTCTGCACATCGAGCGGCAGATAGAAGCGTGGCGCACCATTACCAACAAAGCTGGTCACCGCTGCAATGTCCGGATCTCCCTTGAGCAGGGCCTCCAGCGCCTGGACCTCGCGCTGGCTCGCCTCGAAGGTTGAGGCCCTCGGCATCCACAGATCAACAATCAGTTCGGCCCGGTCGGACGCCGGGAAGAATTGCTGGGGTACCGCCTTGAACAGCACCAGTGCGCCCACGAACGCAGCAAGCGTGATACCGATGACCCACACGCGTTGCCTCAGGCAGAAGTCGATAAAGTGGCGGAACTTGACATAGAAGCCGCGCTGGTAGACCGCTTCCTCGTCATGCGACGCGTGCGCATGCTCCTTCAAAAGCTTGAAGCCGATGTAAGGCGTAAAGAGGACGGCCACGATCCACGACAACAGCAGTGAAATGCCCACCACCTCGAACAGGGAGTACACATATTCGCCCGTACCTGACTTGGCAAAGCCGACCGGAAGAAATCCAGCCGCTGTGATCAACGTGCCGGTGAGCATCGGAAAAGCGGTGGCCGTGTAGGCATATGTAGCGGCACGGAACTTGTCCCAGCCCTGCTCCAGCTTCAGTGCCATCATCTCGACGGCAATAATGGCGTCGTCCACCAACAGTCCGAGCGCAATGATCAGCGCACCCAGCGAGATGCGCTGCAAGTCGATGCCCATCACGTACATGGCCAGGAACGTCATGGCCAGCACGAGCGGGATACTGAGCGCGACGACCAGTCCGGTCCGCAAGCCCAGCGACAGGAAGCTGACAACGAGCACAATGATCACTGCCTCGGCCAGACTCTTCTTGAATTCGAATACGGAGTGCTCGACGACATGCGGCTGGTCGCTGACCGCGTGAATCTGCACGCCCACCGGCAAATTGGACTCGATACGCTTGAGCGTTTCGTCCAGCTTTGTCCCAAGCCGAATCACGTCGCCACCCTTGCGCATGCTCACCGCCAACCCGATCGCCTCGTTGCCGTTGAAGCGCATCCTCGAGGTAGCCGGTTCCACAAATTCGCGACGGACGTCTGCGATATCGCCAAGACGGAAGGTGCGCTGGCCGGCGCGGATGCCGATGGCGCGAATGCCTTCGACTGAGTCAAACTCGCCACTGACAGCCAAACGCACCTGTTCCGCGGTGGTTTGCACCGTCCCGCCCGATGTCACGACATTGGTTTGCGCGAGCGTCGACGCGATCAGTGCCGGGTCAATCCCCAGCGAAGCGAGCTTGGCGGTGGAAACTTCCACATAGATCTTCTGCTCCTGCTTGCCTACAAGATCGACCTTGTTGACGTCGTCGACACGCAGAAACTCGTTACGTGCGGCGTCCGCAATCCGTCGCAGATCGTCATAGTCAAAGCCGTCGCCTGTGATGGCGTAGAGGTTGCCGAAGGTGTC
>Ga0213878_10000590_pt1 | contig 13343 bp, 9 predicted proteins | sample VelepicoBEBS_R02_FD_161053 | JGI IMG/M metagenome (GOLD analysis project Ga0213878, IMG submission 161053) | Vellozia epidendroides bulk soil microbial communities from rupestrian grasslands, the National Park of Serra do Cipo, Brazil - BS_R02 | ecosystem: Environmental > Terrestrial > Soil >... | reverse complement strand
ATTCCTTGGCAACATTGCTCCAGCGCTCATCGAGCAAGCTGGCGAGAAGGCCGTTATACGTCAACTTGAGATTGCTCCGCCTTGGCGCAGGCGAGTTTCCTGGCACGGGGTCGATTGGGCCGGCGTCGTAGATAGCGACGCGGGTCCTTGGTTGTAAACCGCCTCAGGCTACCTTGGCTCCCTTGGCAGCGATGCTTGCCTTGAACGCCTGATACTCCGGTTTGTAGACGTGCTGACGAACGAACGAGACCAGGTCCGTGGAAGGCTTCGGCACACGCGCCAATCCCTCATCGAAGACGATCTTGGCGATGCGGGCGGCTGTCTGGATCTCAGTTTCGAGAATGTTCGCCTGTAGCGGATACAACAGTCCCTGTTTGAGCAGGTCAGCTGGTACCTGGTCCGCGACCGCATGCGCAGCCTCAATGAATAGCTCGTCGGGAACGCGCGACGCTTGCGTAGCGTACACCCCCATTCCGATCGCTGGGAAGATGTAAAAGTTGTTCGCTTGTCCGGGCAGGAACGTCTGCCCCTTGAAGTTCACTGCCGGGAACTGCACACCGGCAGCATAGATAGCCTTCCCATTCGAGAAGGTGTAAGCCTGTTCGGGCGTACATTCGGCATGATCCGTGGGGTTGGAAAGCGCCAGGATCACTGGCCGTTCATTGATTCTTGACATCGCCTCGATCACCTGTTTGGTGAAGGTCCCCCCAACGGTACTCACACCAATGATTGTTGTCGGCTTGATGCTCTCAATCGCAGCAACGAAGTCGCGCGTCGGCGCATGCTTGCGAGCGTACGGCTCCTGGAAGTCAACCAGGTCGGTGCGTGTGGTTTCGAGCAGGCCTTTAGTATCGAACATGGAAATGCGGTCCTGGGCCTGCTTGAGCGTGATGCCTTCCTCGACCATTGCGGAACACAACAGATCAGCAAGTCCGATCGCAGCCGAACCCGCTCCGAGGAAGAGAATCTTCTCGTCGATCAGCTTGGTGCCCTTGATCTTGCCAGCGTTCAGCAAGCCGGCAAGCGTAATGCCTGCCGTGCCCTGCACGTCATCGTTATACACGCAGAATTTGTCACGGTAGCGCCGCAGCAGGTGGACAGCATCCACGCCGGTCCAGTCCTCGAAATGAACGCAGCACTTCGGGAAGAGCTGCTGCACCGCTTCCATGAATTCATCAACGAACGAATACAGCTCCTCGGTCGTGGGACGCGTTCTGCGCAGACCGAGGTACAGAGGATCGTGCAGGTATTGCTCGTTGTTGGTGCCGGCGTCGAGATACATCGGCAATAGATATTGCGGCGGCACACCGGCGCATGCCGTGTACAGCTGTAGCTTGCCGATGGGAATTCCCATGCCGTTGGCGCCGAGATCGCCGAGCCCCAGGATGCGGCCTGCATCGGTCACACAGATAAAGCGGACATCTTGCTGCGGCCAATTTCTCAGAACGTCTCTTACCTTGCCGCGCCGCGTAATCGACAGGTACATCCCGCGTGCCTGGCGATAGATGTGTCCGAACTTGAGGCAGGCTTCTCCGATGGTCGGGTCGTAGACTATCGGCAAAAAGCGCGCGGGATCCGACATGACGGTGCGATAGAACAACGTCTCATTGTGATCGAGCAGGTTGATGAGATAGATGTAGCGCTCAAGGTCTGTCGGCTTCTGGGCCAATTGCAACATGACTCGCTGGAGCTGCAGGTCTTCGCTTTCGGTCACCTCCGGCACCAGGCCGACGAGGCCGAGTTCTTCTTTTTCAGCCTCAGTGAAAGCAGTTGATTTGTTTAGTGACGGGTCGTTGAGCAGTGCGACACCGGTCTTTTGCATAGTTGCCATGACAATTAATCCTTTCTCATTAGTTTTGGGAATTCTCTTTCTATGCCGTGAGCCGGCCTAAGCAGCATCACTGGTTACTGCTGCTCTTGCCACGTACGGACTCACCATTTTCTTGGGATCGACCACGCGATCGAATTCCTGCTCGTTGACGAAACCAAGCTTCAAAGCAGCCTGCTTCAGGGTGAGGTCGTTGTCGAGCGCGTAATGGGCGATCTGAGAGGCTTTGTCGTAACCGATCACCGGCGAGAGAGCGGTCACCAGCATCAACGATCGATTGACATACTCGGCGATCTTCTTCTGATTGAGCTGCGTGCCTTCAATCAGGAATTCACGGAAATTCGTGCAGCCTTCCGCCAGAATCCGGATGGAATTCATCACGTTGTAGATAATCACCGGCTTGTAGACATTCATTTCCAGGTAGCCGCCGCCGCCGCCGAAACCCACTGCCACGTCGTTCGACATCACCTGCACGGCAATCATCGAAAGCGCTTCAGCCTGGGTCGGGTTCACTTTGCCGGGCATGATGGAAGAGCCAGGCTCGTTGGAAGGAATAATCAGCTCGGCCAGTCCCGCTCTCGGGCCGCAAGACAGTAGTCGAATGTCGTTCGCAATCTTGTAGAGAGAAACAGCCAACGTGCGCAGCGTGCCGGAGAGCTGTACGAGAGCGTCGTGGGAACCCTGTACCGTGAACTTGTTGGGGGCCGTCACAAATGGAAGGCCAGTCAGCTTGGCAATCTCCGCGGCAGCCGCTTCAGCAAATCCCGGAAGGGTATTCAGGCCAGTGCCCACGGCGGTGCCACCTAACGCCAGGCGATAGACGCCCAGTAGTGCGTGGTCAATACGTTCCAGGTTGTCGGTGAGCAAGCCTACCCATCCCGACCACTCCTGCCCAACCGTCAGCGGCGTTGCATCCTGAAGGTGAGTGCGCCCGATCTTGACGACGTCCTTCCACTGCTCAGCCTTCGCCGCCATTGCATTGCACAAGGCGGTGAGCGCGGGGACCAGGTACTGCTTCGTGTTGACTGCGGCAGTAATGTACATAGCAGTCGGAAAGGTGTCATTCGAAGACTGCGACATGTTGACGTGATCGTTGGGGTGCACAGGCTTCTTCGAACCAAGAGGCGTGCCGGTGAGGATGCTGCAGATATTCGAAATCACCTCGTTGACATTCATGTTGAACTGCGTACCGCTGCCCGTCATCCACACATGCAGAGGAAACATATCGTGATGCTCGCCGGCAAGAATCTCGTTACATGCCTCGACGATGAGGCTGCATTGCTCGTCGCCGATGCGATCTTCGGCATGGTTGGTGATAGCTGCAGCTTTCTTCAGAATCGCGTACGAGTGAATCATCTCGCGCGGAATCAATGCCTGGCCGATGCCGAAATGCAGGAGGGAGCGTTGGGTCTGCGCTCCCCAGAGTTTGTCGGAAGGAACCTCGACTTGCCCTAGGCTGTCTGTTTCCGTTCGAACCTCGAGTGATCCCAGGCTTTTTGATGTTCCCATTTTTGTCTCCTTTTAGAGCAATCTCGCAATGGTCGGTACCTACGGATGCATCGAGTTATCGAACAATCTCACGATCCTCTCCGCCGTACTGCGGCCGCTCTGGGGATTTGTTCCCGTCACAATGCGACCCGATGTAATGGAATAGTCATCGAAAGCATTCATCGAAGTGCTGTAGTAGCCGCCAGCCGCAGTGACCGCCTCTACAACTGGAACAACTTTGTCTTGCCTCAGTTTGTCGAGGATGTTGAAGATGAGTTCACCCTCAATCGTGAATCCCGTCACAGTCTTGCCTTCAATGATCGACTTGCCGGTCTTGGAGTCGATGATTCCCGGCAGAATCGCCGGTCCGTGACAGACCGTGCCAACGATGCCCCCGCGATCCCAAACGTCCGCAGCGATCGCTTGTAGCCCCTTTGCGGTCGGATAGTCATAGAGCGCAGCGTGACCTGCGGATGCAAAGAAAACTCCATACTCTCCTTTCTTCAAATTCGATGCCTTCTTGAGTTGGGAGTTCAGCTTTACCATGAACGGGTGGTCGGGATTGTTGTAAACGGCCTTGTCGCTCCCCGACAAAAACGGAGGCTGCAGCGAATTGAAGTCGAAACCAAAGGTACCGGTTTCTGACGCCAGGTCCACCTCGAAGCCAGCTGCCACGAAAACTTCGAATGGATGCAAAGCCTCGGTGAAGAACAGCCCTGTGTTGTGGCCATCAGGGTAGATGGACCCGTTGAAGCTCGAAATCGCGATGAGGGCCTTACGGGCAAGTGTCTCTGCCATGATGTATCTCCTTGTTAATGGCTTAATGTCGATTACGTCTCCGTGGAACGGAGTGGCGCCATTCCTTTCTGCTATCTGGACACGCTATCTACAGTCGGTACTGCGCGAGCCAGGAGGGATCTCCAGACTTCTTCGAGTTGCCAGGGCTATTGCTTGACCCAACCTTGGCTGCTGCTCCCTTCGCCGCTTCTGTGATGACGTCAGCAACCTTCTCAGGTTCTTGCAGCATAGCGACGTGACACGTGGGAAGCTTAACCGCAACCCCGCCGGATCGCTTCGCGCCGTCTTCCTCCATTGCGGGGCTTAGAGTGCGGTCGTTCATCGAAATCACGTGCCACGAAGGCCTTGACTTCCAAGCGGCGTGGGTCAGCTTCTCGTCGAACATCGGTCCGTAAATCTGTCCTTGAACCGCAAGAACGAGGCGTCGCTCCGCCATGGGAAGTCCATCTGCGAAGTCATTGATGACGCCTTCTTCAGACAGCGAGGCGAAATGCTGCGCATCGACCTTGATTTCTTTCAGTACGGGGGTTGGGCCGAATGGCTGGCTGGTTTGATTTGCGGAGTTACCGATCTCGGGCATCCATGCTGCGACGTAAACCAGCCCAACGACCTTGGGATCATCTCCGGCCTCGGTGATGACAGCACCGCCCCAGGAGTGACCTACCAGGATCACGGGGCCATCCTGAAGTGCGATCAGCCTGCGAGTGGCGTTTGCATCATCCGCCAGCGAAGTGAGGGGATTCTGGACTGCGACTACATGAAAGCCGCGGGCTTCGAGAATCGGAATGACTTTTCCCCAACTTGTTCCATCTGCAAAGGCGCCGTGGACCAACACTATATTCTTTACGGTTTGTGACTGTGTTTGCGCAGGGCTGACACCGGACAGAGCGGTGGCTACTCCGATGCTTCCTGCGAGTACTGTTTCAGCGAGCTTCGTCATCGTATCCTCCTGATTTCGGGATTTGTTCGTTTACTTAACAACGTTGATTGAGGTCGAAATGCATTTGTGACTTCAGCTCCTAGCTGGCTTTCGAAGCCACTTGAAGCACCGGGGTCTCTGGTTTCATCTCGTACGACTTCTGCAAACTCGGAGGCCGGGTGCCAAGACCATCCCTGATCTTCTTGCTCCAAGGAGCATCGATGAGACGTTTCGTCTCCTCGAGCATCGACTTTGGCTCGAGATTGCGATAGGTATCAACCTCGCCTGCGGCGACAGCCGTCAGCGTGGCATAGACCGGTTCGGGGTCGAACTGAGCACGGGGGAAGGCAAGCTTCGAGTAGTCGAAAAGCCGCGCTCTAGGATCGTCTTCCCAACTCTTCCACGTTTCAAAACCGCGGTCGTTGAAACCTGTGAGGAACGGTCCGGGATTCACGGTCGCGACTTCGATTCCGAACTCCTGGAGTTCCAGACTCATCGTCTCCGCGATCGCCTCGACGGCATGCTTCGAGGCAGAATAGATCCCGGTAAACGGATTCGTATTCAGGCCCTCGCGAGACGAGACCCAGACAATACGACCCTTACCGCGCTTGACCATCTGCTTGGCGATTCCTTGGGTTAACAACAGGGGACCGATTACATTGACTTCGAACTCGTTACGCATATTTGCCCCAGGGATGTCGAGAACAGAGCCGCCTTCCAGAACGCCCGCATTGTTCACCAGGATCTCGACATCCCAGGCGAGTGCCTTCTTGCGATCTCCCTCATTCGTCACATCAAGCTTCTCGACCTTTAACGTCACACCGCGCTTGGTCGCTTGGCGTTTCAACGTCTGGACTTGTGCCCAGATCTCGACTGTGGCGATTACATCGAAGCCTTTCTCCGCGAGTCGCATAGCGGCCTCATGTCCAAAACCCGTGCCTGCTCCTGTAATCAAAACCGTCTTCATGGTTATCTCCGTTTAGCACCACGCATCTGAATTTCGTTGCAACTGCCCACGAGAGCAATCGCCAACGTGCTCAAGTTAATCGAGACAAGCGGATTCCCAAACGTTCGAACGACGGACTTTCCGATAGTTCTTTGGTCGGAGCGTCAGATGCAACTTCCGGGGGAGGCAAGAGCGACTATGAACGGACCGGGCAATTCGTGGGGGCATGCTCGTGGCGATTCTCGTGAAGGGGAGAGAGAGGCAAACAACTGAGGTTTAGGCGGTCTCGATGGATAACTCTCAGCGAGGGATCCCAATATGCGGTGACAATTTCCTGTTACATCAAGAACCCTCGAGCCGTCGCGATGCTGACGGCATGGGTTCGATCAGATGCCCCTAACTTGGCCAGAATGTTCTGCATATGTGCTTTTACGGTCGCTTCTGAAATGAAAAGATGCGAAGCAATGATTTTGTTAGATGTGCCGCGAGCTACTTCACGAAGTACCTCTATCTCTCGCTCGCTCAGATCATCTTCTGCGTAATGGTCGGCCAGTTCTGCCGCGATTTTCTGCGGTATATATCTGCTCCCTGCATAGACTGAGCGGACTGCTTCCAGCAATTCTGTACGAATCATGTCCTTCAAAATGTACCCAACGACGCCCGCTTTCAAGGCTCGCCGGGCCAACGCATCGCCTTCGTAGGTGGTCAGGACAATAATTCGAGCTTGTGGATATTCCTGCCGGATCGTCACAATCGCATCGATTCCGTTTAGGTCGGGCATTTGCAGGTCCATCAGTGTGACGTCCGGCCGTTGACTGCGGAACATTTGGATGGCTTCACGACCATTTGAGGCCTCCCCAACAATCAACATGTCCTTTTCGCCTTGAATCACCGCAGCGATTCCTTGGCGGAGTAATGGATGGTCATCTACTGTCAGGATCTTGATTTGTTTGGTCGGCAACATCGCTCCCTCCAACCCTCAAACGTCTCGCTTTCAATTGGCTTTCGTTTTGTCTCGCGGATAAGCAATCGAAGCTGGGATAACAAGCTCCACCTCAGTACCCGCGGACTCGCGGCTCCATATACTTAGTTCAGCCCGAATTGCTTCGGCGCGTTCCCGCATTCCGGTCAGACCCCAGTGGCCAGGTTGCCCGTTGGACCGCACCGCTCGATCGATTCCCACTCCGTCATCTCGAACTCTTATGCGAAGCGTGGACGAGTTGTACGTGACCTCGGTCTCTATCTTCGAAGCTGACGCATGGCGAAATGCGTTTGCTAAAGCCTCCGCGGCAATTCTGTATGCTTCATCCTGCACCGTGGACTCAAGAGCTTTCGGTTCGCCAACGATTGCGAGAGTAAACGTGGCAGCGTGATCCTTCGAAAGCTCTCGTCCACATTTGGTCAAGCGATCAGGAAGGTCATCTTCATCCGACGTACGTCGGCGAAGATTCCGAACGCGCAGCCGCGCTTCGCGTAAGACTTCGTCGGCTCGCTCGAGGACCTCTTCCATCATTCTGCGGATGGGATCCTGCCCGTTCAGGTTCTTGGACACGCCGTGCATCCGCAGTGTAATACCTTGGAACCCCTGTAACAGCGTGTCGTGCAACTCGCGGGCGATGCGTTCTCGTTCTTCTAACTGGCCCAATAATCGCGTTTGAACATTTGCGGTAGCTTGTTTCAACCGCAACAAGTAGAGGCTCCACAGCAGTCCCGCAATGCTAATTGCTGTCAGAACCTTGAACCACAGTGTTTGATAGAACGCAGGCGGAATGAAGAAGCTGACGGTATCGCCAGTGGTGTTCCACAGACCATCGTTGTTGCACGCGATCACACGGAATTCATAATTGCCTGGAGGAAGGTTTGTATAGGTCACCTGGCGAAGCGAGACAGGGGAACTCCAATCTGGGTCGTACCCCTGTAACTTGTACCGAAAGCGAACCTTCCGTGGTGCAGCAAAACTCAAAGCCGTAAAAGCAATATGAATGCTGTGAACCTTGACGGGCAAAGATATGCGCCCTGAACCTCCGACCTCCCGTTCATCTGCGATGATTTCCTCGATGTGAACCGGCGGAGCGAAGGTATTTTGGTTCAAGTTGCTGGGATCCAGGATGCTCAGGCCCGATGTGGTGGCGAATAAAATACGCCCATCGGTCGTTGTCGTTGCCTGAGGTGTGTACCATCCGTTGTATGCAACGTTCTCTACGCCATCTGTATTGTCGAAATAATGAACTATTGCGACGGTGTGTAAGGGATCGGCTATCCAGGCGGAAAGGTCGGTTTCAGACAACGCTACCAGCCCACATTCTGTGTATAACCATACGTTATGATCTCTACCCTGCCGCATCCAATGCACTGCATCGCAAGGCAGGCCGTTCTTGCTGCTCAGAACCGATATCCTGCCGTTCTTAAGGCGCGCCAATCCAACTCGTGTGCTGGCCCAGACTCCCCCGTCATTATCCACTTGGGGGTCGCGAATGATTCCTTGCCCGAGGCCGTCCTTCGGACCATATTCCTCTACGTACTTCCCATCCTTGAAAAACCGGAGTGTTCCGCGCGATGACGTAAGCCAAAGGCCATCTCGTTTGGGGTCAAAGGTGAGAGCTATCCCACCTATCTTGGGCCCGAACGCCTCGACCAAGCTTCCGTTCTCACGTAAGTGCAGCAATCCTAACTCACGACTTGCTACCCACAGATCGCCACGATTGTCTTCCGCGACATCGAACACGTTGTTCCCGCTTGCTAATGGGAGACGGTCAACCCGATCTCCGTTAAACCACAACATGCCTTTTGGATCATCGGTGGCGACGAGCATACCTCCCTTGGAGGTCTCAAAAAGGCTGGTTACGAAGTCGTTCGGCAGCTTGATCGTGGACTTGATCGCACGATCATTGTCAAGGCTGTTCAATCCGTCCCGAGTTCCTATCCATGGCACGCCCTTGCGATCTATAAGAGCCGAATTGACATAATCGTTTGAAAGTCCTTGCTTGCTTGTCATATTCGGGACAGCAGGCTTGGTGAATTTATCCAAGCCGCGATTGGTACCTACCCACAAGTTTCCTTCTCGGTCTTGGAAAATATGGACGACACTGTTAGAGGACAGTCCATCGGAGGTTGTGAAACGATCTGTCCGCCCTTGATGAACGTGAACAATGCCTTGCCCAGCGGTTCCAACCCACAAATCGCCTTCTCTGTCCTTTAATAGTGCCCTGGCGTGACCGACCTCTATCGAATAGAGGCTGATTTTCCCATCAGGTGTCATCATCTTCATGTCGTCGCCGGTGGAAAATACTAGTGTTCCGCTAGGATCCTCATCGAAGGCATAAATCTGCGTGACTTCTCGCGGAAGAGGAGCAACGTTCCGCGGCGGATTGGGGCGGACGCTCCATAGTCCATTTCCCGCCCAAGCCCATAGTTGACCTTTCTCGTCCTCATGCAAGGCTGCCACCCACGAGCCAAGGAAACTATCGGACGGAAAACATTCGCTCTCACCATGATAAAAACGGCACAACGCAGAATTGTGCGACTGGGCATTGCCGCCAGCCCAGATCGCGCCATCCTTGTCCTCGATCAGTCCCGCCTCTATCAGCGTACCGTCGAGTTGGTGGTACGTGCGAAACTCACCATTCGCCTTGAGTTCCGCTAGACCGATGCCAGCAATCCAAAGACTCCCGTCTCTGGATCCCAGCAGGTGGTGAAGCGGCTTGCGCGGAAGCGAATCATTAGCTGGAGGTTTCCACTCGGAGAAGCGGACGCCGTCGAACCGAAAAAGGCCGCCCGTACCCGTCACCACCCACAGATAACCATCAGAGGTTTGGGCTACGGAATTAATGACACCCCGAAAAAAGCCCTCTTGCGAAGTCCATGATGTGTGCAGGTACTGCGAAACTTCGAGAGTGTATGGTTGAGCAAACACCGGTAACGTTGCAAGAACGAATAAGAACGTTGACAGTACCAACAGGCAAAGAAGTTGCCGGGATTCGGACCAGAAAACAGTACGGAGCGGCAGAACTCCAATGTGCAGCTCGACTGATGTCGATTCACACTCAATCGGATTTACTTCCGCTGATGCAAAGGCGGTCGAGCTCGCGCGGAGTTCGAAGGACGCCTTTCGCGCCGACGTTGCGCTGATCTGGCTCATAGAAAAGAGAACGTCAGGATACGTCGCTTGGAGACCCGGGTCGTAAGCCAAAAGTATGATCGCCCGACCGCCCGTTCGGATTAGCGGGCGGAAAGCGCAACTGCTATGTTGTCATCGTGCAGAGGCTCTTTTCGATCTTCCCGACGGGCGTGGCTGGCGTTGGCCTCGTTGTCTTGCGTTCCGTCGTTGCTATTACAGTGGTCGTTGAAACTTACAGACGTTTCGGCCCGGGCTACCCTGCGGTAGTTGATGCATTCGCAGCGTTGGTGGGATGGTTTTTATTTTTAGGCTTACTGACCCCGTACTGCGCTGCCCTGTCTTGCCTCTTAGAGTTGGCTTTTCTCGTGGCCAATGGTATTCCGAATGGATTTCAACTTGGCATGTCGGCGTTGACAGCAGCTTCTGTGGCAGCGCTGGGGCCCGGCGCTTACTCGTTGGACGCTCGGTTGTTTGGAAGGAAACTGATCAAGATACCGCCCGGCCGGAGTTTGTAATTGAGCCGCCGGTTCGAGCGGTTTCTCGCTGGCGATTAGCGTTTCGGAAGAAGGACTGGTGGTTTAAAGTCCCAACTGGAGTTATCTCAATGGCCCCCGACCCCATCACCGCCCAAGCATCGGCAGCCGTCCTTGCTGTTCCACAGCCCGTTTCCTCGCCGCTTACAAACGCCGCAATTTTTCTCGTGGTCACGATCAATCCCGGCGACGAAAATCGTACCGCGGTGCTTTCGCTCTGTGCCGATCTCTCCGCACTCCTACGCTCTGTTGGTTTTCGCGCGCTTGAAGGGTCTCTCTCCTGCATCATGGGCTTCGGTTCCGGTGCGTGGGACCGCCTCTTCGGTTCACCACGTCCGGCCGAACTTCATCCCTTTTGCGAAATTCGCTCGGGCCCACGCCACGCCGTCTCCACGCCCGGCGACCTGGTCTTCCACATCCGTGCCAAGCGTATGGATCTCTGTTTCGAGCTTGCCGCGCAAATCTCGTCTCGACTTGCCGGCGCTGTCACCACCGCCGATGAAGTGCACGGCTTCCGCTACTTCGATGAACGCGATCTCCTCGGCTTCGTTGACGGAAGCGAAAATCCGACAGGAAGTGCAGCCGTCGACGCGGTCTTCATTGGCGATCAAGATCCCGCCTTCGCCGGCGGCAGCTACGTGATTGTTCAAAAGTACCTTCACGATCTCGATGCCTGGAACAAGATTCCTACTGAAGCGCAGGAAAACATCATCGGTCGCAAGAAAATCTCCAACATCGAACTCGACGACTCAGTCAAGCCCACCTCCGCCCACAACGCGCTGACCGCCATCGAAGAAAATGGCAGGGAAATCAAAATCCTCCGAGACAACATGCCTTTCGGTCGACCCGGCCGGGGCGAGTTTGGCACCTATTTCATCGGCTACTGCCGCTCGCCTCGCACGATCGAACAAATGCTCGAAAACATGTTCGTTGGCCGTCCGCCGGGCAATTACGATCGTATCCTCGACTTCAGCACTCCAGTCACTGGAAGTCTGTTCTTCATCCCCACCGCCACATTCCTCGACAGCATCTCGCCTGACCAGCCAGCGCCGGATGCGTCTGCCGGTGCACAGAAGTTTGCAACGGCCTCGGATCCCGTCGTAGCCTCCGCCTTCACCGCACCATCCAAGGATGGTTCGCTCGGCATAGGTTCCCTGAAAGGCGAAGTCTCCCATGAATAACTTTTATCGCGAGCTTGCTCCCATTTCTAATGTCGCATGTGTTCGAAAATAGAGAGTTGTCGCGACCGCTTATGAATCAGCCCGCTTTATCTGTCCGAAACTACTGCCTGGCGCCAGCACGAGTCAATGTGCCGATCGATGCGCCTATTGGGCCCGCAACCTATGGCCGGATGTTTCCCGAGTTACCGTCTTTTCGGGCCGATGAACAATTCCTGCACGCCCTGGGCCGCGCAGGCGGTGTCTGCGATTGTGGCGATGTCGACGACATTCCTGAGTCCCTGGGGGATGCGGCGGCCGGCTGGCCCATCTTCGGTCAATTTGTAGCTCACGACATCACCGCCGATCGCTCCATCTTGCGGTCTCATGCCAATACGGCGGAACTACGCAATGCCCGTAGCCCACAACTGAACCTTGAATGCCTGTACGGCGATGGGCCAACCGGCCATCCGTTCCTTTATCAACGTGAGGATCCGGCGAAGTTCCTGCTTGGTTCGGGCGGAGCCGATGTGCAGCGAAACGCCGAGGGCATCGCGATTATCGGCGACCCGCGCAACGACTCGCACATGCTGATTTCGCAGATGCATCTCGCAATGCTCAAGGCGCACAATGCATTCGTCGACGAAGCGCGGCAGGAGGGTGTAGCGAATGATCGCGTGTTCGGCGAGGCGTCTCGTCGGTTGCGATGGCACTATCAATGGAGCGTCGTTAGTGAGTTCTTACCCGCGCTCGTAGGATCTGCCCTTGCCGATGAGGTGCTTCGGGAAGGTCCTCAGTGGTTTCGTGCAGTGCCTAACGCCTTTATACCGCTGGAGTTCGCGGACGCAGCCTATCGGTACGGCCATTCGCAGATTCGTCATCGCTATCGCTTGAACTTGCAGACGGACCCTGTGCCACTCTTTCCCGATCTCTTGGGGTTCCGCGCGGTACCCCGTGAGCGCAAGGTCGACTGGATGCTGTTTTTCGACGCCACCGGGGCGGCAGTGGCGCAGCGGTCCAAGAAAATCGACGGGAAGCTGGTGCGATCACTCATCGAGCTGCCGATAGCTGTCACTGGTGAGTGTGAGATCGAAGATTACCATTCCCTTGCTGTGCGTGACCTGCAACGCGGTCAGGGAGTCGGCCTACCATCCGGCGAAGCCGTGGCGCGTCACCTTGGAATCAACCCGCTCACTCCGGAGCAGGTTGGCATCGCTTCAACTGGGTGGCAGGGTGAAACCCCGCTTTGGTATTACATTCTGCGCGAAGCCGACGTCTGCGCTGGTGGTCATCGCCTCGGTCCGGTTGGAGGGCGGATCGTTAGCGAAGTTTTGGTGGGGCTCATCGATGCTGATGGAACGTCGTTTCGCCGGAACAACCGAAACTGGCGCCCTCGAAAAACGCTCAGCGAATTGCTAGCGTCGTAAGATCCCGAGCTTCGTCCGCTATCAGGAAAACGATCCACTTGGACGAGAAGTCGCTAGCCGTCGAAGTGGACTGCTGCATTCAGGAAGAAATACGGCTGCACCAGAACTCCGGTTTGGCCGTTTCTCGTCA
>Ga0213878_10000589_pt1 | contig 13351 bp, 9 predicted proteins | sample VelepicoBEBS_R02_FD_161053 | JGI IMG/M metagenome (GOLD analysis project Ga0213878, IMG submission 161053) | Vellozia epidendroides bulk soil microbial communities from rupestrian grasslands, the National Park of Serra do Cipo, Brazil - BS_R02 | ecosystem: Environmental > Terrestrial > Soil >... | reverse complement strand
ATGCTTTCTTTGAAGAAGGAGGGGTTTTTGACAACGTATTCCGTAGCGGCTTCGGGCTCATCGCGACCGGCGGGATTCCTAAAGCTGCGTTCAATGCTTTCAAAATTTTGCATTATTTGGGTGATCAGCAATTGGCAATAGATAGTACTCCGGCTCTGCTCACCAAGCGTTCCAACGATAACAGCCTGGTGTTGGCAACCTGGAATTACACCGAGCCACGGCAGCAAGGTCATTCCAAAGCCGTAAACATTCGACTGCTGGGCGCGGATGACGACAGGCAACCGGCTAAAATCTTTCTGGTCGATGACGATCATGGTTCGCCGCTGAAGTTGTGGGAGTCGATGGGTAGTCCTGCATTCCCAAGCCTGCAGCAGCAAGCTGCCTTGCGCACGGCCGCTGAACTGCCGCTCCCGCAGACCGTCAAGATGGCGAACCGCCGGTTGTCCCTCTCCCTGCAACCCAATGCCTTAGCCGTCATCGAGTTTCCCGGATAAAGCCGCTAGCCTGCATCGCTCACAAATCTTCAGAGATTTGTGAGCGATGCAGGCTACAGGCTCTTAAACAGACGCGCAGCGTCTGTTTAAGAGCTTTCTAGCCCGCAATGAGCGACTCGACTGAGCTCGTCGAAGTCTCGACGATTCTCACACTGCGTGATTTTTGCGGGGTAGCCGCTTTTCCGTTGACACGGACCGCTCAGGGAGGTTATCGCCCTGCGCTAAGATTTCTTTTATGACCATCAAAGACGACGAATCAGTCGACCTCCCAACATCACTCGGCCCGATGAGGACATTCGTGTTCCGTCCCATCGCGGATGGCCGTTACCCAGGCTTGGTCCTCTTTTCAGAAATATTTCAAGTAACCGGGCCCATCCGGCGAGCCGCGGCCATATTGGCGGGACACGGATTTATTGTCGCCGTGCCCGAGATTTTTCACGAGCTCGAAACGCCCGGAACCGTGTTGCCATACGATCAGGCCGGCGCGGATCGCGGTAACGCCGACAAAATCGGCAAAGAATTGTCCAGCTATGATGATGACGCGCGGATCACTCTCAGTTACTTGAAAACGCACCCTAAATGCACGGGGAAGCTAGGCGTAATGGGATTTTGCATCGGGGGCCATCTTGCCTTCCGGGCAGCGATGAATCCAGAAGTCCTCGCCGCAACCTGCTGTTACCCGACCGACATTCACAAGCGAAGTCTCGGTAAGGGGCTCAATGACAACTCGCTCGATCGCATTCCAGAGATCAAGGGCGAGTTGCTAATCGTTTTTGGACGGCAGGATCCCCACGTGCCCCGTGAGGGAAGGGCCATTGTGTACAACGCGTTGGCCGATGCGAACACGAATTTTACCTGGCACGAATTCAACGGCGCTCACGCCTTCATGCGTGACGAAGGTGCCCGCTACGACGCCGCGGCAACGCGGATCGTCTACGGGATGGCGCTCGAATTGTTTAAACGGAAACTCGGCGAAGCACTCGATTGACTCTATCCCCTGATAATGTCTGCGCGCTTCGACCATGTCGACCTTCGCGTGCCGGATCTCGGGGCGGCGATCCCGTTCTATCGCTGTTTGTTGTCGGAGTTAGGCTTCGTACGCGAAGCGCAGATTGAGAATTGGTTTCAGCTCGAAACGGAAGATGGAAGCGGGTTTTTCGGAATCACTGAGGATCGCAACTTTCGGCCTAACGCAAACCGCATCGCGTTCCGCGCAGTAAGCTGCCCCGAAGTCGATGCGCTCGCCTGTCGCTTGCCCCAGTTCGGCGCCAGGAACATCGATGGACCAAGCCTCGAGGCACCCGGCTACTACGCCGTATTCTTCGAAGACCCGTTTGGCAATCGATTGGAAATCGTGCATCGCGCTCGCGTCGGATAGGGCGAGGCGCCACGTCCCGTAGGGACCGAATGATGGTAGCCCGCACCAGGCGGAGCCTCTACCCATAGGTCGTATGGGTCCTATCGGTCCTATGGGTCCCATAGGGGACACAGGTCAAATGGGGACAGGTCAATTTTTTCGCTGAACAAGGGTCGTGCGGGAGCACGCCCTACCGGCTCGGGAACGTGTCCACGTCGGCGAAACGCCCACCGCGTCCAACGCCAAGGACTGCTACATCCTTTTCTATCGTCATAAAATGTGCAAAGGGTGTCGGACTATATGGAGAATGGTTCTCCAGGCCGCGTATTGAATGCCTTTCTCGAACTCTTCCTTCGAAAGGCAAGGCACGATTTCCGCGGGTTCTGGTTCGTCTTCTCTTTTCTTCTTCTTTCGATCTGCGACTGGAACGCTTTCGGCCAGTCGCAGTACCAAAGTAGTACGGACTTTGCGAAGTTTGCGATAAAACTGCGCGAAAATGGGCTTTTAGCCATTGGACCAAAACTAGGGAATGGGGCCAGACTCACCATGGCCGGTCGAGGTTTACCGCAAACTGGTGGATCGGAGCGCTACCCCTGGAAGCTAAGCGTCGCGACGACGATCTTTTGGGTTGGAGAGCGTCCAACCGCCAATAATCCGGTGCCGAACGATCGAAGTTCGTGGGATCCAAACTGGATCTCCAATTACGGCGGCTACGACGACCCGGATTCCAAATCCCGCAAGGATTTTATTCCGATGAGTTTTCTTCCGCGGCAGAACCCCTTCTACGTCGCCCTCCCGTACAACGATGTCGTGAGCGGACATACAAAACCCGAGGCCAAAGATGTGATTCCCTGGTTTAAAGATGCCTTCGTGCGCGACGGTCAATCCGTTCTCAAAGGGCGCTGGCTGGCGATCCGCCGCGGCAACAAAATCTGTTATGCACAGTGGGAAGATTGCGGACCTTTCTTCACCGATCACTGGCAGTATGTGTTTGGCAACGAACGCCCAAAAGCAAATCTCAACCAGAACGCCGGACTTGATGTTTCCCCTGCGGTCCGGGATTACCTCGGTCTTGACAACATTGATGTGTGCGATTGGAGGTTTGTCGAGATCCGCGAAGTACCTCCTGGTCCCTGGGCGATGTACGGGGATAACAACATCTTTGTTATTCTGCGCCGCCAGGGAACAGACCAACTGGGACACTGAAAGTTGGGGGAGACGTGCTCGTGCTCGAGAAAACAGCCGCTCCGCTGCCACGCTGGCCGGAAAAGAACAGTTGCGGAAAGATCGGACCCTCTTCTCGGCGCGGATGGCCAATAGATCGAGGACGAGCACGAGCAGGAGCACGAGCACGATTACCCTAACTTCGGAGTTTGGTTTCAGAGTCCTTTGGACCAAAGGTTAGTCTACAAACATGCCAATGCTGCTACGCCCTTTCAGCCCTTCTGACGAGAGCGCCGTTATTGCGCTCTGGAGAAGGTGTGACCTGGTGCGTCCCTGGAACGATCCGCACGAGGACATCCAGCGAAAACTCAAGGTTGCGCCTGAGTTGTTCCTCGTCGGGGTATGGAACGGGGAAATTGTCGCGACCGTCATGGCCGGTTATGAAGGACACCGTGGCTGGAGCCGTTTGGGTTACTCGGTCGATACAGTGGTGAGTTTGGGTAAGCGGTTGGAATTCGATGATCCCGGGTTCGATTCTGCGTGAGAAGGGAGTGTCCTGATTGAGCCGGCTCGTTCGTCGTATCATGAATTACGGAAAATACTAGGAGACACCAACTGAAAGGCAATCGGATGAGCGAACTCAGTCGTCGGAAATTTTTAACCGTTGCCGGTGCGCTGGCGGTCGGCAGTGCCGTCTCAGCGGGCGATAGACTTGCCGCCAACGAAGCGATTCGGAAGACTGGCGCAGGTCCGGCGACGCGCGGGAACCTGGATTACAGCAGCACCACTGAACTGGTCGCCATGCTTTCGGCCCGGCAGGTCTCGGCAGTAGAACTGCTGAAGCACGCGATCGCTCGGATCGAAGAGTTGGATTCCCGCATTAATGCTGTGGTCGTGCGAGACTTCGATCGAGCGCAAAGTGCGGCCGTTGCCGCCGACGCCGCGCTGGCTCGTGGGGAACGGGCTCCACTCCTTGGGATCCCGATGACGGTGAAGGAAGCGTGCAACGTCGCCGGGTTGCCCACGACCTGGGGCATGCCCATGTTCAAGGGCTGGACGCCTAAAGAAGACTCGTTGGCAGTCGCTCGACTCAAGGCTGCTGGAGCGGTTATTATCGGTAAGACCAATGTCCCCTTCGCCCTTAGCGACTGGCAGAGCTATAATGATATTTACGGCACAACCAACAATCCCTGGGACCTTAGTCGGACGCCCGGCGGCTCATCGGGCGGTGCGGCGGCGGCGTTAGCGGCTGGATACGTACCGCTGGAGATTGGCTCGGACCTCGCTGGCTCTATCCGCTGCCCGGCCGCATTCTGCGGCGTGTTCGGCCACAAACCGAGCTACGGCTTGGTTCCCCTGCGTGGGTTCACTCCGCCCACCACCGAAGGATTAAGCGCCAACGGTGGCCTGCCAGTACTTGGCCCGCTCGCGCGTACAACCACTGATCTGGCTTTGGCCCTCGATGTGATGGCGGGACCTGACGACAGCGAAGCGATCGCCTACCGCCTTGCTCTGCCCCCGCCGCGTCACGATTCATTGAAGGATTTCCGGGTTCTCATGATCGATACGAACCCGTTCTTACCGACCTCGGTCTCGGTTCGCACGGCTCTCGACCGCCTGGCTGATCGGCTGATCAAAGCTGGTGTCAAGGTTGCCCGGGAGACGCCGCTGCTTCCCGATCCGGCTGAGTCTAGGCGGACCTATATGCTGCTGCTTTACTCGTTCGTTAGCCTGGGAAGGCCGGCGGAATTCTACCGCGGTATGGAAGCGGCTCTGGCTAAACTGCCACCGGAGGACGAGAGCTCGGGCGCGATGTGGATTCGGGGCATGGTCCTGAACCACCGTGATTGGTTGGGTGCGATCGTGGTTCGTGACCGGCTGCGTCGGCAGTGGAGTCAGCTCTTCCGCGAGTACGACGTAGTCGTCTGTCCGATCATGCCGACTCCGGCTTTCTCGCACGACCATTCGTCGGCCGAAGAACAGCGCAAAATCGACGTGGACGGCCAGCAGATCGACTATAACGAACAGGCGGTTTGGGCTGGACTCGCGACTCTCCCTGGGCTCCCGGCAACCGCGGCGCCAATTGATCGTTCCGAAGCCGGTCTCCCGATCGGAATACAGATCATCGGGCCTTACCTTGAGGATCGTACAACTATCGCTTTTGCGGGGTCGATCGAACGCGAGTTCGGCGGCTTTGTGCCGCCTCCGGCGCTTCAGGGGTGACCGGGCCGCCTAATTGGCGGGACGCCATCGTTGCGCCGGCGTCGCGCTTACGAAACTAGCTGCCGCTCGAAGTGTGCGCGGAAGGCGGTCATTAACTCGCGCACCCATCTGACGAAGTCGGGCTCTTTCGTTGCCTCGAGCAACTCCCGCGAAAAGTAATCAGGCTGAAAATGAAAGGCAACCATCCAGCAGTCGCGAAGTCGGTCTGTATTCGGAGACCTTAGCAGCGTCGTGAGACGCGGATCATGCAGTTTCGATGCATGGAAACCTTCCACGACCACGTAAAGACTGCCATACCAGTAGTACATGAAGTTGCCGCGGGGCCCGGCGAATAGTTCGAGTGCTTCACGATTCGGATCCTGAACCGTACCATGCGGCTCCTCAAAAGGCACCAGATTCGACTCGAAGTGATGCTGCATTCGAGCCGCCGCCACGAAATAACGATGGAGGGAAAGCAATGGAGGGAGACTCATGCAGGTACTATACAACGTTGAAGCAAAATCAGCACGAAGAGGTTGGTAGGGCGAGGCCCCGTCCGCGTGTCGGCGAAACGGCGTGTCGGCGTATCGGCGTGACTGATGCAGGCCGCAGAAACGCCTTGCGCGAATAGCGTGGGGTGATGTTCACCCACTCAGATGAGAAATACAAAGGTCACGGCGCCGAAAAACTCCACTGGCCGATACGCCGATACGCCGATACGCCGATACGCCTATTCGAAGGTCACGAGAGCCGCTTTCATCACGAAGGTGTTGTACGCGCCAAACATCGACATGATGAAATAGAGTGATTTACCCTCGTCCTTCAAAAAGGAGGGAGTCATAAAAGCCCCGTAGAGTTGCGGATATTGGGCCGCTTTCGCGACCACGTGAGGTTTAGTCCAGGGTCCCCACGGGTACTCGGCTTCGCGCAGTTCGATCGATGCTGTTTTCTCGTTTAGATAGGTGTACATCCAGCGTCGAATTCCCGGATTCCAAAGAATCGATCCTTCGCCCACCGGAGCCGGGATGATTTCAATTGCGCTCTTCGGATCAGTCGTCCAGCGCTGATCAGCGCTGAAGTACTCCCAGGCATCGAAAAACAACAGGTCCTCTTTCTTGACCCGCGCCAGTCGAACGCTGCCGAATCTTCCACACTGAGTCCCCATGGCGTAGACGTGCGTGCCTTGGTCATTCCCGAGACCCGATTCGCCCGTTAGCGCCAGCATGTTGAAATTTGAATTCTGTTCTCCGAAGGTCACACCACTCTCTGTCCAGGTCTTACCCAGGTCATCCGAGTAAACAAAATTCGAGTAGTTGCAATCCCAAACACCGCCGGTGGTGCTGAAGCCGTGGACCGACATGTAATGGAGATAAATCCGGTTGCCGACGCTCACCATCGCGGTCGGAATTTTCGTCTGTTCGCCGTCCTTTCCCGTGAAGGCCGGTTCATGGGCACCCTCGACTATCGCAATTGCTTTGCCATCAGGCCCTCTCAACCAATCTCCCAGCACTATCTTATCTGACGGGTTGTGATCGGTCGTGGACGCAAACACATTCGAACGCCAATTAGACCCGCCAATTCCTCGGCAAATGTCGCCCTCGTATCCAAAGGTGTCTCCGAACGCAAAGAAGATCCTGTTGCCGATCTCGGTCATCGTACCAAGATCAGTGCCGCAAATGTCGAGCGACTTCATTTCAGTTGGCGATTCGGCTCCGGTTAATGCGCTCACTTTCTCGATGCGGATTTCCTTAATCTTCGGCTCTAGGGGTATGGCGTTATCGGATAGCGAAATTCCGGCGTCAGATGTAACCGCCCGTTCGCTAGTCAGACTGAGAACAGAACCTATGGTTAGTATTGTCAAAGTCAGTTTTTCCATTTTTAATAGCGCGGAAGGGAATAAATATGGAATTATGGACGAATTTATTCAATTCCCGAAAGGCCTTGTCTGATCCGAGGTGGAGGCTAACAAAATTGATAAAAACAATTGCCGATCGATTCCTGCCGGCACTAGCAGCTGCCTCACTGGCCATCGTGCTCGGTCCGACAAGCGCGAAATCACAGGAGACGCCGGTTGTGACCGCCGGGCCGGCCAACCAAGGCACCGCCGGTGGGGCTTTGGAGAAAGTGACCGTGACGGGCTACTTGTTCCCTCGGATTGGGGAAGGTCCGCAACCGGTCATCACTCTTGACCAGGACTTTATCCAGAAACAAGCGGATCAGACGGTCGGTGATCTGATTCAGCGGTTGCCACAAAGCGTGGGATCACTTAATCCAATCACGGCCACAGGGATCAGCTCTTCTCCCGGGTCGACGGCAGTTGGGCTAAAAGGGTTACCCTACAACGCGACACTCACGCTGGTCGATGGGATACGGTTCCCGATTTATCCGTTTGCTATCAACACTGCGAATGGTGGGCCAATCAGTTTTGTCGATCTGAACTCTTTTCCGCTCGCCTCGGTCGACCGGATAGAAATACTGAATGATGGGGGAAGCGCGATTTACGGGTCAGATGCCGTCGCCGGCGTGATCAACCTGGTATTGAAAAGCGACTATAAAGGGGTTGATCTAAACTACTATTACGGGATCAGTCAGCGTGGGGACTACGAAGTAAATCACTTTCAATTCACGGCCGGTCTCGTTCACAATTTTAGCGAAACGTCGAAGTTAAGCATCGTCACCAGTTTTGACTACTACAATCAAAGCCCGGTGGAGTCGGCAGACCGCTGGTATTCGGCGCACCTGGAACATAGCACGTACAGCCCGAAATATCCGGATCAGCCTCAATTTTTCTCCCCGACGGGCGTTTTCGTTGATCCAAGCGGTAACGTATTTTCAGTAAAACCAGGGACGGTGGGCTCAAACATCTCGGCGGCAGATTTCAATGTCGGGCTCCCCGCCCCGAACTTTAGCGTGAAATACCAAGAGATTGTGCCCCGCGAGACCCGTTACGGTGGGGCTATCAAGTTGGATTATGACGCGACACCCTGGCTCAAGCTATACGATTCATTCATTATTCAACGAAACGAAGAATCAAGCGTTACGCAAAACCAGGGCTATAGCGCATTTGATCACATTACCGTTCCTGCGAACAATCCGTTTAATCCTTTCGGCGTGACGCTGCAACAGGCAGGCTTGCCGTTAAACTCTGAACCGGAGTTCGGTCCGTGGGTCGTTGACACGGTGGTTCGCACTCTCCGCAACACGGTCGGACTCACCGTGGAACTGCCGCACGACTGGTATGTCGATGCTAGCTTCACCTATGGCGAAAGCGACGGTACCGAAGTAATTAATAACAGCATCAACCGCGATAGGCTTCAGGAAGCGCTTAATGGGACGTTACCCGGATTTGAGGGTCAATTTTTTAACCCCTTTAATGATGAATCCATCGCGAGCCCGAATAAGCAATTCCTGGATGCCTTACGTATCCAGCAAATCCTGGATAGCCGGACCGATCTCGTTAACTGGATACTGAAGGCTGGCGGAACAGTCTGGGAGCTGCCGGCCGGAGCGCTCACTGCTGCCGGCGGCCTGGAGTACCGGAGCGAAAGCCTGATCCAGGTCAATGACCCCAACAGTCGCGTTGGTAATGTCACATCGCCCAGTTTTGCGGGCCAATTGGTTAACGGGAGGCGCTACATACAGAGCGTCTATGGCGAAGCAACCCTGCCGATCCTTGGCGGCAAATGGTCCTGGCCAGGCGCTCGCGCTCTGGAAATAGTCTTTTCGGAACGCTATGACCACTATTCCGATTTCGGAAATGCTGCGAAACCCAAGGTCGCGGCTCGGTACAAACCGATCGATGATCTGACTATACGCGCGACCTATGCCGAAGGATTCATCGCACCGTCGCTTAGCCAGTTGTTCGGTGCGCCGATCACACAAGTGACCAGCATCAATGACCCGGTTTTGGGCACTACCTATACCACGATTGCAACCACAGGAGGTAACCCACACCTGCAACCTGAAAACTCCTATGGCTATTTTGTTGGGGGTGTCTGGACCCCCGGTGCGGCCGATCCCGACCACAGCTGGTGGGGATGGGCAAACGGGTTTACCGCTTATCTGGACTGGTATCAGATTCTTTTACGCAATCTTGTCGGTCAAGTCTTGGCGCAGCAGCTGGTGGATTTGCCAGGTGCTTTCCCCGGAGCGGTCGTGCGCGGTCCGACCGGAAACATCGTTGCGATTAACGCTCCTTTCCGGAATTTGGGAACTCGGCTAACCGACGGGATCGATTTTGGTGCTAGCTATATCACCAAGGAGTATTTTTGGGGCAAACTCGATTTCGAGTTCAACGCGAGCTATATTTATAACTTTCAACTGAATCAATTTTTAGGCGCAAAAGCGAACGGAAAACCGGAGTTCTCAATTCTTGACCAGGAAGATTCCTATGGAGTTCCTGACTTTAAAGCGATCGCCAGCCTTTTCTACTCGAAGACGCTCTTCGGTATCGACACGTTCCGGACAGGGCTGACGCTCAATTTCGTTGATTCGGAGCACGATATTAACGACAACTTCAAAGGGACTTTCGGGCAGGCTACGTTGGACGCTCCCAATTACGTTCACCGAATTGGTGAATTCACGACGGTCGACTGGCAAATCTCCTACCTGCTCGGTGAACCTGCCGCACTGACCCCGCAAACTCCTCGACCCGGTTATTCGAAAGATGGCAAGCCGATCCTTGGCGAGAAAGCGATCTCACCTCAGCTGGAAGGATCAAACAGTGGCGTACGCAAATGGCTCGCGAACACAACGCTGACTTTCGGCATCAAGAATATTGGTGACGTGAGACCGCCCTTCTCGGCCGATTGGTTCCAGGGCTTTGACACTGGGGACACCGTCCCATACGGTCGCGTTTACTATTTCCAAGTGGAAAAAAAGTTTTGAGCTTGGTGCACTTGACACCCTGCAAACTCTCCGCTATGGTGGGCGCCACTATGCGACTTCTACCGCTGCATCCATCGATTGCCAGCCCGGTAGCAGTAGCTATTGCTATCATCGTACGAGTAGGCTAACCGCCGGTCATACTCGTCCGTAAGAATCCCCGACCGGCGCTCGCTCGGATCCCGAGAGAGATTTTATTCTTCTATCAACAACCTTCATTCAACAACCAACCAATCCTATGTATACTCCACATGACCTGATGTCCGTGACCTTTCATTCAGAATCGCACTTCGACCCGAATTTGATTTCGGAGTCAGCGCAAACCACATATGAACGGGTCTTTCCGGCTGAGCTTTTGGATTCCGGCTTTGAATTGACCGAAATTCTAACAAGTTAGCTCGTAAAGACTGCAGTGACGAGCTCATCGCGGCCGGAAAACTCTTAAGGCCTGCGGCGCTGCCAAATCTCTAAAGATTTGTTAGCGTTGCAGGCTAAAGGCTTAACGAATTCGAACAAAACCTGGCGGGAACAAAATAACCTGCTTAGCATTGTGCCGATGAAGGTAGAGCGCGTGAAGTATGTAATCTGGGCTTTTGACGTGAAGCGCGCAGTACAGTTTTACTGCGAAGTTTTTGGCGGTGAGATAGTGAAGCAGTCGGATGTGATCAGCGAGGTCGCTATATGCGGAGCGACGGTCGCTATCCATAGCGGTGGGGAAGGGAAACGAACTTGGACGGGCTTGGCCTTCCAAGTGCCAGACGTAATCGCAGGCGCGCGGGAAGTGGCGCTTCGCGGTGGTCAGTTGACCCGAGAACCGCAGGCCGAAGGGGAGGAACCCCCGCATCTGGCGATGTGCGTGGATCCAGAGGGAAACGAGTTCATGCTGACGCGGGCCCGGTAGGGCTGCGCTCTAGGCCGGAACCGGCCCCGTCGATTCCCCTAGGTGTCCGTCGGATTTCGCCGCGAAGCGGTTACCAGATTTTAGCCTAGGCCGAGCTTGCGAGGCCTAGGAAGGTCCCCACACCCGGCGGAGCGCTGAGAGCGCGAAAAACGGCCCGCGAAATACGCGAAATGACGCGAAATCCGACAGGCAGCTAGGCTGATATCTGGAACCGCTTCGCGGCGAAATCCAACACCCTGGAACCCGAAAGACGAAGCTAAAAATGGCCAAACTCCAAAGGGACGCGCTCCCGCGTCCCACTAGGCTACGTTCAGCTTATTTCTTCTTCACCTGTGCTATCGCCGCCGAAACGACAGCTTCGACCGTGAATCCGAATTTCTTCTGCAACTCTTTCAAGGGAGCTGAAGCTCCAAAGGTTCGCATCCCGATGCGCTCTCCCTTAAGGCCGACATATCGTTCCCAACCGAACCTTGAAGCCTTTTCCACCGACACGCGCGCTTCGATATTCGACGGGAGGACTTCCTCCTGATAGGCCTCGTCCTGGTGTTCAAACAATTCCCAGGATGGCATACTGATGACTCGGGATTCCACACCTTGCTGTTTCAACGCCATTTGCGCCTCCACGCAAAGCGTGACCTCGCTCCCGGTTGCGATCAAGAGTACCTCCGGTTTCCCATTGGTTGCGTCAGAAAGAACATACGCACCTCGTCTTAGACCTGAGGCGGGCGCAAATTTGGAACGGTCCAGGGTTGGCAACGCCTGGCGACTCAAAATGAGCGCTACCGGATCATACTTTTTCTCTATAATCAGGCGCCAGGCCTCGGCGACCTCGTTCGCGTCACATGGGCGAATTACCGTTAAACCCGGAATGGCCCGCAACGAGGGGAGTTGTTCTATAGGTTGATGAGTCGGACCGTCTTCTCCTACGCCAATCGAGTCATGTGTAAAAATGTAAATCACCGGGAGTTCCATGATGGCTGCGAGACGCAATGAACCTCGCCCATAATCGCTGAAGATCAGAAACCCAGAGCCGAACGGCCTGAGCTTCGCAAGCGCCAATCCGTTCAGGATCGCGCCCATCGCGTGTTCGCGAATACCGAAATGGATATTTCTCCCGCCTAGGGACTCGCGACTGATCTCGCCCGCACCGTCAAAAGTAAGTCGAGTTTTAGTGGAAGGTGCGAGATCCGCAGCGCCGCCGATCAGCCATGGATGCAATTTAGAGATCGCGTTGAGCACTTTGCCCGAGGAATCTCTGGTGGCGAGCCCTTTTGGATCTGTCGGAAATGATGGGATTTCTGCATCCCAACCTTTTGGCGGTTCACGGCGTTGGATTGCGAGGGTTTCCGTTGCCAGTTCGGGATACTCCTTTTGGTAGGCGGCAAACAAATTCATCCACTCGCCGCGCAATCTTCCGCCGCGTTCTCCGAGGCTGCTCTTGAAATCCCCGAGTACTTCCGGAGGCACCAGGAACTTTGAGTCCTCCGGCCAACCGTAACGTCGTTTGGTTGCGCGAATCTCGGCTTCACCAAGCGGTTCGCCATGAGCTGCACTCGTGTCCTGTTTGGTAGGAGCACCATACGCGATGTGGCTATCGACGATGATCAGACTCGGTCGATCCGTTGTCTTCTTGAACCGTTGAAATGCTTCCCGCAACAGATCGAGGTCGTTCGCATTTGATACACGTTGAACATTCCAGCCGTAAGCAAGAAAGCGTCCGGCCACATCTTCGGAAAAAGCCAGACTGGTATTTCCCTCGATGGTGATGTGGTTATTGTCATAGATCCAGCAGAGATTTGAGAGTCCCAAATGGCCGGCCAAGGATGCGGCCTCGCTGCTGATGCCTTCCATCATACACCCGTCACCTGCCAACGCGTAAACGTCGTAATCGAACATCGAAAACTTCGGGCGGTTGTATCTCTCGGCGAGCCATTTACTGGCCAACGCGATACCCACGCTTGTGGCCACCCCTTGTCCGAGCGGCCCAGTCGTGGTTTCAACGCCGGAGGTCCACCGATACTCGGGATGTCCGGGGCACTTACTCTCGAGTTGCCGGAAATTCTTCAGATCATCGAGCCCAACCGCGAGTTCGCCCAAGGTCTCATACTTTCGATTTACCGCCTTTACTCCAGCTAAGTGCAGCACGGAATACAGCAGCGTGGAGGCATGGCCGGCCGAGAGGATAAATCTGTCACGATTCGGCCAGATCGGATCTTCGGGATCAAACCGCAGAAACTCCTGCCAGAGCACGTATACAACCGGCGCCATGGCCATGGGAGTTCCCGGATGACCGGAATTCGCCTGCTGGACGGCATCCATACAGAGCGTCCGGATGGTATTTATCGATAA
>Ga0213878_10000587_pt1 | contig 13364 bp, 13 predicted proteins | sample VelepicoBEBS_R02_FD_161053 | JGI IMG/M metagenome (GOLD analysis project Ga0213878, IMG submission 161053) | Vellozia epidendroides bulk soil microbial communities from rupestrian grasslands, the National Park of Serra do Cipo, Brazil - BS_R02 | ecosystem: Environmental > Terrestrial > Soil >... | reverse complement strand
ATTTGCCCTTTACTAGGGCAAATGTCAATAGTCTTAATTGATGCCCCCCAGCAAAGAAGCCGATAAACTCGACCAAGCCGCCAGAATCGCTTGGCTCTATTACGTCGCCGGAAAGACTCAACAGCAGATCGCCGCGACCCTCCATATTTCTCGTCAGACCGCTCAACGTCTGCTCGGGATTGCTATCGAGCGTAATCTGGTCAATGTCCGCCTTTCTCACCGAATCGGTGCGTGTGCCGAATTGGAAGAAGCTCTCCGGCGCCAGTACGGTCTCGAACTTTGCGAAGTGGTCCCGTTCGACGGAGATGATACCGATAGTTTGCGAGCCAAAATCGCGATCACCGGCGCACGGGTAATGGAGCATTTCCTGTCTTCAGAGGCGCCGATCATTGTTGCTCTCGGCACGGGCCAGACTCTGAAATCGGTGATCAGCCGTTTGCCTGTATTACCCAGGCCACAACATCGGTTTGTTAATCTAGTCGGGACTTTCGCTCGAGACGGGTCCAGCAACCTTTACGACGTGGCTTTAAGTATGGCCGATAAGACCGGTAGCCGGTATTACCTCTTACCGGCGCCGCTCCTAGTCTCATCCGTGGAGGAACGGAGTCGTTGGTGCGACCATGATCTTTACAAAACGGTGGCCCGGATCGCAGGCCAAGCGGACGTTACTTTTATCGGCATCGGACAGGTTGCCGTGGGCTGCCCGTTACAGCGCGATGGTTATATCACTCAACTGGAAGTCCGCCAACTGCTGCGGGCTGGAGCCATCGGTGAAACTTCCGGCTGGGTTCTGAATGCTTCCGGCGAATTGATCGATCTTCCGTCCTATCACGACAAACTCACCACGATCGCTCCGCAGCGCTATTCGAAAAAGCCGGTGATTGCATTCGCGGGCGGCAAATATAAATGGGAGGCGGTGAGAGCCGCTTTGCGCGGAAAATGGATCAATGGGTTAGTTACCGACGAGTCCTGTGCGCTTGCCATCGCGGAATCAGAAAATCTGATCACGCATGTGAAATGAGGCTGCCCGCCGTTGTGCCACCTTGGTTCTTCTAGATCGCGTTCTGGATCTACGTGTAAACCACAGTGTTTACGTATAAACCACAGGTCTTAGGCAGTCCGCCCTTTCCCGGTCGGAGCCTTCTGGTTTGCGCTCTTTTATATTTCTTAGAGCCTCAATGCCGCTCGAAGTTTGTCTGATCAAGATCTCATGTTGGAATCCGGTTTGTTGATCGTTGATCGTGATCCTGATATCCAACTTGATTTGGGTAGCCGCTCGCGCCAGGGAATCGACCAGGGGAGATTGTGAAAGATGTTCGAAGTTCTGCCGATGCCTGGGCATGAAGTGGTAGAATAGACACTTTTGGTCCACGGCGCGCCCGGCAGGTTCAAGCAGCTGCAACGCAATCGGGGATTCCTTTTCGAGGTATTCTACAAAACGAAGGCGTGTGTCCATGCCGGTACGACCTAGCACTCCATTTAAAGCTAACGTCAAGGTACCATCGAAACAACGGAATTCCAGCCTTTAGACAGCGGTTTTTGTTCGCAATAGGCAAAAACACGCGCGCATGTTGCTTCGGCCGGCAGAGCGCATCGCTCACAACATCCGATACATCACGTATGCATCCGTGTAACCATGCACCGGATGCAGGAATGCGTCTGGTAACGTCCCCACAATGGCGAACCCGAGACTCTCCCAAAGGCGGACCGCTCTTGCGTTGGTCTTTATGACAAAGTTGAATTGGATTGCTCGGAATCCACGGCTTTTTGCGTATTCGAGTGAATGGCTGCACATCTGCCGGGCGATTCCTCTCCCAGCAGCAGCTGTGGCGGTGATGTATCCGCAATTCGCCACGTGAGATCCGCCGCCTTTTTGATTCGGATGGAGAAAGTACGTTCCCAGGATCTGTGCCCCATCGTCGGCCACGAATACGATGTGCCCGTCCGAGAACCAGTAGGCCAAGGTTTGTTCGCGGGTTAAGTCACGATCTAACGCATAGGTCTCTCCCGCGCGAATAACCGGTTCCAGAATCGCCCAAATGGCGTCTGCATCCTCCGAGCGGCGCGCTTCACGAATTGTCACGGTGACCATTCGCTACGATCGACGGCTCTACCTGGAACTGCAACGTTTCCGCTGCCACGCTCCTGTCGACGCACCCTTAACATTGACTCGGCATACCTCGGTAAGGACGAGCTCCAACGCGTCCGGGAACCTGGCTCCTGGATTCTGACTCCTGGCTCCCTTACGTTTTCTTTCGGCGACCTTTCTTGTTCACGATGAGGAGTGCACCCGCGCCATATGACAAGCAGGCGAATAGCTATGATCGAACGTGGCGCCGATACATCGCTCGCACACTCGGTTTCTTAAACGATTCCATCTCTTTTCGTCCGTCCGACAAAATCCTGGATATCGCCTGCGGCACAGGGGAGTTTGAACGTCTTATCCTGAACGAGCACCCGGACCAGCTAATGATCGGGATCGATATTTCGCAAAAGATGCTGCAGCTCGCCCAGGAGAAATGCAGAGCGTACCCAAATGTGGCTTTCTCGAAAGCGGACGCCTCAGCCTTGCCTTTTCCGGATCAGAGCTTCGATCTGGTGATATCGGCTAACTCGCTTCATTACTTCGATAAGCCCAGTGCCAGCTTAGCGGAAATGCGGCGGGTGCTTCTGCCCACGGGATCTCTTGTTATCATGGATTGGTGCAAAGACTCTCTGATATGTCGTTGCTTCGACCTTTTCCTTCGTCGAATCGAACGTGGTTACCAATCTTGCTATACCCAGGGTGAGCTCCAGCGTTTGTTAGATGCGGCTGGATTTACCATTCAATCCATTCGCAAAATAAAGTTAGGGTCGATCTTCTGGGGACACGTATTTGCGGTGGCGGTCCCGAAGGCGTGATAAGGTCTAACAGAAGATCACAAAGGACACAAAGACGGAAGCCGGCCAGAGTTTCGCCAAACAATTGTCTGTCTTCGCGATCTTTGTGACCTTCTGTGAGATCTATCGGTCGGAACAGGCAATCTGTCCTCTAGCTGCGCTCAGCCTGGGCTAAAATCTCTCCAGCGCCTCGCCCCAAGATGCCCATTTCGTTCGTCGCCGTATCGCCGCGCCGCCTTTATTCCGTGGTTCCTTTCAGTTTGGCCAGAAACGGATCACCGTAGATACTCAGCCATTCTTCCAATTTCTGGGTACAATCACAGTCAGTACAGGCCCAAGGTTCCTCACCGTTCACGTCCCGGCAATTCTTGCGCGCGTGGGCATCTTTAATGGTAATCAGCTCAAAATATTCTTCCCAGTAAGGACGTTCTTCTGCGAGCGGGGTGGCGCAAAAACAAACTTCAACCCAAGTCACCGCGTGATCAGCCGTGATGCGTGCGTGCTCCATGTCCCAGAGATATTCATCGCCAGCGACAGAGCCTCGGCCCAAGCTCTTGTCATCGATCGCTCGCGCTAAAGCCGATTCACAACCAGGTTTGACCCGCGCTTTTACTAAGTAACGCATGGTAAAACGCAAAATCTCACGCAAAGCCGCCAAGACGCAAAGGGAACCGCGAATGGATCCGCCGCCGCTTCGCTACGGCGCGACAGGCTACGAATTGAGGCGCGGAGACCGCGAATGGACACGAATTGACGCAAACAGACCCGGGCGTTGCATTCTGTATGTTAGCCTGCGCGGCTGTCGACGCCGGGAATTCTTTATAGGTATTGCGCTTTGAAAGACGCGACGCCCTTGACCACGTGAAAGATAATTGGCGATACGATTTCACGTCAGACCTTCGTTAACTTCGTTGCCTTCTGTAAGATGCTCTTCGTCTTCCCGTTGTTAGTTCTCCTCCAAACGACTCCGGAGCTTGGCCAGCTCTGCTTCGATCTTCTCGAGTTTCGCCAGAATCGAATCATTCGCCTCTTTCGGCGGCTCGAGCACCAAACTTGTAATCACTGCGGTTAACGACCCATAGATGCCGATCCCCATTATCATAGTGACGCCGCGACGACTCTCCCTAGGGTGGTTTGCGGAGCGATATCTCCGTATCCCACCGTTGTAATTGTTTCCATACACCACCATAAGGCCTTCGCCGGACTATCGATTTGTCCTCGGCCTTTCTCCGCAATCAGAATCGCGATGCTGGCAAAGGTCACTGTCATTCCGGTGAGCAAGAGGATCCCGAACGTGGCCGTTTGGCGTCTGCTTCGGGTTAGTTCTCGAAGTAGCGCGGCTGCAGATTTCACGCCCCTGAATAGGCGAAAGATTCTGAGTATCCGAGCCAACCTTCCCAGTTGTAGCGCCGGGATGAGGGGAATCGAGGACAGCAAGTCGATCCAACCCCAGGTAAACAGATATCTCTTCTTATCTCTGGCCAGGTGGAGCAGCAGCAGAAAATCCAAGAAAAAGATACCGCAAACCGCCGTATCAGCCCAGCGCAATATGGACTCAACGTCCTGAGGTAGCTGGATTGATAGAGAGAGCGCCAAGGTAGCCACTGTAACCGCCGACGCCAGCAGCATTACCAATTGCCAAAGCAACGGCGGGTGTCGTTCTTCCATACCCCCGGTTGTAGCCTGGATCACAGCCGTCCAGCGAATCAAAAAAAGGGACGGATAAAGGTGCTGACAAAGTCGTACTCGTCGTCGTCCTTCCGACTTCGCTGCCTTTCTGTGGAGCGCTGCCTCGCTTGCGAGGCCGACTTGAGCATAAAGCGAAAGCTACGGCGGACAAGCTGTCCTCGAAGGGCCTACGTTTGCGCGGCCTACGAGCTGGTCCTGTCTCTCGCGTTACGGGCTATAAAGGGAAGGCTCCTCCGGAGCTATTGTTCGGCACGCGCCAGGCCGCGCATTGGTTTTGGGGTCGTGCCTCTTCACTTGAGAAACGCAGCCAAGCTGCCATTTGTCATTTGTCATCCCCCATCTGTCATTGTTAATGCGTTCCTACTCTGCGCCATCGATCATTGCCGCCACGTTGCTTTCTCTCATCTGCGTGATTTGCGGCCCGCCCTTACAGGCCCAGCAGCCGTCACCATCGCCCTCGTCTTCCCCATCCCCATCGCCCGCAGTAGCGGCGCCGACCCCAATCCCGTTGGCTAAGGTGCCTTCGGAAGCGGAGGCAACTTTTGGGGAGTTGCGTCAAATCGAGGAGAGCGGGTCTAGAGACAGAGCGACTTTGGATTCCACGGCGGCTGGTCTTTCTGATCTCACGACGAGATCCAGAACAGGGTGCTTGAAGACAACCGAATCCTCGCTGGTAATCCCTCTTTGGATCTGCTTTTCCGGCTGAGTACGACTTGGCAGAGCGACGAGGATGTTCTATCGAAAGCGGAACAGGACCTGGTCCAGCGGGGGGCAACTCTGGAAACTCAGGTCGGTCGCCTCAGCCAGATGAATCAGGTCTGGCAGACCACTCTTCAATCCGCTCCTCAGGTCGATATGCCCGCGGCCGTCTTGCAACAGGTCAAGGGTGTGCTCGACGACATCGCACAGAGGAAACAAGCAGCGGAATCTGATCGTGCCCGGGTTTTGACCCTGCAAAGCGAACTTCTGCTCGAAGATGCGCGGAGCCGGACCGCTTCTGCGGCGGTTGCCCGAGCACAGAGCCAAGCCCTGAAAGACTTGTTAGTCCAAGACGGCCAACCGATCTGGACGGCGCTAGGTACTTTACCGAGTGAATGGAACGTTCGGAGCGCAGATACGTTTGAGTGACAGTGGAACGCTACCGCCGCCTACGTTCGCCGGCTGCCTTCCTCTTTCGTTCTTCACGGATTCTGCATCGCGGTGCTCGCGATTTTCATTCAATGGCTGCGGCGGCGCGTCCGCAAACTGAGTGAGGCGAACCCGGCGCTACAGCGGGCGGTTCCCATCCTGGATCTGCCTTTCTCAACGGCGTTCGTTCTCTCCGCATTACTGGTCCCGTCGGTGTACGCACAGGCGCCGCGGTGGATCCAGGTCTGCCTCGCGGCCATAGCCTTAGTTCCGACCGCGCTGATACTTCGACGGTTACTACAACGAAATCTATTTCCGATCCTGTACGCGTTGATCGGTCTATTTCTGGTCGGTAACCTTCGTGTCCTCACAGCATCGCTACCGGTGATAGCCCGTTTCTTTTTTTTGGTGCAGATGCTGGGTGGACTCTGTTTTCTGATCTGGTTGCTTCGTGGCGGAAAGTTAAGACCATCCGATTCTGGAATGACCAAGGGTTTTTCGCGGGCGCTGTCCATGATTGTTAAAATTGGATTGGTCGTTTTTTCAGTCGCGATCCTGGCCAACATTTTTGGATACACCAATTTGGGAACGCTGGTGGGGGTTTGTTACATCCGGAGCATCTTTCTGGCGGCGATGCTCTACGTCGTACTCCGGGTCCTGGAGGGCTTTATTATCATTGCGTTACAGGTACGACCCCTGGGTGCTTTGCGCGGAGTCCAACTTCATCGCGACATGCTGCAGCGGCGAACCACCGGTTTCCTCGAGTTTCTGGCCTTCCTTTTTTGGTTGAACCTGATGTTGAACTTCATCGGTTTACGTAATCCTCTGCTGGCCAGAATCGGAGAGATCCTGAATGCAAATGTTGGACTCGGTTCGATCAACATATCCCTGGGACGGATCCTGGCATTTGCCATTGCCATCTGGGCATCATTCCTGATTTCAAAATTTCTGCGCTTCCTGTTGGAGGCAGACGTATATCAGCATTTTCGCCTGGCGCGCGGGCTTCCTTACGCCATCTCGACGATGCTCCACTATTCAATTTTGATCATCGGCTTCTTTATCGCCTTGGGTGCTCTGGGTATCGATTTAACTAAGGTTACGATCTTAGCCGGAGCATTTAGTGTTGGCGTCGGATTCGGCTTACAAAATATCATTAACAACTTTGTCTCCGGTCTGATCTTGCTTTTTGAACGCCCGATTAAGATCGGGGACGTGATTGAGATTGGCGGCACGGTGGGAGAAGTGCGCCGCATCGGAATCCGAGCCTGCGTGATACGGACCGCAGACGGTTCAGAAATCATCGTGCCGAACGGATCGCTGATTTCCAGTCAAGTGACCAACTGGACTTTCTCCGATCGAGCGCGAGCGGTAGATGTCTCCGTCAATATCCTCCCGGGTACAGATTCTCAGAGAGTCACCGAGCTCCTCAAATCAGTCGCGGCGAACCAGCCAGGTATCGCTAAGGAACCGGTCCCACTAGTTTATGTGGTAAGCTTCACTGCCGGCGCAATTACTTTCCAATTGCGGGCCTGGACCGACCGGTATCAGGATTGGGCGCAAGTTCGGAGCGATCTGGCGGTCGCCATCAACGAGGCCTTATTTAAAGAAAAGATCGGCATCGCGTAGTTCGAGGAGTCGAGGAGTGCAAGGAGTTCAAGAGTGATCGGGCGACCAAGACGACGCATCTAGTGTCACTAGCTCCACAAATCACTGACTCACTGAGTTGCTGGTTACTGGAATCCGCGGACCTGCGTCTGCCCAAAGACCAGCAAGTGCGCGACCCTGGACCTCCTGGCTCCTGGATTCTGACTCCTGATTCCCTCTACTTGAACTCCTTGAACTCCTGCAACTCCCTGAACTCCTTTTTGCGTCAGCCCAAACGACTGTATAGCTGGGTCAAGTTGTGATTATCAGCGACCGTGTTCAGCTGGTAGGTCAACGCAAAGGGTGAATCGACATGTTGGAACAGGAACGGCGAAGGCTTAAAGAACAGCTTGAGCACCAATTCGATATTGGTATCCAGTAACCCTAACGACTTTGGATCATTGTCGATGGTCGAAAGCGGCAACGTCGGAACCAAATCTTCTGTATTAAATACCCGCCACGCCTTCGTAACCGTCTGATTGAATTTGGCGGCAAATGCCGGGTTGCCGGTACGCGGACCCGAGAAGGTGTAAGCGGTCAGCTTAGCAGATTGAACGAGGCCGCTGCCGATCAAGTTCGCAGTCGCTAAGTTCGCCAGAGCAGCGCCCAGGCTATGACCGGTCACAAAGACGTGATTCGCGGCTCCTTGATTTTCCGATACCAGCTTTTCAATCGTCGGAAAAACCTGGTTATGCAGGCGGAGAAACCCAGACGTCGTGCTACCCCATCCGTTGATAAACGGTTGCGGTTGAATCGAAGCATCATCCAACCATTCTAAAGGTGTCTGGGTTCCGCGGATAACCACGAAAAGCTGGCTATCCTTCGAAGCCACGAACCCGAAAGGTAACACTTTTCCTTGTTCGATAGCGGAAAACGAACCGTGATTGGTATATCCATCTTGAATGGTCCATGGCGGAGCCCCCGGGTGAGGATCCTTGGCTTGGGTGAATTGTGCATACGCCTGATCGATGAGCTTGCCGCAAGAGACGGCCTCTAATTTGCTGAAATCTGGTGGTAAATAAATTGGCATGGTCGCGAATGCGTTACCCTGCCTTCGCTGACGGCGCGGGTCTATACGTCGAAGTACGTACTTCTCATGGAGCGCTGCCTCGCTTGCGAGGCCGACCTTGAGCATAAAGCGAAAGCCGGGGAAGAAACTCCTCTTCGCGCCACCCTTGACTTTCCTGTCCCCAGCGCTACCCTTCCCATCCTGTTCGCACCCGTAGCTCAACTGGATAGAGCATCTGACTACGGATCAGAAGGTTCTGAGTTCGAATCTCGGCGGGTGCATGTGCTTGATTAACAGGCAATTACGCACAGAAATTCTTCTGAAGAAGGACTGCTGACACGACGGCGTCCTAGCCACTTCTTAGCCATTTTCGAAAACTTGTTTATGTGACACCACGGTGCCTATTCTCGGGCCGCCGTTGGCGGCTCATTTTCCGCCATGCTGCATAGATAAGACAAGAATCTGGCAGCAGAGTTGCCACAGAATACGCCATATCTGCCGCAGCCAGTTGCTAGGTCACGCTTACATCGCAACGAAGGCTGCACGACTGGTCGAAAGAGTTTGCGCTACGGCCTTGTGACTCTTGGTAACGTATTTCCAGACAAATGGGTTTGTGAGAGGCCAAATATTTGCTGGCTTGTTCACTTTCTTGGCAAATCTTGCGGCCGAATTATCGGTTCTGTGGGGTGCAACCCTCTAAGCAGAATTCATGAATTTTTCCCTTTGTTGAAACAATGCTTTTGAATTGCGTTATAGACGATATGGGGGGTACTATTTGGGAGGACCGGTTCAAGCCAAAAGGGACTGACAATTCTTCCATAACCGACCGAATTTTGAGTTTATGCAATCAGAGGCCTCTTCCTGGGCCCAACAGGTAGCGACGCGGTTGTGGGTCCTTCAAACTAGTTTCGCTGATGATCCGCCAGATCAGCGTAAGCAGTATCTGATCGAAGAGATTAAAAGCTCGTTACAAGGAGTTGTGGTGAGCAAGTGGCCGGAATGTCTAAATGCACTGGCGCACCGATTTCCTGGGCCTGAGCGGATCGAGGCGGCCTCAGCCATTGCGGCGCCCACACCAACCGAACCAGTCGAGAAGAGCGTCGAGGAACTGGTCGACGAATTGCTCAGTCGGGCTACGGAACTGACTAACCAGGCCAAATCCGGGTTGGCTGCGAGAATGGAGTCAGTTGGTCTGACCGTTGCGCCTGGCCGGGGCTTGAGCTTGCCGCCCGAGCTTCGTGGGAAGCTTGGTTTGACCCCGGATCAGCCTCTGGACGAAGAGCGGCTCTGTAAGCTGCTAGCGGCACTATTAGAGATGATGGCGGGCTTGGATCAGGTTACTTGGAATTTGTGGAAGACGATCGCACCACAATCCGTCGTGCGCCGGGATACTGGCGAAACCTCTCGGCGGGTATTTGGGCGTTACCTGGCGGGGGACAGAGAAGTTGCGACTCTTCAGATAAATCAAATGCTTGAACGGACGCGGCAACTTTTGGCTGGCCTCTTATCGGCGATTGGACCAGCGGGGGAGACCTATGCACGAAATCATCTGGAAACGTTCGCGCCCGAAAAGATCCGGGCAACCATAGATGGAGGTTCATCAAGCTTTCTCAGCAATGTTGAGCAGAAGTGTTGGCGTCGATATGTGACTTTGGCCAATGAACTGAACGGTCCAGCGGTGGAAAAGCAAATTGTAGACGCCATCGTCGGCTACACAGAACAGATAGTTTTAGGAAGTAAACGGGGAGGGCGTTGAGCCGTCAATTTATGGTCCATTCCTAATCTTCAGCGACGTTTGTTATGCAGGTTCATTGGCATGAAGGCTTGTTTCTGCTGCCGCATCATCTTCAGCACCTCCAACGAGGCTTGGGCGAGAGCAGTTCGGCGGAACGGCGTTTGAACTGGGCGTTTTCGTACGGGTTAGTTGAAGCGCGTCTTTCCAGTGACGATCTCGAGAACATGCGGATCCGCTTCGACCATCTTCACGCCATCATGCCGAGCGGCGAGGAAATTCGATTTCCACGCGATGCAGAACTGCCGGCCCTCGATATCAAGCAAGCGTTCGAATCACGGGGCCGCTTTGTGGTTTACCTTGGACTGCCTCTCTGGCTTGACTCACGAGCCAATTGCATGCCTCCCGGACAGACAGTAGATGATCGGGCAAAGATCCTCTATCGAGTAGTCGAAACGGAAGTAGCCGACGAAAATACAGGCGAAAACGCAAAAGCGATGCTATTGCGGCGTGTCAATGCCCGATTGCTGTTAGAAGATGATGATCGATCAGATCTCGAAGTAATTCCGCTGCTTCGAGTCACGAGAGCAGCGGGTGAGGAGGTCGGACTACCGCAACAAGATCCTGAGTATGTAGGCCCCTGTTTGGCGCTAAACGGCTCGGCGACGCTTAAGGAGTTGGTACGGGATTTGACTAGCCAGGTCCTGGCTAGTCGCCAGGAACTGGTTGTTCAAGTAACACGCGGAGGATTCAGCATCGACGCCCTCCGCGGTATCCAATTCGAACAAATCATGCGACTACGATCCCTGAACCGATACGGGGCCCGGCTCGAAGCGCTGATTGAGACCTCAAATGTTGCTCCGTTCGAGATTTATGTATTGCTGCGAGAACTGATGGGGGAGTTGGCTGCACTTCACCCAGACCGGGATCTATTTGAGACTGCGCCCTACAATCACGACAATCCCTATCCGGTCTTTAGCGAGTTAGCTGCCAAAATCCGGCAATTGTTGAGGGGAAGCGTCGCACCAAGCTTCTTGAAGGTGCCGTTCACCGACGTAAACGGGTTACTCAGCGCGGTACTCACCGACGAACATCTAACGCGACCTACCGATTATTTTCTCGGTATTCGTACCAAAGAAGATCCTCGAACGCTCGCACGTTTGGTCGAAGACGGAGATCGATTCAAGTTAATGCCACAGAGCATCGCCAGCCGGGCGATTCGCGGCGTTGTGCTCAAGGAGGAAAGATTTCCACCTCTCGAATTGCCCGCTCAATCCGGGCTTTACTTTTTCAGGCTTCTCCGCGGTCAGAGTGTGCGGAACTGGCAACAGGTCCAAGCGGAAAAAGTCGCCGTGGTGCGATGGACTGGTAACGAGTCAGCCGATTACGACATCACGCTCTATATGACCCTGCCAAGAGCGCCGACTTAGCTTTAACTAGCCGCTAATATGACTGTGCTGGAACTCTGTGAACCGCTGTTTAAGAAAGTTTGCCTGCTCAATCGGATCGGACGCGAGGGCGCTAGTTTATCTTCAACGATTGAGCTCGAGAAGCTTCGCTTAGAAATCAAAGAGCTATTCGCGGATCTCGAAAAAACGGCCAGCTCCCAACCAGGATTAGGAGCCCTGTGGCAAAAGCTTGAACTGCCACTTATTTTTTTTGTCGATTCGATGATCGCCGAATGCGGACTAGCCGTGTCCGCCGCATGGCACCACAACCGGCTGGCTTACGAGCGCAAAGAGTTAGCCGGTGATGAAAAGTTTTTCGACCTACTCGATGAAACCCTGAACGATCCGAGCGAGGAAGCAACGGAGCGGTTAAAGATCTTCTATACTTGCCTCGGGCTTGGATTTTCCGGCTGGTATGCCGGGCAGCCAGAATACTTGCGTGGGAAAATGCTCGATATTAGCCATCGGATCCGACCTGCGATGGACACGGATCAATCCACGAGAATCTGTCCGGAAGCTTACATCGGCGTTGATACTCGGGATTTGATTCAGCGGCCAGGTCTGAGCATCGCGGCTATCGCGGTCATCTTTCTCGGGCTATGCCTGATCGTCTTGACCGTCGAGACCTATTTGTTTCGCGCTGCATCGTTGTCGTTAACTGATTCGGTAACTGCGATCGCGTCACAAGAAATTTCTAAATGAGCAGTAGTCTTCATGATGGGTAGGAGCCAATGTGAGAGACCTTGCCTATCTCTTTAACGCGTTTGCCGGGTTAGCGACTTGGGTCAAGGTGGTCATTCTGTTTTTGGTGGCCACCACGATCATCGGCTTTGCTGCGTTCTTCGGTCCGAAGGTGGCGCTTATCGTCGCGTTGGGAATTCTCTTTCTCGCCCTAGTCTTCAGTCTCTATTTATTGCTGGTTCTTTGGGTTCGTCGCCGCCGAGCAGCGGAAATGCAGGGCGAAGTAGTCGCAACCGGGGCGCATCGCGGAGTCACTGACCCAGCCTTGCGCGGCAGACTAGAAGACTTGCAGCGGAACTTCGCGCGCGGAATTGAGAAGTTCCAAACGGCTGGAAAGGACTTCTATGGTCTGCCTTGGTACGTAATGGTTGGGGAACCCGGTTCCGGCAAAACCGAAGCGGTTCGTCATTCTCAGGTCGGATTTCCTCCTGGACTGCAGGATGAGTTCCAGGGGGTTGGAGGGACCATCAACATGAATTGGTGGTTCACGAACTACGCCGTGATTCTTGACACCGCCGGGCGCCTCATCTTCGAGGAGGTCGAACCCGGTAATACGAGCGAATGGGGCGCGTTTCTGCAACTGCTAAAGAAGCATCGGCCAAATTGCCCGATTAACGGATTGCTGCTCACGATCCCGGTTGAAAGCCTGATCCGTGATTCTTCTGAGACCATGAAGCAGAAGGCTGGCAAAATCGCGCGCCAACTTGAGGTGATACAGCGTGAGCTCGATGTGCGTTTTCCAGTATTTGTCTTGGTCACGAAATGCGATCTCATCAACGGGTTCCGAGAATTTTTTGCTAACCTGGATGACGCCCGCGCACAGCGCCAGATGTTGGGATGGTCCAATCCCGCACCACTGGATGCCCCGTTCCGGCCGGAATTGGTAGAAGACCACCTGCAGAACGTGATCAAGCGGCTATGGCGGAGACGTTTTGGTCTCCTGTTAGACCCGGTCGCAAGCGAGCCAGGTCATCGTCGTGCCGATGAGGTAGATCGTCTCTACGAGTTTCCACACAGTCTCCACGCATTGGCCCCGCGGCTACGCCAATATTTAGAAACAATATTTGTCGCCGGCGAATGGATATCCCGCCCC
>Ga0213878_10000585_pt1 | contig 13367 bp, 12 predicted proteins | sample VelepicoBEBS_R02_FD_161053 | JGI IMG/M metagenome (GOLD analysis project Ga0213878, IMG submission 161053) | Vellozia epidendroides bulk soil microbial communities from rupestrian grasslands, the National Park of Serra do Cipo, Brazil - BS_R02 | ecosystem: Environmental > Terrestrial > Soil >... | reverse complement strand
GACTTTCGAGTCCGCTGGGGAACACCCAATCAACGGAAATGCTGCGGTTCCGGATCTTGGCGCGCTTTGCTCCTTTTTGTCGCTCGTCGCGCTCACCGGTTCATTTAACCGTTGCGAATCGTTCCCGGCGATCCCGCGCGTTCCCGGCGATCCCGGCAATCCCGGCGTTCTGAGCTTGTCATTTCCCATTGAGCTTAATTATACGAACAAGGTGGAAGGTACAAGAACCTGGCTCAGGACAGTTTGGCGAGCATGCTGCTAGAAAATGGGACAGAGCAGTCCGTAATCAGTGTCTCACTAGTCAGTTCAGAATTCGGCCAGAGAACCTCATTGATTACTAGCTTACTGATTACTTCTGAGCCACGCTCAACGATAGCCATGCACATCCCGTGACACAAAGACCAATTTCTTCCTCGTAGGCAGCCATGGTAAAAAAAGGTATCATCCTGGCCGGTGGATCGGGAACACGGCTTCACCCGTTGACGCAGATCGCTTGTAAGCAGCTCCTGCCGATCTACGACAAGCCGATGATCTACTACCCTCTCTCAACGCTCATGTTAGGGGGCATACGGGACATCCTTCTGATCTCTACTCCTCGCGATGTGCCAGTGTTTAGAAAGCTGTTTGGCGACGGTTCTCAACTTGGACTGCGAATTGCTTACGCCGAACAGGCGAAGCCCGGAGGAATCGCTCAAGCTTTTTTGATTGGCGAAGATTTCCTCCAAGGGGACGGCGCCGCCTTGATTCTTGGCGACAACATCTTTTACGGGCAGCTTGATTTCTTCCGGCAAGCACTCGCTCTGGAGCAGGGGGCCTGTGTCTTCGGATACCCGGTGAGCGACCCGGAAAACTATGGGGTGATCGAGTTCGATGGAAACGGATACGTTTTAAGCCTTGAAGAAAAACCGAAACAGCCCAAGAGCCACTATGTTGTTCCAGGGCTCTATATTTATGACTCCAAGATTGTGTCAATATGCCGTCAGTTGAAACCGTCCGCCCGCGGGGAGCTCGAGATCACGGACGTCAATCGCGAGTACCTGCGCCTTGGGGAACTGCAGGTTCGAGTGATCGGCCGTGGTTTTGCATGGCTGGACACCGGTTCACCCGACCGCTTGCTGGAGGCCGGAGAGTACGTGGCGACGATCGAGCGAAGGCAGGGCTTAAAGATTGCTTGCCTAGAAGAAATTGCTTGGTACATGGGGTTCATCGATAAAAAGCAGTTAAGCCGTTTGGCAGAACAACACCCCCAAACCGAATACCGCAAGTACCTGGCCACAATCGTATCCGCTCGACCCGGACCTGGAGACCCTAGGTGACCAAACGAAACCGGAAAGTTTGTTATTTTTCATGACCATCAGCGTTGTTACCACGCTTTATAACTCCGCAGCCTACATTGAAGAATTCTACCGTAGGGTATTGGCCCAAATCCACGCCCTTCAACAGGATTACGAAGTAATATTCGTCGACGATGGCAGTCCCGACACCGCTCTGGCTGTCGCTCTAGGAATTGCTGACCGCGATCCCAACGTTTCGGTCGTGGAACTCTCAAAGAACTTTGGCCATCACAAAGCGATGATGACCGGACTAGCGCAGGCTGTTGGTGATCTGATCTTTTTAATTGACGTGGATCTCGAGGAACCGCCTGAAATACTCAGTGAGTTTTACCGAGAGTTGAGGGAAAAGTCGGTCGACATCGTTTTCGGTGTTCAGCAGCAGCGACACGGTCCCTGGTATCAACGAGTCTCTGGAGAAGCTTTTTATTCGCTCTTCAACTTGCTGTCGACCAATGCAATCCCACGGAACCAGCTAAGAGCGCGTCTGATGACACGCCGCTATGTAAATGCTCTGCTCCAGCACAAGGAACAGCTGTTCATGATCGAGATTTTATGCAACTTGAACGGCTTTAAGCAGATCGCCTATCCGATGAACAAGACCGGATATAAAGGCGTGACTTCTTATACGCTCGCCCGGCGAATCCGATTGTTCATCGCAGGAATCACGATGTCATCCAACCGCCCACTGATTTTCATCGGCTACCTTGGCGCTATCATTGTCTGCTTAGCGATCCTCTACACACTGTTCATTGGGATTCAGTATGCTCTTGGAGTAGCCAATCCAGACGGATGGACTTCCTTGATTATTTCGACTTGGTTCCTCGGCGGTCTGACCATTTTCAGCTTAGGTATCATCGCGACCTATCTGTCGGTTATGTTCGAAGAGGTCAAGGGTCGTCCCTATAGCATTGTCGCGAAAATTCATAAAAAATCTGAAGTGCCGGCCGGAACCGAAAAACCAAGCGTTGAAACTCCGGTTGAGATACTTCAAAGCGGGAAACCATGAGCTCTGGCCCCGGACACGACAAAATGCTCTCTGAGGCTCTAAGATTCTATCGCAGCAAATTCTCCCAACATGGACCAACGGCGTTAGGAGTCGGCTGGCCCGGAGAAGATCGCCAACCTATAATGTTCGACCAGATTCTCAAAATCTGTGTGTCCTCGCGATCTGGGATTCGAGATACCGGCTTCAGCTTGCTGGATTACGGTTCGGGCTACGGCGCGTTGTTGAAGCACATGCTGCAAAATTCCTGGAGTTTCGACCGCTACGTTGGGTTCGACCTGCTACCTGAGATGGTGAGCGCGGGAAAAGAGCTTTCCCGGAACTGCGAGGACGTGGCTGAATTCACCGACAACAGTATGGCCCTAGCGGCGGCTGACTATGTGGTTTGCGCTGGGATGCTGAACGTCAAACAAGGTGCCGAACCGCAGCAATGGCAGACCTACGTCTTGCAGATGCTCGACCACATGTGGTCCTTGGCCAACAAAGGTCTTGCTTTCAATTCGTTAACTTCGTACTCCGAACCGGATAAAATGCGTGACGATCTGTTTTACGCGGATCCCTGTTTCCTTTTCGACTATTGCAAGCGCAACTTCTCGCGACAAGTGGCGCTACTCCATGACTACGGCCTGTGGGAATTCACTATCCTGGTAAGGCGAGATAATATTACCCAACGATAAGCCCGTCGCATTCAGCGCAAACCGAATACAGCAGTGATTATGCAGACTGATCCGGAGATCTCTTTCAATTCACCAGACCTCGTCGGGAGGGAGCTCGAATTCATGCAAGATGCCGCCGCGCGACGCCACCTTTCTGGTAATGGATACTTTACGAGCCGCTGCGAGGATCGACTTTGTCGCGAACTTGGCGCCGAAAGGGTTTTGCTAACCACATCGTGCACTGCGGCGCTCGAGATGACTTCTATTCTCCTAGACGTCGAACCGGGAGATGAGGTAATTGTTCCTTCGTTTACCTTCGTTTCAGGAGCAAATGCTTTCGTGCTTCGTGGCGCCAAACCGATTTTTGTCGATATCCGACGAGACACGTTGAACGTCGACGAGACGTTGGTCGAAGCGCATATCTCACCGCATACCAAAGCGATTGCTATGGTTCACTACGCAGGCGTAGGCTGCGAAATGGAGCCTCTCATGGCGATCTCAAAAAAGCATGGTATCCCGATCGTGGAAGACAACGCCCACGCGTTGTTCGGGAAGTACCGCGGGCAGGCGCTTGGAAGCTTCGGTACTTTCGCCACCCAGAGTTTTCACGAAACAAAGAATGTGATTTGCGGAGAAGGCGGGGCGTTAGTCATCAACGAACATTCTTTCGTCGAGCGGGCGGAAATTTTGTGGGAGAAGGGGACCAATCGCAGGAAATTTTTTGCCGGCTTAGTGGACAAGTACACCTGGGTGGATATTGGTTCGAGTTTCCTTCTCTCTGACTTACTCGCAGCTTTTTTATTTGCCCAGCTTGAGGAAGCTGAGCAGATCCAGTCTTTAAGACATGCTGTTTGGCAGTATTACTACGATGGACTCCAATCGAAAGCTCAAGAACTTGGAATAACTCTCCCTCACGTCCCTCCACATTGCGAACATGCAGCTCACCTTTTTTATATTCTTCTTCGGAGTCAGACTGTCCGCGACAAACTGATTGCCTTCCTCAAGTCGAGAGGGATCGGGAGTGCATTCCACTACCTGCCGCTCCATCTTTCACCGATGGGCCGCAGGTTTGGCTACCGGGATGGCGACTGCCCGGCAACCGAAGACGTGAGCGGCAGGTTGCTCCGCTTGCCTTTTCATAACCGCTTAACGAGAGAGGACCAAGACCGCGTAATCTCCGCCATCTTCGAGTTCTGTGACCATTGATAACTTGAGCGTGGAAAAGAAGGTCGCAATTGTGCAGTCGAATTACATCCCGTGGAAGGGCTATTTTGATTTAATGCGATCGGCAGACGAGTTTGTAATCCTAGACGACGTACAATTTACCAGGCGCGATTGGCGAAACCGCAATCTTATAAAGACCCAACACGGCCTGCTCTGGCTAACGATCCCGATTAAATCCAAGGGGCTACAAAAGATCAACGAGGTTGAGATTAGCGAGTCTGGCTGGCACGTCTCTCATTGGAAAACCATCTCGCGCAGTCTTTGCCGAGCTCCCTATTTCGACCGTTATGAGTCCGAGCTTCACCAGTCTTACTTGACCGCGGGAGTGGCGCAGTTCCTGAGCCAAATCAATCTCATTTTCATAACACTAGTTGCTCGATGGTTGGGAATTCAGACCAGAATAACCAGGTCAACCGATTACCCAGCGCCGGACGAGCGAACCCAACGTTTGGTCTCGATTTGCAAAATGGCCGGCGCCAACGAATACATTTCTGGTCCCACCGCGAGGGCCTATCTCGATGAAGAGTTCTTTAAACAGGCGGGGATCACTGTCCGATGGTTCGACTATGAAGGATATCCTGCCTACCCTCAACTCTTTGGGAATTTCGAACATCGGGTTACTGTGCTCGACTTGCTGTTGAACACCGGACCGGAGGCCTTGCGATATCTCGTACGCGATGTAAAACCTGAACAAAGCTAATTGGTATGGATTATTCTCAGAACGATCGTTCACTGCTGTTAGACCAGGTTCGTGCTTACTATCAACAGAAGTTGACTGAGCACGGACCTACCGTTCGGGGAGTCGATTGGAGCAACGAAGATCGCCAACGACTCGTGTTCGAGCAACTAACAAAGATTTGCTGTTCACCTAGATCTGGCGCCCGGGACACTGATTTCACGCTTTTGGATTATGGGTGTGGTCTCGGATCTCTGTTGGGCTATCTGACTAATAATGCTTGGTCGTGCAAAAAGTATATCGGATTTGATATGCTGCCAGATATGGTGGCTGCAGCCAGGCAGCTAAATAGTGCTCACTCCGATACAGCAGAATTCACGGACCAAATCTCGTCCTTATACCCGGCCGACTACGTAATTGGGAGCGGGGTGATTACAGTCAAAGCCGATGCCGATTTCTCCGCCTGGCAAAATCACGTGCTCACACTACTTGAACGAATGTGGAGGCTGGCCGTGAAAGGTCTTGCTTTCAACTCGTTGACCAAATATTCCGATCTACCAAAGATGCAGGATAGGCTTTACTACGCGGATCCCTGTTTTCTGTTCGATTTCTGTAAGACACATCTATCCCGAAACGTTGCTCTTCTCCACGATTACGGCCTGTATGAGTTCACCATCGTGGTGCGCCGGGATGAAAGTATCGCTTGAAGCGACGACAGCAACATACCGCGACTCAATCGCTCTGCATCGCTAAAGGCTTTGTTGTTTCTAGGTCTTCCCAGTGGCTGATATTTTCCGTTATTCCAGAGCGTTCCCTTTCAAATGACCTCAATGATTACCGGCGCTGATATTCTAAAACCGACAGAAGATCCAAAGACCGGCATCGCTGAAACCTCTCGAACTGAATGCAAGTTAAGCGTGGTAACAACGCTCTATAATTCCGCCCCTTATTTGGAGGAATTCTACCGGCGTACGCTAGATCAACTTCGCCGACTTCCAGTCGATTACGAATTCGTTCTAGTTGATGACGGTAGTCCAGACCATGTCTTGCAGATCGCAATTTCATTGATGCAACACGATCCGAAATTGAGAGTGGTAGAGCTTTCTCGGAATTTCGGCCATCATAAAGCTATCATGACCGGTCTCGAGTATGCGTGCGGAGATATCATTTTTCTCATCGATGTCGACCTAGAAGAACCGCCTGAGGCTCTGACAATTTTCTTTCGAAAGATGACTGAAACTGGGGCGGACGTCGTTTTCGGAGTTCAAGACAGACGGTCTGATCCCTGGTTCCGGCGCGTGACGGGGCGTTTCTATTATTGGCTGCATAATTTGCTAGCCAAAAATCAGATGGCGCCAAACCAGCTCACCGCTCGCCTAATGCGACGGCCCTATGTTGACGCTTTGCTACTCCATCGAGAACATCTGTTTGCGATCGAGGTTCTCTGGCACATAACTGGATTCGTACAAATCCCTTGTCCAATAAATAAGACGGCTTACAAGGGGACTAGCGCGTACACGTTCGCAAAACGGCTCCGTTTATTCGTGAATGCAATTGCCATGTCTTCACGGCAACCATTGGTCTTCATAGCCTATTTAGGTCTTTTTGCGACGTGCGTCTGCGCACTCTACATCGTCTTTATCCTGATTCAGTATTTCTTTTTCGGCGTTTCCGTGAGTGGATGGACTTCGGTTATCGTATCGACCTGGCTGCTAGGAGGGATTATCATCTTTTGCCTGGGCATTATTTCGATCTACCTTTCGATCATCTTTGAAGAGGTTAAGATGCGCCCCTACGTTATTGTGAAAACTGTTCATGACACTCAATCCGCCGCTCCGACGGATCGAGGGCGGGATAACGAATCTTAGGAGGATCGACAATGGGTTGGCTCTACGTTTTCCTAACTATCGCACTCACGACGATTGGTCAGCTATTGCTGAAATGGCATCTGGCCAAGGTTGGTCACATCCCAACCACGCTGGTCCCAATGGTCGTCTTCCTGGTTCGACAACTTTTCGCAGTGCCAGTCATCCTGAGCTTCGGCTCGGCATTTATTGCGGCGCTGGCCTGGATGGCAGCGCTGACCAAATTTCAACTTAACCTGATCTATCCCTTTATGAGTCTTTGTTTCCCGCTCACTATGATCTTGAGCGCTTACTTTTTCGGCGAGGAGTTGAGCTGGCCAAAGATCATCGGAATGCTTGTTATCCTGATCGGGCTATTTATCCTCTCTCGATGATCGGTCGCTGGCCGCGATTTCTGTTATTTGCGGTTTTGTCAGCAGGGCTCGCTTTCTTTGTGGTCCATTCCGTAGCTCGAATCGAGGACAAATATTTCGAAACCCATCGTGTATTCCTGGATCCGGCCGTTTATCAAGAACACCTTTACAAGCTCTGGGAGGCTTCCCATCAGCACGACCGTTTTGAATTGGCAGGGAGCGAACTAACGAATCCGATCGAAGGCGGCGAAATTCCGCCGTTCGCTTTTCGGTCGGTTCCCTTGCTTCTGCTAAACCCCGATTTGCTGAAAGATCGTCATGCTCATCTAGTCACTAGCGGTTTCAGCCTTTTCATCTTTGTCTTACTAGCCCTCCACACGGTCTACCGTAGGACTGGGAGTTCTCTCTACTCAATAGCAGTCGGCACATTGATTTGTTTTGCCCCAGGAATTTACGCTCCGGTGCTGGGTCTAGGCGCCTTTTGGCTCGATCTGACTGCCGGGTTTCTCGGGAGTGCCGCGATCCTGTGCTTGATCAATTCAAAGAAAGGTAAATATCTCAGCTGGTTAGCTGGGTTCGCGCTCCTCGCTGGAAGCAGTCTCTTGGCACGATTCGTGACGGGTGTTTATCTCTTTGTCCAGGCAGCCCCGTTACTCGTCTTCTACCTGCTACACCGATGGAGGGAAACTAAGAGTTTTGTGACCGTTCTGGTCCCGGTTCTCGTGATCGGCGGCGTCCTTTTCCTGCTCACCGGTTGGTATATCTGGCACCAAATCCCTTCCCAGTTTTTCTATTATTTGAATTATGGGTACGGCAACACAGACGTCTTGACCTCTTGTCACCGCGCTTTCGTGACAGCACTCAGTTTCGTTGGCCTGAACTTTGCCCTCCTTTGTTCCGCGATCTTTCTATTTCAGATGATCTTCGGCGCTCGAGTACGCTGGCGCGGGATAGCAGTATCGTTCTGGCCTGCAGTCGCCGTAGGTCTGTTTCTCGGCCTTTCAGGGGAAATCGGAACGTCTCCGCAAGCGATGCAGTATTCCTGTCCCCTTCTACTCTGCGCTTTACTTTGTCCCATCGATTGGCGTGACGGGCCAGAGTTTGGCTACAGCCGGTCAATGAGGGTTTTTTTCACGGCCATTGCTCCGGTCATACTCCTGGTTGTAGCGGTCACGAGCCTGAATCAAAGCTTACATGACTCGCTCTGGCGCCCGCCGCGTCCTAGCCCTCAGGAGCAAGACCGAAAGGCGCTCGTCGACGAGCTAGTCAGCGAAATCATGCAGCATTTCCCAGATAAAGTGGTCGCCGCCTACTTTGATCAATTCGATGAGTACGCTTTTGTTACTGCCTTCGAAAAATACGGACGTGCGCCACATCTGCTGTCACATCGAACTTACGATATTCGTGCAGAGTATTTAAAGGCGGATTTTCCGAACAAGTCGCCTCAAGAACTTGCCGAGATGGCTTGTAAGGAAGCGCTCGGCAAATGTGACATCGTCTTGGTGTTCAACGATCCGGCAGCTGCTTTCAAACCGGCGCCGTTTGACTATGGCTGGTGCTTGAACCCTTATTCGGAGACCATCGCTTCGCGGCTGGCTCAGGAGGTGCAAAGCGACCCAAATTGGAAAAAGCTTTTTATAGCGAAGTCCAGGTACCTGCCCGGCGGTGTAGCCGCTTATGCTAACCTGAACCGGTTCCCGGACGCCTCGCCCATTGCCGCGCAGTGAGTTCATGGTTCTACGGCAGCTAGGAATGCGTTCTCGAGTGCAATGAAGATCACCCAATTCGCAAAAGGCAAGCATCGGCGCATCCCTGTCGCTGGCCTTGCCCTCCTTTTGTATCTAACTCTGTCGCTTATCTATTTTGGAGTCGGGGACTTAAGTCGGTCGTATCTCGGAAGCGGCAACGACCCATATGCATATATCTGGTTTCTAAACTGGTGGCCCTGGGCGCTTACGCATGGCGTTAATCCGTTTGTCAGCCATTACGTCTGGTATCCGCAAGGAGTCAATATGACTTGGACCGGCTCGATGCCTACGGCGGCGCTACTGCTATGGCCAATCACGTCGACGATCGGCGCCGCGGTATCTTATAATGTTCTGTGCCTACTTGCTCCCGCCCTCTCCGCTTGGGCCAGTTTTCTTCTCATCCGATATCTGACTCGGAACGCATTTGCGTCGCTCGTCGGCGGGTACCTGTTTGGTTTTTCGTCCTATGAACTCGGGCAGATGTCGGGACAGCCGAGTAACAGCGTTAACTTCGTCGTGCCGCTCCTGGTGCTGTTTGTCGTTATGCGAATCAGGGGCAATCTTTCAAGGCCGCGATTCATCGCCACCCTGGCCGTTGCGCTCCTTGCTCAGCTGGGTCTTTCAACGGAGTTGTTAGCTACAGCCTGCCTGTTTGGCGCGCTCACCTGGGCAATTTTCCTTGTGTTCGTAAGATCTGAGGAACGCCCGCGACTCTGGACCGTCGGATGGGAAATTATTCTGGCAGCGGCGATCATGGCCGTGGTAGCCGCGCCATTTCTATTTTTCATCTTTAAGGGGCTAGGGTACATACCCCACCAATTCAACTCCCCCGAAATCTACTCAACCGACCTCCTAAACTATCTCATCCCGACCAAGATTGTCCGCCTGGGGCGCAACATTTTCGGCGGCGTCGCCGAAAAATTTACCGGCAATACCTTCGAGCAGGGAGCTTATCTGTGCCTGCCCCTGATTCTGATCTTAATCCTGCAGCTCCGCGATATCCAACGGCGTCCGTATATCAGGCCGCTTTTGGTTAGCTTACTCGTCGTTTTGGTGCTGAGCCTTGGGCCAAAGCTCCAGGTCGGTGGCATGGCAACGAATGTTTGGCTTCCATGGAGTCTGGGACTCTATCTTCCCCTGATCCATCAGGCACTGCCAACTCGTTTCCCGATGTATGTGTGGTTGATCTCCGCCGTAGCCACAGGGCTCTGGCTTTCCCAAGCCGGTGACAGACGCCAGCACGTGATACGATACGCGTTGGCGGTACTTGCGTGCCTGTGCCTTGTACCAAATCTTGCGATGATAACCTGGACGCCCTTGCCTTTGGCAGACTTCTTCGAGCCAAAGAATGTCGTCGCCTCGCTCGGGCGCAATGCGAACGTGATCGTGCTTCCTTTCAGTGAAAACGGACCGGGTATGATCTGGCAATGGCAAGCTGATATGACGTTTACCCAATCCGGTGGGTTTGTCGGCACCGCATATCCTGCGGAGTTTGTTCCGCCAGTTGTTTCGACCTTGTACTCCGGCAAACCCGGTCCGACCTTTGAGAAAGACATTTCAAGCTATTGTGTAGACCATCATGTGTCCGCAATTTTAGTCGGCCCCGATACGTCTGCCCCCCTCGTAGAAGCGTTGCACGCTTTGCACTGGCCGGAAATGGAAGATCGCGGCATCCTGGTCGTGCGCGTCCCTGATCAACTTTTACATCCCCATTGAGCTTTGACACTAAGGAGAGCCAGAGCAGACTTACAATCGAGAAACTAGCAATTCGCTCGTTCCCTGCTATTTGGTCACTCGGTGCATCAGTCAATACCGCCCAAACAGCGAGGATTCGGTAACCAGCTATGGCGTTTTTTGCGGAACCGCTACACCCTGACGCTCTTGCTGTGTCTGTTTGTCATTAACGCTCGGCTTTTTACAATCAAACGGTTCGGCGTGCAGGAGCCGTACATGGATAGTTTCTCGGAGGTCCATGATTACAAGGCGGTTGCCGACAACGATTACGGCGCCATCTGGTGGCACGCACTGGAACTGCACAACGAACACCGGATTATCCTGACTCGTTGGACAAATGTCGGCTTGTTTCTCCTCAACCACCAGAAATGGGATTTATTGGTCGAGGCCTGTCTGAACGCGATTCTAGCCGGCCTCATCGTGGCGGCACTTTTTGCTGGGCTTGGCCGATACTTTCAGGGGCTGCGCTTTGTGTTTTTCGCTTTCCTTTTGTTTCTCTCCTTTGGGTTACCGATAGCGTGTGAAAACATTCTGTGGGGTTTTCAATCCCAGCATTTCTATTTCATTTTGTTCTCGGTCATCGCTATTTCCTACCTGGTCACCGCTAACGCAGGTTCAATCTCTTGGTGGATCGGACTCGTAGCCGGCATCCTGGCCTGTCTAACGTTGGGCTCCGGGTTTTACGGCCTTCTGGCAGTCCTTGCCACGTGCGTGATCATGGGTCTCCGACGCGAATACCGGACGCGTTCACTGGTGTTGACGGCCGGGATTTGCTTTGTCCTGCTGCTGATAGATCTCCCTGGGATGATTGGGGTGCAATCCGAGCCGGAGGCCAAGGCGCACTCGCTTTTCCAATTCGTGACCTCTCTGGCGCTGAATCTGTCATGGCCGAATGTGATTTGGTTTCAGCTCTGGGCTTTTTGCGTTATCCAGCTACCCAGTGTTGCCTTAGGCATCGCTATTTTTTTCCGCCGCGAGGCGTTGCCCAAATCTTCTTATGCAATCTTGGGGCTGGCGATCTGGAATCTGCTGATCATGTTGACCTTGTCCTATCTCCGTGGCGTTTATACCCCGTTTGTTCGCTATTTCGACTACAATGCGTTCAACATCGTAGTAAACGGCGCCGCCCTCCTGGAGCTAAGCCGGTTAGGACTGTTCCCTGCCCTGCCCAAGAGCGCGCGCGTTGCCCTTTTAGTGGGCTGGTCCGCTCTCGTTATGTTGGGATGTTGCCAGCTCTTCACTGAAGCTTGGAACACCTCTCTACCCATGCGCAAAGGAGAGTTGATCGAAGAACGGTTTGCCGTTCGAGACCTGTTTCGGACCGGCGACGTGTCCGTACTATCTGCGCCGGCTCTGAAAGGGATCTTTCCTTTTACGAAGCGGTATGCCGCCTACACCGCATCGCTTCTGCAAGACCCGGAAATTTACCGCTGTTTACCCAATCAGATGAAACCGGGTCTGGAATTTTCACCCGACAACGAACCTATGTCGAAACTGGGCCGGCTATTGCTTCGCCGGAGTGATTTTGTGGTGGCGGGAGTTTTCTTGTTGCTGGCGGCTTCTTTCGGCTGCTCCCTGTTGCCCGGTCAGATCTATCGCGGTTCCATCGACGCCTTCTTGAAAGCATTGACGCCGTAACAGCCGTTGAGAAAAGGCTCCGCCCTTCCCTGAACAAATTCATCGCCAAGTTGTTCCGTTAGAACGCCAGCGTTCCCTCGTCCTCGTTCTCGTACTCGTCGTCGTCCTCCCGACTTCGCCCCGTCGTCTGAAACTCCAGACTTCGCCTCGTCGTTTAGACTCCGAGAGGCTATGTCAGGCAGGCCGGGAGGCTACGTCGGGCAGGCTGTCCTCGATAATTGCGCATGCCCAGTGATGTGGAATGAGAAAGGGCGACTTTCCCTGATATGGTCGATCGAATTTTGTCCCGAAGGGACCGAATGATCGTAGCCAGGCATTTATTGCCAGGGATCCGATTTAAAGAACGCCCGTCCCGTAGGGCACGGTGTCCTTGGTTACTCTAGGGGTATTCACCATGCGACCAACGAGATGCCGCCGGTCGAATGGATCATACAATTCCCTTCGGGGCGAATCCGTTGTCTCTAATTCCAGGCAATAAAATGCCTGGCTACCTTCATTTCTTCGCTACGCGACCGGTCAGACGCCACCCTTGCCCACCCCCCCAGAACGCCAAAGTCGGGCAAAGCATCTTCGATTCGAAACCGATCTGCGGTTAGGGTCCCCTAGCCTCCGGTATCCCGGCTCAAACCTGCCTAAATCTAGCCAAAATATCTCGCCAAACTTAGTTTTGCTTGCGAAATCTATTTCATTCTATTATCAATTCGAAACCAAACGAAATCCCTCGTTTAGCCCCGGGCAAGGTGCGCTTACCGGCGTTATCGGCTCGGGGATGGATTAGCCAAACTGGCAATAAACCCCCGGAAAGGATTAAATAGAAACTTCATCCTCCGTTCTATCGGAGCACCCCCCGAAACGCAAAGAAATGAAATTCCCAAAACTCGCGAACGTTCTCGTTCCAGCCGTCGCCATGCTCACAATGGCGATCGGAAGCACGCCTGCCATGGCGCAGCAAAAGGTCAAAATCGGCGTCGCGATGGCTCTCTTCGACGACGTCTGGCTAACCTACGTCCGAGATGCTATGACGGCCTGGGGTAAAAATCACCCCGATGTCGACCTGACGATCGTTGATGCGAACAACGACACCAATAAACAAGTCGGCCAAGTCGAGAACTTCCTGGCCCAAGGCATGGACGCAA
>Ga0213878_10000584_pt1 | contig 13398 bp, 16 predicted proteins | sample VelepicoBEBS_R02_FD_161053 | JGI IMG/M metagenome (GOLD analysis project Ga0213878, IMG submission 161053) | Vellozia epidendroides bulk soil microbial communities from rupestrian grasslands, the National Park of Serra do Cipo, Brazil - BS_R02 | ecosystem: Environmental > Terrestrial > Soil >... | reverse complement strand
CAGGGAACGGCCCCGACCTGCTATTTTAGGGGGATTGCCGTCACAGGCTTTTCCCGGTAGTCTGAGGCTCCTTGTGTTGCCCGTAAACTACACGACATAAGGACCCTTCATGGAACACGCTGCGACAAAAAATACCCTGCGAATTGCGCTGGTGGGCGATTTTAACCCAGACGTCATTGCGCATCAGGCCATCCCGCTGGCGATTGACGATGCCGCCGCCGTGCTGGAACTGACCGCCGACTACGACTGGCTGGCGACCGAAGAGGTCCAGAGCGCGGAAGACCTGGTCGGCTACGACGCTATCTGGGTGGTGCCCGCCAGTCCCTACAAAAATGCCCAAGGCGCATTGACCGCTATCCGCTACGCGCGCGAAAACGGCCTGCCGTTTCTCGGCACCTGCGGCGGCTTTCAGCACGCGATAGTCGAATATGCCCGCAACGTGCTGGGCTGGGAAGATGCCGGGCATGCGGAAACCGACAGCGATGGCAGAATGGTGATTGCGTCCTTGACCTGCTCGCTGGTGGAAAAGAGCGATACCATTGAATTACGGCCAAATACCCTTATCGCTCGCGCTTATGGCCGCCATGCCATTGAAGAGGGGTATCACTGCAACTACGGGATTTCGCCGCTGTTTGCCGCCGAGCTGGAAGAAGGAGCGCTGCGCGTCACCGGTTGGGACGATGAGGGCGAGATTCGCGCCGTCGAGTTGGTCACGCACCCGTTCTTTGTCGGTACGTTGTTCCAGCATGAACGCAACGCGCTGGCAGGGCGTCCATCGCCGCTGGTTCAGGCGTTTCTGCGCGCGGCGGCAAACTGAAAGCGCCCGGATGCTACCTCAACGCGCTGACTACGCCTTCCCGATAAACAGGGACACCAGACCGGCGGCAATAAGCGGCCCCACCGGCACGCCGCGAAACAGCGCCACGCCAAGGATGGTGCCGACCAGTAGACCTGCCACCAGATGCGGCTGTGAACCCATCAGCGTCACGCCGCGCGCGCCAAGCCAGGAGACAAACACACCCACGGCGATCGCCACCAGCGATTTCCAGTTCATGAACGAATGGATAAGGGTGGAGGGCGGCAGGGTGCCGCTGGCGATAGGGGCCATGACGCCGATGGTCAGGACAATTATCCCGATGCTCAGCCCCTGTCTTTCAATCCACGGGAAGAAGGTATTCAGCGGCGTAACGCGCACGATAATCAGCACCAGAATCGACACGGCGACAGTGGTGTTATGGCTGATAAAGCCCAGTGCCGCCAGCCCCAGTAAAATCAGCAGGGTGGTATCAAACATTGCAGGAATCCTTGCCAGAAATAAAAAAAATAAACCTGCTTACTGTACGCGCAACGGCGTGAATGAGCAGGCTTTTTTTCCGGTAACGGCGTCGTTTTGTGCACAAAAAATGTGACGAGCGTGGGCTGTCATCAGCGTGTCACCAGAGAGGAGAACAATAGGTTCTGCCCCTTCTTTACGGTGGAGACACGCAGATGAACGATTCAATGTTGATTGAAACCATGGTTATCGCCAGCGTTTTTATTGGCGTGGCGTCGATTCTGGTTGCTTCGGTGTTATGGCTTGAGCGGATGAGTTAATCCGCCCGGCGAAACGTTACCAACTGCGGTTTTGCGATACGCAGGTAGTCCTGCGTATCCATCACTATCGATTTTTCCAGCGCGCCCGCGTTAAACGCAATTTCGTCAAAGCGCTCAAACAGCAGCGGGTCGGCGACCAGTTTCAGTGCAGGATGAAAGCTGAACGGCGGGATCGCGCCAAACACGCAGGCCGTCAGCGCATCCACTTCCGCCGGACTTGCCAGCGATGCCTTCAGGCCGCCGAGGTGCTCCGCCAGCAGGGAGAGATCGGCCTGCTGATCGGCGGCGAGGATCGCCAGCACGTGCTGCTTCACGCCGTTACCTTTCACCTTACAGACCAGCGCCTTTGCACCCTGACCCAGTGCGGTGCCGCGTACCTCAGAGACGGCTTCACATTTGCCAATGGCCTCATGTTCCATGACGCGAAAACGCGCCTGTTCAGCACTGAGAACGTCCAGCAGATGCTGGTGGATATCGCGGGAGGCAATTTCACTCATGTTAACTCCACAGAAGAGAAGACGGGCCATCAGCTTAGTCCTGAGGGGGGAGCTGGGCAACCCCGCGCAGGCGCAACAAATGCGCTATTTCTCAAGCGGCAAACACTGTAAATGACCGTGACGCACCCCGCGCTGGGAGATAACGTTATCGGCAAAATGCCGGACGTCGCCCATATCGCCTTTGAGCACGGAAATTTCCAGGCAATCGGCGTGATTGATGTGCACATGCAGCGTGGAGACGGACAGGTCGTGGTGATGGTGTTGAGTGGAGACGATGCGGCTGGCCAGGTCGCGCTTCTCATGCTCATAAACATAGGAGAGCACGGCAAACCCCTGGGTGCCGTGCTCCTGAGCGGCTTCCTGGGCCAGCGACGCGCGCAGAATGTCGCGAATCGCTTCAGAGCGGTTATGGTAGCCGCGGCGCTGGCTCAGGCTGTCGAGGGTGTCCAGTAAATCGTCATCCAGAGTAATGGTGATACGTTGCATCTGACTTAAACCTCATGGTGCGGCGCGTCGGCGCACAGGGAATGCGGGAAGTATCGCATTTTGTAGCACACGCCCGGCCTCAGAGGAAAACGTTAATGTGTCACCGGGGGTTTGCGTCTCAACAATTTTTCCGGCTTCCATCACCAGAACGCGGTGGCAAAAACGCTCCACCAGGCGGAGATCATGGGTGATAAACAGGCAGGCGGTGCCGAACTGCTGCTGCAGTTTTTTGAGCAGGCGAATGACGCCCGCCTGCAGGACCAGGTCGAGGTTAGAGACCGCTTCGTCAAGGATCAGTAGCTTCGGCTCCACTGCCAGCGCCCGCGCCAGGCAGACGCGCTGGAGCTGCCCGCCGCTAAGCTGCGGCGGTCGCTTATCAAGAATGCTGTCATCCAGCTCCACCGCGCGCAGCATTTCGCTGGCGCGCGCCAGCTGCTCCGTCCGGGAGAGCGACAGGAGATGGCGCATCGGTTCACGCAGGATCTCCCGCACAGTTTTGCGCGGGTTCACCGCGCTGATGGAATCCTGAAATACCATCTGGATCTCGCGGCGGAAAGCGTGTTGTCGGGCGCGGCTGAGACTCGCCAGCGGTTCGCCGCGCCAGAGGATGCTGCCGCGAGTCGGGGATTCCAGCCCGACGATAAGCCGCGCCAGCGTGCTTTTGCCGCAGCCGCTTCGGCCCAGCAGGGCGACGGTTTCGCCGCTGTTCAGGCTGAGCGACACCTCTTTCAGCACCCGCAGAGGCGGATGTTTGCCGCCGAAGGCGGAAGGGACATAGTCGTGCGAGACGGCGGATACTGTAACTAAGGTCATGAGGCAAGCTCCATACCGTACAGCGCGAGATGCGCCGAGATCAGGCGGCGCGTAACGGCATGTTTCGGCGCGTGGAACAGGGTATCGACATCAGCCTGCTCCACGATACGACCGTTATCCATCACCGCGACGTCGTCAGCCAGACGCGCGACGACACCCATATCGTGGGTCACCAGCAGCATACCCGGCGCCCGGCGTTGCATAATGTTTTCCAGCAGGTCGAGGATGCGCGCCTGCGCGACCACGTCCAGGTCGGTCGTTGGCTCGTCGGCGAAGAGAAACGGCGCGTCGGACAGCAGCGCCATGGCGATCATCATCCGCTGCAGCATGCCGCCGCTCATCTCAAAAGGGTAGCGTTCCAGCACGCGGGTCGGCTCCTCAAGCCCCACAGCTTCAAGGGCTGCGATGAGGGTGGCGTTGTCGGCAGGTTTCCCCAGAGCCATACAGGTTTCCCGCGCGTGGGTCGCCATGGTGTGCAGCGGGTTAAAGGCGCTGCGCGGGTTTTGCATAATGGTGGCGACGCGCGCCCCGCGCAGCGTCGCAGGCGAAACCGGCGCGCCGTCCGCGAGGATGACGCCCGACGTCTGACGTACGCCGGCGGGCAGTACGCCGAGCGCCGCCGCGCAGGTCAGCGATTTTCCGCTGCCGCTGCCGCCGACCAGCGCCAGCACGCGGCCGCGCGTGAGCGACAGCGATACACCATGCACCAGCGGGTGTCCGGCCTGTAAGACGATATTTTGCAGATCGATTTGTTGCGGCATCAGTGGGCATGCTCCGTGACCAGATGAGGATCGAGATGATCGCGCAGGGCGTCACCCACCATGTTGAACGCCATTACGCTGATGAACAGCGCCAGCCCGGGCCAGAACATCTGCAGCGGCTGCGTCCAGATATACTGGCGCGCGTCGTTGATCATTACGCCCCATTCGGGAGTTGGCGCGGTCACGCCGAGGCCGAGGAACGACATCCCGGCGACGTGCAGCATCATATGGCCGATATCCAGCGTCGCCAGCACCAGCAGAGACGGAATGGCCGCGCCCGCCAGATGATCGATAAAGATGCGGATATGCCCCGCGCCGGAAAGCCGTGAGGCGAGCACGAACTCGCGCTGGCGCAGGGAGATAACCAGGCTGCGCACCATCCGGGCGTACCAGGCCCAGTGTGAGAGGGCGATAGCGATAATGACGTTGGTCAGCCCGGTGCCTAGCACGCCCACCATAAAGAAGGAGAGGATGGAGGTCGGGAAGGTCATAAACATATCTGCGACGCGCATGGCGGCCTGATCGACACGGCCGCCAATCAGCCCGGCGCTGCCGCCGATGATAAGCCCCAGGGCGAGCACCAGCAGCAGGCAGACCATTACCGAACCGAGTGAAACGCGCGTCGCCGCCAGCAGACGCGAGAAGATATCGCGCCCCAGATGGTCGGTACCCAGCCAGTGCTGACCGTCCGGCGACTGCAAACGGGACGGTAAATCAATGGACTGCGGATCGTACGGCAGCCACCACTGGCTGGTGAGCGCAACAACCACCAGCAGCACGATGATGAGCATCGCCAGGCGTACCGGCCAGCGCGCGGAGAGAAAAAAGGTCATGCATGCGCTCCTTCATGACGGCGAATGCGTGGATCCAGCGCGGCGTTCAACAGGTCGACAGTCAGGTTGCAGACGGCAAAGACCACCACCATGACAAGCGTAAAGCACTGGATAACCGGGTAGTCGCGATTGAAAATCGCTGATACCGCATAGCGGCCGATGCCTGGCCAGGCGAAGATATTTTCAATGATCATCGTCCCGCCGATAAGCTCGCCGATATGCATGCCGACGGCGGTGATCATCGGCAGCGACGCGTTGCGCAGAATATGGCGGCGCTCGGTTTGCTTATCGCTAAGCCCGCGCAGGCGCGCCCAGGTCACATGCCGCTGCCCGGCGACCTCGAGCATGCTGGCGCGCAGCAGGCGGGCGTTGATCGCCAGCGACATAAAGGCAATCGACAGCGCTGGCAGGACGATGTGCTGCCAGCCGCCGTAGCCCATGGCTGGCAGCCACTGCAAATGTACCGAGAAGAGCATCACCAGCAGGAAGGCAAGCCAGAAGTTGGGCATCGACACGCCGAGAAAGGCGATGAAGCGCACGGCAAAATCGGGCAGGCGATCGCGGTGCCGCGCCGCCCAGATGCCCATCGGCACCGAGGTCAGCAGGATCAATACCAGCGCCGCGCCAGCCAGCTGTAGCGTGGCGGGCAGGAAATTCAGCACATCATCGAGCACCGGACGTTGGGTGGCGAAAGAGACGCCGAAATCCAGATGCAGCGCGTTCCACAACCAGTGGCCGTACTGGGTGATAAGCGGCTGGTCCAGCCCGAGCATGACCCGGGTCGAGGCCACCATCTCCGGCGTCGGCGGCAGGTTGGACAACCGCAGATAGTCAAGCGCCGGGTCGCCGGTGCCTAAACGCAGCAGCAGGAAGATGATCACCGACGCGGCGAAAACCATCGGGATAAGCAGCGCAATGCGCCGCAACGCGTAACGCATCATCAGGGTTTCACCGGGGTAATCTGTTCGAACGGAATTTCAGACACAATGGGCGCAAAAGGGATTGTGCCCAGCTCCGGTTTGGCGACCACCATCATGGAGATGTAGCTGATGGGCAGGTAAACCGCATCATTGTGCAGACGCGTCAGAATGTCGCGATACAACGCCTGACGCTGCGTTTCGTCGGTGGTTTCCAGTACTTCGCTAATCTCTTTATCAATAACCGGCTTGTCGGCTAAACCCTGTTGTGCCTGATAGTCGGCGTGGGACGGCACGCGCATCGAACTCATAAAGGCGTGTGGGTCATACGGTGCGCCCCAGGTGCGGTTGAAAATCATACCGAAGCGACCGTCGCGCTGACGGGCGTAAATACTGCTCTCTTCTTCACCGACCAGCGCCACCTCCACGCCCACCTGGCGCAGATCGGCCTGAATGATTTCGGCCATCGATTTGCTCAGCGCATCGGTGCCGATAAACGACAGCTCAATGCGCAGCGGCTGGCCGTTTTTCTCGCGAATCGTTTTACCGGCTGGCACCTGCCAGCCCGCATTTTCCAGTAACGTCTTCGCCTGTTGTGGATCGTACTGACGCGGTTTCAGGCCGATATTGGCGTACGGAACGCCCGGCGAAAACAGCGTGTCGGCCACCTGCTGGGTGCCGTACAGGGCATTGTCGATCAGCGACTTTTTATTGACCGCATGGTTCAGCGCTTCACGTACCGCCAGCTCGTCAGTGGGCGCTTTGGCCGAATTCAGCGCCAGCATCACTGTCTCTATCGGCTGCGAAAGCTGGGTCCGGTATGCCGGGTTGTGGCTGAATCGCGCGAAGGTGTCGAGCGGCAGCAGCCCTTCGTTACCGTACAGCAGGTCAATATCGCCGGTCTCAAACGCCACCGCGCGGGTGGTCGGGTCCGGGATCACCTTCACGGTCACCTGGCGAATCTGCGGTTTTTCGCCCCAGTAACGGTCGTTACGCACCAGCACATCGTACTGATTCAGTTTTGATTCCTTCAGCACCCACGGCCCGGTGCCGATGGGCGCGTTAATCCCGTTCATCGTCTCATTATTTTTAAACTGCGACGGGGCGATAAAGCGGAAAGGACGGGGCAGGGAGAGTTCTTGCAGGAAGGGGTAGTAAGCACTTTTAAGGGTGATTTTCAGGTCGGTCTTGCTGAGCGCTTTGACATCGACTATCTGATTCGCCAGCTCAAGCCAGGCGTGGCGTTTGCGGTTATTCAGCACGACGCGAAAGTTCTGTGCAGCGGCCTGGGCATCAAACGCTTCGCCGTTTGAAAAGGTGACGTCATCGCGAAGGGTGAATACCCAGGTTTTACCGTCTGCCGAGTGCGTCCAACTTTTGGCAAGCCAGGGTTTCACTGCGCCGTCCGCCTGATACTTCACCAGCGGTTCATACACCATGCTCTGGGCGAACATCTGGTTGGGGGTGTACAGATGCGGATTGAGCGGCCCGACGTTAACCGGCCATGCGGTTGTGATTTCATCGTTAGCGGCGTAAGTCGCGGAGGCGGCGCAGAACAGCAGCGCCAGTAGCGAGCGGCAGAGGTTGTTCACAGTGATTCCTTCAGTGAATAAAAAGCGCGACAAAAAGTGTGATGATTTTAGTAATTCGTCATACCAAAGCATTGTGTTGGATCAACTGAGAGACGGTCTGCGGCGGGGATTTTCAGAAAAATGTGTAGTCATTCTCGTAAGATAAATTGTATTAGCTCAGACTCGATCTGACACTTTTCATATCCAGAGCCAGATCTGATATAGCAGGAGGTTCTCAATCGTCACGGGATAGACCTGGGATTACACTCGTAGCCCATCCACAGTTACCGATGGCAAGTACATCACTGTTTTAATGCATGTTTCGATGCATTTAATGATGGATTCGCGTGGCCCGTCGCGCCAGTCTGCGCTCGCGTAGAAGGAATCAAGAACTGTATTCATATTCTCAGTGCTTTCAAAGGCTCGAATGAGATAGTAACAGTCGATATTGTGCAGAGAATTACCAAACGACACGACATCGATTCCGTGGCGTTGATGAAGAGGAACGCTAATTTCTTGCATGATGGTGTGAAAAACAGCCCCGGTGTCTTTGTGTAACGTGTATTGCAGTATCTCGACTGTTTTTTTCATAAGCATTTTTCCTATGTTGGCTACTAGCAAAAAGACGATTGTCCGATTTTATCCTGTTACATCAAAGAGAAGTGTCAGATCAAGTCGCGACTAATACACATGATTCGCTAAAACCCGGCTGGACCCGCTATTTCCCGAAATTCTTTGTATCCTGTGTGTGATTTCTGGCCTGCTGGCTGGTGGGCTGTCTCACCTGTTCCCGGTTAATCTCGCCTGTTCCCGCATAGTAACAGGAATGCCTCACAGTCTGCGTTTTCACCACCTCGCCATTAATGACCCGTATATCGTCCTCAGTATGCTGGTAGCCAGTGGCTTTCTGGAATAGCGCATCAGCGACTTTTGCATCCGCCACCAGTTTGCCCCTTTTTATGGACAGACAAAACTCAGGAAAGCGCTTTTTCCAGCGGTTGATCGTACGTTCATCCACGCCAAACATCAGCCCCAACTCAGCATCAGTTAACCCCAGATGGCAAAGTCTGAGTGCCATCTCTGCAAATTCATCACGATATTTTGTTGGTCTGCTCATCGTTTCCCCCGATACCGGCGCTCAAGTACCACCAGCAGGCCGCGCATATACTGGTTTTCGTTCAGCAACATTTGCCAGCGCTTTTCTTTGAAGGTGCACCAGTGCATCCCCTTTGGTTTTGGGTAGGAGTTCAGCATACGGAACAGGTTATTGATCTCCGGCTCATCCTCACCCCAGACCGCCTGACGGGCTTTACGGATACGGCGTAAGTGTCGCTCCTGTGGCGCTTCACTCTGGGACTGATAATACAGCCCCAGACACTGACGGCAGGCTATCGCGCTTTGCGTCCAGTACAGCTTCCCACAGCGCCGCGAACAGTAAGGACAAGAGAGCCACCAGCGCCGACCTTTAAACGCTGTAGGCGTGCTCTCAAGTCTTATATTCTGCCGCTGCCCGTTCATCAGCTTCGCACTGAAAGACGGGGCATCGCCTGCAAGGTGCAGGCGCATCATATCAAGTCTCAGGCCGCGCCGACTCAGCCAGAACCAGCTCCGACCCGGTTGCAGGGTTAACAGCGCTTTGAGTGATTTTGCCCCCAGCCTCGGATATTCGTGTTCGTAATGCCGGGTGACAGGCTTTCCCCACAAGCTCATGGCTGACACTTCCGAAAAAATTTTTTGGCGATACGAAATCATATGCGAAATCAGGGTTTTTTGCGGAATAATAACGCCTGTTTTTACCGCTTCAGGCCAGACGTGGCGCGGCTTGCAGGGCAATGTGTAAAGTGCGCATTTTGCGGAATGATCAAGCAGAAAATAAACTTATTTAAAAACAGTCTGTTACTTAGATTGTGTAAAGTGAACGCGTTTCGTTTTGCGCAAAAACCTTAACAAAACTTAGCATCAGTCGCTTTACACCTGACACTTTCACCCGACCTTATTACTGGTCGAAATCAAACCTGTCTGCGTACACAGCTTTAGCGCTGGTTACAAAGGGTTCAGCCAGCGCCGCCAGTCCGGCTTTTGTCGCGCTTTCCAGTTCGGGAAAACGTTTGTTGACCACCAGCCAGCGGAGAAAGGTCAGGGCTTCAAGCTCAAAGAACGGCGAATCAAAGCGCATCACCTCGCATTCCTGCTCAGGGTCATACAGTGCAATCCCGCATATTGCACCTTCCTCCCCTTCAATATCGAGCGTCCTGATCTCCAGTTCCAGCATATCGGCAGCGTCCAGAATACGCTCCTGTAGTGCCTCGTAGTCTGCTGCGGGTGGATAAACGTCATCGAAAGTCAGCACCATCGCTGCGGCCTTTTCTGCGCCAGTATAAAAAGGCTGGTGGCGTTCCTGTGAGAAATCTTCATGGGGTGAGATCATCGTGGCTTTCGGTGAGATGTTTACCTTTTTGTCGCTGTTCATGTCCCATGACAGCGGCGCGATAATACCCGCGATTGTTTTCTGGCTGCTGGCGTTCACGTCGATTTTACGGCCTACCAGCACAAGCGCACCTCTGGATATCCAGTCGTAAACGGTCTGACGGCTTACGCCTTTGTGCCGGGCGTAGGCGGCTTTGGTCATTAGCATAGCCTGCTCCAGAAACTGACAGAGGATGAAAGTCCTCTGTCTGGTACAGGGCAAGTATAAAAGAGCATTACCGCGAAGGTAGTAACGCTCCCTTATGTTTACTTATCGCCTTTGTCCTTTGAGCCATCATCGATCAGGGTGACATGACCATTCTCGTACCTGAAACGAGAACCATCATCAAAGGTAATCACTGAGTTTTTCTGCCCCCACGACACCCATTTAAGAGACGCATCATAATCCGCTGGTGGGTAAAACTCATTTGAAATTACAACCTCTTTACCTGAAAAATCGAATAAGCGATATGCTACACTCCGATACAAATCTCCATATTTTGGGTCGGTTTTTATATATTGTTGGGTATTGAGGAAGTAATAAACGATCAATTTACTTATATTGTTTTCCTTGTCTAAAACCCGTCCATCACCATTAACATCCTCGCCAATTTGGTTGCTGTCATTTTTGAAGACTTCCTTCCCATTCAATAAAATGCGAGATTGCTTATCGTTTTCACTCTTCCCAGAAATATACTCTAACTTGCCTAGGGTAGTGGTCACGCACTTGGTTGAATCAGTAGGGCATTTTTCAAAGGCATATGACGTGGCAGATGCCAGCATCAGGAATAAAGTCATAGCACGCAAAATCATTATATTTCATCTCCCTTTATTTTTCCTATTACAATTTCTAAATCATCTGACTCTTGTTTTTCTGTGAATTCAACTTTTGGACAATAAAAATTCTCCAAGTTAATATTCCTATCAATATAATCTGATAACCACGCCCTATGACCTTTTACATAACTACCATCATTACCTGGATTGTTGGCGAAGCTTGCAGCCCTTTTAGCCCCAACCTGTGCCACCAGCAATTTATGCGCACTTTCTTCAGTAATGGTTTTCCTGATAAAGCGTTTTGCATCACCCAGCCCAAGATGGTGCGTCAGGTAAAAGATTTTGGCTTTATTTGCATCGTTCAGCGTATCCACGCTGTAGCCTGCCGCCTGTAACTGAGCAAGATTATATAGACCGTAATCCACTGCTGCCATGATGATAAATTCCGGCTCAAAACGCAGATTAAGCCACGACTGAAGCGCCTTTGTCGCATGAGGCGGATAAGGGGTAATGCCCCGCAGTAATCGGTTATTGATAATTTGCTGTTTTGTCCACCATGTCCCCGGTTCAATCTCAAACATTGGCAGGATAATTTGCTGGTGGGTTTTCGGGTGATATTCAATCTGGTTCAGCGCATCCCGTTTAGGCTTATCCGCCATGATTCCACGCTCTCGGGCCTGCTCATTCAAATACGTCCCTTCACGGAAGGTTTCTTCCAGCCAGGTGGCATTTAAAAACTGCGTCATGCCTGCGGCAGAACTGGCATAAATCACCACGCCTTCGGTGGATTCGCCCTGCTGTTTTTTTAATGTTTTCGCGGCGTTCGTTTTCTCCCGACTTATCGCAACAGAATCTTTATTCCAGACACGTTTAATCTGAGCCGATTCAGCATTAATGACGGCAGCGATACTCTGCGGAATAATGCCGCTGCGCTCGGATGCCGCAATAATCTGATCCCAGTAATCCAGATTCGCCCCCAACTGGAGATCGTATTTGTTCGGGCAGGTATGGTTTAGCTGAATAACCGGATTGCCCTTGCTGTCCCGCCCCTTAACGACGGTATTCACCGGATGTTTATCCAGATCAATCCGCCCGGCACGGTCTTTAATGGGTTCGGTAACGCCCTTTATCCGGACTTTGGCACTGGTCAGCGTGACGCTGTTTTTCCCTTCTGACGGCGTAAACTGGGCCACGAGCTTTTCACCGTGCCAGCGTGACGCAAACACGGTGATTTCTTCCGCCTTATCCATGACGTAATCCTGTATTTTCCCCAGCTCATCCGTCAGCGCTTCGTGAATATCACCCGCTGCCGATACGATCCTGACCTTCAGCTTTTCAATCGGCTTTTCAATCACATCCTCAAACGCAAAAGAAAGCGTGCAGGTGGTATCCGCCTGCGCCGCCAGGCTGGCAACGTCTGCCGGAGACTGGCTGTACTGGTGCACAGGAAGTTTCAGCACCTGCCCCGGAAAAATCAGCGAGGTATTGCGCAGATGATTCAGTTCCGCCAGCTCCTTTACGGTGCAGCCATGCTCCTGCGCAATTTCACTCAGCGAATCGCCAAACTCTACCGTCACCTCTGTGGCGGACGGATTAAGGGATACGGTACTGTCGAGCGTGATTGGCTTCTCTTCCGGGTCCACCATACAGCGCCAGTCCGCAGACCAGCCCAGCAGACCGTCAAATTTTCGGGGCATCACATCCGCTTCCGGAAATATTGGTGTGTAATTATCTTCCCTTGCCATTATTCCTTCTCCTCCGGTACAGATTTAAACACGGTCGCGTTATCTTTCACGTTATCCTTTCCAGTGGTGACGGAATTAAATTGCTTAGGGGCATTTCCCATCGCCGGTAAATCAAGCGGCATACTCGCCGGGGCACAAAGGCTGGAACGTTTAACATGGCGGGTATAGGTTCCCGTTGTGCCGTATTCGATTTTTCCGGCCTTAATTTTCAGGTAGCTGCCGCCGCCAATCAACGTGATGCGCTTCTTACCCTGAAACAGGATTTCGCTCAGGCTGGTAATACTCAGCCTCTGCTCTACGCTCAGGTGCATACTGCCGTTCTGTGCCTGAAACTGTACCGGTCCCTCTGCGGAAACCACACTGAGCTTTCCGGTGTGCGCAAACAGACCCACCTGTTCACCCGCCATCATATTGACGTTACCCATCGCCCCCGCGCTGATATCACCGCCCGCATTCACGGCGATATTCTCCGCCGCTGCCAGTTGCATATGCTCACCGCTGGTAAAGGCCACCCCCTCAGTACCGTAAAAATGGATCATCCTGTCCAGATCGCGAATACGCTCGGTAAACATGGCTTTCTGGCTGGCAATATCGGCTTCCAGTGCACGCGCCTGCACGGCAGCAGCGGCAAGCGCTTTCATTTGTTGCTGGCAGATTTCAATTTCACGCAGGGCAGTATCCATCTCCAGTATGTCACCCTCGTCTTTCTGCTGCCCGTCAGAGGTGATAAACAGCCCCTTTGATACGCGGATCACCCCGTGTTCATCCGTACGCAGTTCAAAGCCCGTGCCGCGCGGTTCTCCCTGTGAATTCGTGATATGCCCCTGATTTAACGCTGTTGCGCCAAATGGCGTGGACAGGGCAATGTGTTCTTCTTCGCGCTTGTCCTCCATCCGGAGTTCATTGGCTCCCGCCGTGCGCAAAATGCTCTGGCTCCGG
>Ga0213878_10000583_pt1 | contig 13403 bp, 13 predicted proteins | sample VelepicoBEBS_R02_FD_161053 | JGI IMG/M metagenome (GOLD analysis project Ga0213878, IMG submission 161053) | Vellozia epidendroides bulk soil microbial communities from rupestrian grasslands, the National Park of Serra do Cipo, Brazil - BS_R02 | ecosystem: Environmental > Terrestrial > Soil >... | reverse complement strand
GAGCTTGGATCTTTATCTGGCGAAGTAGGACTTGTCCGACGAAGCCTGCGCCGAGACTTCGAATGCGCGACGGTATGAGAGCGAGCTTGGATCTTTACCGGGCGAAGTAGGACTTGTCCGACGAAGCCTGCGCCGCGATTTCGAACCCACGACGGTATGAGAGCGAGCTTGGATCTTTATCTGGCGAAGTAGGATAGAAATCCGTACGTTCGAAAATTCGTACCGCTTCAACTCGACTCTCTTCCTTGCGTAACTATCTGATGGCCGGGCACAAGCCGTAGATCGGACAGGGTTGGCACGCGATATGCCTGCACAAACGATAGTCAAAGGTGAAAGATTAAGAATACGGGAGCCGTCGAGGTTGTGCTGTTCGGGCGATAGTTTCAGCGACGCCGTCGAGACAACGATTGCGGCAGCTGGGATAAAAAAACAGCCCGGCTCCGGAATCTGGCGTTTGTTTACTTTCCATTATTTCGAACTTCAGCGCCAGCTGCTCCCGCCGGCCACCATTGGTGTGGGCAGTGGGAAGAATTTCATGAAAACAACGCGATTAGTCTTGGCCGTTATGACCCTGTTTGCCGCAGACGCAAATGCTGGCACCGAAGAGCAGCTGGCAGCGCATCGCCAACAAATCGATTCGCTTGATCAAAGGATAGTGGAACTAATTCAAGAGCGGGCCCGAGTAGTTGAGGAGGTGGGCCGCATCAAGCGCGAAGCGAATCTACCGGTGACAGTTCCTACGCGGGAGCAGCAGGTTATCGCGAAGGCTCAAGAGTTGGCCAAGGGAGGTCCGCTCCCGCCCGAAGCTATCGGCCGCATCTATCAAAAACTGGTGGAAGAAATGCGCAATTGGGAAGCTAAACTCGATGTTGCAGCGCCCAATCATTGAGTCGACGGGCTTGGCGCTCTATTGGCGTGTTCTGCAAGAAGTATGGCGTGTCGCGCTAGTTACAGGGATCGGCAAGTGGGATACGCTCGCCGAGGTTTACTTTTATGTATAAAGTCTGGTTTGTGACTGGGAGTTCTCGGGATCTGGGTTGGTTTGTCTCCCTACATGGCGCCCGAGGCTGGTCTGGCCAGATAGACCAAACAGGTACGACCAGACTGGACTGTCAACTCTTTAGCTTGATTAATTCAATATTTTGATTCAATTGCCTCTTAGGTATTGACTGTTCGGTAAACTATTATGCAGCTGTTGTTTCGCAGTTCTGTCGCCCCCCGGACGGCTCGCTTTAATGATCGATTCCGGGATCTTGGCGATGGATACAATCTTTAATGATATTTGTGTACTGGTAACCGCGGCTTTCGCGCTCACGCTCGTGCCGGGCTTTAGGCGGCCGGAGCGATCTTTGCTCTCCAAGGGCGATCTAGGAACGGCCCTGCTGGTTTTTTTGGTTCTAGGACTCGTCGAAGAGGTCACTGTTTCGCATGCCGGCTGGCTCAACGAACGAATTGTGGCGGTGTGCGCAGCCGGTCTCGTGGCAGGCCCTTGGGTGGGTGTGACTGTCGGTGCGTTTGTCACTTGGCTGGCGGTCGCGCACGACGGGCTGCCGCTAGGCTCCATCGCGATTCCCATGTTGTTCGGTGGTTTGGCGGGAGGGTGGCTGTTTCGGTGGCGCCCTAACCTTGCGCGACACCCGGTGACAGGGTTTTGTCTGACGTTTGGGGTATCGTTGCTCCGGAGCGGCCTCCTCTCCTTCCACGCGTTTATTTCGCACGCAGCGCTGCCCAAGCTCGCGGAGATTGGCATGGCCCCGGTGCTGCAAGGCTTGGGCACCGCGCTGATTCTGGCTATCGTCGAGCAGGTACGTGACCGTGACGCGCAAGCGCGTGCAGCGGCTTTGGCCGAGACACGCGCTCTGCAAGCGCGCATGAATCCGCATTTCCTGTTTAACGCCTTGAATGCGTTGGCGGCGCTGTCAAGGGTGGCGCCAAGGGAAGTGCCTTCCGCGACGGCGCGGTTGCGCCAATTTCTACGGGCCAGTTTCGATCAACAAGAGCGAGTCTTAGTGCCCCTGGAAGAAGAGCTGGGTGTGGTACGTGCTTATTTGGAGATCGTGTCGCTGGGACGCGGTGACCGATTGAAAGTGGAGCAAAGGATCGATCCGCACTTGCTGAATGCTCTGGTGCCACCTTTCTCCCTTCAGCCGCTGGTAGAAAACGCGGTCCAACACGGGCTCCAGTCCTTGCCGCAGGCTGGGCAGCTCCGCCTCACGATCAGTGCGACCGGGCAGTGGCTAGAGATGAGCGTATGCGACGACGGGCACGGTGTGCCTTCGACCGAGGTCGAACATGTTTTCTTTGGAGAGCGCTCTGGGGTCCACGCGCTAGCACTGCTACGGCGGCGGCTGCGAGGACTGTTCGGGCGCTCGTTTGAGTTGGAGGTGCGTAGCGGAATTGGGGAGGGTACCACGGTGACTGTGCGGCTTCCTCTGCGGAAACCGCTCGGAGTAAGCTCAGAATCGCCAGGAGCTATCACTTCGGACCTCCGCGAACTGGCGTCCAACTAAAAGGGGCTTTGAGTTTTGCGTTTTGGTTTTTGCGTTTTGCGTGGTCCTTCGGACGGGGCGGCGCAAAACGCGTTCCCATCGGCGAACTCAAAACCCAAAACTCAAACCCCGAAACTAACCAAGATGTGGATCCGGATCCGAGCTGTTATCATTGAAGACGAGCCTTTGGCCGCCCAGTACTTGGCGGCACTGCTGGACGACACCTGTCAGGTAGAGGTGGTGGGTTCGGCCACAGAGAGCGAGGCGGGCCTGCGTCTCTGCGCAGACTTGCGGCCAGACGCGGTCTTTGTCGATATCAACCTGCCAGGCAAAGACGGTGTTTCGCTGGCGACGCAACTGGCCATGCTACCGCAGCCCCCGCGCCTGGTCTTCACAACGGGAAACGCGAACCGTGCGACAGATGCCTTTCGACTGGAGGCGGTGGATTATCTTCTAAAGCCGTTGGATCCGGAGCAAGTCTCGGAGGCGGTCAAACGCTTACTGGCCTATCTGCGGCCCTTTGAGGCTGGATCTTCCCTGGGCTCCGGTGATCACGCTCAGGCGGCGCCAGCACCGGACCAAATGCCTTTTAGCGGCCTGGCCAAAGATCAGCTCTTGCCGGTCAAGGATTTGGACCGCGACCAGATACGGCTGCTGGCCCGACGCGAGGTGGCAGCGGTGTTGCGACGGGACCGGCGGACCTGGGTTCATACGGTGCGGGAAGAGTTTGCGACTTACTATCCGGTGGCTGATCTCATTCAGTGGTTAGGTGGCGACCCCTTTATCCAGATCGGCAGGCATGCCGTGGTGAATTTGCAGGCAATCGAGCACGTTACTCATTACGGGGATCGTCTTTACCGCGTTCGGCTGCGTGACCGAGCGAGCACAGAAATCACCGCCTCCCGCACAGGTGCGGCCCGACTGGCCATCGTGTTGAAGACACAACGAGGGTAGCACGGGCGGTAGGGCGAGGCTCCGTCCGAGCCGTGGCGCGTGACGATCCAAGGGCAGGACGGCGTCACGCGCCACGGCTCGGGCGGAGCCTCGCCCTACCGCCCTTCGCCGCTGTTAACAGGTGTCTAGCGAGCAGGCACCGCCGAGAACAACGGGATCAATCCCTCTAGCATGGTGGGATGCGTGAAGATAGCATCGCGCAACAGGGTATAGGGTTGGCCCGCAAGCATCGCGATTTGAACGGTCGCGATGATCTCTCCGGCCTCCACTCCCAGAGCGGTGAAACCAAGAATGCGATCGCTCTCGGTATCAATAAGAGCCTTCAGAAAGCCTCGAGTCTCAGACAACGTGCGAGTCCGCAAAACGGTGACCATAGGGACTTTCGCCAATCGATAAGCGATGCCACGCTCTTTCGCTTCAGTTTCGCTGAGACCGATCCGGGCAAACTCGGGATCGGTGAACATGCAGAACGGCACTTGACGTCCGGTTGTCACTCGGTGACCGCCCGCGAGATTATCGCGCACAATCCGGTAGTCATCGAAAGCAATATGAGTGAAGTGAGGACTGCCCGCGCAATCCCCGACCGCCCAGACGCCGGGGGCCGTTGTTTCAAGGCGTTCATTCACCTTCACGTGTCCGCGATCGGTTGTTTGAACTCCGGCCAGCTCCAAGCCTATACCCTGAGTGTTAGGAGTACGTCCGGTCGCCACCAGCAGATGTGTGCCTTCCAAAATGATTTCAGACCCGTCCCGGACCGCATGAAGTTGCACCTGCTCACCGGATTTTCCTTCTACTTTCGCGATGCGAACGCTCGTGAAAATTTCAATTCCTTCCTCGCGGAACGTGTCTTGGAGCAAGTCGGTGACGTCTTGATCTTCCCGGTGGGCCAGACGCTCGTTCCGTTCAATAATGGTGACGCGGCTGCCAAAGCGGCGCATCGCCTGCGCTAGTTCGAGGCCAATATAACCGCCTCCGATAATCAATAGATGCCCTGGAATGTGATCCAGGTCGAGAGCTTCAATATGCGTGAGGGGTCCTGCCTCGAGAAGCCCAGGAATTGGGTCTATCGCCGCCCGCGAACCCGTGCTGATAATAACCTTTTCTCCGCGCAGGACACGTGTGCCGCCCGCAGGGAGCGCCACCTCAATTGTTTTCGGCCCGACAAAGCGCCCGAATCCCATGAGCAGCTCTGCCCCGCTCGCCTTGAAATTCGCAAGGTGCATGTTCACCAATCCGTCCACCATCTTCCGTTTGCGGTCACGCACAGCCGACATGTTGATCCGAGTGTTGTCCTTGGTCACACCGAATTCCTCACTCCTCCAAAAGTAGGAGGCGATCTTCGCGCTGTGGATGATATTTTTGCTCGGCAGACAGGCGATATTCGGACAGGAACCTCCGATATATTTTCGCTCAACGAGAACAGTTCGTATTCCCTTTTTAGCTAAGGTCCAGGCGATGTACTTACCTGATTCGCCGCTGCCCAGCACGACCAGATCATATTCTTCTGGGGTTGTTTCCATAGATCAAGTGATTGTCAGTTCGGGTTTTGATGGGTTTGTCCGCCGGAGTAGCGGGTTCGCCGTTCCGCTTTGGCGGCCGATGAAAAACAGATTGCATGCTAACCCCGCATAGTCCAGTGCTTGTGATTGTCCGTCGGATGTTATCATAGAACGCACAGAGTAGAGATCCGTGCGAGATTTCGGGCTTACGGAGGAAAGGGCACCCAGTTCCCGCGGCTCGGACGGCCGCCATCACCGTAAGCGTTTTTGCCAAGCGAGGGTCAAGAAGCAAACGAATAAAAGGAACGTCCGTGCGTAGCGCGAGAACTAGTCCGTTTATGCCGGATTGCTTCTTGACCGCGACTAACAATCAAGCAACAAAGAGTTGCGGTTAGTCTTCATCGCGCCGCGCCGCATCCGCATCGGCTGCCAGATCCTGAACCAGGTCGAAGAACGCTTGGTTGTTTTGGCCAATGAAAAGCCCGTCCGCAGCTAGGGCTCGGACAGCCCCAGCGGCGGCACCCTTAGTGTTAGTCGGCCGAATAATCGAGCAGATTGGGAACCTCTTGCTTAGGAATGGGCAGGGCTCGGGCATAATCAGGTTGGCCTGCAACGACTCGGGCTGGTTAGTAGTGAGGTCAAGGAATGTCACCGTTGACCCGGTCTTCGGATCTGTGTCGGTCAACGGAGTCGCATTGCCCGCCTTGTCCTGCCAGGTCTGAAAGTGCATGGTCTCAGTTGGACCGATGCTGAGCAGGATTCGCAACACTTCCGGATCGGTCACCCTCTGCCTAAGCCTTTTAAAAAAGAGCGTCGTCCAACTTCACGACGCCCAGGATAGTCCAGCTCTGCTGCTGCCGAAGGACCCGTGGTGGTCTTACTTGGTTTCCTACGGCCGTTGTTTTGTTCTTTCTTCATAATAGTTTCGAGGCTCTATCGCATTGTTAGATTATCTAGCTAGCGAAGAACCTTGCGCTGGTAAGAACTGGTTAGATGCAATTGCAATAGAAGAACGAATTAATATTAATTTTGTGCAACCAAGGAGCGGTATCGCTCGCATAGCATATATAGTCGCGTATGGCTATGAAACCATCGGTGATACACAAATCGATTTGAGCGAACCGCGAAGCGGTGTAACAGAACAGCCCAGGCCTTCAGGCCTGGGAAAGTTTTATCGGAATCCGCCCTGAAAGGGCGACCGACGGGAACGGGTGAAAATGCATACCTTGCGATCCATTTTCGAAAGACCATCGCATTCGGACGCCCTTTCAGGGCGAGCTCCTTCTGGCAACAACCCAAGGCCTGGAAGGCCTGGGCTATGGTCTCTAACCGCTTTGCGGTAGGCCAGCTTCGCTGCTGATATAAAAGCGGCGGATCAACTGCAAAGACGAATACATTCAGGCATCCGAGGCAATGTTACCCGGTTTGTCAGATTTGGATTTGTGAATTCCCACCCTGCGTAGCTCCCGGTAGATCGTGTTTCGGGACACTGCCAGTTCGCGAGCAGTCCGCGTAATACTCCCGTGGCATCGGTGATAAGTCTCGACGATGAAATCCCTGCGCCGTCGCTTTAGATCGACTGGCGATGGAACAGTTGATTCGAATTGACCAGGGGAAGTAGGAAGGTTCAAAGCCCGGGAGATATGCAATGGCAGCAGGGCCGGCGAATTTGCCATGATGACCGTTCGAAGGAGCAGGTTTTTTAGCTCCCGGAAATTCCCAGGCCACCGGTATTGCTCGAGCAGCTGCAAAGCTTCGTCTGAAATTGTGCAACTCGGCTCGAGCGCATTTAGAAGAAACTGCACGATCAAGGGAAAATCCGAGCGTTCCCGCAATGGGGGCAACGTGACTTCGATCCCACGCAGCCGATAAAGCAGGTCGATGCGGAACTGTTGCTTTTCGACGGCCTCCTCCAGGGAACAATTGGTCGCAGCGACTACTTGAACATCAACCTTTTCTTCGGTCGAGGATCCAACGGCTCGGACGGTCCACTGATCGAGAAAACGGAGCAACCGCGCCTGCAACGCGACCGGCATGTGGCCAATCTCATCAAGAAATAACGTGCCCCGGTCCGCCTCAAGGATCAACCCGCGAGCCCCTTCCCGGCGACCTCCGGTGAATGCTCCCCCACGATAGCCAAAGAATTCTGACTCGATCAGTGTCTCGGGCAGGGCAGTGCAGTTGACGGCGACGAATTTTCCTGGGCGGTTGCTCACAGTATGAATGTGCCGGGCGAGCAGTTCCTTACCTGTTCCAGTCTCTCCACGAATGAGTATTGGGACGTGCCAATGAACGGCGTTCTCAACAATTTCCATCGCCTGGCGGACAACCGTATCCTCGCAGACAAACTGCGGCTGAGTTTTGCCCGTGCCCTGGTTGCTCCGGTCCGGAAACCTAATCCCTGGGACGCTGTGCTCCGGTCGCGGCAGGTTTGACGCAAGAACGTAGTAGGTGCTACCCCGTTGGTCGGTGAGGCGCCCAGAATTCTGAATCCGAGCCTGGGCCATAAAGCGCTCATACGGAATCGAGAAAATCATGTCGAACGATTGGCCCGGCGTCACCGGAAGATCATGGAGGAAGAAGCGCGCCTGCCGATTCGTGGCGATAATTCTTCCATCGGGACTCAGCGCCACGAGCCCGGCTTCGAGAGTGTGGACAAACTCCTTTCGGTTGTGAAATTGCAGTATGACGGTTCCCCGGAACGTGTCTCGGAAAAGTTCCGACTCGATATGAAGCGCAGACATACGGATCAACGCAACTGTATGGATTTGACGGGAATGGCAATCAGATGAGGCATCGATGACTCCCACCAGGCGATTCTCGTGATCCAGAACTGGGCTCGCCACACAGGTCAGATTGCAATTGTCATCGAAGAAGTGTTCTGCCGCATGGATCACGGTCGGTTCGAGCGTGAACGCTGCGGAGCCGAGCGCATTCGTTCCCCGAAGATTTTCCGTCCACTGTGAACCGACAACGATGCCGCTGCGCCTAGCTACCTGGTCGAAAGAATGGTCAGCAACGGCTTCCAGAATGACCGCATCCTTGGTGGCAAAAGCGACGACGAAATGAGAACCTGCGATCTGCGAGTACAAATTCCGAACCTCCATGCGGGCGATATCACAAAGTCTGGCGTTCTGCGCCCGGAGTTCGCGCAGTTGTGCGGGTGGAATCAGGTCGACGGTCGGTGGGGAATAAGGATTCAGTTTTGCCGCCAGGCAACGTTGCCATGAATTCTGCACCTCGGAGGGGATCCACTCAGGCTGGATCTCCGATAGGCGTCTGGCCATCAGACACTCACGTGCAAACCCGACTTTATCATCCTGGGTCATCGAGAGAGGTGGTGTGTTTCTGGGGAGACTCAATACATCTGTCGATCAATCTAGTTTTGTCCATGGCAAAATCAATGAGGGCATTCGTATTAATGCTGCACAAATGTTCCGTTGTGAGACAGGATCGGAGCGGTCTTTTGTTCCGTTATGCAACACTCGATCAGCGTCGTGTCAAACTAACCAAGGGAATAGGGGCGAAGTCGGGCTGGCCCGACATAGCAAGGGGATTGGGGCGAAGTCGGGAGCGGCTCGGCTGAGCTCGCCGAGGTCCTCACCCTGCCGCTTGCGTTCGAGTTGCGTCCCTGGTCGCGATGCTTAAATCATCATTTGGCATAGGGACTGCTTGGGTGTTATACTGTACCCAGACGTTTTAGATCGGCTTGTCACCCCCTAAAAAAACGCCGCAACCCGCAGGCTGTTAGCCTGCGTTTTTGTCGTGCTTGCTGAAACCTGATTTTGACTTCTTCAAACTATGAAAGCCGCTGTTCTGCATCAATATGATACTAAACTTAGCAACCCTGAATTCGTGGCCTTGGAGGAAGTCCCAGAACCCAAAATACAGAAGAGTACGGACGTAATCATCCGGATTGGCGGGGCTGGGGTTTGCCGGACCGATCTTCACGTAATCGAGGGGATCTGGCGCGAGAAGACGAACGTGAAGCTGCCGTATGTGATGGGACATGAGAATGCCGGGTGGGTCGAAGAGGTCGGGAAGGGCGTTGAAAATTTCAAGCGCGGCGACCCCGTGATATGTCATCCGCTGATTTCCAATTGCCATGCCTTAGGCGCCAGGCGGGGAGAGGACATGCACATTGAGGGGAGCGAATTTCCCGGGATCGATACGAACGGCGGGTACGCCGACCTGTTACGGACTGGAGAGAGTTCGTTGATCAAGCTTCCGCAGACGCTGGCTCCCAAGGACGTGGCGCCGCACGCCGATGCCGGCCTGACGGCCTATCACGTCGCAAAGAAGGCGAGTCGCCATCTGCTTCCGGGACAGCACGTTATCGTGATCGGGGTTGGTGGTCTGGGACACATTGCAGTTCAGGTGTTGAAGGCGCTCTGCTCTGCAGACATTATTGCTTTGGATCGATCGGACCTCGCCCTGGCCTTGGCCACAGAGTGCGGCGCACATCACCCCATTAAGGCTGATGAAAACCAGATAGAAGCGATCCGGAAACTAACCGACGGCAAGGGTGCCGAAGCAGTCATCGATTTCGTCGGAGAAGGTAACTCCATCGAAAACGGGCTCGCTATGACCCGGCGGAACGGGGTCTATTACATCGTTGGCTACGGTGGCGAAATCCGCATTTCCGCGTTGGACATGATCACTACTGAAAGAAGTATTATCGGGAACCTCGTGGGCAATTATTCAGAGCTGGTTGAACTAATGGAGTTAGCCAATCGAGGTCTAGTGGATCTGTCTACCAAACATTACAAACTGCAAGATGCCAACCGCGCTCTCCATGATCTCAAAGAGGGCAAGATCAAAGGGCGTGCGGTTTTAGTACCTTAATCCCCCCAAACACAAACCACTCCATAAAATGTTTACTACAAAATCCGGCGAACAGGTCTTCGTGATCGATAGTCACACACACTTGTGGGATGGCAGTCCCGCTAACCAGAAGAACATTCATGGCAAACAGTTTATCGACTGTTTTTACGACTATCACCATTTAGGCCCAGACTCTTATATCTGGCCCAAAGAGAAATTTGAGCGCTATTCCGAGGAAGACTACGTCAAAGATGTCTTCGAGCAAGGTTATGCCGACATGGCAATATTCAATCCTCAGTATTTAGGCGACTTTTATCATAACGGCTTTTCAAATCTGCAGAGGAACGAAGCATTTAGAAAACAGCATCCGGATCGCATCATCGCGAATGGTTTTTGGGACCCACGTAATGAAGAGGCTGGTCTCAAGCAACTTGAGAAGGACGCTAAGACCTACGGTTGGAAGGGAGTGAAGCTCTATACGGCCGAATGGAAGGATAGCTCGAAGGGGTGGAAGCTGGCCGATCCTTGGGCCTACCGGTACCTGGAGAAGAGCCAGGAACTGGGAATTAAGAATATGCACGTGCACAAGGGGCCGACGATTCGCCCGCTGAATAAAGATGCTTTTAACGTCGAAGACATCGACGACGCTGCGACGAGCTTTCCTGATCTCAACTTTATAGTTGAGCACGTGGGCTTGCCGCGCCTCGAAGATTTCTGTTTTATTGCGGCGCAGGAACCGAACGTCTATGCGGGTCTGGCCGTTGTGAGCGCACTCATCCATAAGCGTCATCACTATTTTGGCGAGATCCTCGGTGAATTGCTCTTTTGGCTTGGACCTGACCGGATTCTTTATGGGAGCGATTATGCTATCTGGAGCCCAAAGTGGATTGTCGAGGAGCTTATGAGTTATGAGTTGCCGGAGGACGTCGCTACGGAAACGGGCCAATCCCTGACGCTCGATGTGAGGAGGAAGATTATGGGAGAAAATGCCGCCCGTCTCTATAACATAGACATAGCAGAGCGGTGCAAAAAATTGGGTTTACGCACTCCGACCACGAGCAAGACTGCAAAGCAAGAAGTCGCCGTTGCCTAATGCAAGTTCCAACGCGCTGCGGCGATCGGAGACAGGAAGTATGGTCGGCCCTGAGCGCGGTGACCGATCCGGAACTGGACGAGTCGGTTACCGCCTTGGAGTTCATTACTGCTCTGGAGGTCGAAGATCAGAAGCGAGTAAAGGTTGAGTTCAGGCTGCCCACCTACTGGTGCGCACCCAACTTCGCGTTTCTCATGGCCAGCGACCTGAGGGACGCGGTGGCGGAGTTGCCGTGGGTCGAGGAAGTTTCGGTGAAGCTCCTGGATCACTTCAGCGCTGACCTGATCAATCGTGGTGTGGCTCTTAAGCAGGACTTCCGAGACGCGTTTCCTGGAGAGACGGACGACGATCTGACCGCATTGCGAAAAACGTTTCTGGGCAAGGCGTTTGAAGGGCGACAAGAGCTTTTGCTGCGCCAGTTGTTGGCGGCGGGCTATGATCCCGGGTGGATCACGCAAGTCTCGCTAGGGGAACTGATGCGGCAACCGCTTGACGCCCGCGGCGACGGCTTGCGGAGTCTTTATGCGTTTATGTGGCGAAGAATCCGTCCCAACGCGAGAGAGCAAGACCTGGCGTTCACGACCGTTGACGGCAAGCCGTTGGAGCCGAGCGAGTTCCGCACGTATCTGCGGAAAGTGAGCGGGGTGCGTCGCAACCAGGAGTTCAATGGTTTAATTTGTCGCGGTTTGCTCGCGGCGCGGAATGCCCGGTAGGGGCGCCCTACCGAGAGCCGTGGCGCGTGACGCGGTACGACGTAGGCGAACCGTCTCGGTTTGCTTAGTTCCGAAGAGTGCAAAGCGGGACGCTTCGCCTACTTTGCGTCGCGGCTCGGACTCGGACGGAGCCTCGCCCCTACCGGCCCTGATTTTAGGCAACATGTTGTTCCATTTCGAGACAGGATGGCGAGTCGCCGCTCCATTTCGGAACAGCTGCCAGGGCCGATCGGACAACAACCCGTAGCCTGCCGCCGAGGAAAAGGCAGCGGATCAGAGACGCGTTTCGGCCTGGCATAGTCTGTGCTTATATATCGGTTTAACATCACGCCCTTTTGTTAGTCTGGCAAGATTTCCCCCACCCAAAAGCAAACGCAGACGCGGCTGTCAATAAGCGAGGGCTTATTCGTTGAAGAGAAAGTTTACTAACTTCCTGTTCCAACCCAAGCTCGTGAATCGTAGATAGCCGTATTTAGTCAATTTAATTGTTTCAAACCTAACTCTACCGCTAGGAAATAACACCATGCCTACAGCCACCAGCTTACCAAAGATTACCTCGCAGCCCGGTATTAGCATCGCAGAAGCCGCGCGGCGGGTGTCGGATCTGGGTTGGACTCCAACCTATGTCCAGCAAAAAGTAAAGTATCCTACCGACTACAAGATTTCGCGGGCGCCAAAGGATCCGATGAAGCAGGTGCTTCGTTCCTATTTCCCGATGCAGGCAGAAAAGGACAACCGAGTCTACGGAGCGCTCGACGCCGGACTCCGGGGTAACATGTTCCGGGACGTGCAGCCGCGCTGGATTGAATGGATGAAACTGTTTTTAGGCATCATTCCTTTTCCGGAGATTTCGGCGGCGCGTTCAATGGCCATGGAAGCGCGCTTGGCGCCGGGTGACGATTTGAAGACCGGGTTCACCATGCAAATGATCGACGAATTGCGCCATTCGACCATCCAGATGAATCTTAAGAAGTGGTACATGGAGAATTATATTGACCCGGCTGGGTTCGACATTACCGAAATGGCCTTTGCTAAGTGCTACGCCGGAACTATTGGCCGTCAATTTGCCGAAGGGTTTCTGACCGGGGATGCCATCACGGCAACGAATGTTTACCTGCAAGTAGTGGCGGAGACCGCCTTTACAAATACGCTTTTCGTAGCGATGCCTTCGGAAGCAGCCCGGAATGGGGACTATGCGCTGCCCACGGTCTTCTTAAGCGTTCAATCCGACGAGTCCCGGCATATCGGTAACGGTCATTCGATGCTGATGTCGATTATTAATAATCCGGAAAATCATCCGTTACTGGAGCGCGACATCCGCTATGCGTTCTGGCAGAACCACGCAATTGTGGATGCGGCGATCGGGACGTTTATCGAATACGGCACGAAGGATCGCAATAAGAATCGCGAGTCGTATGTGGAGCTTTGGAGGCGTTGGATTTTCGATGACTATTATCGGACCTATCTGCTCCCGCTCGAAAAGTATGGGATCAAGATCCATCATGAGGACGTGCAGGCTGCCTGGGATCGGATGGTGAAGCACAATTATCATCACTACGTGGCGCAATTCTTCTCGGTAGGCTGGCCTGTGAATTTCTGGCGAATCGATCCGATGGACGAGCGCGACTTCGAATGGTTCGAAGCGAAATATCCTGGATGGTACGACAAGTTTGGCGCCTATTGGGAGCATTATCGTAAGCTTAGTAAGCGGGGCAATCCACCAATCGCCTGGGCCGATACAGGTTACGTCTATCCGCACCGCTGCTGGAGCTGCATGGTGCCATGCTTGATTCGCGAACAGTTCTGCGTCGACGAAGTCGACGGCCAGCTC
>Ga0213878_10000582_pt1 | contig 13423 bp, 10 predicted proteins | sample VelepicoBEBS_R02_FD_161053 | JGI IMG/M metagenome (GOLD analysis project Ga0213878, IMG submission 161053) | Vellozia epidendroides bulk soil microbial communities from rupestrian grasslands, the National Park of Serra do Cipo, Brazil - BS_R02 | ecosystem: Environmental > Terrestrial > Soil >... | reverse complement strand
GTGGGCGGTGTCGTACGCCACTTTCGACGTGATAGTGTAGTTCATGACATAATCAACAATATCAACGATTTCGCGGTCGAATTCCGGACGCGTATTCATAATTTGAGCGGACATAGGGTCGATTTCCTTTTTTATTTACGTTGATCCAGAGGGATGAAAGCGCGATCTTCCGGGCCAGTGTAATTCGCGGAAGGGCGGATAATTTTATTGTCCTGACGCTGTTCGATGATGTGCGCCGCCCAGCCAGTGACCCGGGCGATAACGAAAAGCGGGGTGAACATTTCGGTCGGGACGCCCATCATGTTGTAGGAGACCGCAGAGAACCAGTCGAGGTTGGGGAACATTTTTTTCGAATCCCACATAACCGTTTCCAGACGGTCGGCGATGTTGTACATCTTCAGCGAACCGCCTTCCTGGGAAAGCTGCTTAGCCACACGCTTGATAACCTGATGGCGCGGGTCGGCAATGGTGTAGACCGGGTGGCCAAAACCAATTACGACTTCTTTATTTTCAATACGTTTGCGGATATCCGCTTCAGCCTCTTCCGGTGTTTCATAACGCTGCTGGATCTCCAGCGACACTTCGTTGGCGCCGCCGTGTTTCGGCCCGCGCAGCGCGCCAATCGCACCGATAATCGCTGAATACATATCAGACCCGGTACCCGCAATCACCCGGCTGGTGAAGGTAGAGGCGTTGAACTCATGCTCGGCATACAGCACCAGCGAAATGTGCATGGCCTTTTCCCAACTGGACGAGGGTTTTTCACCGTGCAGCAGGTGCAGGAAGTGGCCGCCGATAGAGTCATCGTCGGTTTCCGGCTGGATGCGCTCGCCGTTGTGGCTGTAGTGATACCAGTAGAGGAGGATGGAACTGAGCGAGGCCAGCAGCTTATCGGCAATATCACGGGCGCCGGAGACGGTATGACCCTCTTTTTCGGGCAACGTACAGCCCAGCGCCGAGACGCCTGTACGCATCACGTCCATTGGGTGCGACGCCGCAGGCAGCGCTTCCAGCACCGTACGCACATTCGCCGGCAAGCCGCGCAGCGCTTTCAGTTTAATTTTGTAAGCCTGAAGTTCATCGCGGTTTGGCAGCTTGCCGTGAATCAGTAAATGCGCGACTTCTTCAAATTCGCAATGTCGCGCCAGGTCGAGAATATCGTAGCCGCGGTAGTGCAGGTCATTCCCGCTTTTGCCCACGGTGCACAGCGCCGTATTTCCCGCCGGTACGCCGGACAGCGCGACGGATTTCTTGGGTTTCATGACCGGGATAGTGTTTTGCAGGGTTGTTGTGTCGTTCATATTGTCCTCGTTATTTTTCTCATTTTAAGGGTACAGACAGCTTCGCCTTCGCTAGGCTATTGCTTGCGGGAAAACAACGCGTCGAGCTTCTCTTCGAACTGGTAGTAATTGATACTTTCGTACAGTTCGCTGCGCGTCTGCATGATGTCGATAACGCTCTTTTGCGTCCCTTCCTCGCGCAGCACGTTGTACACTCTCTCCGCAGCGCGGTTCATGGCGCGAAACGCGGAGAGCGGGTAAAGCGCCATCGCTACGCCTGCGCTGCGAAGTTCGTCGGTCGTGAATAGCGGGGTGGCGCCGAATTCGGTAATGTTGGCGAGGATGGGCACCCGCACGGCCTCAGCAAACTGGCGGTACATCGGTAGCGCGGTGATCGCTTCCGGAAATAACATGTCAGCGCCTGCTTCCACATAGGCCTGCGCGCGCGCTATCGCCGCATCCAGCCCTTCCACCGCCAGCGCATCGGTACGCGCCATGATCACAAAATCAGGATCGGTACGGGCATCCACCGCCGCGTGAATGCGATCGACCATCTCCTCTTTGGAGACGATCGCTTTATTCGGGCGATGCCCGCAGCGCTTGGCGCCAACCTGATCTTCGATATGCAGCCCGGCCGCCCCGGCTTTGATCATCGATTTCACGGTACGCGCGACGTTAAACGCGGAGGAGCCAAAACCGATATCGGCATCCACCAGCAGCGGCAGCGGGCAAACGTCGGTGATACGGCGAATGTCGGTCAATACGTCGTCCAGGGTGGAGATCCCCAGGTCCGGAAGCCCCAGCGATCCTGCCGCCACGCCGCCGCCGGAGAGATAAATCGCCTGATATCCGGCGCGCTGCGCCAGCAGCGCATGGTTTGCATTGATGGTGCCGACGATTTGTAACGGGTTTTCTTTGGTGAGCGCCGCGCGAAACGCCTGGCCCGGAGAGAGTTGCGACATAGTTCGTCCTTTTGTTATTAACTTGTTACTTTAGGTTGATTCACATAAAGCAAGGGCTATGCCAGAGACGCGTATCGTTAAACTATTTTGTTATTAATCCTTATAATTCAATTTGTTATTCGGTTATAAAAATATCGCATCGTTTTTCATCCGGACAAAAGCGTGTCAGCTAACGTTTCATGAAACAAACTCGTTGTTTCATTGCAACATTGATGAAACACGGCTAAACCAAAAGCTCGGCCCTTTAAATCGACTCCGGGACTTATGGCGAATACGCATGACATTCAGCGCGACAATCACGACAAACCGGTTATCTGGACAGTCTCGGTCACCCGTCTTTTCGAGCTGTTTCGTGATATCAGTCTGGAGTTTGATCACCTCGCGACCATCACGCCCATCCAGCTTGGTTTTGAAAAAGCGGTGACCTATATCCGCAAGAAACTGACGACTGAGCGTTGCGATGCGATCATCGCGGCAGGCTCCAACGGCGCGTATTTAAAAAGCCGTTTATCCGTGCCGGTTATCCTGATTAAACCCAGCGGCTTCGATGTTTTGCAGGCGCTGGCGAAGGCCGGTAAGTTGACGTCCTCCATTGGCGTGGTGACCTATCAGGAAACGATCCCTGCGCTGATCGCTTTCCAGAAAACCTTCAATCTGCGTCTGGAACAGCGCAGCTATATCACCGAAGAGGATGCGCGTGGACAGATCAACGAGTTAAAGGCCAACGGCATTGAAGCGGTGGTCGGCGCCGGGTTGATTACCGACCTGACGGAAGAGGCCGGGCTGACGGGGATCTTTATCTATTCCGCGGCGACCATACGTCAGGCGTTTAATGATGCCCTCGACATGACCCGGCTGACGCAGGTCACTCTGCAGCGTAACCGCCAGCATCCTTCCGCCAACACGTTGCGCTCCCGTTATGAACTTAGCGATATGCACGGTCACTCCGCGTCAATGGAACAGGTCCGTCACGCCATTATGCTGTACGCCCGCTCTGGCGCGGCGGTGTTGATTCAGGGCGAAACGGGTACTGGCAAAGAACTGGCGGCGCAGGCCATCCATCGTGAATATTTTACCCGTCAGGGTAGCCGTGGCGACAAGCGTCCGCCGCCGTTCGTCGCCGTCAACTGCGGAGCCATCGTCGAGTCGCTGCTGGAAGCTGAGCTGTTCGGTTACGAAGAGGGCGCGTTTACCGGCTCGCGACGGGGAGGGCGCGCCGGATTGTTTGAAATCGCCCACGGCGGGACGCTGTTTCTTGATGAGATAGGCGAAATGCCGCTACCGTTACAGACCCGACTGCTGCGCGTACTGGAAGAAAAAGCGGTGACGCGTGTGGGCGGCCATCAGCCGATTCCGGTCGATGTGCGGGTGATCAGCGCCACCCACTGCAATCTGGAGCAGGCGATGAGCCGGGGGCAGTTTCGTACCGATCTGTTTTACCGTCTCAGTATCCTGCGTCTCCATCTCCCACCGCTTCGTGAGCGACAGGACGATATTCTGTCGCTGGCGGAAGCGTTTTTACAACAATCGCTGACGGCGTTAGGCGCGCCGTTTTCCGAGCGGGTGCGTGAGGGATTAGCGCAAAATCACTCTTTGCTGCTCAACTATGGCTGGCCGGGAAACATTCGCGAGCTGCGCAATATGATGGAGCGCCTGGCGTTGTTTTTAAGCGTCGAACCGATGCCCGGTTTGAACACGCATTTATTGCAACACCTGTCGCCGGAACTGACGATAACGGCTGCGGAATCACCTTCTGTTATTCCGCAGCAACCCCCAGCCTCGGCGCAGCAAATTCTCGCCCGGTTTAACGGCGATAAAATGGCCGCCGCGCGGTATCTGGGGATCAGTCGCACCACCCTCTGGCGGCGGTTAAAGCAAGCGTGATCCGAACCGTTATCAATACAGTCCGACCATTTTCCACCATATCAGCCCGATACCAAAGAACACGGCCTGGTTCAGCAGGCTGATAATAAATCCGGTTTTCCACCATACTCCGGTCGGGACATAGCCCGCGCCAAACAAAATGGGGCCGCGCGCGTGGGTGTATTGAGTGAGAGAACAGTACAGGCTGCTGGTAAAGGCGAGCATCAGCGCCATCGGTGCCGCAGGAATACCAAGGTTTATGCCGACGCCAAGGAATACGGCGTAGAGTGCGGCAATTTGCGCGTTACCGCTGGCAAAGAAATAGTGGGTGTAAAAGTAAGCGGCATTCAGCATTAACAGCACCAGAACCCAGTGGGTGTCCTGCATGACATGACCGATGGAGTCGCCAATCACATTCCCAAACCAGGAGGTGAACCCCAGTTTTTTAAGCTGGTTCGCCATCATCAACAGCGCGGCAAACCAGATTAATGTATCCCACGCGCCTTTTTCGCTTTTCACATCATCCCAGGTCAGGACGCCAGAAAGCAGCAACACAGAAAGGCCGACGAAAGAGGCCGTGGTCGGGTCGACACCCAACGTGTCGCCAAAAATCCACAACACTAACAATAAGATAACGGTACCAAGCATCGTCCATTCGCCACGCGACATACTGCTCATTTTCGCCAGTTCGGCCATTGCCAGTTTCGGGGCGTCAGGGGTGTGTTTTATTTCTGGGCGGGTTATCCCGTAAACCGCCAGCGGGACTAATATGAGCGAGACTAAGCCCGGCACGACGGCCGCCACGAACCATCCTCCCCAGGTGAGCGTTACTCCCGCGTTGGCTGCGAGTTTCACTGCCAGCAGGTTGCCTGTATACGCGGTCATGAACATCGCGGCAGTGACGTCATTGACGTTGCCAATACAGGTGACGAGAAAGGTGCCGATTTTACTGCGCGATTCGTCTTCCGGATGAGAGTTAAAACTCCGCGCCAGCGAGTCGGCGATGGGGTAGATCACGCCGCCGCAGCGTGCTGTGTTGCTTGGCATCGCAGGGGAAAGAATTAAATCGGCAAAGGCTAAACCATAGGCTAGCCCCAGCGTGCGCTTGCCGAGGAGGCGGATCATGTGCAACGCGATGCGTCGACCCAGACCGGTTTTGATAAATCCACGCGCAATCATAAAGGCGACCACAATGAGCCAAATCAGCGAGCTGTTCAGATCGCTGAGCGCGGTGGTAATGGCGCCGGAGGCGCTGGTATCCCCTGCGGCATAGGTGAGCGCAAACACCGTGATGCCAATTAATCCCACCGCGCCAATCGGCAGCACTTTTGCGACAATACAGGCGATTGTCGCGACGAAAATAATGGCTGAATGCCAGGCTGGTTGGCTAAGTCCGCTGGGGCCTGGAAACCGCCAGAGCAACATGGTAATCGCTACGATGATAATGAGTGGTAGCCATCTGACGCCGCTTGCACTTTTCCCCGCCATAATAATTTGTCCTTAAATGAAAAATAATGTTGAGCCGTGTAACTTACCCTGCCATTTTTTTTGGTACGGTGTTCCGATAAATAAGTCCATCATAAAATATCGGTATGTCCTGTAGATAATGACGCCATCGGCAGTTTACCGGGTTATGTCATCCTCCATCACATTTACACACAAATTATGTATTGTTAAGAAATAGATAACCAAATTTAAATTTAAATGTTTGTTGCTTTCTAAAAATAAGTTTTGCCAGGAGGGGGCAGAGTAGAATAATGCCAGAGATTCTGTGTCATTCCTTTTGATTGCATATTACTGGAATGACACAGCGTTCCTGACACACCCTATTTATCAGCCTGAAGTTGCGTATGCGCGATAAGAAGCATTTGATAGAGGCTTAATCCTTGGTTTTGAGGATCGTTTAGCACATTCTGAAATGCGGTCGACAACCGTTCCTCTTTTTCCCCGCCATCAACATACTCTGGATACTTTTCAAAAAACGTACGAGCCTGATTTTCTACTTCCTTTTTGTAGGCGTCATTATGTGTCACGATATCGGTGTGGGTCCATCCACGTTGGCGCATACAGGCGTTGTACCCTTCTGTATCAGGACTCTTCTCACTTGTATTCGACTGTTTGTCAGCATTTTTCTGAGGAGACGATGGTGTCGATTTTCTGCAATCGGCATTATCCCGTTCGAAATTCTGTTTTGGTATCGCTGTCGTATTGACTGGCGCTTTATACATGCAGCCGCTGAGTACGATGGCAGCAAGTAGTAGGGGAAGTTGTTTCATTACCGCTCCGCTTTTCTCCATGAATAGAACCGTAAAGTCTCCCTGATAATCACATCAAGATCCTGATGAACTCTGCTCCAAAACGCGGTAATCAGCAAAATTATTTCAATATACATTTCAATGTGAGGAAATATTTCATTCCTCGTTAGATTTGCATCAGGATTTTCTGTGCCCAGATCATTTTAATAGTTCAACCACGGGCCTGGCAGGGTGTTGGCAGATGACAGATCACGATGTGTTGAATCAGCAGGAAATCCTGGGGGAAGGCGATAAGCGTGGTGTGCCAACGCAGGAAGCCTGGTTATTACAGATAAGTGGAAGTAATGCAGTTCAGTTGGAACTGTCCTGGGAAGGGCAAAGCACCTCCTGGGAAGCTACGGGTAATGCGTTGTTGCTGCTTGATCGCGTCGATGTTCGTGTCCTGAAGGGGACGTTGTCTTTACGTCCTCTCCGACTGGAAGTGTTGAGCAAGTTACTTGTCTTTATTGATGAGGCCAGAAATGTTGCTGATTTTGATACTGACAATACCCATTGGGCTCCACTGCAGTTAGAGGATGTGACGATGTGGCAAGACCGTAAGCGTTGCGAATACTGGTTTTTGCAGCAAATGCTGGATCCTTCACCAACGTTTAGCCATTTGCTGGCGTTGCTGCGTCGTAGTGAAAGCTATTGGTTGGTGCGTTTTCTGTTGGCGCAATCGACGTGCAACAGCACGTTGCAGGAGTTGGGTCAGCGTTACGGCGTCTCATATTCTCACTTCCGCCGCTTATGTCGCCATGCGTTGGGCAGTGCCGCGAAATCGGAGTTACGCGACTGGCGGATGGCCAGATCCTTGCTGGACGTGGTGGAGGGGCAGGAGAACCTGACCCAAGTGGCGATTAAGCATGGTTATGCATCATCATCACATTTTTCTAATGAAATCAGAGAGCTGCTCGGGGTGTCACCGCGCGGATTGTCAAACATTATTCAACTGGCTACTAAATGAAAAGGAATATCCTGCGTGCCTGGCTGTTGGCGCATACTCTGCTACTCGCAATGACTCCTGTCACTGCTGCAGAACCCGTCCGTACTCCGGCTAACGGCTATGTAGCGAAAAATGAGAGCCTGCGTAGCTTTTTTGACGCAATGGCAGCCCAACTAAAAAAGCCTGTCGTCGTCAGTAAACTTGCCGCGCGCAAACAGATTACCGGCAACTTTGATTTTTCTAATCCGTCCGTATTGCTGGAAAACCTTTCCCAGCAGCTAGGGCTCATCTGGTATCACGATGGCCAGGCCATCTATGTCTATGATGTCAGTGAAATCCGCAATGCAGTGATCTCGCTGCGTTCAATGTCGTTACCGGCTTTTAATGAATTTCTGCGACGTTCTGGTCTGTATGACAAACGTTACCCGCTACGTGGTGATGGACGTAATGGCACGTTTTATGTTTCTGGTCCGCCGGTATTTGTCGACCTGGTCGTGAATACTGCCAATCTCATTGATAAACAAAATGATGGGATTGAACTCGGGTTACAGAAAATCGGTGTTGTGCGACTCAATAATACCTTTGTCAGCGATCGCGTTTATGCATTACGCGATCAGAAGATCGTTATTCCCGGTATGGCGACGGTCATTGAGCAGTTGTTAGACGAGGAAAGCAATCCACTGCAAAGTTCGACGGGGGGCGTTTCGGTTTCCTCGCGTCCTCCTGCGGGCCGTCCTGATATCCCGACGATGCCGGATTTTGCGGCGGCGGGTGCCGCTGCGCCGACGTATACGAGAGGTGTTGGCTTGGCTGATGCGTTGCAACAGCATGCCTCTGCGAGCGATATCAAAGTTATCGCTTATCCAGACACCAACAGTTTACTGATCAAAGGTACCGCCGATCAGGTTCGCTTTATCGAGCAGCTTGCCGTGGCCCTGGATGTGGCAAAGCGTCACGTTGAGTTGTCGTTGTGGATAATCGATCTTAATCGGGAAGATCTTGAACAACTCGGGGTGACGTGGAGCGGAGGCGCGGCTGTCGGCAGCGCTTTCGGCGTAACGCTGAATCAGGCCGGTTCGATAAGTACCCTGGATGGTCGTCGATTTATTGCGTCCATCAAAGCTCTGGAACAAAAAAATAAGGCCACCGTGGTGTCTCGTCCTGTAGTCCTGACACAGGAAAACGTCCCGGCCATATTCGATAACAACCGTACGTTTTACGCCAAACTTATCGGTGAACGTAATTCCAGTCTGGAACACGTCACTTACGGCACGTTAGTCAGCGTGTTGCCGCGTTTTTCTGCCGATGGGCAGATAGAAATGTCGCTGAATATTGAAGATGGTCGCGAAACCAAAACACCTGATTCTGAAACTGAAACGCCTGAATCATTGCCGGAAGTTGGACGAACGCATATCAGTACTGTGGCTCGGGTACCGCAAGATAAGAGCCTGCTGATTGGCGGATATACTCGCGATGCGAGCACCGAAGAGAAAATGAAAGTCCCTTTCCTCGGCGATCTTCCCTTGATTGGCGGCCTGTTCCGCTACACCAGCGAAAGTAAAAGCAATACTGTGCGCGTTTTTCTCATCCAGCCGAGAGAGATTACTGAGCCGTTGGCGCAGGATGCGAATGATTTCACACAGGCATTGGCTAAAAAAGGGGGTATCGACCTCGACAGCGTTCCATTGCAGAAATGGGTTCGTAGTTACCTGGCCCGTGATATGCGTGAGTTTAGCAATGGAAATTAGACATCGCCCAATGCCCACTCCGGGGGTGCTTTCAACTAAACAACTGGCGAAACAGGATGCGCAACGGGACGTCGTTCGTCAGGGGGATGCAAACCAGGCGGAAGCTCAACGCGCCAGTGATGCAACGCCAGCCGCCGAGATACAACGCTTCGTTCAGTCTACCGACGAGATGTCGGCGGCCATGGCGCAGTTCCGCAATCGTCGTGATCTGGAAAAGAAATCTGAACATTTAACCGAAAGTTTTGAGCGAGTTCTGGAAGAAGAAGCGTTACCCAAGGCCAAACAGATTTTGCAGATTGCCAGGGCGCGTAACGTGAGTGCCGAGGAGTTGTTAAAACAGGCTCGGGCATTATTCCCGGATGACAGTGATTTGGTGTTAGTTCTGCGCGAATTGCTACGTCGTCGCAAGATGGATGAAGTCGTGGCTAAACGCCTGCAGGCGTTGGTTCAGCAGGTGGAGGAACAGGCTGACCCCAAGACGCTAAAGGCGGGTATCAACTGCGCTCTCAAGTCACGGTTATTTGGTAAGGCGCTGGATCTGCGACCCAACCTGCTACGGGCAAGCTATCGTCAGTTTTTGCAAAGCGAAGCCCCGGAAATTGACGTCTATGCCGACTGGATAGGGAGTTACGGCTACCAGCGTCGTGTGTTGGTACTGGATTTTATTGAAAGCGCCATGCTGACAGATATCAATTCTCTGGATGCCAGTTGTTCACGTCTGGAGTTTGGGTATCTCCTGGGAAGGCTCAGCCAACTCAAGTTATTACGCTCTTCTGATGCATTGTTTGTGCATCGACTACTGGCGAATCCTGTCACCAGTGCCTTCAATCCCCGTGAGGAGGACTGGCTGTTACTTATGCTGTCGTTGCTGCAACAGCCACAGAGCCTGGATGCACTCCTGGCCGACACCGTGGGCAACCACGCACTTTTAAGTCGCCATTATGAGCATTCATCGCTGTTACAGGTGCTGTATTTAGCCTGTAAAGCGTTACCACCGTCGCTATTTTCTGGCGACGATGGACAGGAGGTGACGTTAGACGCTTTGCGTCAGATGTCTGCCATTGCCTATCGACACGAACAGATTGAACGTCGTCGGGAGACCGAAAACAGCTCCCTTGACCGAATAGATCAGGATAACTGACTGTGTTTATTTCTACGCTCAATGGCGTCCGCTCACGCCCGGAATTATTGATTCTGCTATTAATGGTGATGATCATCGCGATGTTGATCATCCCTTTGCCGACCTATTTGGTTGATTTCTTAATTGCTATCAACATTGTGTTGGCGGTGCTGGTATTTATGGGATCGTTTTATATCGATCGCATTCTCAGCTTTTCTACTTTTCCTGCTGTGCTATTGATTACGACGCTATTTCGCCTGGCGCTTTCGATCAGTACCAGTCGGTTGATCCTGATAGAAGCCGATGCGGGTGAAATCATCGCGACATTTGGTCAGTTTGTTATCGGTGATAGCCTGGCGGTGGGTTTTGTCGTTTTTTCCATTGTGACTGTAGTCCAGTTTATTGTCATTACCAAAGGCTCAGAGCGTGTGGCTGAGGTTGCCGCGCGTTTCTCTCTTGACGGCATGCCAGGTAAACAGATGAGTATCGATGCCGACCTCAAGGCGGGGATCATTGATGCTGATGGCGCACGCGACAGGCGTAGTGTCCTGGAACGTGAGAGCCAGTTGTACGGGTCTTTTGATGGTGCGATGAAGTTTATTAAGGGTGATGCTATCGCGGGCATTATCGTTATTTTCGTCAACTTCATTGGCGGTATTGCCGTCGGTATGACCCAGCATGGCATGGATCTGTCTTCGGCGTTATCGACCTACACCATGCTCACTATCGGCGACGGTTTAGTGGCACAAATCCCTGCGTTACTTATTGCCATCAGTGCTGGCTTCATCGTCACGCGCGTGAATGGTGACGGGGATAATATGGGCCGTAATATCATGGGGCAGTTGCTGGGTAACCCATTTGTTCTGCTGGTGACTGCGGTACTTGCGTTGGCTGTGGGCTTACTACCTGGTTTTCCCGCACTGGTCTTCTTTATTCTGGCGCTGGCGTTAGGTGTGCTGTTCTATTTCAAGCATCGCAAGGCGAAAAAGGGATCAGCACAAACCGGAACAACCAGTGGGCTGAGTATGGCCAGTACAGTCGCAGGCGCTGAGGGTAACAAAGAGAATTCCCTGGGGCTTATCAGTAACCTGGACAATGTGACGTCGGAAACCGTCCCCCTCATTCTCCTTGTACCCAAGAGCCGCCGCGCAGGACTGGAACAGGCTCAGTTGGTTGAGCGTTTGCGTAGCCAGTTTTTTATCGACTATGGCGTTCGTCTGCCAGACATGCTGCTGCATGAGGGTGATGGTCTGGCAGACAATGATGTGGCTTTTCTTATCAATGAAGTGCGTGCCGAACAATTTGAGATCTATTTCGACATGGTACGCGTGATCAATTACTCCGATGAAATCATCTCTCTGGGGATTCAGCCCCTGTTTTCCCAGCATGGAGCCTGCCAGTGCGCCTGGGTTCACCCCGTGGATAGCGACAAGCTCGCTAAGCTTGGCTACCAATTACGCCCGGCGTTGGATGAGCTCTATCACTGCTTAGCCGCGCTTCTGGCGCGTAACGTGAATGAATACTTCGGTGTTCAGGAGACCAAACATATGTTGGATCAACTGGAGAACAAGTATCCGGATCTGCTTAAAGAGGTGTTACGACACGCTACCGTGCAGCGAATTGCCGAAGTTCTACAACGCTTGCTATCGGAGCGTATCTCTGTACGCAACATGAAACTGCTCATGGAGGCGCTTGCGCTTTGGGCGCCCCGCGAAAAGGACGTCATCAACCTGGTTGAACACGTTCGTGGCGCAATGGCCCGCTATATCTGCCACAAATTTGCGCATAGCGGTGAGCTGCGTGCCGTTATGACGTCTGCTGAAGTTGAGGACATTGTGCGTAAGGGCATACGGCAGACATCGGGAGGCGCTTTTCTCAATCTGGAGCCTGCTGCGTCCGATGAGTTGATGGATCTTTTTGCATTGGGTCTGGATGGATTGGGGACCTCGCACAAAGATCTCGTGCTGCTGACCTCAGTGGATGTACGCCGTTTTATCAAAAAGCTGGTTGAAACGCGCTTCCGGGATTTGGAAGTTCTGTCATTCGGCGAAATTGCTGACAGTGTGTCGGTAAATGTGATCAAAACCATTTAAGCCACTTATATAAAGGATCCTGACTATGTACTCAGTAGATATTGCTCAACTGGTTTGTGCGGCACTGGAAGAAAGCGGTTGCGAACAATCCCATATAGACAAACTGGATAGTCATTCGACGATAGCTCTTGATTTGCATGACCTGCCCAGTATCCATGTCAGTGTTCAGGATGATAACGATGTTTGGCTCTGGTCACTGCTTGGTGAACACAGTGAGGTACTACTGGATCAGCGCGGCAGCGAGTTATTAAAGGCGTTATTGCAAGGGTGTCCTTTTACGCGTAGTGGGCAGTTACAGCTGGCTGTTCAGGATGGTGAGTTAGTTCTCAAGGCACTGGTGCATCCGAATTATCTCAAGGATGGACGCGAGTTTTCTGAAGCACTAAACGGTTTTTTCGATGAACTGGATCGTTTCTGTGGGTCATTACTGCGATGAGCGCGCTACGTTTGCTTTCTCATCTGGCACATCCGCAGCGTGTGTCGGGGCCCATTATCGAGGCCGCGTTACCTGGGGTTGCGATCGGCGAACTCTGTGACATCCGTCGAAGCTGGCGTGATCGTGAGGTGGTAGCTCGTGCTCAGGTAGTTGGCTTGCAACGTGGACATGCCGTATTGAGTCTGATTGGAAGTGCGCGTGGCTTGACGCGAGAAGCAGTACTACAACCAACAGGGCGAACATTGTCTGCCTGGATTGGAGCCTCGGTGCTGGGGGCCGTGCTGGATCCGACTGGCGTTGTCGTTGAGCGATTTGCCCCCGCACTGAGCCCCGTGGGGGAGGAGCGTGGTGTGGATGCCTCGCCTCCACCCTATTCTCAGCGTGTCGGGGTGCATGAACCGCTAATCACCGGGGTTCGCGTGATAGACGGTCTTCTCACCTGCGGCGTGGGGCAACGTGTCGGTATCTTTGCCTCCGCCGGATGCGGTAAGACGATGCTGATGCATATGTTGATTGAGCAGACGGAAGCGGATGTTTTCGTCATTGGACTGATTGGCGAGCGTGGGCGTGAAGTGACGGAGTTCGCTGAAGCCTTGCGGACTTCACCGAAGCGTGAACGTTGTGTATTGGTATTTGCCACCTCCGACTTTTCGTCTGTAGATCGCTGCAATGCGGCGTTGT
>Ga0213878_10000581_pt1 | contig 13430 bp, 14 predicted proteins | sample VelepicoBEBS_R02_FD_161053 | JGI IMG/M metagenome (GOLD analysis project Ga0213878, IMG submission 161053) | Vellozia epidendroides bulk soil microbial communities from rupestrian grasslands, the National Park of Serra do Cipo, Brazil - BS_R02 | ecosystem: Environmental > Terrestrial > Soil >... | reverse complement strand
CGCCCGTGTCCGCCGCGGCGTGGATCGTCGCTCCGATGCCGTCACCCGTGAGCGTTTCGCGCTTGCATTGGAGGGCGATCCATTCGACATGCGGCGCCATCTGCGTCAGCGCGGCGCGGCGCAGTTCGTTGTCAGGGCCGAACATGTTGAACACGGTCGCCGCATAGGACAGCAGATGCTCGCGGCCCACTTTCGACAAGCCCACGGCGTCCGGCAGCACCATCATCGGGTAAACTTCCGCGCAGTCGGCGATCGCGTCGAAACGATCTCTGCGGGCGAGTGCGCCGGCCAGCGCCTCCGCCGCCTCGACGAAGCGGGCGCGCAACGAACGCATCACCGTCGCCGACAGCGCGCGGTTGAGCACGGCGCGGGCGCGATCGTGCTCGGGCGGGTCGCGCTCGAGCACGAGGCTCGGCGGGCGCCACGGCGTTTCGCGCGCGAAGTCGCTGAGGCCCACGCCGCGACTTGAGCAGAATGTCGCCGGGTCGCCGAGCATTTCCTTGACCTCAGCGTAGCGGGCGGCCGCGTAGGTCCCGTATCGCTCCAGCCACACGACCGGCCCCGCCTCGCGCACGGCTTCGTGGGCGGGATGGGGATTGCGAAAGAAGTCGATTGAAAATGGATCGATCGGCGAGACCGGAACTTTGGCGGCCGGCCGGCGCGCCTCGGCGGCTTGCGGCATTAAGCGTTTCCTCGGCAATTGCCGCATGAGCTTATGCCGCGCGGAGGCGGAAGCGCAACCGTCGCGGCTTCAGGCTCCACTCACCAACTGCGCCAGCCGCTTCGGGGCGATAAGCCGGTAACTGCGATGGACGAAGGCCTCGACTTCCGGCCAGTCGGCCGCTTCGTCGAGGCCGACGCCGATCCAGCCCTTGGCGCCGAAATAGGGGGGAACAAAGAAGCGCACCGGACAGGCGCCGAGGATGAGCTCTCGCGTGCCCTCTGGAACCTTGCACCAGAGCCCGACCCAGTCGTTCCACGGGCGCTCGAGCGCAAAAATCTTCTCGCCGATGCGGTAGGACGGCCCGCGTCGCATCGCTTCCTCATGGGCCTCAGGAAGGGCAAGACAGATGGCGCGCAGATGCGCGCCGATTGCAACGCATGGCATCGGCATCGCCTCGATCTGCCCGACAGCGAGCGGGGAGGTTGCGCCCCGATTGGGGCGAGACGGCGACGCGCATTGACCGGCCGAACTGCGCGCCGCTAGCCTGCCGTTAGATGGCCCTCGAACTTTCCGACCTCGACCGGGAACTTGCCGGCGGCGCGCGCGGCGGCGCGGCGGCATTCGCCATGCGGCTTTTGATGCGCTTGGCCGAAGCGGTCGATGCGCGCGCCTTCATCGCGATCGAGCAGGCGCATGTCGACGGCTGTCTCTATCTCGGCCAGGCGAGCCTCGATTTCGTCGAGCGCATGACCGCCCTCGGCGGCAAGGTCCGCGTGCCGACGAGCCTCAATGTCGGCTCGCTCGATCTCATCCATCCCGAGCTCTTTCGCGGCTCGGACGAAGTGCGCGTGAACGGGAAGCGGCTCATGCAGGCGCATATCGAGCTCGGCTGCGCGCCGACCTTCACCTGCGCGCCCTATCAGACTGCGCATCGGCCGCGTTTTGGCGCGCAGATCGCCTGGGGCGAGTCGAACGCGATCGTCTTCGCCAATTCCGTCATCGGCGCCAGGACCAACCGCTACGGTGACTTCATCGATCTCTGCTGCGCCATCACCGGCCGCGCGCCCGAGTATGGCCTGCATCTCACGGAGAACCGGTTCGCCCGTGCGATCGTCCAGATCGACGCCGTTCCGCCCGGCTGGGATATGGAGCGGCTTTGCGTCGCGGTCGGCCACTTCGTCGGGCGGCGCTGCGGCGGGCTCATTCCGGCGATCGTCGGGCTGCCCGCCGACGCGGACGAGGACAATCTGAAGGCGCTCGGCGCGGCCGCCGCCTCGTCCGGCGCGGTGGCGCTCTTTCACGCCGTCGGCCTCACCCCGGAAGCGCAGGACCTTAAGACCGCTTGCGGCGGCCTCAAACCGAAACTCGTGTTGCGCTTGAGCGCCGACGATCTCCGCGATGCGGCGCGCTCGCTCTCCAATGTCAGAGACGGCGCGCCGCTCGCTGCGGTCACGCTCGGCACGCCACATTTTTCGATGTCCGAATTCGCCAGGCTGATGCCCCTCCTCGACGGACCGCGCCCGGTCGTCGATATCTGGATCAACTGCTCTCGCGCGACGCTCGAGGAGCTCCGCGCGCGCGGCTGGGAGGAGCGGCTTTCGTCCGCCGGCCTTACGCTTGTCGTCGACACCTGCGTCTATGTGACGACGCTGATGCGGGTCGGCGCAGGCGCGGTGATGACCAATTCCGGCAAATGCGCCTACTACGCGCCGGGCAATCTCGGCGTTGAGGTCGCCTACGGCTCGCTCGCGGAATGCGTCGCCTCGGCGCGCGCGGGCAAAGTGGTGAGGCTGTGAGCGGAGCCGCCTTCAGCGCGGCGACGCTCTCGATGGGAGCGGCGTCGGGGGCGCCGCTGCGGCTCGATGAGCCGCTGAGCTTCTGGGGCGGCCTCGATCCGGCGACGGGCCGCATCATCGACCGTTGGCACCCGCAGCTTGACGCGAATGTCGCCGGCCGTGTGCTGATGATGCCGGCCGGCCGCGGATCGAGTTCCGGCAGCGCCGCGCTCGCCGAGGCGATCCGGATCGGCGTGGGGCCAGCGGCAATCTTGCTGCTCGAGCGCGATCCGATCGTCGTCGTGGGCGCGATGGCCGCAGCCGAGCTCTACGCAATCGCCTGCCCCGTCGTCCTTGCGAGGTGCGAAGATTGGACCGAACTTGCGGCCGCGCAACGGCTCGGCATCTCGGCCGAGCCGCAAGGCGCGAGGATTGTCGTCATGCAGGGGCGCTGAGAACCGCGCGCCGACAGGCTCCCAGGCCTCGTGCTCCGCAGTCCTCGACCGCTTGCCGGCAGTCGACACGCAAGCGCCGCTGATCCGGGCGATCGATGATTGGCTCGCGCGGCGGGATTCGCGCGGAAGTGAGGTCTTTCGACTCCGACTCGAGAAGGCTTCGACATGGCGGTCAAGTTCGTGACACACACACCGGTCATCCCTTACATCCTCTATCGCGACGTTCCAGCCGCACTGGAGTGGCTCGCGCGCGCGTTCGGCTTCGCCGAAAGGATGCGCACCCATACGCCTCGCAGCGGGACGCATGGGGAAATGCTGGTCGGGGACCAGCTCGTCATGATGGGACAAGGCAGCTCGCCGCTTTCGTTTCGGTCACGATGCGCAGGCCGAGGATCAGCTGTTCGGCGTTCGGCAAGCATGTCGGCAACTCGCGCTGCCGTGAATTTGGCGGGCGCGGTCGACGCCGGCGAGAGCGCGCCGATCCCGCGTCCGACGATCTTGCCGTCCGCGCCTTTTTCGCCCTTCATCCTGGCGATGTATGCGACCATGGCTTTCATGTCTTTGGAATCGTTAGGGACCACGAGGTGGACGCGACGCTCATCCCAGGTCCGGTTCGCGGCAAGCGCCTCTACGAGGCCAAATGCGCCGTCTGCCACGGATCGGATGGGCAGGGCGCGAAGGCGGCTGACGGAAGCTGGCTCTTTCCGCCGCTTTGGTGCGATTCCTCGTTCAACACCGGCGCCGGGATGGCGGAGACGTTCACCGCAGCCTCGTTCATCAGGTCGAACATGCCGGTCGCGGGCGGGGCGATATTCCCGCTGGGACAGGGCGGGCTCTCTGACCAGGACGCCGTCGACATCGCGGACTACTTTGCCCATCAACCACGGCCGGTTTTCGCCGCCAAAGCCGATGGAGGATGTTGACGGGAGGAGCCCGTTCCCGAACGTCGAGAGGCTCGGCGACTCAAACCCTCGTCATGCCCGCGCACGCGGAGATCCAGGATCGTCGCGCGTGGGACTCATCGCGGAGACTCTGGATCCCACGTTCGCGGGGATGACACGTTACGGTGCGGTGCTCGACGCCTCAGGGAGCGCTTTTGTCGCAATGGGCGGCCCTTGTTCCGTCGACCGAAAAAGGGTCGCTCCCTGCTCAGCGCTCCACGCGCCGCGTCGGGCGGAAGCGTTGGCGCTGGCCTGCATGCGGTCTCGGCGCAGGCTTGCCGACGCTACGGGCGTCGCGATGCGGCGAATGATGCGGTCGTTGAACCACCTGCGCCGGCGCTCTGACGGCCGCCCTGCCCTCGGTCGGCGCGGGCTTCGGGCCGGCGGCGCCGCGGCGGTCGATCTTCGGCAGATTGTGTCGAGTTAGCCGCTCGATGGCGCGCAAGAGATCGCGCTCCTCGTGATCGCAGAGCGAGATCGCGCGGCCGCCGTTTCCGGCGCGCGCCGTGCGGCCGATACGATGGACATAGGCCTCGGCGACCTCCGGCAGTTCGAAATTGACGACATGGGTCACGCTGTCGATGTCGATGCCGCGCGCGGCGATGTCAGTGGCAACCAGCGCCCGCGTCTTTCCGTCGCGAAAAGCGCCCAAGGCCCGCTCGCGCTGGCCCTGGCTCTTGTTGCCGTGGATGGCGGTCGCATCGACGCCCGCCTCGTCCAGCGCTTTGGCCACACGGTCAGCGCCGCGTTTGGTGCGGGTGAACACGAGCACACGCGACATCGTCGCGTCGTTGAAGAGCTCAACCAGCATGTCGCGCTTCTTGGTCGCATCGACGAAGACAACGCTGTGCTCGACGCGATCGGCGGTCTTGGCGGCCGGCGTCACCGCGACCTCGATCGGATCGCTGAGCAACTCGCCCGCAAGGGCGCGAATGTCGGCTGGCATCGTCGCTGAAAAGAAGAGGTTCTGCCGCCTCGTCGGCAGTTCGCGCACGATCCGGCGGATCGGCTTGATGAAGCCGAGATCGAGCATCTGGTCGACCTCGTCAAGCACGAGGAATTCGACGGCCCCCAGGTGCGCGACGCGCGCGTCCAGGTGATCTATGAGCCGGCCGGGAGTCGCCACCAGCACGTCGAGGCCCTGGCCAAGCGCGCGGATCTGCGCGCCATGCGGCACGCCGCCGAACACGACCGCGATCTTGAGCGAGAGCGCGCCCGAGAGGTCGCGGAAGCTCTCGGCGATCTGGCTCGCGAGTTCGCGCGTCGGGGCGAGCACGAGCACGCGCGCGCCGCCCTTCGGCGCCGGGCGCCGGTCGGCCGCGAGCTTGTGGAGAATGGGCAGCGCGAAGGCGGCGGTCTTGCCGGTGCCGGTCTGGGCGATGCCGATGAGATCGCGGCCCTTCATCAGCGCCGGGATCGCTTGCGCCTGAATGGGAGTGGGGCGCCGATAGCCGAGTTCGGCCAGCGCCGCGTTGAGTGGCGCGGCGAGGCCGAACCCATGAAAATTGTCCAAGGGGAAGTCTTTCATAGTGCCGCGAGGGCGCTCGTGCGCGAGGCGCGGCTCGATTTTTGGGGAACGCCCCGCGTGTCCGGGCGTCGAGAGCGAATGTCGTTCGCACGCGGCAGGAGGGCGAGGAGCCCGTCACGCGGCCGGCGCGCTTTTGGCCGCTTCGAAGCGACAGGGGCGCATATGGATGGCCATGGCCACAAAGTCAATAGGGACGCGCGGACGGCGGAGGAAGCTCGACGGAAGCCCTCGCTCCCTCTCCGCGTGCAGGCCCTCAGTCCTCCTGACGAGCTTGCGCGCCCTGCGGCGCGGACCCCTCATCCGGCCGGCTCCGCCGGCCCCTTCTCCCGCAAGGGGACAAGGGGCCGCACGCTCAGCCCGCGAGCAATGGGCGGATCGCGTCAGTTGCTTGACTGGGACGCTCGCTCGCCAGCCTACTTGCCGCATTTCTTTTCGACTTTGCGGGCCGCGGCATCGCCCTTGACGCCGACGTTGGTCAATTCCGACGCGCCGATCTTGATCGAGCCCGTCAACACCCAGGTTCCGTCGCCGGCCTTCTGCCACGCCGAGCAAGGGATGCTGTCGATGTCGGCCGGCCAATTGTCCACCGGGTAAATCTCGGCGGCGAGGCCAGGGGCCAGCGTGGACAGCAGCGCTGCGGTCGCAACACGCGGGACTCTCGACATCGGCCTTGCCTTTCGTCTGTTTCGTCGACGGCTACTCCTCGATCGTCGCTCGTTTGGCCTTGGTTTCAACCGCCGCCGCGCGCGTCGTCGCTCGTCGCGTCGGCTCCGGGGGTGAGATCACCGCCGCAGCCTTTGGCGGCACCGACGGTCCCTGGATGCCGGCGTTGGCGGCCATGACATCGTTCGAGCCACGATACGTGAGACGCGCGCTTTCATGAAGCTCTTATTTCAGTCGCGTCCCCGCCTTGCCGGCCCTAAGGGCGGCCGCTATAAGCGCCGCGCTTTTCATGGACAAGCGCCGAAAGACTTGAAAACCGATGGCCCTTCAACGCACCTTCTCGATCCTCAAGCCCGACGTGACCCGCCGCAACCTGACGGGCGCCGTCAACCAGCGGATCGAGGCGGCTGGGCTTCGCATCGTCGCGCAGAAACGCGTGCAGATGACGAAGGCGCAAGCCGAGAGGTTCTACGGCGTGCATCGCGAGCGGCCGTTCTTCCGCGAACTCGTCGAGATGATGACCGCGGCGCCGGTCGTGGTGCAGGTGCTCGAGGGCGAGGACGCGATCCAGCGTTATCGCGACGTGATGGGCGCGACCAACCCGGCCAAGGCCGACCCCGGCACGATCCGCAAGGATTTTGCTCTGTCCATGGGCGAGAACTCGGTGCACGGCTCCGACGCGCCGGAAACCGCGACGCAGGAGATCGCGCAATGGTTCTCCGGCAACGAGATCGTGGGCTAAGGTCCGAGCAGCCCGCCGAGGACATCGACCGGCTTGGGGTCAAACAGCGGCTCGACCGAACGAAGCCGCTCACCGTTGCAGAAGGTGCTCCGCCGTCGACTCGTCCGTGACGAGGCCGGAGATGAGCCCGCCGGTCAACGCCGCCCTGAGCGGTGCGCGGCGCGACGGACCCATGGCGACGCCGATGACAAGCCGGTTTCGCGCCTTCCGCAAAGGCGCGCCCGCGACCCTCTGGTTCGAACCTTCGGTTAGCACCCGGCCACCCCCATCGAACGCCCAGCCGGTGATTTCCCCGACGGCGCCGAGATGGCGCAAGGCCTCTGCCTCCTGGCGCGTGATGATGCCGTCCTGCACCAGAGGCGCGGAATCGCCGACCGAGCCAACGCCGACGAAGCAAACGTCTGTGCGCTCGACGAGGTCGAAGAGGCTCCTGACCGAGGCGAGGCTCGTCAGAAGCTCCCGCTCTTCGACCGACCGCGCGATGACGGGCAGCGGCATCGGATAATGCGGCGCGCGCACCGTGTCGGACACACGAATGATGACGTCGTAAAACGAGGCCGAGCCGTCGGTCTTGGTGGTTCCGACCAGAGCGACAAGTTTGTGCTGCGAACATTCCATCGCGGGCAGCTGATCGGCGACCGCGCGCATCGTGCGTCCCGTTCCGATGCCGATCACCGCCGGCTCCGGTCTGCGCAGCCAGCGCTCGAATTCGGCCGCCGCGGCCTGGGCGATGCCGAGGGTCGAAGAGGTCGAATCCGGATCGCTCGGCGCGACGTCGCAGAAGCGCAGGTCGTAACGGATCTTCAACGCCGCCGCGAGCTCCATGCAGCGCGCAATCGGATGGTCGAGCCTGACCTTGATCAGCCGCTCGGTGATCGCGAGCGAAACCAGGCGCTGCGCGGCCTGGCGCGAAATGCCGAGCTTGCGGGCGATCTGATCCTGGGTGTTGCCCGCGACGTAGTAGAGCCAGCCTGCGCGCGCGGCTTCGTCCAGCCTCAGACCGTCCTGGTCCGCCTTGCGCGCCATCAGCCTGCCCTCGAGTGTGCAGGCCCGCATCCTCCCGCAAGGATCTCCGGCAGCCGCGCCATGTCGTCGAAAATGAGATCGGCGCCCGCCGCCGTCAATTGCGCCGCCTGTTCCGGTCCGGAAAAGTGGCTGCCGCCGACAAAGCCGAACACCGTCATCCCGGCGGCGCGCGCGGCGGCGACGCCTGCGACGCTGTCCTCGATCACCAAGCAATCCCGGGGAGTTGCGCCCATCGCGCGCGCGGCGAACAGGAAAAGATCGGGGTGGGGCTTGCCCCGCGAAACTTCGGCGGCCGAGAAGATGTTCGGGGCGAACAGCGTTTCGTAATCTGCCACGCGCAGGGCGAAGCGCAACCTGTCGGGCGCGCTCGACGAGGCGACGCAGACGCGCGCCCTTAAGCCGTGGACTGCCTGGCGTACGCCTTCGACGCCTTTGAGTTCGCGCCCAAAAGTCGAAAGGATTTCGCGGGCAAGATCGTCGGGGAAGGCCTTCGGCAGCAGCGCCCCGAGTTCGGCCTCGACCCGCCGCAGCACTGAGTCCTGCTGCATGCCGAGGAATCGCTCGCGCGTCTCCTCGTCGCTGAGGCGAAGGCCGGCCTCGCCCAGCATGCGGCGCGTGACGGCGAGCGCGATCACCTCGCTGTCGACGAGCACGCCGTCGCAGTCGAAGATAACGACGTCCGGCCAGCGCGCCCTCCGCATGACGGCGCGCGACTCCCGTTCGGCCCGGCTCAGAATGTCGAACGCCCGGCGCTTGCTGTCATGAAACGCGGCGACGGCGCCGCCCGCCGGAGCGACGCGCTCGCCAAGCGCCGACATCGACGCCATGGCCGACGTGATCGTTCTGCGTCCCGTTGCGACAGCGCCGATCATCGCCGAGCCCAGGAGCACCGGCTCCGCCGTTTCTGGCGCTCCCACCGTCTTGCCGCAGGCGTCAGCGACGATCTGGCGCACAAGACGGCTCTGCGACGCGCCGCCGGAAGCGACGATCATGTCGAAGACATAGCCCGCCCTCTCGAACGCGCCGATGATCTCCGCAACGCCGTAGGCGAGGCCGCAAAGACCCGCGACGTAAAGCTCCTCGAGACTAGCCTCGTCCTCGCGCAAGTCCAGTCCGACAATTCCTCCGCGCGCCGACGCATCGGCGACCGGCGCGCGGTTTCCAATGAAGGCAGGCAGGACATGCAGCGCGTCCGCGATCAACGCCGCCTCGGACAATCCGCCGGCGCGTCCGACGATCCGCTCCTCCAGCCTCTCGAAGCCGCGCGCCGACGCCCCGCCGAAAGCCGGATGCATTTGCAGCAGGCGGTCGATCGCCGCGCCGAAGGCCGACTGGCCGCCATCCATCAGCCATTGGCCTGGAGTGAGCGCAGCAAAATGCGGGCCCCAGACGCCCTCGATGAATCGCGGCTCGTCCGAGAGCGCCATGCAGCTCGAGGACGTGCCGAGGATCAGCGCGAGACGCCGCGGATGGGCTGGCTTTCCCTCGAGGCCTGCTCCCAGCGTTCCGAGCGCGCCCGCATGCGCGTCGATGAGGCCCGCCCCGACCGGCGTTCCCGGATTGAGCCCCATCGCGGCGGCCGCTTCGGCGGTGAGCCCGCCCGCGACCGGCGTTCCGGGCGCTGCGATGTCCGCGCCGAGGCGGGCGAACCCGTCGTCGCAGAGCGCGGCAAGCCCGATGCTCTTGAAGAACTCGCCCGGCCACCGCTTTTCATGCCCCAGATAGCAGAACTTGCAAGCGACGGTGCAAAGCGAGCGCGTGAGCGAGCCCGTGGCGCGAAACGCCAGGAAGTCGGTCAGACCAAGGAAATGCGCGGCCTTGCCGAAGGTCTCGGGCTTCATGCGCGCAAGCCAGGCGAGCTTCGGCGGCTGCATCTCCGGCGACATCGCGCCCCCGAGGTAGCGCAGGACGTCATGTCCGGCGCCCGTCATGCGCTCGGCCTCATCGGCGGCGCGATGATCCATCCACACGATGACGTCGCGTTCGGGCGCGTCGGAAAGGCTCACCGACAGCGGGCGCAAGCCCGGGTCGAGCGCCGCCAGAGAACAGGTTGCGGCGAAGCCGATGCCGGCGAACGCGTCGCGTGGACAGCCGGACGCTTCGACCGCTTCGCGCACGGCTTCCGTGACCGCGAGCCAGATGTCGTAGGTGGACTGCTCGACGACCGCGCCAGGATCGCGCCAGATCTTGATGGCGCGCCTGGCGCTGGCGACGAGCCTTCCCTTCTCGTCGAAAACGCCGGCGCGGGCGCTGGCCGTGCCGACATCCACTCCGATAAAGGCCTCACTCATGGCGTTCGCGCGTCTCCGCTCGCGCCAGAATCAGGCTTTCCGACCGGTCTGGCAAGGAGGCCGAGCGGGCCCGTGGATTTTGGCGTCTTCCAACGCCAGATGGTCGACAGCGCCTCTCGTTCGGCGCATGTCGGCGCGTCGCGCCATTTTGGCGCGTCAGCCCGGCAAGTTCAGGAACCCGGCCTCGCCGGACTCGAGGCCGAAGATGAGGCGCGCGCCCGCGGCGTCCCAGCCGAGCGCGCGCACCGGCCCGCCGCCTGGCGCGCGGACCAAGATCTCCGCCGCGTCGGCGAGCCGGCACAGAAGGAGAAGGCCGTCGGCGTAGCCGATGGCGACGACAAGAGCGCGAGGGTGAAACGCTACCTTGGTCACTCGCGCTTCGCGCACCCCGCATTCGCGCGGCGCCTTGCCCATCGGTCCGTCCTTGTCCTTGAACGGCCAGACGATTGCGGCCTCCGCGCCGGACGTGGCGAGCCAAGCGCCGTCGTGCGACCAGGACATGGAGCGCGTCTTCCCCGGGTAGCCGGTCATGCGCATGTTCCGCGAATCGGCGAGCCGCCAGCCATGCAGCGCGTTCTCCTGCATGGAGCTCACAAGAAAACGCCCGTCGGGCGAGAAGGTCGCATCAAGATGGGCGCCCTTCCATTCCAGCGTCTGCGGCGGGCCTTCGACCTTGGGAAACCAGAGCGAGACGCCATTGTAGTGGGTGACGGCGAGACGGTAGCCCTTCGGCTGGAAGACGAGCCCGCGCGCCGTCGTCGGGGCGCTCCAGGTCCGGACTGTTCCGTTCTCGTCGCGCGCCCTGACCTGCTTGCCAGCGCTCCAGGCGTAGGAGCCGCCACGCAGCGCCAGCGCGTCGATCCAGCGGCCCTTTTCGTCGGCGATCGTGTGGGCGACGGCATCGGCGCCGATCGCTGCGACCCGCCCGTCGTCGCCTCCGGTCAGCAGCGTCCTGCCGTCGGAAATCGCCGTCAGGATCGAGGCATCGGGATGGGAGAGGACGTGCTTCTGCTCGTCCGGCTCACCGACGAGGACGGCGCCGTCGGCGAGCGCCAGCGCCGGCGCCTCGCCGACAAAGGCTGCCGCAACAACCTCCGCGCCCGCTTCGAGCAGGCGCACATGCTGGGCGAGGCTGCTTGTGGCCTGGGCTTCGGTCATGAAGGGCCCGTCAAGCCGCGCAGGCGAGGAACCCCTGGCGGATGTCCTCCCCTTCGAGGTTGCGGCCGATGAACACAACCTTGGACTCGCGCTTCTCGTCGGGCTTCCACTCACGCTGTGAATCGCCGTCGAGCATCATATGCACGCCCTGGAACACGAACCGCTTGGGATCGTCCTTCATCGCCACGATGCCCTTGCAGCGCAGGATATTGGGTCCCTGCTCCTGGGTGACGCGGTTGATCCAGGGCATGAACTTCGCCGGATCGACTTCGCCCTCGAGCCTGACCGCGACCGACTGCATGTCTTCATCGTGATAGTGCTTGAGCCCATGATGATGGTGATCGTGGCCGCGATCGTGACCATGCTCGTGATCGTGGTCCTCGGCGACGAGGAAGTCGGGCTCGATGTCGAGGATGCGATCGAGATCGAAGGCGCGCCGCTCGAGCACGTCGGCGATCTTGACGTCGCACTTGTTGGCGCGATGGAGAGAGGCGTAGGGGTTGATCGCGCGGATTCGCGCCTCGACCTCCCTGAGTTCTCCCGGCGTGACGAGGTCGGTCTTGTTGATGATGATGACGTCGGCGAAGGCGATCTGGCTCTTGGCCTCGGGCGCGTCGCGGAGCCGCGCCGCCAGCCATTTGGCGTCGGCGACGGTCACCACTGCATCGAGCCGGGCGGCCTTCTGCACATCCTCGTCGACGAAGAAGGTCTGCGCCACCGGGGCGGGATCGGCGAGCCCGGTCGTCTCGACGATGATCGCGTCGAACCTGCCCTTTCGTTTCATCAGCCCTTCGATGATGCGGATGAGATCCCCCCGCACGGTGCAGCAGATGCAGCCGTTGTTCATCTCAAACACTTCCTCGTCGGCGCCGATGACGAGTTCGTTGTCGATGCCGATCTCGCCGAATTCGTTGACGACGACCGCATAGCGCTTGCCATGCGGTTCGCTGAGGATGCGGTTCAGGAGCGTCGTCTTGCCGGCGCCGAGATAGCCGGTGAGGACGGTGACGGGAACTTTGTCGGGCTCGTGGCTTTGGGTCACGCGCTTCGTCTCCTGATTTGGGGGTCGAAAGGCCATATAGGGCCGAAGGGCGCTCAAGGGTAGAGGCGCCGGCCGAACGAGCCTACCAGTTGCGCCAGCCGTAACCCCAGCCGCCGCCGACATAGGGGCCGCCCCACCCAAAGGCCGGAGCGACGACGATCGGCGGCGCCGTGACCACGACGGGCGGAGGCGAAGGGGACATCAGCGGCGGTCCCGCCTGAGCGACCGTGAAAGCCGGGATATAGCCGAACAGATTGCGCCAGGAGGCATAGCACCAGCCGTCGGCGCAATGCTCAAGATCGATCTGGGCGTTGGGCGGAATGGTCTGCACGATGTGCGAATGCGCGCTGGGCGCCCCGCGCATCGTTGCTGGCGCCGTGGTGGTCGCGGGCTCCGCGAAGCACGGCGCGGCGATGCCGGCGCAGAGACCCGTCGCTAGTAGAAACCGTTTCAAAGTCCCTGCCCTCTTGGCTGTTGACGACTCAAGCGCCGGCCGGGCCGGCGCGCGCGAAACTACCCTTGCTGCGATTCTGCGTCCAGAGTCCGCGCCGCCCGGCGGTCGTCCCGTTTCAGATCCTCACGGCGCGCCAGGTCGGGCCTCTGGATCCGAAGACCTGCTCCACGCGGAAATTGTCCTTGGGCGTCCACCTGCCAAGCGGCAGCGCGTCGTCCGGCATGATGAGCGTCGCCTCTTCGCCGGCGAACATGATGACATGGCGTCGCTGATCGAGGAGCGCCTTCGCCATCGCGCGCAGACGGTCGTAATAGGGCGTCTTCCGCCAGGCGCCGGGCGAGCCGGGATCGACCTGGCCGTAGACGAACCCGTTCGTCGGATAGACAGTCAGCACGAATCTCGCGCGGTCCGGCCGCCATTCCGCCGGCATGGTCGCGTCGGTCATCCAGAGACAGAAGAACTCTCGACACGGATCGGGCAGCGCGTCGTGAATCTTGCAGCCCTTGCCCGGCGCGCAATATTTGCACCAGACGCCCGCGGGCTTGCCGATCTCGGGGAAGGTGTAGACCTTGCAGCACATTCCGCAGCTGCCGCATTCGCGGCCCGGCGCGGCCGCATAAGGCATGACGGACATGGAGCCGGAAATCATGGGCATGGGCTTCGCCTATCGCGGCCTGCCCGCGCTGGCAAG
>Ga0213878_10000580_pt1 | contig 13435 bp, 10 predicted proteins | sample VelepicoBEBS_R02_FD_161053 | JGI IMG/M metagenome (GOLD analysis project Ga0213878, IMG submission 161053) | Vellozia epidendroides bulk soil microbial communities from rupestrian grasslands, the National Park of Serra do Cipo, Brazil - BS_R02 | ecosystem: Environmental > Terrestrial > Soil >... | reverse complement strand
GGCCCGGCCTCGATCGCGCCGGCGTCGAAGACGACAAAATCGCTGCGATCCTCGGCGCCGCGATAGACAACCGCGATCACCCAGCCGTCGCCCTCCGACGCATCGGCCGAGCGGGCCACGAACACCGGTTCTCCGGGGGCGTCGCCCGCGGCGAAGCAGTAGGTCGTCCGTTTTCCCGTTTTGAGGTCGACCTGGGCGATGCAGTCGAACGCGCCGCCCGCGGCTCCGCTGGCCCGGCCGGCGAACCATCCCTGCCGGTAGCCGGACCCGGCGCGCCGTTCGTCGAAGCGCGGAAACTCGCCCGGCAGGTCGTCGAGCGGCTCGCGCTTGATGGTGTCGGACGCCCCGGCGAGATCGAAGGTCCATCGCACCAGCCGGGCGGACGCGCGTTCGGGCATCGACCCGTCAGCATTGGGGAACAAGGGCGCGACCGGATACTCCATCACGTCGGCAAAGATCGTGTCGCACTCCTCCCAGGCGTTCATCGGATGGAAGACGTAGCAGGCGTCGGTCGTGAACCAGCGCATGGTCTCGACGCCGGCGTCGCGCGCTATCACGCCGACATGAGCGCCTTTCTCGGGCTCCCAGGCATAGGCCGGCCCGCCGCGCATCGCCCGCTGGAGATCGCCAGTCAGCGGCAGGATGGGAAAGAGCGCATGGCGGCGGGTGACCAGGAAGTCGTGCACCATGCTCGAGAAGGGCGCCTCGAAATCGTCGCGCCGCGTCACGCGGCCTCTGGGGTCGGTCACGCCGTAGGACATGGTCTTGGTGAACCACCCGTTCCCAACAGAGTAGCCGAACCAGACCATCTCGCCGGTTTCGGGATCGAGCTTGGGGTGAGCGGTGACGCGGCCCCTATAAGGCTCGACATAACCGCGGGAATCGAGGCTCAACGGATCGAGCTCGAAGGGCTTGTGGGCCTCCTCGAGCGCCATGAGACGGCCTGCGTGCCAGACGATGTTGGTGTTGGCGACGCCGCCGTCCTTGCCCGTCACGGAAGGGTCAGCCGCGCGCGGGTCGAAACCTCCGAACAGCGCCTTGCCCGCGGCATGCTCAAGCTGCCATTTCGGCGTTCGCACGTAGCGATTGCGATAAGCGACCCTGCCGTCATCGACGAAGAAGGCATGGATCATCCCGTCGCCGGTAAACCAGTGATAGTGGCCGCGCGGCTCGAATTGGGGATTGGGCCCGTTGCGGTAGAACGCGCCCCTGAGGCCGGACGGAATCTCCCCCACGACCTCGAGGTCGTAGTCGTCCTCGCTGCGCACCGGCGCGAAATTGCCGCTGAGATAGGAATTGCTCGATGGCGATCCGTCCATGGGCTCCTCTCCCAAGGGCTCGCGAAATGCCTAGTTGCTTCGCAAGCCCTTTCGCGCAGAATGCGCCCCAAAGATCAACTCTTCAACGGCGCCGGCAAGACGAAAACTGGGCTTCACGCCGCGCTTTCGGTCGCGCCAAATATGGAGACGACGATGCATCGGAGGAAACTGGGCCTGAACGGGCCGGAAGTTGGCGCCATCGGTCTCGGCTGCATGGGCATGTCAGATTTCTACGGGTACGCCGACCGCGCCGGGAGCATCGCCACCATCCACGCCGCGCTCGTCGTGCGAATGATCGAGGCCAAGATTCTGCCGGCTTGCCGCGAGCTTGGAATCGGGATCACCGCCTCTGGCGTGCTGGCGCGGGGCTCATCTCCGGCCATTGGACGAAGGAGCAGGCAAAACCGCAGGATTTCCGCACCTCCTCCTCAGGCTTCTCCGGCGGCAATCTCGACCACAACCTCGCGCCGGTTGAGGGCGTCCGGAAAGTCGCACATGCACGAGCGGCGAGCGTCGCCGCAACTGCAGTCGCTTGGGCCCTCGCGTAATGGGACGACATCGTCCCGCTGGTCGGCGCCCGAAAGCGCGGGCAATGGACGGAGTCGAGCGCAGCTGATCGGCTCAAGCTGACCGAAGCCGATCTCACCGCGATCGAACAGGCCGTCCCCAAGGGCGCCGCCAAAGGCGAGCGCTATCCGGCGCGAGCGATGGCGCATCTCGACAGCGAGAAGCGTGGCTGAGCCTTCTCGGGTTCGCCGCGCCTGTTATTTCGAGAACGTGTCGCAGGAGGCGACTTGCCCGCTCTTGAGGCCGGTCGTCAGCCATTGCTGGCGCGCCGCCGCCGAGCCGTGGGTGAAGCTGTCAGGCACCGCGTAGCCTCGCGCTGCAGTCTGGAGCCGGTCGTCGCCGATCGCCTGCGCGGTCGCGAGCGCCTTTTCGATGTCGCCGGGCTCGAGAATCTGCCACTTCTGGTTGGCGTTGGCGGCCCAGACGCCCGCGAGGCAATCGGCCATCAGCTCGACCCTGACCGAAAGCGCGTTGGCTTGGGTCTGTCCCACGCGCTCCTTCGCGGCGTCGACTTTATCGAGGATGCCGAGCAGATCCTGCACGTGGTGGCCGATCTCGTGCGCGATCACATAGGCATAGGCGAAGTCGCCGCCGCCGCCATATTTCGTCTTCATGTCGCGGAAGAAGGACGTGTCGAGATAGACCTTCTTGTCGATCGGGCAGTAGAACGGGCCCATCGCCGAGCGCGCCCCGCCACACCCCGATCGCGTCGCGCCGTCGTAGAGAACGAGCGGCGCAGGCGTATATTGGACGCCCGTCTGTTCGGGCAAAACCGTCGCCCAGACGGCTTCCGTCCCGCCAAGGACGTGCGCGATAAAAGTGCGCATAGGATCGTTCGGGTCCGCCGCGGGGCCGGTCGACACAGGCTGGGTCTGTGGCGCGCCGCCGCCATTGTGGCTGGCGATGATCTCGGCGCCGCCCATCAGCACCTGAGGGGAGATGCCGGTGAAATAGCTGATCGCAAAGATGACGATGATCGCGCCGATGCCGAGCCCGCCGCCGCCCATCGGCAGTCCGCCGCCTCCGCCCTGACCACGCCGGTCCTCGACGTTAGACGAGATCGGGGTGTTTTCGTATTGCATGTCCAACTCCGAAGGAGCGGCGTCCGCCACCGGCGCGAAATCGAGTTTAGCAGAGCCTCAGGGAGCAGGGTAGCGCATCGCTCGGGCCGGCGGCGCTCCTCACCAAATGTAAAAAAAGAAACCGACCATTTCTTGTCACGCTTGTGAGGTCCGAGCCGCTAGTGCAGTTGCGACGTCGCGTCGTCGGCGCGCACCAGGCCGATCGTGGTGATCGCCACCAGCATCTCGGCTCTCGATTTGAGGTCGGGCGCCTCGAGAAGCGCCTGCTTTTCCCTTGGCCCACAGGGGCTCAGCATGGAAAGGCCATTGACCAGCGCTTCGTTGGAGGCCTTCTTGATGTCGCTCCAGACGATCTTGACCTCGTTGACCTCGGCAAAGCGCCGCAGGGTCGCCAACAGGCCTTCTCGGTCGACCGCGGCCTCGCCCGCGCCCTCCCTGAAGTCTTCCGCAAAGGGCGCATAGTCGGCGACAGCGACTCTGAAAGGGTTGAGGCTCGGCGCCTCGGACGCGAGACGAAAGCGCGCGACGCCCATCAACGTCAGGAAGCATCGCCCGTCGCCGATTTCCGCGTATTGGACGATCCGGCCGGCACAACCCAGCGGGTAAAGCTCCGGCGCCCGCGCTGCCTCATCAGCGCTCGAGGGTTGGATGATGCCGATCAGCCGCTCGCCGCTCAGCGCATCGTCGAGCATCGCGAGATAGCGTGGTTCGAACACTGTCAGTTGTATCGGCCGGCGCGGCAGGAGAAGGGCGCCCTCCAGGGGAAACAACGGAATCGTCTCCGGCATGTCCGCCGGCCCGGCGTAAGTGCGGTTGAGCTTCATCGCTCCCTTCTCGCTTTCGTTGGGCTCTGCGTTGCCGTCCCGCCGCGGTCCGCCCCTAGAACCAGATTGCCGACAGCTTGCGGCGCGCCGCCACAGTCGCCGGGTCCATCAGGCCCCAAGCCTCGAAAAGCTGCAAGAGCTGCTTGCGCGCGGCTTCGTCGTTCCATTTGCGCTCGCGGCTGATAATTTCAAGCAGATGGTCCGCCGCAGCCTCGCGGTTTCCCTTCGCGGAGAGCGCGACCGCGAGATCGAAGCGCGATTGATGATCATCGGGTTTGGCCGCGACCGCCTGTTCGAGAGGCGCGAGTTCGCCGACGTTGGAGGCCTGTTCGGCAAGGCGCAACGCCGCCCAGGCGGCCGCGATCGCCGGGTCCTGCTCCTTGCCGGGCGCGGGCGCAGGAGCAGTCTCCAAGAGCGCTTTCGCCTGCGCAAGCTGTCCCGCTCCGATCTGCAGCCTCGCGAGACCCGCCACCGCTTTCGGCTCCCCAGGGCTTGCGCCAAGGATTTCGGCGTAGACCTCGGCTGCACCGGCTGCGTCGCCTTTGGCTGCGGCGTCCTCAGCTTCCGCCAGCAACGCTGTCGCCCCGCCTTCGAGCGGTCCGACCAGACGTTCGATGAAGCCGCGAATCTGGCTCTCCGGCAGGGCGCCGACGAACCCGTCGACGGGCTGGCCCTTGCTGAATGCGATGACGGCGGGGATCGACTGGATGCCGAGTTGGCCGGCGATCTGCGGGTGATCGTCGATGTTCATCTTGACGAGCGCGACCTTGCCGTTCGAGTCGGCGACCGCCCTTTCGAGAGCGGGGGCGAGCTGCTTGCACGGCCCGCACCAGGGCGCCCAGAAGTCGACCAACACCGGCTGCCGCTGAGACGCGGTGAGCACGTCCGCGCGGAAGGAGACGGTTGTCACGTCCTTCGGCGGCGCTGTCTTCATTAGAGGAGCCGCTGCGCCGTCGCCATTCGCCATTGTCTTGATCTCCAGCCCAAAGCGAGGCGCATGCGCCTCCCGTGTTCAAATTCCGCAGCTTAGATGGAGGCGCGCGGCAAGGTATTCAACTGCGCTTCGTCCTTCTGGCCGAGCCCCACGATCAGGGGTTCGTGACCCGTCGCGCGGAGAAATTTGACGAGATCAGCGCTGGCAAGTCTGGTCGTGCGGGTGTTGACCAATGGGTGAAAATTGAGCCGCGGGCGGCGCATCATCGCCTCGTCGAGCACCACGCTGACCCGTCCATCCTTGTCGTTGACCGCCCCGAACGGGGTCACCGCTCCCGGCCGAACCCCCCAGACTTCCTCAAGCAAGTCGGCTGCGCCGAAGGAAACCCGCCCCTGAGCGCCGATCTTCTCGTGCACGCGCTTGAGGTCGACAGATGTGTCTTCATCGAGGACCAGCAGGAATAGGCAGCTCTTTTTGTCCTTGACGAACAGGTTCTTCGTGTGGCCGCCCGGAATGTCCCCTCGCAGCGCCTGCGATTCCTCAACCGTATGAAGCGGCGGATGCTCGACCGTCGAGGTTTCGATCGAAAGCTCGGCGAGGTAGGCGAGTAGCTCTTCTGGCGATGTTCGCATCGGCGTCGGTTGGGTTCAGCGCGGCTTGGTAGCCGCTTGGGGCGGCCCGGGCAAGGCGAGCGCCGTCGCGCTCGGCCTGGCTGTCCAGAAAAGGCTGGCGCTGGCGCTCGAAATCTGTATAAGCGCGCGATCCGCGCCAAACGCGCGGCTAACGCTGCGACCGTCCTGGACGACATCCCGGTTCGGCCGCTTTCAAGAAGACCGGCGCCGTTTGACCCGACGCAAGATTAAGGAAAAGTCCGATGTCGATTACCGCCGAGCGCAAAACTGCGCTTATAAATCAGTATGCCGTGAAGGTCGGCGACACAGGGTCGCCCGAGGTCCAGGTCGCGATCCTCACTGAGCGAATCGCCAATCTGACCAACCACTTCAAGACCCATGTGAAAGACAACCACTCCCGCCGCGGCCTGCTCAAGATGGTTTCGCAGCGCCGCACGCTTCTGGATTACGTCAAGAAGCAGGACGAAGCGCGTTACAAGGCTCTGATCGAGCGCTTGGGCATTCGTCGCTGAAGGCGGGCGAGCGGATGTCTTGAGCGACCTGGTCTCAACACCGGGCGGCGGCTTAGGGCCGACGCTCGCAACACATGCGGGAGCCTCGCGTCATGGCAGGATCGCCGAGGGCTGGCGCTTGATTTGGGCCCAGCCCCCCGCCGTCTTGCCGATGACGAGCCCGAACCGCGGGCGGCGTGGGCCGCAGGCTTTTCGCATCCTCAAAAGGCAGGATGAAGAAAGATGTTTGACATTCAACGTGAAGAACTCGACTGGTGCGGGCGCAAGCTCGTTCTCGAAACGGGCCGCATGGCGCGGCAGGCCGATGGCGCCGTGCTCGCCACCTGGGGCGAAACGACCGTGCTTGCGACCGTCGTCGCGGCGAAGGAGGCCAAACCCGGGCAGGACTTTTTCCCGCTCACGGTTCACTATCAGGAAAAGGCCTTTGCTGCGGGCCGCATCCCGGGCGGCTACCTCAAGCGCGAGGGCCGTCCGTCAGACCGCGAGACGTTGACCTCGCGCCTGATCGACCGGCCGATCCGCCCGTTGTTTCCCGACGAATTTCGCTGCGAGACGCAGATCATCGCCACCGTTTTCTCCTATGATCTCGAGTCGGATTCCGACATTCTGGCGATGATCGCCTCCTCAGCGGCGCTGACCCTTTCCGGGGTGCCGTTCATGGGTCCCATCGGCGCCGCGCGCGTCGGCGCGATCAAAGGTGAAATCAGGCTCAATCCGACGATCGAAGAGATGAAGGATTCCACTCTGGACCTCGTGATCGCCGGCACCGCAGATGCTGTCCTGATGGTTGAATCGGAGGCTAAGGAACTCTCCGAGGAGATGATGCTGAACGCGGTCATGACCGGCCACGTTGGCTTCCAGCCGGTTATTCAGGCCATCATCCGCTTGGCTGAGAAGGCCGCGAAAGACCCGCGCGAGCTGCCGCCGAGCGATCGGGCGGCGGTCGAGAAGGCGGTGCTTGAGGTCGGAGAGGCCGATCTGCGCGCGGCCTATGCGATCACCCAGAAGCAGGAACGGTACGCGGCGGTCGACGCCGTGAAGTCCAAGGTCATGGCCTCGCTCGCGCCCGAAGGGGCCGAGCTCAAGTTTCCCCCGTCGGAGATCGCCGAAGCGTTCCACAACGCCCAGGCGAAGGTCGTTCGCTGGAATATTCTCGATCACCAGCGCCGGATCGACGGACGCAACCTGACGACCGTCCGTCCGATCCTCGCGCAGGTCGGCGTCCTCCCGCGCACGCATGGCTCGGCTCTGTTCACCCGTGGCGAGACGCAGGCGCTCGTGGTCGCGACGCTTGGCACCGGCGAGGACGAGCAGTACGTCGATTCGCTCGAGGGGACCTACAAGGAGCGCTTCCTGCTCCACTATAATTTCCCGCCCTACTCAGTCGGCGAGACGGGACGCATGGGCTCGCCGGGACGGCGCGAAATCGGTCACGGCAAGCTGGCGTGGCGCGCAATGCACCCGATGCTGCCGACCGCAGCCGAATTCCCCTACACAATCCGGGTCGTTTCGGAGATCACCGAGTCGAATGGCTCCTCCTCAATGGCGACGGTCTGTGGCTCGTCGCTCGCGCTCATGGATGCCGGCGTGCCGCTTAAGCGGCCCACCGCGGGCATCGCCATGGGGCTCATCCTCGAGGGCTCGCGCTTCGCGGTCCTCTCTGACATTCTCGGCGACGAGGACCATCTCGGCGATATGGACTTCAAGGTCGCCGGCACAAGCGAAGGCGTCACTTCGCTGCAAATGGACATCAAGATCGCCGGGATCACCGAGGAGATCATGAGAGTCGCGCTCGCCCAAGCGCGCGATGGCCGCATGCATATCCTGGGCGAAATGAGCAAGGCGATCTCCGGCGCGCGCGCGGAACTCGGCGAGTTCGCGCCACGCATTGAAACCATGAAGATTCCCACCGACAAGATCCGCGAAGTGATCGGCGCCGGCGGCAAGGTCATCCGCGAAATCGTCGAAAAGACCGGCGCGAAAATCAACATCGAGGACGACGGCACGGTCAAGATCGCCTCGAGCGACGGCGCCAAGATCAAGGCCGCCGTCAACTGGATCAAGTCGATCGCCTCAGAGCCCGAAGTCGGACAGATCTACGACGGTACTGTGGTCAAAACAGTCGAATTCGGCGCCTTCGTTAATTTCTTCGGCTCCAAAGACGGGCTCGTCCACATTTCGCAACTGGCCAAGACCCGCGTCGCCAAAACAACCGATGTCGTCAAAGAGGGCGACAAGGTCAAGGTCAAGGTTCTCGGCTACGACGATCGCGGCAAGGTGAAATTGTCAATGCGCGTCGTGGATCAGCAGACGGGCGCCGACCTCGAAAAGGCTCAGGCGGCGGAACCGGCGACGGCAAGCGAATAGGGCGACGGGCGACGCTGGAGACCGGAGTGGAGCGGGGAGGCGCAACGCTTTCGATTTGCCGCGCGCTCGAGCGAATTTAACCAACTCTGCAACCGTTCTTTAACCGACCGGAAACGCTGTCGGCGTATGACGCAGGACCGACACCGACACGGGAATCTCAGCATCATGCAGGTGAGCTTTGCCGACGCCCTAGACGATGGCCGCGCCAAAACAGTGATCGGGCGAGTGAGAGCGACCTCGCGCTGGCGGGCGGCCGATGGGATGGGCTCGGAGGCCGAGCGCAAAGCGGCGATTGAGGCGCTGATGCGCGAGGCTGCAGAATATGGCGCCGATGCGGTCGTCGATGTCCGGTTCGAGGTCGACGACATCAAGAGACACGACATCGACGGAGTCGCGCTGCGCCGGGTCACCGCGACCGGCCTAGCGGTTCGGTTCGCCCGCGCGGCCTGACGCCCCTCGCCTTTCCCTTTGCGGCGCTACTCGGCAGCCTGCCGCAGGGGCGCACGCGCGGCCTCCCGGCGGCGAAGCTCAGCCTCGCGCTCCCGAATGTAGTCTCGCGTCAGCGGGACGGCGTCCTGGCGCTTTGCGAGCTGGATCTGGAAGACCATGTGGCCATCGACGCGGAACGACGATTCGGCTCCCGCGAGATAGAACTCCCACATCCGGCAAAAGCGCTCGTCGTACAGGAGTTTGGCTTCCTCGCGATTGGCCATGAACCGATCGCGCCAGGCGCGCAGCGTCTCTGCGTAGTGCAGCCGCAGAATCTCGATGTCGGTGACAAAGAGCCCCGCGCGTTCGATCGCCGGGAGGACCTCCGAAAGGCTCGGAATGTAGCCGCCCGGGAAGATGTACTTGCGGATCCAGGGATTGGTTGCGCCCGGCGCCGAGTTCCGCCCGATCGAATGGAGCAGCATCACGCCGTCGTCATTGAGTTGCCGGCGAACGGTCTGGAAAAATTCGTCGTAGCCGAGTATGCCAACATGCTCGAACATGCCAACCGACACGATGCGGTCGAAGGTTTCCCGCACGTCGCGATAGTCCTGCAGCCGGAAATCAAGGCGGCCAGTCAATCCGGACGACCGCGCTCGACCGGAGGCGACGGCGAATTGCTCCTCGGAGAGCGTAACGCCCGTCACCCTCGCGCCAGCGACGCCCGCCAGGTAGAGCGCCATGCCGCCAAACCCGCAGCCGATATCCAGCACTGCCGCGCCGTCTTGCGGGAGGAGCTTGGCGACGATGTGGCGCTTCTTCGCGAGCTGCGCGTCGTCCAGCGACTGATCGGACCGCTCGAAATAGGCGCAGGAGTACTGCCGGTCCCCATCGAGAAAGAGATCGTACAGGCGCGCGTCGAGATCGTAGTGGCGCGCGATGTTTGATTTGGCGCGCCGCCTGTCGTTGCGCTGGTGCAACTCACGGAAGGCTATGCGGATCTTCTCCATCGCCCGGACCCACGGCAGCCCACGGAGTCCGAGGAGGTTCTTCGCGCCGAGTTCCAGAACGTCGTAAAGGTCGCCCTCGCTGACTATCAGGCGGCCGTCCATGTAGAGCTCTCCGAGCGCAAGCGTCGGGTTCAACAGCAATTCCCACTCCGCCGCCCGGTCGGCGAGCCTGACGCCGAGACGCGGACCCGAACCGTCGCCGTACACCTGCTTCACGCCGTCGGCCGTCTCGACCTCGAGATCGCCCGTGCGCACCAGTTTTCTCAACAGTGACGCAAACGATGCCGACATAACGCGATACCTCGTTCGACCGGGCGACCGATGGGCCGCCTGGAGCCTCCCGAGCCTTTAAGTTATGGAAAGTCTTGTGACCTTTGCAAGTCCTCGCCGCCGAGCGGGACCCCGTCTTGGTTTGGCCCCAATCGTGATACCAGTTCCGGCAGCATTTTCCTTTCGCGCTTTTTGCGTTAGACGACGAGCGAAGCGGCCAAGGATCTCCAATTCGTGCAATACCTTTCGACGCGCGGCCAAGCGCCAGAGCTCGGCTTTGCGGATGCGCTTCTTGCGGGCCTGGCCCGCGACGGCGGGCTTTATACGCCCGCGGTTCTGCCGGACTGGCGTCCGGAGGGTATCCGAGCGCTGAGGGGCCTCGCCTACCCAGACTCGGCTATCAGGGTGATGGAGCCTTTCACCGCGGGCGCGTTCGACAACACAGAACTCGCGGCGATGACTGCGGATGCATACGCCGGTTTCCGGCACGCCGCCACCGCCCCGCTCGTCCAAATCGACGCCAATCTGTTCGCGCTCGAGCTTTTTCACGGGCCGACACTGGCGTTCAAGGACTTCGCCATGCAGTGGCTCGCCCGCGCCATGAACCGCGTCCTGCGTACGCGCGGCATGCGCGCGACCATTCTCGGCGCGACTTCGGGCGATACCGGCGCTGCTGCGATCGAGGCGTTCGGTGGGCTGTCGCGGGCCGATCTCTACATCCTCTATCCACAGGGCCGCGTCTCCGATGTGCAGCGCCGGCAAATGACTGCGACCGGCAAACCAAACGTGCACGCGCTGGCGATCCAGGGCACATTTGATGACTGCCAACGCATCGTCAAGGAGTTGTTCGCCGATCTTGCCTTTCGCGACGAGATGCGGCTTTCGGGCGTCAACTCGATCAACTGGGCGCGCATTCTCGCCCAGATTGTCTATTATTTCGTCGGGGCCGTCGCCCTCGGCGCTCCCGAGAGACAAGTCTCATTTGCTGTCCCGACCGGGAATTTTGGCGACATTCTTGCGGGCTACTACGCCAAGCGTATGGGGCTGCCCGTCGAGCGGCTTATCATCGCGACCAATGTGAATGACATCCTGGCCCGCGCGCTTTCGGGCGGCCGCTACGAGCCCAGAACCGTCAAGGCGACGCAATCCCCCTCCATGGACATCCAGGTTTCCTCCAATTTCGAGCGCCTACTATTCGAGTGCTCGGGCCAGCACCCCAAACTCATCCGCACGCTGATGGGCGACTTCTCGCGAGATGGATCGTTCACGATTCCCTCTCCGATTCTTCAACGCATTCGCGCCGACTTCGGCGCCGAGCGAATTGATGAGGCGGGTTGCGTTGTGGAAATGGCGCGCGTCTATCGCGAGAGCGGCCTCATCATCGACCCGCACAGCGCGATCGGCGTCGGGGCTGCGCGGAGGGCGCTCGCCGCCTCTCCCGCGACGCCCGTCATCGCGCTTGGGACCGCCCATCCGGCGAAGTTTCCCGACCCGGTTGGGCGCGCTACGGGGGTGCGTCCAGCGCTGCCCGCGCACCTTGCGGATCTCATGGATCGGGAGGAGACGATCGTCGTTCTGCCAAACAATCGGAACTCGGTCGCCGATTACCTGCGTCAGACCGCGAGAGCGCTTGCGTGAGCGTTCAGGTCGCGACTCTGCCCTCCGGGCTCACCGTCGTCACCGACGCGACGAGGCATGTAAAGACCGCCGCGATTGGCGTTTTCGTGGCTGTCGGGTCGCGGCACGAGAGCACGGCAGAGCACGGGCTTTCCCATCTGATCGAGCACATGGCGTTCAAAGGCACCCATCGTCGAAGCGCCCGCGAGATCGCCGAGGCGATCGAGGACGTGGGCGGCGATCTAAACGCCGAGACTGGAGTCGAACGCACCGGTTATTTTGCCCGCGTCTTGGGCGGGGACGCGGCGCTGGCGCTGGAAATCTTAGGCGATATTCTCACCGATAGTCAGTTCCATGAGGAGGAACTCGAGCGGGAGAAGAACGTCATCGTGCAGGAAATCGGCGCCGTCGAAGACGCGCCCAACGACTTCGTATTCGACCTCCTGACCTCGAGCGCATGGCCGGACCAGGCGATCGGACGGCCCATTCTGGGTACACGCGAGCGGGTCGGCGCTTTCGATAGGATCACAATCGATGGCTATCTGCGAAAACACTACAGCGCCCCGGCAATGGTGGTCGCAGCGGCCGGCGCGGTGGAGCACGACGACATCGTCTCGCTCGCCGGGGCCCACCTGGAGGGACTGTCACGCGCACGCGTCCCGCCCCAGGCGCCTGCCGCATATCGCGGCGGAGAGGCGAAGCTGCCAAAACGCCTGGAGCAGACACACCTCGTCGTCGGATTCGAAGGCCGCTCGTCAACCGCGGCGGATCTCGAAGCCGCGCTGGTCTTCGCCGCTGCGGCTGGCGGCGGCATGTCCTCGCGCCTCTTCCAGGAGGTGCGCGAGAGGCGGGCGCTAGCTTATTCGATCTACGCCTTTCACTGGGACTACTCAGATTCCGGACTTTTCGGTTTTTACGCCGGCTCGGCGGATCGCGACGCCGCGGAAGTCGCGGCGGCCTCGATTGACTGCCTCGCCGAGGCTACGCATGGCGTAAGTGAATCGGAGATCCGACGTGCCAAGGCGCAGATGAAGGTTTCGATGGTCGCCGCGCTCGAATCGCCCGCCGCCCGCGCCCAGCAGATCGCGCGCCACCTGCAGATCCACGGTCGCCCGGTATCCATTGAGGAGATGATGGCGCGCATCGACGCGGTCTCTGCCGAAGACGTTCGCAAAACTGGCGCCGCAATGCTTAGATCGCCACCGACAGTTGCGACAATCGGCGCCGTCCGCAAAGTTCCCGGGGAAGCCAGAGTCGCGGAAGCGCTGAGAGGAGTTTGATGGCGCTTTTCGGTCTTACTCGATCCGTCAGTCCGGAGCCGCTCCTGCGCGGAGACGGGCTGTATCTGCGTCCAGCGACCCCCGGGGATTTTTCCTCTTGGACGCGGCTCCGGGCGACGAGTCGGGCGTTTCTTGAGCCTTGGGAACCAACCTGGCCGGACGACGACCTGACGCAGGCCGCCTTTCGCCGCCGCCTGCGGCGGCAGGACGAAGATATGGCGCGGGACGAGGCCTATGCGTTCCTTATCTTCGACCAGACCTCAGACGAATTGTTGGGCGGCATCACATTGGGCGGCGTTCGGCGCGGCGTCTCGCAGTCGGGAACGCTGGGCTACTGGATGGGCGCTCCTCACGCCGGCAAGAGGCGGATGACTCGCGCCGTCGCGACGACTGTCGAATTTGCTTTCTCGAAACTGAGACTTCATCGAGTCGAGGCGGCTTGTATCCCTGACAACGCGCCATCCATGGCGCTGCTGGAACGGAACGGCTTCCAACGAGAGGGATACGCGCGCGAATATCTCAAGATAGACGGCGCCTGGCGCGACCACGTTCTGTTTGCGCTGGTCGACGGCGATTTCCGCGCAAGACCGAT
>Ga0213878_10000579_pt1 | contig 13439 bp, 7 predicted proteins | sample VelepicoBEBS_R02_FD_161053 | JGI IMG/M metagenome (GOLD analysis project Ga0213878, IMG submission 161053) | Vellozia epidendroides bulk soil microbial communities from rupestrian grasslands, the National Park of Serra do Cipo, Brazil - BS_R02 | ecosystem: Environmental > Terrestrial > Soil >... | reverse complement strand
TTGCCTTGCGATAATCAGGATCCAGCTCCTAAAGAGACGTAGAGCGCAGGTGGGTCACAAGGCCATTCCTAGCCATATCGCTCCGCTTACCATCGGCCTCGCAAGCGAGGCAGCGCTCCACGGCTTCGCCTTATGTCAGCGCACCGCGGTGCTGATCCGGCTTTTCAAGAGTCTGCTATGCTAGGCCGTCTAAAGCCCATCTTTTCTATCCGGGCGAACAAGGTAGTGGGACTCACGCCCAAAAGCTCGGCGGCTCCGCCGATACCTTTGATTCTCCAACCCGTCTTCTGGAGCACAATGGAAATGTTCTCCCGTTCGCGGCGGCGTATTTCAGCTTCGGTTAAGTATCCGGCATTGCTGTCATTGTCAATCGCTGGCTTCTGGGAGGTTAGTTCCGCCGGTGAGCTACCCATCGGTAGATCGAACTGCAAAGCGCCACCTTGAGCAACGATAGCAGCTCTTTGAATCACATTACATAACTCGCGGACGTTGCCCGGCCAATCGTAGTTCAGCAGCGCCTCGGTTCCAGCCCGCGTCAGCCTCGGTCTTGGGCATCCAAGTTCTTTTGCCACGGTCTCGATGAGATGGGACGCAAGTAGAGGAATATCGTCTTTCCGATCCCGTAACGGCGCCACTTTAATTGGAAAAACATTTAATCGATAATAAAGGTCTTCGCGAAATCGGCCGGCTGCGATCTCCTGCAAAAGATCCCGATTAGTCGCCGCGACGATCCGCACATTTGCAGTTCTAGTTGTTGCATCTCCTACTCGTTCGTAAGATTTCTCCTGGAGAACACGGAGTAATTTGCTCTGCAGTTCCAGCGGAATTTCGCCGACTTCATCCAGGAATAAGGTCCCACCCTCGGCCGCCTCGAATCGGCCGATCCGGTCCCTCACCGCGCTGGTAAACGCACCTCTGACGTGCCCGAAGAACTCGCTTTCAAACAGCTCCTTCGGGATTGAGGTGCAATTAACTGAGACCAAGGGGTTTTCTTTCCGGCGGCTGTTGTGATGAATTTCTCGCGCAATCAACTCTTTTCCGGTACCTGTCTCGCCAAGGATTAGGACCGTAGCATCGGTAGGGGCCACTATCTCCACTTGACTGATGATTCGGCGGCAGGCTCCGCTTTCACCGATAATTTTGCCAAAGGCGCCTACCCGTTTCCCATTTCGGTCGCGCTGTTTAATCGCGTGTCGGATCGTCTCCAGCAGACACTCGTCGTCAAAGGGCTTGGTCAGAAAGTCTAGCGCTCCCGCTTTCATCGCGCGGACCGACGTGGGGATATCGCCATGACCGGTGAGAAAGATAATCGGAATCTCCATCTCTTTCTTCGCCAATTGCTGTTGTAATTCAAGGCCGTCGATGTCGGGAAGCTGGATATCCAGTACCAAACAGCTAGGCACTTCTTTCCCCAAGTTGGCTAGAACCTCCTGAACCGTCGCGAATGTCTTCGCGTTCAGTCCTGCCGACCGAATCAGACGAGCCACAGATTCCCGTACCGATAAATCATCATCCACAATGTAAATTTGAGAGACAGATTGATTCATGAGTTATCTCCTTCCCCATGCAACACAGCCTCATCAAAAGCTGTCCTGCTAACTCTCATTAACTACTGCTGATAAGATTTTTCTTAATCCTTTACTCGCCTCTATGTAAAGTCAGCCGACTCGCGTGCCGCCAATTCGTCTTCTATTTGCTCTCACTTGACAATCAACGCTGTGTCAATTGCATTCAGCAGAGCCTCCTCACTAAACGGCTTGATCAGCACGGTCCTGGGACGGCCATCCACGGCCTGCGCAGCTGCAATCTCTTCTCCATGCGCAGTGATAAATATAATCGGAACTTTAGAACGATTGGCAGCCAACTGTCGCTCGAGCTCGACGCCAGTCTTCCCTGGCATACGCACGTCGAGCAATAAGCAATCCGTCTTTCCGAGTTGATCGGAATTTAAGTAAGTTTCGGCTGAAGAAAACGCGTTCACTAGAAATCCAGCAGAGCTCAACAACCGGCTAAGGCCTTCGCGAACAGACGGATCGTCATCAACAATCGAGATCATTTTAGGGGTTGCCACTGAGGAAAATGACAGCAGTAGGGCAACAATCCAGTATACCTTCGTATACGGCCGGACTCGCCTGAAGCTCCTCCGGATGACATATGACAGATTGCAAATGACAAATTGCTTTCGCGCGCGTGGGGACGATGTCAGGCGTGCATCGCACCGGGGGAACTATTTGTCATCTGTCATTTTGTAATTTGTCATGGAGCCGGCGCGTGGGCCGGCGACTTAGCGCTTCTTTGCACGCCAGCTTCGCAACTTGTCATGCATTCTTACCAGGTCCGCCAAGGAGCTTGCCTGCATCTTGTGCATTACTTGACCACGCTTAACCTTAACGGTGATCTCGCTGACCCCAAGTTCTGCCGCGACTTGTTTGTTGAGGAGGCCGGAGACAACCTTTTCCATCACTTGCCGCTCACGTGTCGTTAGTGACTCATATCGGCTCCACAGGTCCTCAAGTTGCGCATGTTGATAGCGGGCGGATTGATCGCGTTTTATCGCCTCCTGAATCGCAATCAACAAATCTTCTTCAGAGAAGGGCTTCACCAGAAATTCAACCGCTCCCGCTTTCATGGCACGTACCGAGGTTGGAACATCCTTGCTACCGGTAATAAAAACGATGGGGATTTCCCTGTTTGCCTCCATGATCTTCTTCTGCAGATCCAGCCCGCTTAGGCCCGGCAATCCCACATCCAGTACCAGGCAACCGGGAATGTTTTCTTTTCGGTGAGCCAAGAACTCCTGAGCCGAAGCAAAAGTCTCGACTTTCCATCCGACCGCTTTGAGCAGACGTTCCAAACCCTCCCGAACCGAGAGATCATCGTCTACGACAAAAACGACGGCCTTAGATTTCGGCGAAGGTGATTCGGCGGGCATTTCAAAGAGTGAATTGAAAGGTTACACCAGGACCATCGTTTGGCGTCACCCAAAGACGGCCGCCGTGGCTTTCAACGATTGAACGACTGATCGAAAGTCCCATACCCATGCCGCCGGGTTTTGTCGTGTGGAAAGCATCAAAGACTCGTTCGACCCTATCCGGATCGATGCCGATTCCGCAGTCTTGAACCGCTACCTTAATCTCATCGTCTTCACCGCGTTCGGTTCTGACTGCCAGAACCCGCTCACGGTCTTCCACCCCGTTCATTGCTTGAATTCCGTTGAGGATGAGGTTCATCAAGACTTGCTGTAGTTGTACCCGGTCGGCCATTACCGAAGGCAGATCCTTAAAAAGTTCCACGCGTAAGAGCACCTTGTTTCTCCGCGCTTCGCTTTGTGTAAGGAGTACTACTTCCTCAATGGCCTCGTTTATATTCAAAACTTCCTTTGCCGGGCTAACCTTCTTAAAAAGAGCGCGCATCCGAGAGACAACATCGGCCGCCCGATTCCCATCGCGAATGATGGCGCGAATGGCTTCCTTGGCTTCGCCAAGGTTAGGCGTATCCCAACCTAGATAGCGCAGGCCGGCACTTGCGTTGGTTACGACGCCCACGAGCGGCTGGTTCACTTCATGAGCAATGGACGCCGCTAGTTCGCCCATGGTGGTTACCCGGCTAACATGAGCCAGCTCGGTTTGCGCCTTGCGCACGGCTTCTTCGGCTAGCTTTCGCTCAGTGATATCCATCATCGTTCCCACAAATTCCCGATTGTTTAGATCGAGGTTCACGGGCTCGACAACGACATGGACGTTCTTTACCGCGCCGTCCGGCATTAGTAAACGATGTTCAAGTTCGAAGCCCGATCCGTCTCTTGCCGCCTGGTCAACGGTTTGTTCGACCAACGATAGGTCTTCGGGATGTACTCGCTGGAACACCAAATCCAGGGAAGGACGAACCGTCCGATCGTACCCCATAATTCGGAAGGACTCGTCTGACCAAGCTAGTTCCCCAGTTGAGAGCTTCCAATAAAGGCTGCCCGTTTGACTCAATCGTTGCGCTCGTGTCAGGTAAACTTGGCTCCGCCGCAGTGCCTCTTCGCGTTCTTGAAGGTCGCGGTATAGAAGTGTGTTCTCAAGGGAGATCGCCGCCTGCGACGCGAGTAGTTTCAGTACTGCGATTCGCCCCCGAGTGAAAACGTGAGGGGCTAAATTATTTTCAAGATAGAGCACGCCAGTCAATTTCCCTTGGTTAATTAACGGCAAGCAAAGAATAGAACGGGCGCGATTCCGAGGGATGTACACATCTTCGGAAAACTCACTTGGTGCAGAAGCGTCGGCCAGGTTCACACTTTCCCGGGTACGCAATACATACTGGATGACCGAGTCTGGAAACGCAGCCTCTGTGGCCACATTTTCTCCCGAATGCACAACGACAGCTCCGCCGCTAGTGGTAGCCTCCGCCTCAATTCTCGGCTTAGGGTCTTTATTAAAAATCAATAGACCTCGTTCCGCGCCCGCGTGCTCGACCGCTGCGCGCATGACCGTATTGATTAGTTTCTCGAAGACGATTTCGCCCGAAACTGCTTGCGAAACCTTGATGACGGTAGCCAGATCAAGCTGCTCAATCGGCGTCCCGATTGTACTCGTCGGACTTGGGAGAGGTTCTGCTTCTCTTAGTTCAGGAAACAACTCGTCGAGCTGCCGCACCTTACCATCGGCTCCCCAGCGAAGATAGTCGTACCGTGCCTTCCGCAAGTACGCCCGCGCGATGAGATCGAAACCGCGAACCAGGTAGAAACGCGCGGCAAGCTCGCTGGCGACTGCCTCATTATGGACAAAGCCATTAGCATTTGCGGAGCGAATGGCGTGCTCATAAAGTCGCATGGCATCAAAGTTCCGGCCTTCAATGCGCGCGATCTCAGCGCCGACTAGAACGGCACGATTTTCAAAATTCTCAGGACAATTCTCGGCCCACTCCTGGAGTTGACGATGGTGGGCCGCCAATGCCTCCAGGTGCTTGGTACTTTCCGGCGAGGATACCGAATCGCAGATCGCAGCGCGCGTCAGCGCAGCGTAGAGATGGTACTCTGCCAACTCCAAGAATGACGGAGAGGTCCAAAGAAGCTTTTCGGCGTTCACCGCGGCCGCCATGGCGGAAGCGTAGGCACCCGCGAAAAATCGGGCCTGCAGTTTGCGGATCCAGTACCAGCAGGCGGCGATCGCCAGGTCCGGCTCTTCCGACAGATGCTTCTCGAATCGGATCTCGTCGAACTCGGTATCGTTGAAGGAGCCGAACTCGGGGGTCAGGCCGCGGAGGGCCCGGATGAGCCGCAATTGGGTGGTGATGCGGTCAATCACCAAGCCGAACCGCGCATGGCGTGCAAAGTCGAGCCCGGCTTCGGCCTCGAGCTCAACCTCGGCGAGCGGATCACCGCTGGCCAGGAGGTTTGTGATCCGGTTATCGCAGCTATATGCCGCAAAGGTGAGGTCGCCGAGTTTGTTGGCTACATCAAAGGCGCGACGCACTAGGCTGCGGCCATTGCGGATGGGTTGGGTCCACGGAATAACGCGGTGCCCAAAGATTAAGTAGACGCGGGCCTCATAGCGACGCAGCCCGCGCCGTTCCACCAAGTCCAGCCCGAGCTTACCGAAGCGAAACCCGGCCCGGTAATCGCCAAAATCTGGCCCGAGGATCATACCAAGCCAGACGTAGGCGAAGCAGGATCCGTCGCAATTACCGTGCTCGAGGCTGAGATTCGCCATCCGGCAGATCACAAGACAGAGCAAATTCTTGTCGGTAAACAACGCGGGCGACACGACCGCGGTGAGGACGTCCATGGTCGCCCGCCATTTGGGGTCAGTCATCGGCGGCAAGTCAACGAGCTCCTCGATCGAGCGAGCCCCAATCAAGCGCCGTAGGCGCCCGTATTCTTGCCGGACTTCCTCCTGGGTCGGGTGCGCCAACCAATGGACACCTATGTGCCGGAGATAGCCAAGACATACCTCGATGGCGCGGTCGCTCCGGCCGAGGGTCGTGAAAAGCTCCTCCTGCAGATGGGTAACAGTGGCGAGGTCCACGAGCCGACCGGTACGGCTGGACAGCATTGATAGCCGCTCTTCGGCTGGCCCCAGTGCGCCAGTGAGGAACTCGCATTCGGCTCGATGCAATTCCAGAGCGAACGCGAGTTCATGCCGGCGCTCCCAACAGTCGCTCGGCAAAAGTGCTGCACCGGCGATGAAATATTTGAGCGCTGAGCTGTGTGCCGTAGAAGCCCTGGCACGCTTGCCTGCCAGCAAGTTGAGCTCGGCCAGCTGCTCGCGTTCTTCTCGTGAGCTGATCAAGAGGGCCCCGCGGTTGAGTTGACTGACGATCTCGAAGACAGCCTCCTCAAGCTTGCCCGGAGAAGTTTGCGCAGTTAGAAGCCTTCCTATCCGCAGATGGGTTTCGGCGGGTAATTCTTCTGGGATCAGTGAATAGGCCGCTTCCTGAATGCGGTCATGGACGAACTTGTAGGAGCCGTCCAAACGCACAACAAACTCCAGACGCAGAGCCTCCCACAAATCTGATTGAACCTCCTCTTCCGATGCCCCGCGAACGATGGAAAGCGTGTTGAGCTGGGCACTGCTTCCAAGACAGGCAAACTCCTTTAGCGTCTTCTGGGTTTTGATCGGCAGGCGGTTCAACTTCCCAACCATGAGGTCCACCACGTTATCGGTGTAGCCTTTGGCGTGAATGCTCGTGAGGTCCCAAGACCATCTCCTAGCGCTATGATCGAAAGTGAGCAGCCCCTCCTCGGCCAATGCGGAAAGAAACTGAATTGCAAAAAATGGATTGCCACCAGTCATTTCGTGAACCAGTTGCGCCAGCGGAGTCACCGGTCCCCAGCGCCCGTTTTCCGGTTCGTAGTGAAGAGAATCAGTAATCAGTTGTCCCAAATCCTCACAGCTGAGGGGTGTTAGGATGATCTCCTGCACGATCGCTCCAGCTTGGCGGATCGATTCAAGCTTGCGGGCCAGTGGATGGGTGCGATCGACTTCGTTGTCTCGATAGGCGCCGATCACCATCAAGTGTTGCACGTCCGATTGGGTGGACAGATCCTCGAGCAGATCGAGTGTGGCTGCGTCGAGCCATTGCAAATCGTCCAGAAACAGCGCCAGCGGATGCTCGGGTCGGGCGAAGACCTTGAGGAATCGCCGAAACACGAGCTGGAAACGGCGTTGCGCGTCCCGGGCCGCAAGTTCTGAGACTGGGGGCTGCTGACCGAGGATCAGCGCTAACTCGGGGACCAGGTCCACGATGAGCTGTCCATTCGGGCCCAGCGCCTCTCGAAAAACATCACGCCATTGGCTCAGCTCAGCGTCGCTCCTGGCGAGAAGCGGCCGGATCAGGCCCTGGAAGGCTTGGGCCAGCGTCGAGTAGGGAATGTCACGTTTGTACTGGTCGAACTTGCCCGAGGCAAAAAGGCCGCGCTGCGGAACCAATACTTTGTGAAGCTCGTTGACGACAGAGGACTTGCCAATCCCGGAATATCCGGAAACGAGTACCAATTCAGGCCTGCCGCTCGCGACCACGCGTCCGAAGGAGGCGAGCAATGTATTGATTTCTTGCGTTCGTCCGTACAGTTTTTCAGGAATCAACAACTGATCCGGTATGTCGTGCTCGCCCAGCGGGAATTCGGGGATTTGGCCTTGAGTTTGCCATTGATCAAGACAGCGCTGCAGATCACTTTCAACGCCTGCCGCTGTCTGGTACCGTTCCTCGGCGATCTTGGCCAGCAGCTTCATTACGATAGCAGAGAACGCAGCCGGAACGCTCTTCGAACGCTCTTCAGGCGACGCGGGCTTTCTGGCAATGTGACAGTGCACCCATTCCATCGGATCGGATGCTGTGAAGGGAAGAGTCCCAGTCAACATTTCGTAAAGGGAAACCCCGAGCGCATAGAGATCGCTCCGGGAATCGGTGGAACGATTCATTCTTCCAGTCTGCTCGGGTGCCATGTAGGCGAGTGTCCCGGAGATTAATTCGGCAGCCTCGGCAGATTGGCGTTCGCGTGGGAGCCGCGATGCGATACCAAACCCTTTGAGCCAGCAGCGGCCGGTGAGGGGGTCAGCCAGGACATTAGTTGGCTTAATATCCTTGTGGATGATGCCGCGTTGATGCAAGCGATCGATTGCGCTCGACAGGCCGACCGCCAAGCGCAACGAGAAGGCTATGTCCAATGGTTCACCGAGCAATCGATCGAGAGGAACGCCGCCCGGATCCTCTAACAAGAGTACGGTACGCTCCCCGTGACGAGCTATTTCAATCGGTCGAGCAGCCCAGGCGGGATCTAGCTCTTCTCTAAGAGAATATTCGTGCTCAAGCCGTTTCAGAATTTCTGGCGCGGGATACTCCGCCACGGGCGAAACTACAAGGATCTGAGATGTATCGTCCTCAGTCCTCCCGCGATAAAGGTTAAACTCTTTATCCTTCCGGAGCGCCTCGAGGACATATCTTGAGAGTTCAATCACAGACCGGACTCCAGCCGCCCGAAGTCTACACTATTTTCTGTAGTTAAATGGCAACACTTTTTCGAGCCCATTAAAAGCCCGTACGCCGTTCCCGGCAATGGTCGGCACTTACCTGCTCTGTTGCGTGATTTTGCATCGAAGCACTTTTGGATGGTATATTCGTGCGGCGGGGAGCAGTGAAGTAGCGGCTAGGACTGCAGGTCTTCGCTCGCGATCACCGATTACTGGACCAGGCATGGGCTGTGCTGGAAAGGGAAGCATGGCCGAGATGATCCCCTCGAAGGCGACGACCGTGGCTCGGACCAATCGTTGGTGGCAGCTCGGGTTTGGGCTGGTCTGCATGGTGGCCATCTCGAGTTCGCAATTTGTTTGGACCTTATTTACTACGCCTTTAACGGCACAACTGCATGCGACGCTCGCGCAAGTGCAGGTCACGTTCTCAGTATTGATCGTTCTGCAGACATTCTTGTCGCCCTTTCAAGGTTATCTCGTGGACCGATTCGGACCACGAATCCTTTTCTCGATTGGTGCGGTCTTGACGGGGGCAAGCTGGGTGCTGGCGGCCAGCGCCCGGACCACAGTTGAGCTTTACCTGACCTACGGCCTGTTTGGAGGGATCGGCACCGGCTTCATCTATGTCGGCGTCGTGGGACTGATGGCCCGCTGGTTTCCGGATAAGCGTGGACTTGCTTGCGGAGTGGTTGTCGCCGGGTATGGCATGGGCGCAATTGTGACGACCTATCCGATTGCATCCTCGATCAGCCGGATGGGCTATCAGCAGACATTGATCAGCTTTGGGGTGATCTTCGGTTTGGTTGGGGTTCTGGCGGCTCAAGGGGTGAAACGTCCGCCCGCACACGATAATCGCGATGCATCTGATCAAGCCCGAACCGGAGTTGGTCCTTCAGTGATGCTGCTTTCGCCCATTTTTTGGGTGATGTTTATCATGATGACTATGTTGTCCACGTCGGGGCTTATGGTGGTCTCGCAAATTGCGGCTTTCGCCAAGGATTTTGGAGTGGCTAACGCGATGGTTTTCGGAACGGCGGCTTTGCCGCTGGCTTTAACCATCGACCGGTTTACGAACGGTTTGAGCCGACCGTTCTTCGGTTGGTTATCCGATCGTATCGGCCGCGAACAGACCATGGGCCTGGCCTTCGGTATGGAAGGTGTGGCGATGTTTCTCTGGTTATCGACCCGGGAAAGCCCCCTTTCGTTCGTTCTGTTATCCGGAGTCGTCTTTTTCGGCTGGGGCGAAATCTTTTCCTTATTCCCTTCTACCCTGACTGATACCTTTGGAGAACGGCACGCGACAACGAACTACGGTTTCCTCTATATGGCCCAAGGGATCGGTTCGGTTATGGGAGGACCGCTGGCAGCTTGGCTACATGAGGCAACCGCAAGCTGGGTTGTAGTTTTTTCGGTGATGATCGTATTGGACCTGGGCGCTGCGGCCATGGCGATGCTGGTGCTCCGGCCGATCCGCGCTGGGGCGCAGGCGCGAAGTGATTCATGATTAGTGAGAAAGTGATTGGTGATTGTTACCATTAATCGCCTCGGAATACTAAATGCCCGCGTTCTTAGACGGGACGCCTACTTCGCTACCGGCTCTCTATTTCACTCCCCCTTAAGTCAGTCCACTTCTCCAGTATCTTCCAAAAAGAGCGAAGGCCACAAGAAGGGGTAGGACGCTCAGGATCAATCCCATAGCGATTACGGTGTAGACGGGTTGGCCACCTGTCATAACGCTGCTCTGGTTCCAGACCGCCATTCCCACCGTCAGCGGTAGAAGATCCTCGTTGCTCAGCACCAACAGTGGCAGGAAAAAGTTGTTCCACGCCCCTACAAAACTCGGCAAACCAACCGTTATCAGACCATTTCGAACCAGCGGCAACCCGATCTGTGCAAAAATTCGGAGCTCGCTGGCTCCGTCAATTCTAGCGGCTTCGGCTAGCTCTTCTGGAAAACTCTGTTCCCACAGCACACGCATCAAATAAAGTCCATACGGACTAACGATGCTCGGCAGAATGAATGCCCACGGTGTATTTAGTATCCCGAGACGATTCATGGTCAGAAACAAGGGAAGTACCAACGCCGTCGCCGAAATCATGATCGTTCCCAAAATGATAGTATAGAAAAGGTTGCGCCCCGGGAATCGGCGTTTCGCGAATGCGTAGGCCCCAGCAGTGCTAAGGAGCGTGCTTAACAGGGCAATCGCAACCGAGTACGAGATGGAATTCCCCAGCCACTTTATCACGATGCCATCTTTGTAAGTAATCAACCGGTTCCAGTTTTCCAGGATGTTAGCCGGTTCACCAAAGAAGAAACCAAAAGTCGAAAAGATCTCCGCGTTATTCTTCGTCGCGGCGGCCACAATCCACCCGATAGGGACGATCGTGTATAATATAAAGAGCCAGAAAAACGTCCATTTGAGAAGCCAGGAGAGCAACTCCGAACTCCGGTTCGTTCCGGAACGTGAATCCATGAAACTCGAATTGGAGCTCGTGACTGTTTCACCGGTCGCCGAAACATTAGCAGCGTAATGGCGAACACGATCACCGCCAGAATAACTGCCAGAGCCGCGGAATAGGAGTAATTCGCGTCCCGCTGCGCGATCCAATAAATATAAAGATTCGGCGTGATGTTTTCCGGAACGTATCCGAGCGAGCGCAATATAAATGGCTCACCAAAGATTTGACTTGTCCCTATCACTGCAAATAACAGCACCACGCGAACTGCTGGCATAACCAATGGCAATTTGATATGTCTGATCACCGCGAGCCGGCCCGCCCCATCAATCTTGGCTGCCTCATATAGATCCCGCGGGATACCCTGCAGGCGGTATAGATGCCCACCATGTTATATCCAGTCCAGGCCCAGTTCACGACGTTGGCGATTGCTCCGACCAACAAATTCGGTGCGAGAAAGTCAACCTTCTGCAAGTGCAGATGGTCGATTACAAAGTTGATGGGGGAGACATTTCCCGAATAGAGATATCCCCAAAGGAGGCTGCCAATCGCGACGGGAATCGTGATGATGCCTCGCTCATGCAAGCGATCGATTACGCCTGAAAGGTCGACTGCCAGGCGCAACGCAAAGGCCAATTCCAATGGTTGACCAAGGAGTTGATCGAGAGGAACACCGCCCGGATCCCCTAAGACGAGCACGGTGCGGTTCCAGTGATGAGTAATCTCAATCGGCCGAGCAGCCCAAGCGGGTTCCAGCTCTTCTCTGAGAGAGTATTCGTGCTCTAACCGTCTAAGGGTGTCCGGCGCGGGATACTCCACCGCGGGCGAAAGCACCAGAATCTGAGGCTCATCGTGCTCACTCCTGCCGCGATAAAGGACGAACGCGTCGTCCTTTCGCAAAACCTCGAGATGATATCGTGATAACTCAGGCACACGGCGCTCCAGCTCCGTAACTTAAATCATTTCTTTTCCTGATTAACCCAGGCCGCTTACTCGCGGTAGTCTCTTTTCTAACACCAGGCAGCCGAAAGCCACAGATAGTTAACGTCCACGGTCGCTCCTTTCCGTCCGAAATGACCGCCGTTCTATTGGACCTTGGTCCATGAACGGTAAGACGTATTGGTCAACACCGCCAAGCCTTCAGCCATCTGCGCTTCGGGTTTGCGCCGGCAATACGAACTGGAAGGTTGCGCCAAAACCGGCATTTGGCGTTGCCCATAGTCGTCCGCCGTGCGCTTCGACGATTGAACGACTGATAGCCAAACCCATACCCATGCCTTCCGCTTTTGTTGTGTAGAAGGCTTCGAAAAGCCTTGGTTGGTCCTCCGCCGATAGGCCGATGCCGGCGTCCGTCACTCTGATCAAAACGAGCGCCTGGCCTTCCGACACATGCGACTCCGCCTCGATAGACAGCTGTCGCCTGTCTTCTGGACTCTGGCGCATCGCCTCCATACCGTTTACCACCAGGTTCAATAAGACCTGCTGTAGCTGGATGCGGTCACCCATGATCGGGGGCAGATCGTCGGATAAAACGGCTTCTAGTACTATCCGGCGTTTATTTAACTCATATCCAACTAATGGCAGGATCTCAGCGACCAGGTCCTTAACCTCCAAAACCACCATCTCAGGAAGGGCCTTCTTCGAAAGTGCCCGGATCTGGCCAATGATAGAGCTAGCTCGATTGGCATCATTTACAATCTCCGACAGGGCGGTCGTGATATCTGTCAGGTCCGGAGACCCCGTTGTGATAAGTCTTAGGCACGCATTTCCATAATTAACGATTGCCCCAAGTGGCTGATTGATCTCATGGGCCATCGAGCTGGTTATCTCGCCCATGGTCATGATTCGCGTTATATGGGCCAGTTCAGCCTCTCGCGTTCGCAAAGATTCCTGCGCCTGTTTCCAATCATGCAGATCCACGACGCATCCGTACCATCTCAGGATGCGCCCCTCCCGATCGCGCAACGGCAGAGCGCTTGATACGCACCATCGGTACATGCCATCGGCGCCGCGTCGACCGCGGAATTCGAACTCAAACGGAACTCCTTCCGCGACGGCAGCCGTCCAGGCCTTGGTCATGGCGTCCCGTTCCTCGGGATGAATCGACTTAATCCAACCCGCGCCCCGTAGTTCGTCCATGGACAGCCCCGTATAGTCGAGAGCGCGCTGATTATAATAGTCAATTGCGCCGTCCGGTGTAGCGCTCCAGAGCATCTGGGGAATAGTCTCCATGAACAAGCGCAGGTTGCGCTCACTTTCCTGGAGTCTCTTTTCTGCCCGTTTGCGCTCGATGCCTTTTGCGATCGTATCCGCCAGCAAGGCGAGCGTCTGCAGCACGGCCGGCTCTAACGATTTGCGCGCAAACATCGCTAACACGCCAAGCAAACGTCCCTCGTCTACTAGAGGATAACCGGCAAACGCCACCATTCCCTCCCGTTTCGCCCATTCTGGGTCGCTTATGCGTCCGTCGTTCTGCACGTCGTTGGTCAGATGCGGCTTAAGCTCCTGGGCAATAAGGCCAATCTTGAGC